>ERZ1292629.2646-Hain-H43-01um-R1-2646-length-14686-cov-4_pt1 | contig 14686 bp, 12 predicted proteins | sample MGYA00564399_ERZ1292629 | MGnify/ENA primary metagenome ERZ1292629 (study PRJEB36523, sample SAMEA6512636) | groundwater metagenome | collected 2019-01-08 | study: AquaDiva: Metagenomics assemblies of 32 groundwater samples
TTCTCTCGAATATAGCAACTGACAGTCTGAGGAAATATTAAAGTCAGTTGCTATAGTTTAAAAATAATTCATTCTTTAATAGAGTATGCAAATTAAAGAATTATTAAAAAAGCTGGATTTTTCTGTTTATAAAGATGAATTAAGTTTGATTAAAATCAAAGTTGATGAATTTATTGACTTTTTAGAAAAAGCAATCCAAAAAGAAAAGATTGTTGCGGAAGTATTTGTTGGAGGAAGTTTTGCGAAAGAAACATTAGTTAAGAATAGCAGTTATGATATTGATATTTTTGTTAGATTTGAATCAGGAGAAAGAGATATTTCAGCATTATTGAACAAAATCCTTGACAAATATTTAAAGATGAAAAAATTAAAATTTGAGCTAGTTCATGGAAGTAGAGATTATTTTAGAATAAAAAAAGAAAATATCGTTTTTGAAATAATCCCTGTAAAAAAAATAAAGAATATTAAAGAAGCTGAAAATATCACCGATTTAAGCTATTTCCATGTAAAATATGTTAAAAATAAAATTAAAAAGAGGAATCTTACAAAAGAGGTAATATTTGCTAAAAAGTTTTGCAAAGCACATGGAGTTTATGGGGCGGAAAGTTACATAAATGGCTTTTCGGGATACGGGCTGGAATGCCTAATTGCCAATTTTGGTTCATTTGAAAAAATGATTAGAGCTTTGGTGAAAGTTAAAGACAAGCTGGTAATAGATTCTGAAAAGAAATATAAAAATAAAAAAGATATTTTTATTGAGTTGAACGAAAGCAAATTAAAGAGCCCTATAATCCTTATAGACCCTACCTGCAAGGAGAGGAATGCACTTTCAGCACTTAATAAAGAAACGTTTGAAAAATTTAAAGCTGCTGCAAATGCTTTTTTGAACAAACCGAACCAATCTTTTTTTGAAATTAAAAAACCGAGGAAAAAAGAATTTGAAAATCTTGCAAAACAGAAGAATCTTGAGTTCATTAATATTTTACTTAAAACAAATAAACAACCTGGTGATATTGCCGGAACAAAACTAAATAAATTTGCAAACTTTTTGATTAGGGAATTGTCACAATATTTTAATGTAATAAAAAAAGAATTTAATTATAGCGAAGGAACTGAAGCAGAATTATATTTACTATCCTCTTCTAAAGGACAAATCCTAAAAAAGGGCCCCCAAATTAATTTAAAAAATAATGTTGCAGCATTTAAGAAAAAGCACAAAAACACATTTGAAAAAATGGGCAGAGTCTATGCACGAGATAAAGTCGGATTGAAAGCAAAAGAATTTATTAAAAAGTTTAATCAACAACAAACTGAGAAAATTCGAGAAATGGATATATGTGAGTTAAGGGTAACCTAACTATAGTGAAAGACATAAGTCTTTCCTTAAATAGTCAACGACAAACTGCAGAAATATTAATGTCCTTGACTATAATTAGGAGAATTCTTAATTGAGTTATCAAGTATTGCTGATAATGACTCTGAAAAGAAAGAAGAATTTAACCAAACACCCATCTCTTCTTCAGCATTTTCTGGTGTTACCATAAATAAAACTTCTTTTTTATCAGCTATAAAAAATCTTGCCTTTGAATCAATTTGTTTTGCCTTAAGATTCAGCCTGGCGTTTAACCTTTTAATCTTATCAACTTCTCCGGATAGTGCCAGCTTTAATTTGATGTTATTTTTAATTACTTTCTCTAAAGCTGGAATTAGAACCCGGCTTTTATTTTCAAAGTCAGATACGGAAGTGCAAATTAAAACTTCTTTATTTGAACTCTCTAACAGCTCTCTAAGCCTAGATAAAATATTAGACCTTCCCCTAAGAGAGCCAGTAATTTCATTTGATTTTATAGGCGAAATTCCGGAATTATGAAGCTGTTCTAATTCAATATATTCTTGAGTATCTTTAAGATTTACAAGAGAGTTTATTTTTTCTTGTGCTTCTTGCAGAGTAATATTTTTAATTTTTTCAATAACTTCGATAGGCTTGACTGAAATATACTTAACAGGCTTGCCTATCTTTGTAATTGCAAATCCTCTCTTTTCAAGTGACTCTAGAACATCATAAGTCCTTGATCTGGGAACGCCAGATAATTCTGCAACTTCTCCTGCTGAAGCGATTCCCCTTGAAAGCAAAGCTAACCAGACTTTCGTTTCATAGATGTTTAGATCGAAGTATTCTTTAATTCGCTTAACCAATTCTGGTTTTATTATCATAAAAGGACGACAAATTAAACATATTTAAATGTTTCTGTTGTTGCAACTAAGCAATAAGAACAAAATCAATTAAATAAGATAGACTAGAATCAATGCTAAAAAACATCCAATAGATAAAAAAGGCATTGCAGGATAGAATTTTCCTTTTTTTGAGATGTAATACAAGCCAAGCAAGGCTAATGTTGCACCTAGAGAGATTATTATTGCGCTTAACAGCCCAAATTCTCTAAAAACAACTCCTGCAAGGATTATAGGGAAAACCACATCTCCTCCCCCAAGTATAGCTACGTTAACCTTTACTCTCTTTTTTTGAGATGACTTTTTAGGGTTTTGAATCAAATCCTGTTTATTGCCTTCTGTATAGGGTATAAAAAAACCTGCAAATAGCCTTAGTTTCTGTATTTGGTATTTAGCCATTTTTTGCATAAATCCTACATGCCAAACAGCATAAATATCATAAAGAGAAATTAGGATTAACAACAATATAACTGTCCAGACATTAAGAAGAGAAACAAAAATAGCGGCTATTCCAGGATAAATCATCAGTTCGGTAAGATTGTGTACAATTATATTTCTCTGGAATATTTTAACAAAAGCTATTGGAAGTGCTATAGCTAGTGCAATAATCGAAGAGTAACTAATGCCTAAAAATACTGCATTTAGAGTAATTGCGATTGCAATGGTTACTACAAAAAAGAACCAGAGCCGCAAGAACAGCTCTGCTTTAATTCTCATTAGTATAAACATTAAAATAACTGCAAAAACTATTCCGATAATAATTGAAAGCAGTGTGCCTTTGGGGCTTGCTCCTTCAGGGGGGTTTAGTCCATAGGGTAGATTATAGATTGTGGTATTTGTTATGCTCCCATTTTCAGAAATAATTTGCTTAGTTTGTGGAGAGTATATTTTAACTACTGCAATGCCAATTAACTGAGCCACTAAAAACATAACGAGAATAATCAAGATTATCTTAATAGAATGTTTCATAAAGATATCTACTCTTAGAGAGTTTTTAAATTTGTTACTTTAACCTTATGGTTTCAAGGTTTCTCGGAGCAACTGTTTCTGTTTTAATTAGCTTATACAAAGAAGAAGCTAGATCCAGGCATTTTAATACTTCCCCATGGTTTATAAGAATTTTTTTTGGCCGAGGGATCATTCTACTTACATATTGCAATAACTCATTTCTGCCAGAATGCGCAGATAAACCATTTAAAGTTTCCACTTGCATTTTAACAATAATCCTCTCATTGTTGAAATCCTTGCCAAGACTGATATCTTTATTCCCCTCCTGAACTTGCCTTCCAAGGGAGCCAATTGCTTGATAACATCCAAAAACAATAAGGTTGTTGGGATTATCTGCTAGATTCTTAAAATATTCAACTGATGCTCCTCCAACTAACATACCTGATGTGGCAATAATTATACACGGGCCTCCCTCTAAAACTTCTTTTCTTTCTATGGGGCTCCCTACTCTTTTTAAGATATCTGAAACAAAAGGATTATTGTCTTGAAAAATTTGATTCCTAACTGATGAACTTAAGAAGTCAGGATAAGCTGTATGAATTGCATTAATATCCCATACCATCCCATCAATATAAACCGGGATATTAGGCAATTCACCAATTCTAACTGCCTCCTCTACCCTTAAAATAGTTTCTTGAGCATGACCAAGCCCAAGCTCTGGCAAAAGTATCTTCCCTTTTTTTTCTATAACTACTTTAGCTATTTCAATAAATTTGGATTCTGTATCTCTTCTTGAAGGAAGAATATCATTTTTAGAACCGTAAGTGGACTCGATAGCTAATGTTTCAACTCTTGGAAAATGATTAACTGCAGGATCTAACAGCCGGGTCTTGGCGTATTTTGTATCACCTCCGTAAACCAAATTATGCAATCCATTTCCTATGTTAATATGAACTTGCGATGACCCCAGAACATGTCCGGCATTGTAAAGAGTTATCCTTATATCTGTGGTTATATCTGTAACCTCGCCATATTCTAAACAAATAGAATGCCTAACCATTTCTTTTATATCTTCTGCCCGATAAAGCGGAGAAGCCGCTTGCTTATATGCTACGCCTACAAAATCGAGTGCTAAAAGTGCTGAAATATCTCTTGTTGGAGCAGTCATATAGACTGGTCCTTTATAGCCCATTTTGTATAAGTAAGGTATTAAGCCTGAGTGATCAAGATGTGCATGTGTCAATACTATCGCATCTATTGAATTTAAATCACCAATTTCTGCCACATCTAAATAAGGAAATCTTTCCGGTCCGTCAGTAATTGCTGGATTGATGCCACAGTCTAACATTACCTTTGAATTTGGAGTATGAAGCAATAAACAAGATCTTCCTACTTGCCTTCCACCTCCAAGATAAGTAATCCTCACCCAGATGTCTTTCTTTTCCGGACTCCACTCTTTGTAAATTTTTTTACCAGTGTCATTTAGAAAACGCCTTCTGTAAATATTATTTGCATAAAGAACTGACCTGATTTTTTCAGTAATCTTGCTGGGGATAGCTGGGCTTCTTTGTACAACTGGAAGCCAAAAAGTAGACTTTTTAATATCATTAAGAACAGAGCCTTGCTTTCCAATTACAAGTCCGGGCTTTTTTGCTTCAATTATAACCACGCTTCTTTGGATATCAAAAATAATATTTGTAATCCCAGCTTCTTCTGGAATAATTCCTCTAATTGTCTTTTCAGTCTCTTCCTCGGGAGCAAGTATTTCCTGATCGGCACGAAGTTCAATTCTTTTTTTTATTTTATCAACTACTTCTTTTATTTTCGCTTCGCCAGACTTGAAAAATTCTTTATCTGTGGTATACAAAACAATATTTGCTCCTTCAAATGTTGCATCACTAATTGATTTAGGTAATTCTTCTTTAATGCTTTTTAAAATATCTGCCATTTTTTAGATTTAAGGAAATTACTATTTATAATCTACAATAATTTCTTCAGAAGCCACGTGATTTATTCCTTCTTTCGTGACTGTAAATACATCAATGCCATTACCAGAGCCTATATCTCTCTGGGTCGAAGACTTTATACATTCTTTAGCCAACTCTACTGCCTCTTTTACAGACAGGTCCTTGCGGAATGTTCGTTCCAGCAAGCCTAAGATAAATGGCATTCCTGAGGAGAAATTAGCATCATAATCTGTAACTTCATAAACCCCTCCAGCTGGTTCTATTGTATACAAAGAAGATTTTCCAGTCTCGTCTACTCCTGCAATTAATGTGCCTACAATATTTGGAATCATTGTAGGGGTTCTGATATTCCTATAAGTTATTGTAGCAAGAAGATTTGCTGCTTCTTTTATAGTAGATCTTGTTTTGGTTTTTAATTCTTTTAAGCGTAACTCTGCAGCTAAAAGCTTATTAGTTATTTGAGCATCTGCTACTCCTCCTGTGTATGCCACCAGGATATATTGATTGACAAGCATAATCTTAGGATAGTCTTTGTTCACTATAAGAGTACCTGCTGTGACTCTTCTATCTGCAGCCATCACAACTCCATCTTTGCAAACTATTCCCACTAGGCTTGTGTTTGACTTCAAAATTGATTGATTGATTCCTTCATTCATCTTAGAACTATTCTGAAAATAAAGAAATGCTTAAGGTATTTAAGCCTTATGGTTTATGGGGCTTTGTTAAGCTGTAGAAATTCCTCCTTCTTTCTTTAGCCTAATCACACTGGTAACATAACTCTCTATCTTTTGCTCATGACTTACAATTATAAGCTGGCCAATATTCAGTTCTTCCAGCACTTCTCTCATTCTGTCTAATTGAAAATCTGAAAAGCCATCTGTAGGTTCATCAAGAATTACTATATCTTTTGTCTTAATAGTGCTTAATACAGAATTTATAGTCTGGTTAAGCGCTAAACGATAGGCTAAAGCTATAGCTGTTCTTTCGCCTCCAGACAAAAATGAATAATCCATTTCTGTTTCTCCTTGAATTATTAATGGAGAAAAATTTTCATCCAATTGTACCTCTAATGAATCTGAAATGAGCATATGAAACCATTTATTAAATAGTTTGGAAAATTCAGCCCTTAATTTTATCATAACATTTCGTTCTATAAAATTTATTAAGTTTAAGAAGTCGTTTGAAAGCCAGTTGTTTAGGGCGAGTATTTCATCAGCTTTTATTTTTATATTTTCTTTTGATATGATTATTTTTTCAATATTATTAATCTCTTGATTTTTTATTTCTAATTCTTTATTTAATTCTGCTAAGGAAATTTCAGAATTTTTTTCTTCAAAGAAAGCTTTTCTTAAATCATCTTGTTTGATTTTATAGAGATTAATAAATTTTGAGAACTTTAATATTTCTTCTTTTAATCCTGTAAAATGACTCTTAAGAAGAGCTATATCTTTTTCTAAATTAATTTGCTGTTGTTTAGTCTCTTTTAGTTTTAACCTTGTTTTTTCTAGATATTCGTTTTTTGATCTAAGGATTTCTAATTGTACTTTAAGTTCTTCTGCATGCAGTCTGTTTAATTTTTCTTTTTCTAGCAACTCTTTGATTTGAAATCTTTCTTTTCTTAAAGTTTCTAAGCTTTTTTCTATTTCTACCAAAACTCCTTCTGTTTCATTGAGAATGTTGTGCTTATGAAAGTCAGGTACATCTTGCAAACAAGTGGGGCAGAAATTAATGCTAAATATTCTATCTTTCTTGCTTAGATTTTCTAATTTTTTCTGCTCAAAAGAATTAATTTTACTTGCAAAATCGATATATTTGAGATTTAGCTCATCAACTGTGTTTTTAATTAAATTTATCTGAGAATTCACCTCTTTAAATTTACTTTCGTCGAATATCTCTCCGGATTCAGAGATAATCTGCGAAAGTTCTGCAGAGTCTTTAGTTAATGCAAAGAGGGCTTCTTCTTTTGCAGAGATTAAAATTTTTGTTTTATCGAGTTCTTTTTCAAAATTCTCTCTTTCTTTTATCTTCTTTTCTAGTTCTTGGGCTTCTTTTTCTATTTGTTTTCGGGCTCTTTTTTTCTCTGCTAAATCTGTCTCCTGATTTTTTATTTTTGATTCCAAAGTTTGCAAAAATGCTTTTAGCTCATGAATAAATAATTTTTCTTTTTCTAAAGTCATGATTTCGGTTTGCAAGCTTTTGTAATACTCTTTTAGATATACTAAAAGAAGAGATAAATTAGACTTAATAGTTTTGTATTTGTCTATTCCAAAAACGTGTCCCAAAAGATTTAATCTTGTCTCGGGGTCCTCAAGAATAATTTGTTTCATTTGTTCTTGTGGTGTATAAACAGTATATTTATAGAGCAAATTATTTTTTTTAATAAATTCTGCAGGATAGCCTAATAAGTTCAATATTTTTGTTTTTAATTCTGTGGTTGAAAGCTCGGATTTTTCTCCATCAATAATAATAGAAGAAGAATCATTTGCAATCGCTTTTGAGCTTCTTTTCAATTTTCTCTCGATAATAATAGTTTTACCTTCTATCTCAAATTCTAAGCAGACTTCTCCCATATTAGCATTATTCCTTAATAATGCCGAACCTTTTTGTCCAGGCTGAAGGCCAAACAAAGCATATTCTATTGCTAACAGAATTGTTGTTTTACCAGAACCTATATCTCCTGCTAATAACAGGGACCCCTCTGGAAATTTGATTTCTTGGTCCTTATAACTTCTTATATTATTTAATCGAATTTTTTTAATTCTCATATTCTTAAGATTTTCTTGGCTTCTGAAATAAGGCGCTCTTCAAAATTGACAGACTTTTCATCGTCTAATTTTTCTATTTGCAGTGTTTTAATTAATGAAGGAATCATTATATTAAATTTGTCTTGATTTGTATCTTCGAATTTTTTTATTATCTCTCCTTCTATGTTAAATGAGTCGAAAACTTCAATTTTTATATCTGACTCTGGAAGATAAAGCCTACTTGTACTTTTTAAAAAGACAAAGGCTCCTGCCTTTTTTACATAGTCTTCGATTTTGGAAAAGTCTATATCTGAAATTTTCCCTGTTTCTAAAAGCCCAGATAATTTAAGTATTATAATCTTATCCTTGAGATTTTCTATTTTCAATTTTGAGATGATTTCTTCTGTAGCATTTAGAGAATTATTAATTTTAAAATTGAGCGATAAAACTTCTTTAAGTTTAATCTCTTGTCTTTTAATCACACCATTTTCAATGATGTTAAATGAGCCTGCTTTTAATTCTTCTAACTCTGATAGATTATTTGGAAATAACGGCCCAGAATAGGCAACTTTTTCTTTGACATAATTTATATGCAAATGCCCTAAAGCTAAATAGTCTACAGTTGGCAAGCTATCTTGAGATATTGATTTAACTGGAAGACTTCCAATTGCCTCATGCAAAGTGGTGTGAAGCAATAAAATTTTAAAAAATCCGGGAGAATCTTGTAGCTTTAAGCGAGAAAGTTCTTCAACTTCAAGGCTTGATTTTTTACCAGGGTATCCATAGATTGCAACTTCTTTGTAAATAGTAGGTTCAAGAATGATTTTTTCATTTCTTTCTTCAAATACAGCGACATTTTTACAAAATCCTGACTTGGCTAAAACATCTAAGAAGGTTTTGCCAGACACAGAGTAATCATGACTTCCTGCAATTAAAAAAACTGGAATGCCTGACTCTTTAAGCCGCCTAAATTCTCTAAAAGTTTCCTTTAATGTGTCAATGGGGGGGTAAGAAGAATCAAAAAGATCTCCAGAAATTAATATAAAATCTACTCTTTCTTTAATGCATCTCTCAATAGCTACTTTAAAGGTTTTAAAATTTAATTCTTTTAATTCTGGATGCCTCCATCCTCCCAGATGGCAATCTCCTAAATGGGCAAATTTCATAAAATTTTTATCCTTGAAGTTTATTTATAGATTGTTATTAAAAAAGAGCTAGTCACAATAGACAGTATCTACCACAATGGCTTTATCACATAAAGCGAGGTTTTTACCATAAAGTTCAGCAGGTTCAACTTCTAAGCTATATGTTCCTGGAAACTTAACTATTGTGCTAACATCGTATAAAGGAGTAGTAAAAGTACTTTCAGGCATTAAACCTAGGAAGGTATTATTAATAATATAAGCTATATTATTAACTTGTTGCCTTACTTTCTGAGATTCATTGCCTAGACGAATATAAACTCCTTCAATCTTGAAAAGACCTGTATTTAAAAGAACTAAGGAAAGCTTTTTATCTATGCAAGAGGATTGCTGAATACTCAGGCTTATGCTCTCTCTACATTCAGGCTTATCTTTAGGAATAAAAACTTTAAGGTATGCAAAAACAGCTATAACTAAGCCAATAGTTATTACTAACAGCAGAACATAGCCGACCATTTCACTAAGTCCTTTTTTATTTTTAATTTGTAGCAACAATTTTTTCTGTTCCCTTTTCTTTAATTACCACAAGATAAAAGTTTTGATCTTTTTTTAAATCAAAAGAATAATTTTGGTGCCTATTGGAACTCAAAAATATTGTAATCTTATTTTTGAAATTATTCTTTTCTATGTTGCTATTTTGCACATAGGTTTTGCATACTGGAAGCCGTGAGCTGCCTGCAGAAGTACTTCCCTGAGGGTCGCATGTGAAATAGAAAGAAGAGTCACCATAAATCAAAGCTATATCTTTATCAGGATTTAAATTTGCATAATAGTCTATAAGGTCATTGATGCTTTTATTTAATTCATCTTTGTCAATTGAATTAAATATACCATAATCAATAACCTTTGCCCCTTCATAACTCATCTCTTTGGATAAATCAAAAACCTTCATATCTTCTTTTACTGAATTAGTTGCAATATAAGTAGTTCCGAAGCCTATAATTATGCTAGCTAAAACTAATGCCGCCACAAAGAAAAACTGACCTCTATTATTCATAATGTTATTATTGGAATCCGGTTTTTATAATTTACTAGTGTAGACGGGGAGTTTGCTCGATTGCAGATTGCAGAACCTTTTACTTTTCTCAGTTTTGTTTCCCTACAAGCACCCTGTTTCTTGCTTAGGGCTGCTCCGATCAAGGCCTGACCCATTTCACAGGAACAAGGTCGAGTAGGACAAAACGTCAACGTCCAGTAAAAGACTAACAGTCTTTAATCTCACTTGCCCCTTTAGACCCATATAAAGCCCGCTTATGAATAGCGCAGGGCTAGCGCGCCGGTCCGTCTACTATAAAATACAAGAAAACAGTTTTATAAATTTAACTCTCGCTCTTCTTCATGTAGTATTTGGTCTTTAATTTTCTGCAAATCTTGATTTATTCTTCCTAACGGATGAAAAGTAGAATTGGAACTGAAAGCTATAGCCAACAAAAGAGCTACTAAAATGAGTAATAAAAGAAAACTGCTTATTATCAACAGTGAAATCATATCCATTATCTTATTGCACAGAAATTTGTATTTAAGGTTTACTATGCTAGATTTACATTCTTTCAATAACGTTTATACCTAACAAAGAAAGAGCATTCTTAAGAATCTGTGAAAAAGAATCAACTATAACTAATTTGAATTTTTCATTTTTAGAGCCTATTACCTGAGACGAATGATAAAACTCATTGAAAGTTTTTGCGAGGTCATAACTATAATTTGCGATTAAATTTGGCGCAAAAGAGAGATAGGCTTTATGCACTGTCTCAGGGAATTGAGATATCTTAAAAATTAATCTCTTTTCAATATTTGTTATTTCATTTGGCGAAGAATACTTCGATGAAGAATAATTAGCTTTTTTCAAGATGCTCCTTGCTCTTGCATACGTATAAAGAAGATAAGGGCCTGTATCTCCTTCAAAAGAAAGAAATCTTTCAATATCAAAAATCATATCATTTGACCTAAAGTTGCTCAAATCGCCATATAATATTGCTGAGATAGCTATTGCGTGTGCTCTTTCTTCAAGTTCTTTTCCAGAGATTTTTTCTCTTTTCAAAATCTCCTGCTTTGCTATTTCAATTGTTTCATTTAAAATATCTTCCATAAAAATGGTTTTTCCTTTTCGGGTTGAGAATTTTTTGCCATCTTTATCGAGATAAAGCCCGTGGTCTACATGATAGCAATTTTTTGCCCATTTGTAACCCATCAGTTCCAGAACTTTGAAAATTTGCTTAAAATGAAGTTTTTGCTCGCCTCCAACTTCATAAAACATTTTAAAAAATGTATATCTTTTATACCTGTCGATTGCTGCAGTTAGGTCTCGCGTTGCATAAAGTGTTGTGCCATCTGTTTTCTTAATTAGACAGACTCCAAGACCGTATTTTTCAAGATTGACAATGAGAGCGTCGTTGCTTTTTTCAAGCAATTTCTTTTTTTCCAACTTAATAATTGTCTTGCCCATTTTATTATTATAAAAGGATTCTCCGGAAATCTCATCGAAAGAGATTCCCAGTATATTATATATCTTTTCGAAGTCTTTTAGACTTAGTTCCCTGAACTTTGCCCATAATTTCATTGCTTCTTTATCCCCAGATTCTAATTTTCTGAACCACTCCTTTCCTTTTTCTTCATAAGATTCCTCCTTGGATACTTTTACATATATTTCATAGAGATGTTTTAGGGGATTTTTTTCTAATTCTAAAGGGTTTCCAAATTCTTTATATCCTGCAATTATCTTTCCAAAGGGTGTTCCCCAGTCTCCAGGATAATTTATTTTTATTGTTTTAAAGCCTGAAAAAGAACAGATTTTGCTGATTGAATTCCCAATTATTGTTGAACGTAAATGACCTATTCCAAAAGGTTTTGCAATATTTGGAGAAGACATATCAATTACAATGGTTTTTCCTTTTCCAAGATCTGAAGAACCATATTGAGATTTTTCTTTTAAAACTTGAGTTATTACTTTTGCGGCTAATAAGTTTCGATTAATAAAAAAATTGATATATGGTCCCGCAGATTCTATTCTCTCGAGGCTATTTGGAAGTTTGATTTTTTTTATTAAATCTGCTGCAATATTTTGAGGGATTTTTTTTAATATGCCTGCTAAACTAAAACAGGGGAAAGCATAATCGCCTAATCTAGCATCTTTTGGAATTTCTATTAATTCTTCAATTTTATTCTTTTTAAGCGGAATGTGCTTTTCGAGAATTGCTGCAATTAACTGTTTCATAAAGATATTGCTTAAAAAGAATTAATAAAGATATTTATTTTAATTTTGTTCCGCATTCAATGCAAAACATTTCAGTTTCATCTATGTGCCGTTTACAACCAGGGCAATTTGTTAATGGGACTTCCATTTTTCCTCCACATTGAGGACAGAATTTCTGACCTTCGTCGCCTCCTCTTCCGCACTTAGTGCATTTTTGGCGATGCTTTTTTCTCTCGATAACTGATTTATATCCCATTTTCCCACCAGAAACGATTTTCGAAAATGCATCCTGAATTGCGTCTGCATCTTGATACTTGCGTAGGTCTATACAGCTTCCCATTTTACCTCTTTGTTAAGAGAAATATTATAATAATTACTTTTTAAAGATTTTGTTATCTTTAGGGTTAAGGCATTAGAGATTTTCAACTAAGCCTATCTTAATATTAAATTAAAAGCCTCCAGGGAGGATTGAACTCCCGACCTCCAATTTACGAAACTGGCGCTCTAACCAACTGAGCTATAGAGGCATAAATTTACAATGAAAATTTATAATTTAAATGTTTAGAATTTGGAAAAATGCAATTTGAGAAAAGTTTATATAGTAATAACATGTTGATAAAATAATAAAAATGAGGATGATGAATATAAAATTTTATTTTTGTTTACTTTTAGTAGTTGAAATTATAGGATTAAGCGGGTTTGTTGAGGCAGTTAATTTTAATTTTAATGGGACTGTAACGGATGAATCTGGTGTTGCTTTAAATGGTTCTAATATAAGTATTATAATGAAAAATATGGGCACTTGGGCTGTTGCAGGACAGACATCCAATTTGTCAAATTTATCTGGATGGTTTGAGATTACAATGACACAAGATATATCTTATATTTATGAAACTTCAATTGCACATATCAATACCACAAACCCCCGAGCTAATTTTACAGATTACAAGTCTAAAACTTTGCCATCCTTCCCTTATTTTGGAATTCAAATGTTAGCTGGAACTAATTTTTACCTTACTCCAGCAGGAACAATTAATATAACTGCTATAAATTCTAGTGGCGGAAGAATCGCTTTTAGATATCAAATTAAAGATACAAAATTAGGCTATCCTGTATCACAACAATTTGATTCTTCAATAAATGAATCAGTGATTTATGTTCCTGCAAATAGGAATTACTCTATTATGATTTATCCTGACCAAAGCATGCCTATTAGCTTGGAATGGACTAATTTTACGTCTACAAATTCTTATGGGTTTGGTGCAGGTTCATATCCTACTTATAATACTTCTTTTTATAATGCAACTACAAGAGTATTAAGAAAACAATTTAATGTTACAATGGCTATGCCACAAGTTTCAGGATTAATAAATTATTCTAGAATTTCAGGATGGGACGAATTTAAAATTGTAGCTTATATTTTAGAACCTGGAGGAATGCTCCATGCAGAGTATGGTGCTATGCCTTATAACCTAAGTTCGTTTAAGGCGCCTTGGGGAACTTTGAGCGATTTCTATAATGCCACGACGGGATTTTTTAATATTAGTTTGCCTGCTACGACAGAAACCTCTACAGTAATTTTGTTTGCAAGTGCAAGAAATGGTACCGGGTTATATGGAGGATTTAGAAATTTAAGTCTTGCTTATTCCTCTTTCTTATCGAGTTCAGAATTAAGCAGCTTTAACTTTACAATGTATGGATTATTGGGCTCTAGAGCCAATATTTCTTTAGACAATGCTGGGGTCTGGGGGCAGAAGATTAATGTAACAACAGCAAAGCAGAGATTTTACTTAGTTAATGGAAGCAATTCTTCACTTGCAAACTTATCTTCCCATATGGAAATTAAAGTTAATTATTCTTTGTATACAAATGTAACTCAGTTTTCTTGGATGACTGAAACTTCACAAACAGGAGGTGTTGCTTATTTTGAAGTTCCTTTATTAAACATTACAGGAGTGGAAGAAATAAATGTATTTGCAAATGGGGGTCCGGGGGGAGATGGAGATTCTAATCAATTTGCTCCTAAACGGGTGACAAAAACAGTATCACAGATGCAGTCTAATAGTAATATCACTTTAACTAATTTTAATCCAAGAGATATCGAAGGTTCTGTTTCTAGTGGGAGGATTTTTATGGAATTATATATATCAAACTCTACATGTGATGTTCCCAGCCCTCCAAGTAGTTGTAGTATTGGCGGAACAAAGAGCATGAATATGTCTGATCTGGCTAATGGATTTAATCCTATGAAAGCTATTATGGGTGGTGGAAAGATTAGTTTCAGAATGGGAATTGGAAATATCTCGGTACACTATGTAAACGTAGACATGCTTGCTTCTGGACCACCTGATGCATTATTTGATAGTTCGACTAATAATGCTAGTGTGGGAAATTCATTTA
>ERZ1292629.2649-Hain-H43-01um-R1-2649-length-14678-cov-4_pt1 | contig 14678 bp, 13 predicted proteins | sample MGYA00564399_ERZ1292629 | MGnify/ENA primary metagenome ERZ1292629 (study PRJEB36523, sample SAMEA6512636) | groundwater metagenome | collected 2019-01-08 | study: AquaDiva: Metagenomics assemblies of 32 groundwater samples
TTCTGTCGCAGCGCTTCATGATGCACGACAAGGACGTCATCTATGTCGCAAACGCGCGGGCCAATCAGACGCGCAAGGTGGTGGAAATCTTCAATCTGCTGACTTCGCCGTTTATCCAGGCGCGCGCGGTTACGCGATAGGGAAGGGTATGATCGGGTGATGCAAGGTCGCTGCAGGCATCCGATGATCCTTGGCAACATGGCGAAACAGCCGAACGGGCATCACGATGTAACGAAAGCGGCGTCCTGCGCCGATTCAGAGGAATTATGAGCGACCAAGCTATGCGCATTTATCCAGTCATTCTTTCGGGCGGTTCCGGCACGCGGCTGTGGCCGCTGTCGCAATCGCATCGGCCCAAGCAGTTCGTGCCGGTCGTGACCGACAAGTCGATGATCCAGGAAACGATATTGCGCGTGGCCGGCCAGCCGGAATTCTTGCAGCCGATCATCGTTTCGGGGCAAACGCAGGGGCACCTCGTCACCGAAGCACTGGATGGCATCGGCGTCGAGCCGGCCGCGGTGCTGTTGGAGCCTGCTGCGCGCAACACCGCTGCCGCCGTTGCCATCGCCGCGCACTGGATAGCCCGCAATGATCCTGGCGCGATGATGATGGTCATGCCTTCGGATCATGTCATCAAGGATCTCGACAGCCTTTACGTGGCGATCCGTTCGGCGGCCCAGGCGGCGCTTGCTGGGAGGCTGGTGACCTTCGGCATACAGCCGACCCATCCTGAAACCGGCTACGGCTATATCGAGCGCGGTTCGCCGCTCGAGGATCTGGCTGCCGTTCACCAGGTGCTTTCCTTCCACGAAAAGCCATCGTTGCCGCTCGCGACCCAATATTTCGAAGGCGGGCAACATTATTGGAACGGCGGGATGTTCCTGTTCCTTGCCGATGTCTATCTGGCTGCGCTTGGCGAACATGCGCCCGAGGTGGCGGCCGCGAGCGCTGCGGCGATGGACGATGCGCTGATCGAAGGTGCTACGGTTCGGCCCGGAGCAGAGGCCTTCATGGCCGGGCCGGATATCTCGATCGACCATGCAGTGATGGAAAAGGCCGTCAACGCTGCCGTCGTGCCGGTCGACATGGGCTGGTCCGACGTCGGATCATGGGACGCGCTATGGACGATCCAGTCGCGCGACGAGCGTGACAATGCCGTGCAGGGCGATGGTGTCGTGATCGATGGCGAGGGCAACCTCATCTATGTTAGCGACGGGCCTCCGGTTGCCGCATTGGGGCTGCGCGATTGCGTCATCGTCTCGACAGCGGACGGCATATTGACGGCTCCCCGTCACCGGTCGCAGGATGTGAAGAAGATTGTCGACTTTCTGAAGCGGCGCAATGCCGGTGCATGAGACTTTCATGCCGAGGCGTTGCGAACGTTTCTGCCCTGCGGCATGGACGAATTGAACTGGCTATGCAGACCCAATCTGGTTGGAAACAATGATCGAAGCGGCGGGAAGAGACAATAAAGGCCTGGCCGGCTTTTTTGAGGGGCTTCGGGTTCAGTTCAGCGTCATCGGCGCGCTGATCATGCGTGAATTGCATACGCGTTATGGGAAGCGCGGCCTTGGCTATGTCTGGCTGTTCCTTGAACCCATGCTTCTGGCGGTGCTCGTCGTCTCGCTGCGGCTCATCGCGAAGGAGCGGCACTATGGCGCGGGTATCGGCGTGGTACCCTTCATCGTGCTGGGATACACGATGTTCATCATGTTCCGCGGTATCTGGAACCGTGCCGACGCCGCGATCGAGTCCAATCTGCCGTTGATGTATCACCGCATGGTGAGCATTTTCGACATATTGATGGCCCGCGCGATACTGGAAGCAGCCGGCTCGATCGCCGCCTTCATCGTGCTGACCGGACTGTGCATCATGGTCGATATGGGGGACTGGCCAGCCCGTCCCTTCTATTTCATCACCGGATTTCTGGAATATTTCTGGTTTTCATTCGCCCTTTCCATGATTTTGTGCGGGGGAACCTATGAAAGCCCCACGTTGCAGAAGTTCGTTCACCCGATCAGCTATATTCTTCTGCCATTGTCCGGCGCATTTTTCATGGTGGAATGGTTCCCGGACAAGCTGCACGGGCTGATTGCATGGTGGCCCATGGCTTCGGTGTTTGAAGAGATGCGTTATGGCTGGTTCGAACCTGCGTCCGACCAGCATTTTTACCCGGCATATGTCTGCGCATGCTGCATGGTGCTCACCTTTTTGGGTTTGTTGTCGATCAAGCTTGTGCGGCGGAAGGTTGAACTGAAATGAATAAGCTCACTGACATTGTTCGATCAGGCACGGAAGTCGACCCACGTTCGACGGCGGTCGAGGATGATGAAGTCTCCGCGCCGTCCAAGCTTGATGCGATCAAGCGCTATCTCTGGCGCTTTCGCTTCTTTCTGGCGATCGTTGTCCTGCCGACGTCCATCGTCGCTGCCTATTTCGTCCTGATTGCGACCGACCAATATGAATCGGAAGCGCATCTTGTCGTTCGCTCCAATAGCGGTGGCAAGGAGCCGAGCGGTCTGGACGCCGTTCTGAAGTCGTTCGGCACGAGCGACTCCTCGAAAGAGGCGTCGACGCTGGGCGATTATATGCGGTCGCATGATGTGGTCGCTTCGTTGCGGCGCAGCACCCAGTTGGTCGAACGCTATCGCCGGCCCGAAGCCGATTTCATAAGTCGCCTGCCGACCGCCGATCCGACGGACGAGGAGCTTGTGAAATATTTCAAGGCACGCTCCAACATCGATCTGGATTCGGAAACGGGCATCATCAATGTCCGTGTTCGTTCCTTCCGACCGTCGGATTCCTACGCCATCATCAATGCGATGCTGGCGCTTGGCGAGAAGCGGGTCAATGCGCTGAACGCGCGATCCTATGAGTCCATGCAGGGGCTTGCCCGGCGGCAGCTGGCAGAAGCCGAGAAGGGCTTGCGCGAGGCGCAGGCGCAGTTGGCGGCGTTCCGTCGAGGGCGCGGTGACGTCGATCCCGAGGGCAGCGCGGAGGCACAGTTGAAGCTGGTCACCGAACTGCGCAAGGAAGAGGCGATGGCGCGTGCCGAGATGCAGGCGATCGCCGCGCAGATCGGCAGCGACAACCCGCAATACAAGGCGCTGCAAAGCCGCGCCGAGGCAATCAACCAGCAGTTGACGTCGCAGGAAGGCTTCCTGGTCGGCAACAGCAAGTCCATCGCCTCGCGTCTGGGTGACTATCAGGATCTCGAACTGCGCCGCGATTTTGAATCAAAGCGCTACGCAGCGGCTGCGGCGGCGCTGGAGGGCGCTCGCGAGCAGGCGACGCGTCAGCAGCTGTTCGTGGTACGCCTGGTCGAACCCAATGTGCCGCAAAAGGCGCTGTATCCCAAGGGACTCAAGACCGTCTTCACGGTTTTCCTGGCGCTCGGCATTGCCTATGGCATCGCCTGGCTGCTGATTGCCGGTGTGAGGGAGCATAGCTCGTGAATCGCGACGCTGCGAAACGGTTGGCGCCTGCCCCGGTCCGCAAGCTGGTTTCAAAGCTCAATCGCGCGCAGGGGCGGTACAAGTCGGCTGGTGTGCCCGTGACGGGCGCAGTCCATGGCTTCATATCACGCGGCAATGCGGCGCGATCCGCAAAGGACTGGGAGCAGGCTGCCGAACATTATCGTGCGGCCGTCAGCGAGGCGCCCAATCTGGCGCATATCTGGATCCAGCTTGGGCACATGCTCAAGCAGAAGGGGGATGTCGATCAGGCTCTGGAGGCTTATGCGCGCGCCGAGACGATCGATCCGGACGGCGAAGGTGCCGTCGAACAGGGGCGCGTTGCGAAACTGCAGAAAAAAAACGCTGTCGCAACGCAGCATTTCCTTCGGGCCTATCGAACGAACAACGGCAATATCGAAGCGCTAACGGAGCTTCTTCACCTGCTCGAACGGAGAACCAAAATGGATCGGCAAGCTCTCGCCAGCCTTTTGAAGAATCCCGAAATGACGACCGCCGATTCTGCTCCTTCGTCGATGCGCGACGGTGAACTGACCATGCTCGACTCTCTGCTGGGGCGCGTGAAAGAGTTGAATCTGGAAGAGGGCCAGGTCGAAGCGCTCAGAGCGGCGCGTGAGCGCCTCAATGAGAGGGTGGGCGATGACAGCGCGCCGGCAGCATGGGAGGGTGATCAGATCGTCTTCGACGCGTCCGACCTGATCGAGTATTTTGCGCATAATCGTCTTCCCACCGGCATTCAGCGGGTGCAGATCGCGACGATCACGGATTCGATTCGCAGCCGACCGGCCGGCAGCGTCAAAGTATGCTGTTTCCTGCCGGATGATGGTAGCTGGATCGAGGTTTCGACGGCAAAGTTCATCGCCATCTGTGGCCTGGCTCTTGTCAGTGGCGACCGGTCTGATCCCCAATGGCAGCAGGCCTATACGGACCTCAAGATCAGTATCAGTCTGGCGCCTCCGCTGAAATTCAACGCCGGCGCGTTCCTCGTCAATCTGGGTACGTCCTGGTGGCTGCGCGACTATTTCCTGTTCGTGCGGGAAGCGAAGCGGCTGCATGGCGTGCGCTATATCCCCTTCGTCCACGATCTCATCCCGATCGTGACGCCGCAATATTGCGTCAAGGGGCTGACGCAGGAATTCATCGAATGGGCACTGGGCGTGTTCCAGCACGCCGACTTCTTCCTGGTCAATTCCAATGCCACGAAGAACGACCTGCTCAAGGTCGCGAGCACCCTTGGCCATCATATCGAGCCGGAGGATGTCGCCGTCATCCCGCTGGATGCGCAGTTCCGCGATCCGGGGCAGCCGCTGGCGCCCGTTCGCTTGCTGCGGGACTGGCAGCTCAAGCCCGATGATTTCGTGCTGATGGTCTCGACGATCGAAGTGCGCAAGAACCATGCTGCGGCATTCGATGCCTGGGAAGCGCTGATCGAGAAGCATGGCGCGCGACAGGTGCCCAAGCTGGTTTGTGTCGGCAAGGATGGTTGGCTGAACGATGCCATCTATGCTCGGCTCGATGCATCGTCGCAGCTTCGATCGCGCGTGGTGATCCTGTCCGGCCTTTCCGACGAGGAACTGGGCCTGCTCTATGACAGTTGCCGTTTCACCCTGTATCCCAGCCATTATGAGGGCTGGGGCCTGCCGGCGACGGAATCGCTCTGTTATGGCAAGGTGCCGCTTCTGGCCGACAATTCCTCGCTGCCCGAGGCCGGTGGTCCCTTCGGCGTCTATTTCCAGTCGGGATCGTTGGCCGATCTGATCGACAAGGCCGAGCGGCTGGTTTTCGATCGTGCGGAACTGCAGCGGCTCGAAGCGAAAATCGCCGCGGAATTTTCGCCCCGGACCTGGCAGCATGTGGCAGATCAGATCGGACGCGAGATCGAGACATTCCTGGCCCGCAAGCCGGCAATGCTGGGTGCCAATGACGAATGGTCGCAACGGATAGAGCCGGTGACATTTGGCGCCTATTACCCGCTGGGACGGACGCCCGAGCATCGCATCTGGAAGGGGTTGGGCTCGGCGGAAATCTATCGGAGCGGCACGGGTTGGTACTGGCCCGAAGAGTGGGGGTGTTGGACCAAGGGCGATGGCGGAGAATTGGCCTTACGCTTCCTGGATCAGAAGGGACCGGTTCGCGGTTTCATCAAGGTCCATGCGCCGCCCGGAAAAGCGACCAAGTTCGAGGTCAGCGCTCCCGCCGCAGGTGTCTTCGTTGAAGGAAGTCTGCAGCCGGACGAGTTCCGCTGGATCGCCATCGACATTGCCGACATCGCAGCGCCGGAAGGTTTTCACATCCGGTTCAAGACCAGCCGACCGGTCGACCTGGACGAGGTAACCGGTGGGGCCGACAGCCGGGTGATCTCGCTTGGCGTGGGCGGTTTCTATTTCTGCCATGCAGACGATCTGGTTGCGCGCGCAAACTTCATCGAGGCGATGACGATCGGTGGTTTGCGGCAGTTGGCGTTCAATCGCGAACCGGCTGTATTCTGAACGATGACCCGGATGGAACAGGGGATCGTGTTGTGACTGCCGTATGTTTGGAGATGAAGCAGGTCGTCAAACCATGGGGGCGCACTGACATCGGGGCGTTCCCCAATCCGATGCAGGACAAGGTCGGCGAAATCTGGTTTGATGGTCCAGTAGGCGAAAGGCCGCCGCTACTGGTCAAATATATCTTCACCAGCGAGAAATTGTCGCTCCAGGTGCATCCCAATGACGAGCAGGCACACGCCGTGGGGCTGTCGGGCGGCAAGAGCGAGTGCTGGTATATATTGGATGCTGCGTCCGACGCCACGTTGGGCATCGGCACTATCCGACCACTTGATGGCGACGCGCTGCGGGCAGCGGCCCTGGACGGTTCGCTGGAAGCGTTGATGGACTGGAAGCCGGTTCAGCCGGGCAGCTTTTTCTATGTGCCGGCCGGCACCGTTCACGCCATTGGTGCGGGCGTTACGCTGGTCGAAGTGCAGATGAACAATGACGTGACCTATCGCCTGTTCGACTATGGACGCCCACGTGAACTGCATCTTGATGCGGGGATCGCGGTTTCGGTAGCATGTCCCTATCCGATGGCGGACAGGGTCATTCCGACGGGCCAGGATTGCGCGATGCTCGATCGCGACGTGGCGCCTTTTACGCTCGACATGCGTCATTGGGACGCGGGGTCGGAGGAAAGGATCGTTTCCGACACGGGCTGGTTCATCCCCTTGTCAGGTACGGGCACCATCGATGGCGCGCCATGGGCCGCGCATCAGTGCTGGTTGATGAAGGGCGAGACCGTCATCACGGTCGAGGATGGCGCCGATGTGCTGGTCGCATCGGTATGATGGTCAACTCAATGCGATGACGTCACCGGCCAGATAATCCAGTTCCGCGCGGTCATGGCTGACATACACGACCGCTATGCCGGTCAGTGCATGCAGGCGCGCGATAAGGGCCAATATCTCGGTGCGACGAGCCAGGTCCAATGACGAGATCGGCTCGTCCAGCAGCAGCAACCGGGGGGTGGAAAGCAGCGCGCGGCCGATCGCCGCGCGCTGTGCTTCGCCGCCCGACAGCGATGCTGGCCAGCGGTCGAGCAGAGATCCAATGCCCAGCAGTTCGATCAATGCTTCCTGCGACAGGCCGTGGACGCCGCCATCCGCCTGGCCGCGAGGGCGCCCATAACGCAGATTGGCGCGCACGCGCATGTGGGGGAACAGCCGTGGTTCCTGGAAGACATAGCCGCAGCGGCGCCGTGCAGCGGCAATGTCGATGCCGGCATGGCTGTCGAACAGTCTCTGCCCGCCAATCGCTATATGGCCGTGATCGGGGCGCAGCAGGCCAGCGATCATGTTGAGGGTCGATGTCTTGCCCACGCCTGAAGGGCCGAACAGGGCGATGATGCCGCTGTCCGACCGGATGCGGCAAGCAATGTCACGATCGCCGCGTCGCAGGTGGATATCGATATCAAAGATCATGGGATCGTCCCGCTGCCATGGCGCGCCGGGCCAGATATTCCGACAGCAATAATGCGGCGAAGGATAGCGCGACGGACAGTAGCGCGAGGCGCAGCACGACATGGTCGCTGTCGGGCAATTGCAGCGCGGAATAGATGGCGATGGGGAGGGTGCGCGTCTCGCCCGGAATGTCGGACACGAAGGTGATCGTGGCACCGAACTCGCCGATGGATCGGGCAAAGCCCAGCATCGCGCCGGCAAATATGCCCGGTAGCGCAAGGGGCAGGGAAATGGTGCAGAAGATGCGAACGGCAGAGGCGCCGAGCGTCTGGGCCGCCTGTTCCAGTCGATGATCGATGGCGGCGATCGACAGGCGCATCGCGCGGACCATCAGCGGCAAGGCCATGATCGCGGCCGCAAGGGCGGCACCGGTCCATCGGAACAGCAGGGTGATGCCGAACCAGTCGAGCAACCAGCGGCCGATCGGCCCCTGTGGTCCGAACAGCAGCAGCAGCAGCCATCCCGTCACCACGGGCGGGACGACCAGCGGCAGGTGAACCAAAGTATCCAGAATCAGCTTCCCGGGGAAACGGGCGCGCGCCAGCAGCCATGCCAGCGCAAAGGCGACCGGCAGCATGGCCATCATGGCCGTCAATCCAACTTTTAGCGATAGGCCGATGATAATCCATTCATCGGCGCTGAGGCTCCATGTCACGAGTTCGTCAAACCATCTATCTAACCGCCTTTGCAACCAGCAGGCTGACTCATAGCGAAGCTGTTTGACAAGTGCTGGGCAAAAAGATTGTAGAGGCAGCGACGGGGCGGTAGCCCCGGACGAGATCAAAAAAAGGGTCGCAATACATAGTAATTGCAAAATCGGAGCTTGTGGAATGAAGGAACTCGTTGCGTTCGACCTTGACGGCACGCTTGCCGAAAGCAAGCAGCCGCTGGGGGAGCCGATGGCACAGGCACTTGCCCGGCTGCTCAAGGTTGCGCATGTCGCCGTGATTTCGGGTGGCGACTGGCCGCAATTCGACAAGCAGGTGGCGAGCCGGCTGTCGGCTGACGCGGACCTGTCGCGGCTGTGGCTGATGCCCACGACCGGCACCAAGCTCTACACCCATCAGCAGGGCGCCTGGACCCCGGTCTATGCTGAACTGTTCGACGCGGCGCAGAAAGCCGCGATCCTGACCGCGTTCGACGCGGCGCTGGAAGCGACCGGCTTCGTGCCCGAACAGACCTGGGGCGAGCGGATCGAGGATCGCGGCAGCCAGATCACCTTCTCCGCGCTTGGCCAGCAGGCGCCGATCCACGCCAAGGAAGGCTGGGATCCCGACTTCGCCAAGCGCAAGATCATCCAGGCCGACCTGCGCCAGCGCCTGCCGGGCCTGTCGATCAACATGGGCGGCGCGACGTCGATCGACATCACTCGCGAGGGCGTGGACAAGGCCTATGGCCTCAAGAAGCTGCGCGACGCGAGCGGCATTGCGCTCGACGCGATGATGTTCATCGGCGACGCCATCTTTCCGGGCGGCAACGACTATCCCGCCAAGGAACTGGGGCTCGACACGGTGCGCGTGCGCGATCCGCAGGAAACGCTGTCGGTAATCGACGCGATCGTCGCCTGCCAGAAATAGACAGCGATATTGACAGGGATCAGGGCGCGCTGAAGCCGTAACGGCCAAGGATCGCCCGGCCCTGCGCCGACAGCATGAAACGGCGGAAGCCTTCCGCATCGCGGTGGCGACTGGCGGTCAGCCGCGCCACCGGATAGCGGATCGGCGGATGGCTGCCGGTCGGGAAAGTGCCGACCGTCTGCACCGATTTCGAGGCGCGGGCGTCGGTCGCATAGACGATGCCGAACGGGGTGGCGCCGCGCTCGACGAGGACGAGGGCGGCGCGCACGCTGTCGCCGCGCGCGACCTTGTCTGCGACCGAGGGCCAGACATTGAGCGCGGTGAGCGCTGCCTTGCCATATTTGCCCGCCGGCACGGCGTCGGGATCGGCCATGGCGAGGCGGCCGCCGTTCAGCGCTGCGGCGAGCGGCATGTTGCGGCCAATGCGCAACCGCACCGGCTTGCCGGCCGGGGCGACCAGCACCAGCCGGTTGCCGGCCATGTCAGCGCGGCTGCCGCGCGCGACGAAGCCGGCCTTCTGGATATCGTCCATCCAATCCTCGTCGGCGGAGGCGAACAGGTCGGCAGGGGCGCCGGCCTTGATCTGCCGGGCCAGCGCCGAGGAGGCGGCGAAGGACAGGACCGGGCGGGCATGGCCCTGCCGCGCCCAGGCGTCGGCGGCGGCATTCATCGATTCCTGCAGGCTGGCGGCGGCAAGCACCAGTGGCCCGCGCCTGTCCTGCGCGGCGGCCCAGGATGGCGACAGCAAAAGCGACAGCAGCGCGAGCGCGCGCAGCAGGAGCGGAATCGGAGAGAAGAAGCGCATGACCGCCTTGTGCGCCCGGCGCCGGGGCCATGCAATTGTCGGCACATGCTTTTGTCGCCGCGCCCGATCCGCTAAGCAGGCGCTGGTGACGCCGATCCTTCCCCCCTTCGTCCGTTCCGGCCGGACCCGCGCAGCCCTTTGACATGGCAGTGATACGCACGCTTTGCGGCCGGTGCGGCGTCGGCTGTGGCCTGCGCGCCATCACCGGCGAGGACCGCGACCTGATGGTCGAGGGGGACCGGATGCATCCGGCCAATGCCGGGCGGCTGTGCGGGCGCGGGCTGGAGATCGCGGAAGAGGTCGGGCTGGAAGGGCGATTGCTCCAGCCGATGATCGACGGTCGGCCGCAACGCTGGGAGAAGGCGATTGCGCAGGTCGCGCGGCGGCTGTCGGCGGTGATCGGCCAGCATGGCCCGGACAGCGTGGCGCTGCATGTCGGCGGCGGCCTGCTCACCGAGGATTATTATGTCGCCAACAAGCTGATGAAGGGTTTCATCGGTTCGGCCCATGTCGATGCGGGCTGGACGGCGAATGACGGCGCGGCACTGGCGCAGCGCGCGGCCTATGGCGAGGATGTGATGCCCGCCGCCTATGAGGATATCGAGCGGGCCGAACTGATCCTGATGATCGGCGCGGATCTGGCACAGGATCATCCGGTGCTGAATGCGCGGATCGCCGCGGCGCGGGCCGATCAGGGCGTCGAGCTGCTGTTGCTGGCGGCGCCGGGCGAGGGGACGAGCATCGAGGCCGACCTGCGCATCGAAGTGCCGCGCGACCGCATGGCGTCCTGGATCGCCGGGCTGCTGCGCCATTGTCATGACACGGGCGTGACCGATGGCGACTATCTGGCGCGCAATGTCAGCGTGCCCGATGATTTCTGGGCGCAACTGCGGACCCGCCATGATCTGTGGTCGGTGGCGCGCAGTTGCGGCCTGTCGCCGGTGGAGCTGCGTGCGCTCTATGACCGGATCGCCGTCGTGCCGCGGATCGTGACGCTGTTTGGCGGCGCGGACGAGGGGCTGGCGCGGGCGGTGATCGATTTCCATCTGGCGACGGGGCGGATCGGCAGGCCGGGGGCGGCGCCCTTTGCCATGACGGCCGCGGCCAATGGCATGGGCGGGCGCGAGGTCGGCTGCAATGCGAGCGGCCTCGCGGCGCATCGCGGCTTCACGGCGGAGGCGATGGCCGAAATAACCCGTTTCTGGTCGGCCGAGGCGATGGCAACAGGGCCGGGACTGGACGGCGCGGAACTAGCCGACGCGGTGCGGGACGGGCGCATCCGCGCGCTGTTGAGCATAAGCGGCGACGGCATCGATCCGGCTTGGCTGCGCGCGGCGCTGGACGCGGTGCCGCTGGCGATCCGCTCCACCCCCTGGGCCGATCCCGAGCGGGACGGGCGCGGTATCGCGCTGCCATCGGCCAGTTGGGTCGAGAAGGACGGCACGCTGACCGGGGCGGACCGGCTGATCAGCCGCCAGCGCCGGCTGTTCCCGCTGCCCGGCGAAGCGAAGCCCGACTGGTGGATCGTCACCCAGGTCGCGCGCGCCATGGGCTGGCAGGCGGCCTTCCATTATGAATGGGCGGCGGAAATCTATCGCGAGCATGTGCGCCTGACCGCCTATTGCAATGACGGCGCGCGGCTGCTCAACCTGCGCCGCCATGCCCCGATTTCCAACCCGGCCTATGAGGAACTGACCCCCTGGCGCTGGGGCGAACTGCCGTTCGACGAGGGGCGCTTCCCGACGCCGGACGGCAGGGCCCGCCTGCTGCCCCTGTCCTAGGGACAATCGACATTCAGCCCTGACGGCCTGCAAATGGCGGTTCTCCGCGCTTCCGGTGCTCACGTACTTTGAGTACGCTGCGCTCCGGGTCACGGAAAACCACCATTTTCGTCACGTCATCATCTGAATGTCGATCGCCCCTTGGCCGTAGAGCGACGGGATCGTCGGGCAACGGGGCGCCGACGCGACAGTAGAAAGTTCACACCGTTGTGCGGCATATGGTGGCGCGTCTTTTGGCGGATTTGCGTCAGGTCGGTCGGCGCGGGGTAATGGCCGCGCGACGATCAGGCGCCGGTGCCGCACCTGCGACGCGACAGCGAGGCTACAGGGAAAGGACAGCGACGCGACAGTGTCGCGTGGGCGGCGGCAGTGGAGGCGGGAAAGGGCGCGGCGTTCCATCGACGCATGTGGAACAGAAAGGACGAGAGTAGGAAAGCGATGGGGCTGCTACCGACCAATTCGAGACTGTTCCCCCTCCCGTAAACGGGAGGGGGTTAGGGGGTGGGAAGGACGTCGCCAAAGCCCACCCCGCTGCGACTAACGCGCTGCGCGCGCAAGTCTCGCTTCCCCTCCCGTTTACGGGAGGGGAATGGCAGGAGACCACCCAACATTGCCATCCCCGCGGAGGGCTAGGGCCATATTCTGGATAGCTTCAGCCCCGCGCCATGCCTGTGAGATGGTCGAGCAGGGCATCGCCATTGGCGGTCCAGGTGAAGCGCAGGGCGGCGGCGCGGACGGCGTCGCGTTCGGGCGGGTCGGCCAATATGTCGGCGATCGCTTCGGCCAGGACTTCGGGTTCGCGATCGACGATCTTGCCGGCTTCGGGGCGGTCGAGCAGCTCGCGGGCGCCGCCGACGTCGGTGATGACGATCGGCGTGCCGCAGGCGAGCGATTCCACCCAGGCATTGGCGAGCCCTTCGGATTCCGACGGCAGCGCCATCACGTCGGCGGCGGCATAGAGGCGCGGCAAGCGGTCGTGCGGCACCGAGCCGAGGAAGCCGATGCGCCGTTCGACGCCCAGTTCCTGCGCGAGATTTTCGAGCATCCGGCGATATTTGCCCTGGCCGGCGAGCAGCAGGGTGGTGCCGGGTAGCTGTGGCAGGGCGCGGACCAGAATATCCTGCCCCTTGCGCGGGATGAGCGCGCCGACGCAGAGGATCAGTGGCCCTTCGAAGCCGAGCGCGGCCTTGGCCTGATCGCGGTCGGCGATTTCGAAGCGGTCGAGATCGACGCCGGTATAATGGACCCGGATCTTGTCGGCATCGATGCCCATCCGGCCCATGGAACGACGCATCGCGGCCGACACGGCGAGCAGGCCGGCGGCGCCGTCGGCGGCGCGCTTCACCATCTTCTTCGTGCCGCGCTGGGTGCCCCAATGATGAATGTCGGCGCCGCGCGCCTTGACCGAATAGGGGATGCCGAGCGCCTTCGACAGACGCTGGGCCACCGGGCCGTCGGGGAAGAAGAAGCTGGCGTCGATCACGTCGAACGGGGTCTGGGCGTGCAGCCGCTTGACCAGCGGCAGGATGGCGCGGGTCATGGTGAGGACATTGGTGCGGCCGCCGAATTTCGGGATGATCGGGAAGGTCGGCCGATAGACGGTCAGATCCTTCCACCTTTCCTTGGGTGGCAGGGCGCGCAGCGGGGCATAGCGGCCAGCGCGCGACAGCGGCCAGGGCGGCATGCCGATCGGGGCGACGACGGTGACGCTGACGTCGGGGCGGCTCGCCAGTTCGCGCGCCTGTCGCTCCACGAAAACGCCGAAATTGGGCCGGCTCATGTCCGGGAAGAGCGTGGAAAGCGTGAGGACGTTGAGTGTCATGGGCCCTCCCTACTGCATGTCGGTTAAGCGAGGCTTAGGCGTGGTGGGGGCGCTTGGCTATAGCCGTCGGACGAGTTGCACCGCCACCGCGCCCCAGGGTGGGTCGGTCAGCACCTGTTGCCGGGCGCCATGGCCGAGCGGCAATATCTGGAGCCGGTCGCCCTCCCGGCCGATGAGGCGGCCGAACAGGAAGCGGCCGGCGGGGCGGGGGAAGAGGACGTCGCGGTTCAAGGCGCTGGCGAAATCGGCCGGGGCGATGCGGCGGCACCAGATGGCGTCGCCGCTGCGATAGTCGCCGATGCTGGCATTGACCTGGATGCCGATCATGCCGTCGGCGGGCACGGGCGGCGGGAAGGACAGGGCGCGGACGGGTGCGCGCGCGCCCTCCGGCCCGAGCAGGGCGGCGACGGGCACTTCGCTCTGGCCGGGCAGGGCGACCAGTTCCGCGCTGGTGACGCCGAGCGCGTCGGCGATGCGGTTCAGCCATTTGACCGAGACGGTGCGGGTGCCGGTTTCGAGCCGGCCGATCGTCTGGGCGGTGGTGGGCGGCAGGCAGAGCAGGCCCACCTGTTCCAGCGTCAGGCCCTTGGCCTTGCGGACCTCGCGGATGCGGGTGATCATGGCTGTCCTCGGGTTGATAACCTATTTGGTTTTCTCTTTCCTACAGATTATCCGCCGTGGCAAGCCCTTGGCCTATCCCACCCTGTCAGGAGATGCCGCCATGGCCGCCCAGTTTGTCGACCAGATGATCGAAGACCCTGCCGGTAAGATGCAGGCGGTGAAGCTGCATCTGGGGGAATCGCCGCTCGGCTGGCTGCATGCGCGGGGTCATGTGAGCGACCGGCAGCTGGCGGCGGGGGAGAGGTTGCGCCGTGACTGGGAGCAGGCGGGACTGGGCGCGCGGGTGACGATGCGCTGGGACGGGGGGCCGGCCGAGCGGCGACGGGGCGGCGCAGCGGCGCTGCCCGATCCGAGCGCCGCGCAACTCTCGGCGCGCGAGCGGTTCGACGGCGCGGTGCGGGCGGCGGGGCCGGGACTGGCCGACATATTGTGGCGGGTGGTGTGCGCGGGCGAGGGGCTGGGGCCGGCGGAACGGGCGCTGGGCTGGCCCAGCCGCGCGGGCAAGCTGGTGCTGGGGCTGGCGCTCGACCGGGTGGCGGACTGGTATCGGGAGGGGTGAGGGGGGATTTGCCTGCTCCCCTGCCTATTAGGGAGGGGGCGCC
>ERZ1292629.2650-Hain-H43-01um-R1-2650-length-14677-cov-12_pt1 | contig 14677 bp, 8 predicted proteins | sample MGYA00564399_ERZ1292629 | MGnify/ENA primary metagenome ERZ1292629 (study PRJEB36523, sample SAMEA6512636) | groundwater metagenome | collected 2019-01-08 | study: AquaDiva: Metagenomics assemblies of 32 groundwater samples
TTGTTATTGCTCTGTTGCTCTGCAATGATGCGCTTGATGTATGCTTCGAGCAGTTTCATAATGATGCTTTCACCATCTCTATGAACTCTTCAACATTCTCTGCAATCTCTAACGCTGCACTAACGTCTTTTATAGAGACAGCACTCGTTTTATAACGCTCTATCACTATTATTTCTGCACTCTTCAAGTCTTCTCGAAGAAACTCTTTGAGCTCTAACGAGTTTAGCCAGAGGTCGAAGTAAGCTTGTTTGTTATAGCAATAAGCTTTATCCATTAGTTTTTTGAAAGCTTTGTCTGCATTATATTTCTGCCAAAATGCATCTCGCTTGCCTGTGGCGAAGGCGCGGCCGAGGGCGAGGGTGACGGGGAAGGCGAGGGCGGCATGCACGGCGGCGAGGGTGAGGGCGTAATCTGCTGGGAACTTCTTGATAATTGCTTGGATAATGCTATTGTTATTGCTATGCTGTTCTGCAACGATGCGCTTAATGTATGCTTCGAGACATATTCTTGCTTGCATCATCATTGTTACTAATTATCGCTACTTTTTGCTCTCGTCATCTTTTTCTACATTTTCAATTATAATTTCTTCATCAATTTGTGTGTCTTCTTCTTTCTTCTCAAGATTTTTTGCAATCTCTGCAAGTAGTATCTGTTTTACAGATGTTGGCGCATTTTTGCGTGCAACATTCAACGTCTGCCTGAAATTTTTCAGCGTTGTTTCTAATTCTGCATCCATCCTGGCAACTGTAGAAATCTTTTCATTTAGATACTTTTCTGCTTCCTGGTCAACTGTTCGCTTTTTCTCATCAATTTTTGCACTCATTTTTGCAACTTGACGTGCATATTTTGTATCGAATACATCTTTATCATGGTCTTGCTGATAGTCGACGTGCGTGCTCATATCTGGTATCTCTGTTGCATCAACTCCCCAGGCAAGTGACTTGTGTGGCTTTCCTCTGCGAACACGACCCTTCGGTCGCTCTTCATTATAATCATTCTTGATTTTGCTCAATAGCTTATTAGCATTATCTTCAATCTCGTCTAAAAGCTCGGGTTTATCAGCGCTCGGTGCTATAATATCCCATTCGTGCTCAATACCAGTTTTCAATAATTCACCTGGTTTCTTTCGCTCGCCCGGCGGATGCTCACCACCCATAATTCCCTTCAAATCTTCACCACCAACTTCAGGCGGCAATCCACCAGCACCAGCTCCCGGCGGCCCACCTTCGCCACCCGCGGGTGCTCCGCCAATTCCAGTCTCTTGAGCAACTTGAGAAGCCGCTGCTTCAATCTCAGCCTCTTCTTTCTTTTCTTCGAGCTTTTCACTCTTTATAGCTTCAATCTCTTGGTCATCAAGCAAGAATATATTCTTCTGTATCCAGCGACTTGAAAGCAGTCCGGTGTCTTTTACAGTTGTTGCTATTTCAAATCTTGAACGCCAGAGCTCGAGTTTTTGCTGTTGGGCTGCAGTGCTAGGATTGCTGAGAGCTAACTTGAAGTTCACGAGGTCTTGACCCTCAAAACCGTGCGAGGCAAGATGAATCATCGCAATTTTGTTGAGCTCAGAGATGACAACTTTTTGGATTTGCGTGATGGTGCGAGAAAAACGGATATCTTCTTGAGCTAAGACTGACTTCCCTGAGTTATGTATGAAAATGCCACTTTCAAGCATTTGTGTCACATTACCGTTACGCGGCTGTAAGTCATCTAATTGGTAGTTACATGGAGTTAAATCATCTGTATTTTCATTTCGCTTTGGAATTATAGCAAAATTGTGATTTTCATCGTCAACTGTCAAATCATAAACTAGCACTGGCTCATCAAGAGCTATTTCTTCTATATGAATAACTTTATGATTATTAAACGCTTGTGCTTCTTGCTGTGCTAGTTTTCTTGCTTGTCGTTTGCCACCAAATAGATTGTTTACAACAGTCGCAAAATGTGATGCACTGCATTTATCTTTATATTCTTCTTCAAATACATCATGCGCTGTTTCATGACGCATAAACGCACTTAGTAGATGCTCTTTAGAAAGCTTACGAAGTTCTTTATCTCTGAAGTTGTGCCAATTTTTATATCCTTCTTTTCTTAATGTATATGCTAAAACTGTTGAGTTCACATCAAGTGCTTCACAAACTTTTGTTCTATTTATATCCTTTGCTTGAATTGTAAAATTATTGATAGCATTGATAATGTCATCGAACTTCAAACCTCTGCTAATGCACCGATACTGTCCTGTTGCTAACGGCATATATTTGTCAGCGAATTGTTGATATGTCATATTATTTTCGTGTATTAGTCTATTGACTACACGCACACCATATTGTGTTCTCTCACAAAGTTCACTATACGATGAGCACGATTCTGCTATACTCAACAGCATCTTGAAATTTGCGTCTCTATTGAAATTTGGATTATCACTCCCACTATATTTCTTGTATATTCTATTTAGAGTTGCGTGGAACTTTTGGTGGAGCTTCCCATCTTCCATAAAGAGTAAGTTATCTGAAGAATTGTCTCGCTTGTCAAAGTTCACGTGATGAATGACATTTCGCTTTGATAAGTTGTTATACTTGTCTTTGCCAAACTCGCGATGTGTGTAATCCCATCGCTCTTTGACCGGGTTATAAATCATTTCATAGCCAGACAGATAATTGTTAGCTTCTGTTGATGATACTTTGCGGTAGAGCGGCATCAGACTGTCGCCAGAGAGCAATTCATCAGCTCTTTTGAATGAACTGTTACGCAGCATAAACGGATGATTATGAGTGCACTGAATTGTTGAATTGTCATCAAGAGTGACTTCAATCAATTTATCAACTGCTTTTGTTGGACCACACCATTTGATTTTACATGGGACAATCTTGTTTTGCTTATTGTCAAACGTGTAAACTTCAAGTTTCTTCGGATGACTTACAGCCGGGGAAGGCTGTTGTGGTGATACACGATTTGATTCTTCGAAACGGTTAGCAACATCTTTGATGCATAATTGTTGACCATCTGATAGAGGCACTATTGTATCTGCTGTAATGCATAGTGCCTCGTCATACGTGAGATAGGCTTTGGGAATCTTCAGCGCTGCGAACAATTTACGTTGTATATATTCTACGTCTTCAATATCGCCCGTGTTTTTGACGAATATACCATTCATTTCAATAGGTTGCACATCAAATCCGTTGTCATCTAGCTCAATCTCACAATCAAGCGACTTGCTTCTGACAGCAAAATTGTGTCTATCTTCTTCGCCGTTTGGTCCGACGACAGTCATACAATAAACATCATCTGATTCACCGCTGATAGTTTCTACACGTGTCACTGAATGATTCTGAAGTTGTGGGTCGTTTGGACTTAAAAGCTCTCTCGTGGTAACATCTTTTGTCGTAGTCTTCTTCGTTCTAAATGGCATCAGACTATCACCAGAGACTAGTTTGTCAGCCCTGCGGCCACTTCCGTCACGCATAACTACTGGATGTTCTGGTGCCATATCGATATAAGTTCCGTCATCTAACCACACTCGTTGAATGTTATCACAATGATAATTTAGTCCAGCCCAGACTATCTTCCCAGGAACAATCTCTTGCGTTTTATTTTGAACAGAATAGACCCAGTTTATTTTACCGTTCTTGTATTCTTCTGCAATCTGTTTGATTGTAAGAGTTCTGCCATCAAGCAGTGTGACTAGTGTATCTTGTCTGACTGGAAACTGACCGCCGCTTAGAGTCTCGATTTTTGTCCCAGAGTCACCTCTTATGGGTATAAAATAGTCCTCATCAACACTTTGTCCTAAGAATAGGCCACCAAACTTAGGATTTCGTTGTGCTAGCTTCATCACGTCTTCTGTCAGTGTCATGCTACCATTACACGGCTGTAAGTCATCTTTGAATGTCAACATTGCAAAATTGTGTCTGTCGTCAGAACTTGTATCGTGTCCGACAACAGTCATGCAATAAACGTCGTCTTCGAAATCAACTAGTTCAACAGACTTTACAGAATGATTGAGCGAAATTGAGCTTTCTGTCTCGTTCCAGCGCACCGAGTATTTTCTTGTATCCATCATCTCAAGATTTTCTGGTCTATTATCAAGTTTATTTATCTCTGGGGCTCGTTTGAAATCTTTGTGATGAACTATTGCCTTTTCTGTATTCACAAGCTTATCTTTATAGAAATCTTTTGCTATCAAGCGATGAGTTTTTTCGTAATCATTCGTCGCCGGATTATAAACTTCTTCGTATCCCTTAGAGTTCAAGCGACGGTAGAATGGCATCAAGCTATCATTTTGTTTCAATGCGTCAGCACGAATCTTCGTCCCATCACGCAGAATGAATGGATGTTCTGGAGCTGTCATCAGCCACGAGTTATCATCAAGCACAACTTTTACCATCTGTTTTGCAGTGTAATTCTTTCCACACCAGACAACTTTCCCAGGGACAATTTGATGTGTCTTCTCGTTGATTGCATAAACCCAGAGATGATTTTCATCCGTGTAACCCTGTTTTGACAGATGATTTGATTCCTCGAAACGGTTAGCAAGCTGCTCGATTGTCATTACAGTGTTATCCAGCATAGGAATGAGCGTGTTCTTCCATACAGGCAAAGGATTATATCTTATATCGACCCTACCGGTACTTGTATTCACTACGCTCTGTCTCTTCAGCCCTGTCTTCACTTTCTCCAAGAATGTCGGCACATCTTTCGAGTCTATATTTGCAACATCAATATAAAATACACGTCGCTCTGGGCTTCTGATGATGCGATACACGAGCATTGCATCTTCAATCAGGATTAGCTGTCTCCAGATGCGACGAGCAGGTTCTATCATAGAGCTGCCATATGGCAAGAAGTTATCATTACCTTGCAGCCTGAAGTGTGCGACCATCCAGTTTTCAAGTATTTGATTTCCTTGGGTTGCCCAGCGAAAACGAACTGCCATAGGGTTCTCTGGGTCATATCCTTCTTCACGTTCAATTTCGTTTACAGGAATTGGGAAGACATTGATAACACCAAATTGTGTATGCACGTCAATAAACATGAAGCTATCACCGTATTTACAATTTTTTACGAACACACCGCTTTTAGTGTCTTTATTTGAGCATATAGCGAAATTATGCCTATCTTCTTCACCGTTCGGCCCAATAACAGTCATGCAATAAACATCACAATTTTCATCGATAATTTTGACATCAATAACTTTATGATTAGTGACAGACGTGTCTTGCACTATTTGCTGTTGCTGCTTTTTATCTTCCCACACTTTTATTCTAATGCTTTTACGTTTTATTGCTTTTTTATATTCTTTATCGTTTATGAGACGCGGAAACTTCTTCACTATAGCATCTTCATAATCTACAAAGTTGAGACGTTGTATCATGCCTTGCAATGTTGACGGATTGATAGACTTACAAACATCTCTTACAGAATATGTGTTTATAGAAATAAGATAATCAATAAACGATTGATTAGCTTGTAGCAATTTACATATTTTCGTTTTGTTTATAAAACATTTGTTAGTGTCTATAATCTCAAAAACGAAATCAAGACATGTGCTGTCGAAACTTATACGCAAATGTTTTTGCATTGCTGTGCGTTTTTCAACATCAGCCCACATTGCTTTTCCCGATGCTGAGCGGATAGCATTGTGTTCTCTGTGTAATTCACTATTGTTGTATTCGTCCCAACTCTTTTTCATTAGTCCTTGTTCTTGCAACTTGATAAGCTGTGTCTTCGCAAATTCTTTATGTTCATCAGAGCGCAACCACTTATCAAGTCCTGCTATTCTTTTTGCAGTAACTTCTGGTGTATGTAATACTTCTTTGCAATGATCGCCATGTAATTTTCCATGACCGATAAATGTCATTATTCTTAGATTAGAAGGGTCGTTATTTAGTTTTTTGAAATCTTTATGATGAATAACACCTTTTTCACAATCTTTCTCTATATTACAATTTTTTGCAACAATTCTATGTGTATATTCATAAGAGTTTGTAGCTATATTATAAACTTTTTCATACCCGTCAAGTTCATACGATGTGTCCTTGTCAGTTTTATTGCTCAATTTTGTATAAAGTGGCATCAAACTATCACCGATAACTAATTTATCAGCCCGTTTTGAATTACCGTCTCTTAGAATAAACGGATGTTCTAATGCAGTCTCGATACATGTCATGTCATCAAGAGTAACTTTCACAATCTTATTTGCAGTATAGTTTTTTCCACACCAAACAACTTTCCCAGGAACGACTTGCTGCGTCTCGTCCTGCATAGAATAAACCCACTCAGTTTTGCCGCTTGTAATTCTATCTGAGAGTTCTTTTATTGTTATAGTCTCGCCCGAAAGTAACGGTATCAGTGTATTGTATTTGATGGGCAAGTTTCTCACCCAGCCTCTGAGTGTGAACTCTATGTTGAGTGTGTCATAGAATAATGACTCTAAGAGCTCACGAATTTTTTGATTATCTGAGTAGACGTGCAGTGAGCGCCCACGTTCATCAGACGCAACAGTTTCATCTGCAATTAAATCTAAACTCGAAGCTATTTCGGGCGTGTTATGTGATATAATACAGTCAGTTGCGAAGTTTTTGTACCCGTCAACTGTCAAGTCATATAAGTCAAACTTCTCTTCGAGCTTTTCTATCGAGATTACTTTGCAATTCTGGAAGTTCTTTTGCCAGTCGTTGAAGTTCTTAAACCCGAGCTTTTTTAGAGTCGAGTTCATTCTAATTGATGATGCTCCGGCAGACTTGCAGAATTGTTCAATTGTCATTCCGCGCTCAAAAGCATTGAACATATTTTGAAGTGTGAGCTTTATCCTCGGATTTCTTGAAGAATATAAAGCCGTAAACTCAGAATAATTCTTAAACCCGTGCGCTTTTAGACACACAATCACATCAGCTATTCTATAATTACTAACTCTTGTACAGCGAACAAGATTAAACTTTGCTTTTTCACTTATATCAATGAGCTTGCCCAGCGTTAGCCCTTCTTTGTTCTCTGCAACACTCACCCACTCAGCAAGCTTGCTTTTGTGTCGCTCTAACAGGCTGCTTTCATATTCATACCCGTTGTAGACAGTTTCTTTAGTGTTTATTGAATAAATGAGCTGGTCTTTTGTACCTTCAACAATTGGCTCTCTGATGAATGGCATCATTGAGTCACCGACTTGAAGCTCGTCAATTCTGCAGTAACTTCCATCTCTAAGCATTAGACGATGATTTGGTGAACCGATGATTTCTTTACCGTTATCAAAAGAGACTTTCCACGCTTCGTCTGACGTTCGTGTTTTGCGAGCTTGCTTTCCGATAGCGGGAACGATTTCGCCGAGCTTGTGGTCATATGCATAGACTGGAAATGTGAAGGATGGGTTTGCAGAGCACAAATCTGCGAGTTCGCCGATGCTTTTAGATTGCTGACCGGGAAGAGGGATTAGTGTTTCTGCAGAAACACTATACTCCATCTCTGAAAAATCTGCATAGCGTGAATTGTGCACAATTATTGTATCTGTAGCAAAGTTTTCGTAATCACAGACAGTCATATCTCCAAGCTTGACACTGCCTTCCGCGGAATAAACTCTTCTAACTTTGTGATTTGATGTACTTATGAAATTGCATAACTCTTTCCAGTTAGCAAATCCTTCATTTCTAATGTGTCTTAGTACAACTTTGTTTGTCGCTCTTAGAGCTTTACACGTTGCTTTGTTATCAAAATTATTTTTGACAGCTTCATCAGTTATTTTCTTTATAGTCAAATCATGTCTATAAACAGGATTTTTTTCTGCTTTCCTGTCTTCTTTGAACTGTTCTGTTCTATTCTTTCCAGTCCAATAATTTGCAAATTTAGAATAATCTTTTTTGTCGCTCTTGTTTATTGATAAGATTATTCCTGTCTTATCTCGTACCCACGCCTTCAAGACGGATGGGTTTATTTTTAGTGATTTTGCTATTTTTTTCGCATCGTAATTATTTTCATTTAGCAATGTAACAATGTCATCGTTAGTTTTAGAGAAAAATAATTCTTTCTTTTCGCTGTAGAGTTTATGTGTGCTGGCACCGATTTTTTTTGCTACTTCTGGATTTTTAGCGACATTATTTTCTTTCCAGTATTGGCTTCTTTTTTCTCTAACGTCCTCTCTCTTGTTTACTTCTGCAACATGAGCTCTACGTGTCCCGTCATCATTATCCCATTTTTCTTTGATAATTTTTTTGAAGTTTGCTCTAAAATTATCATCTTCCCACATCTTATGAACTTCATAGGCATGTTGTGAAAGATGCTCGTGTGCGTTTACAATCTCAAGGTTTTCTGGGTTATTATTCTCAGGGTCATGGTCTATATGATGTACGTGCTCTGTACCTCTAATTACTTTTCTATCATAAAACCACTCAGCTATCAAATGATGCTCTGACTCCCAACCGCGCCAGCTATCTTTTGACATTGTGTAAATGCTTCTATAATCTTTAAACTGTTTTCCGTCAACTTTAGACTTGCCATTGAATTGCTTTCTATAAAATGGCATCATGCTGTCACCAGATTTCAAGTCTTGAGCTTCTTTGAATGTTCCGTCGCGAAGCATGCACTTATGGTCTGGAGTACAGACGAGCGTATTTCCGTCATCAAACTCTACACAGACTGCTGGGTCTGTATGTGTGTGTCTTGGGTGATGAGCCCAAGCAGGAACAATTTGTTTCTTTTCATCATCATATGCATAGACAATAAACTTTTCGCCGTTTGGATAACGAGCAATAAGTTCTTCTAATGTCAAGAAGCCCGGCGTGTCCGGAACAGCTATTTTTGTGGAAAGTGATACACTTAGTCGGTCATATGTTCCATATGACGCTATAGCATTAGCGTACATATGACTCGAACTGCGTGAATGCTGTAAGAAGCTAGAGGCTGGTAATTCCACGTATGAACTTGCAGCTTTTATTTTGCTCTTGATTATCGGAGCAGCTTTAAATAAACGTGATAATCTATTGAAAAGGCTTCGTCTGTCTTGATTTGCCATCAGTGTTTCCTAGCGAATGTTCTAATTTGATATTCACGACATATTGTGTCTGTAACTAATCTTATATTTTTGATTTCGTATTGTGTCTCTAAAACGTCCTTTGTAGCAATGATAATACTAACATTCGTATATGTCTTTTCAAACTCTTGCATCTTTAGTTTATTCTTCTCGCTAAAATAGCCCTTCACTTCAACAAAATAATTATGTTCTTTTATATAAAAGTCAGGTGTATATGTTGTGTTTTCTAAAACGAATGTTTTTGGTTCGTAATCCCACGTCAAATTATTTTTATCGAGATAGTCTCTAGCGAAAGCTATTTCGTATGACGAGCGAAACTTGAATACTCGTCCAGTCTTGTCAGTATATTCTCTAAACACACTAATTTTACGTGTCTTCCCATATCTCGGAGCATTTTTGCCAGTTCTACAAGTTCTATTTATCTGTGCTGTTGCACAAGATAGTGAACAATATTTCAATTTTGGGTGTGATTTGTAATCTTCAAATATCTTATCACAAACTATATTTTGACATTTGTACATTGCACGTTCATGTCTATGAAAACGACGTAATTTGCTAGCACATTCTTTTGAACAAGTTTTACCCACATTTCCGCGAAAGTTTATCATGCAATTGACTTGCCAAAACAACTGTTTGCAAACTTTGCACTCTATAAAAGCACCATCATTCTTTCTGTAATTAGCCCCACGATATATTTTTCGTTGTGATTGTTTTGAGCAAGAGTGACTACAAAATTTCTTGCGAAATAGTGCTCGTTGCACAGTGACACAATCTTCATTGCACATCAAGCAATTGACAATAAATTTTCTTACGTTTCTAAAGCTTTCTATCTCTTTCACTTCTCTATGATATTCAAATCTATTCAATTCTTCTAATTGTTCTTTTGTATAAAGTTCGTCAATAAGTGATGTCATATTGTCTATTTATTCTCTTTTGTTATCGTTTCATCATTACACAATATATCATATTCATATTCATATTTTTCTGCAAGCTCTCTCATCAACAAATCAAACTCAGCTCTGTCTTGTGGGAAAAGTCGTGCAATTTGTTCTCTTTCATCAGGCTGCAGTCTATTAGAAAACATTGAAGGCATAAAAATATATATGTTCCCTTTTCTTCGGTCCTTTGAAATTGTGTAAAGATAGTGCTTTTTGCTCATCATAAGATGCCTCTAAATACATAGTATATCAAGCAATGATTGTTTTATATAAAATTGAAATTGCGGAGTTGTATGGAGCTAACGATGTGTAAAGCTTATTTAGATTTCGTTGAGTTCTTTACAGACTCGAGCACTAAGTTCTTCAACTCATTTACTCTCATCTTGCGGACTTTGATTTTCTTGCCACGTTTGCCTTCTTTCACGTTGTAAGCTTTCTTGTGGTCAATTTTATTCACAAGATTTTCACCGCCCGCCCATGTGTCTTCTTGCGCTTTTACGTCTTCAACGCATTCGTGGTCAAGAACTTCTTTGTACTGTTCTTGTATCATTCTTCGAAGTTCGCTGATTTTTACTTTCATCTATTGTATCTCCGTGCTTCTTCTATATCTATACTTTTAGTTTTGTCTCGTAATCTAAAATCTTCTTTAGTATCAAATCTTTTACTGTCCGTGTCAAGTCTTGTGACAGTTTATCTGCTTGCTGTTCAACTTTAGATTTCCAAACATTTGGATTTTCAAGTGAGCTCAGTTCTAACCATGAATGCATTACCTCATCAACAATAAGCTCTATATGGTCAGAAACTATTCTATCAAGCTCATCGTGTTTTTCTGTGTCAGGAACTTCTTCTTCTTTCAATCCCTTCTTCACACCCAACACACATTTTTCATACTTCTGTTTGTCAGAGCGACCGACTTGTGCTGTGCAAATAGCCCAGGGATTATTCTTTGCTTTTTGAACTTCTTCTGTTATCAGCTTTTTGAGCTCTGTTCGTTTTATACGCAACAATTTATTTCTTTTTAGCTCCAAGCTGTGCTTGTTTTCCAGTCGCACCAACATCAGCCGTCGATACACTCTTCATTACATCGTGAAGATTTTTGATGAGAGACTTCACAAGCACATCAGCATTTCTTCTCAAGCGTTCTGTCCTGCTCTTTACAAGTTTTTCCCAAGCTTTTGTATCTGAGAACTTATAAGCACTCTTGGCTAATCTATCTTCGAGCACATCGACAACTTTGCCCACAAAATCTTTTGCTAATGTATCTATTTGTGTATGAAATACGTTAACAAGCTCACCGGAAGCTTGTTCGTTTAGTGCCTGCTGTTGTTCTTCTTCTGCTTCGTGCTCTTCAAATTCTTCAATAGCTTCTTCAGTTTCGCTTTGAAGTAACTCTGATAATTTCAATATGTCTTCTAGTTCATTTCTAAGTTGACGAGCAGCATCACCATAGATTTTACGACTTGCAGAAGAATATGTCTTTCTTGATGCTCGTGGTGATTTATCGCGTAGATGTGTTAAACTATCTAGAGTATTTTGTACGTGATTGACGTGGTCATTAGAAGCAAACGGGACTTCTTTGCCGTCTGGAAGCATATATGTCTTGGGTGCATCTCGTAATGCTTCATTGATTAGTTGTCTTATTTGAGACTTTTTGATGAACATAAAAATATATATATTTCCTCTAATTATTTATGACACAAAAGTCTATTTAGACAGACTTTTCGTTCATTCGCTTGAAATCTCCCCAAGCGAACATTTCTGAAACAGAAAGACTTTCTGTCTCAATTGGCGTATCATAATCGCCCAAGTATTGTTTCCAAATGTTGATTGCTCCGTTCAAATCACGATTGATGCTATTTCCGCATTCACAATTATACTCTCTATCACTCAACTGCAAATCGTGATTGATTGTGCCACATTTGCAACACGTTTTTGAAGTCCAAGCTTCATTGACTTTTATAACTTTATTACCGATTAGAAGTGTTTTATATTCTAAGAGGCGTATAAAAGTTGCCAACAACCAATTATTCTGCATAGCTCTATTGAGCTTTCGATTTCTTTTTTCTTTGATGTTATGTTTTAGATTGCTTAGCTCTCCGATAATTATGTTTGCATCTTGCTTTGCTAATTCTCTTGATAGCTTATGAAGAATAAGATTTGTTTGAGTTCTCTTTTTGCTATAAAGTTTCTTGAGTTTGTAATCTAATTTATTTCTTCGTCTTGAGTTCTCTTGTTTTTTGTCTCTAAGAGATTTTACTTCATCAATTCGTTTGTCAAGATGCTTTTGATTTTTGCTTAGTTGCTTTGAATTGAAAATTGTTCCAGAATTATTTTGTGGGTCGAATACTGTAGCAAGATTTTTCTTTCCTAAGTCGATTGCGATATAATTTTTTGAGCTTGAAACTTTTTCTTGCTTTTCATAAGCTATTGAAGCAAAGAACTTATTGTCTTTCTTAAAGATTTTGAGTTGTTTGATTTGTGACTGACTTTTATTTCGCTTGCAAAGCAAATCTACAATCGGAGTGAAATAATCTAATTCAATTTTCAAGTACTTTTTGTTTAGAAGTGAAATAATAACTGTATTGTCTTTTATAATGAAACTTTGCACACAAGAAAGCGTAAAGAAATATTTTTTGCTCCTAAATCTTGGTGGGTTTGGATTTAGTTCTTTTCGTTTTTTGAGCAGCCCAAAGTATGATTTGAAGTTTGCTTCAAGCGTACGAAGCACTTCTTTTTTGGCATCGTAAGTGAGCAGTTTGCATTCGATATTTTTGAGTTCTTTTTGTTGAGTGAAATAATTCAAGTATTTATTGTTTGTTTTGAAATAACTTATTTTTTCTTCGAGCAATTTATTATAAAGTAAACGAGCTTCATTTGAAGCAGTATCAAGCAGATTGATTTGCTCTTGTGTAAGTTTTATTCTCGTCTTGAAAGATAATAACATTGATAGTAATAACTATCATGCTCAATAAGCAAATACTCAAGATTGTGATATAACGTCTATGTCTAAAAATTATCAACCCGAAGAGATTACCCAAGACATATCTATTTCTTCACCATTTACAGTTTTTATCTTTTGGCTCTTTCTTTGATACCCATGGATTGAGCTTTGTGGATTATATATAGATGCAACTTCATTTCCTGTGTTCTTTGCGTCTTTCCAGCTTCTTTCATCTTTTGCGATTGCATTCAACATAGCTATGTTTATATCACGTGCTCTTTCGTTCACAGCGAATGTTGTATCTGAAAGCCAAACAGAAATCGCCATAGATATAATCAAGTCATCATTATACTTCTTTTCTGCCATCGCTTTTCCATTCAACCATCTGAATGTTTTTAGCTCTTCAACAAAGCGAGTTGAATAACATTTTAGTGTTTTGTTACGAATTACTTCTTCTAACTTTGCAAGAATTAGTGGTTTAGTGTTTATATTTGAATTAAACCCAGGCAAATTATCATCTTCTGTTAGAACTTCAAGACTTGTGCCAGTGAATACATTTCGTCGTTTGCCTTCGACATATAAGTTCGGATAATTTCTTTCTTTGAGTTTGAGTATAACAGAATACCCGAAGCTATTGTTCTCTGGTGCCATCAAAGCATCATTATATTTCCTGCCCATCTCGTTCAGTATTTCACCAAAGAGCTCCGGTGGTAATTTTCCCTTATATTCAGCTACAACTTCCCAAGAACTAACTTTTAGGCAGTGGAATGTTGAATAGTCATTACCGTCACCACGAGCTATATCTGCTGCTATGATATAATTTTCGTTCGGTACTGGCTGTTCCCAAATCCAGATGTTTCTATCAATTCCAATTCTCTCTTGTGGGTCTTTAACGCTCATAGTGAGGTATGCTATGTCTTCTGGCTGGATAACAGTGTTTCCTGAGGCAATAAATGAGGCTTCATATTCTTGAGCAATTTTCTGTGGCGACATATTCTTTGTAACTTTAGCAAACCACACATCGTCTTGTTCGGGATGGTCTCTCCATGTGATTGTTCGTGCTTTGAACTCATTGACATTTGCCTCGGCATCAACATATGTCTTATGGAAGAAATTGCCAGTGCCATTTGGTGTTGAAACTAATATACAACGACCACCCCGCGATAGTGTCGGATACAAACCAGCCCAGAGTTCATCTAAACCATCAACGTGCGATGCCTCGTCGACAACAAGGAGCGTCAACGCTTCAGAGCGCCCTACGTCTTTTGAAGTTGTCGAAGCTTTGACACGTGAACCGTTGCTCATAACAATAGAATGCATATTATCTGTAATCGGTTTCGCAATGAACATATCTTTCGGAATGTTTTTCAGAACTATCTTGACTTTGTCAATAATGTTTTTAGCTGTTTCTATCTTTGTTGCAACAACAAGAACGTTCTTGTTTTGATAGAACATAATCATCCACGTGATATAAGCTGCTATAGTCGTCGACAAACCCATTTGACGGCCTTTATTGATAATATTGAAACGGTGAGCTATAAAATCTTTGATAATTTCATCTTGATAGTCATAAAGGTGCATCGGGATAACACCTTTGAGCGGATGTTCAACTTTGACGTATTTGTTTATAAATCGCTGCGGATTTCTACCGCACTCGATGACTTCTTTTGTAAGAGTTGATTTTAGCACATTATATATATATTTGCAGTGAAAACACATCTCATTAGAGAATACATCAAGCGCATCATTGCAGAGCAACAGAGCAATAACAACGACATAATTCAA
>ERZ1292629.2651-Hain-H43-01um-R1-2651-length-14669-cov-8_pt1 | contig 14669 bp, 15 predicted proteins | sample MGYA00564399_ERZ1292629 | MGnify/ENA primary metagenome ERZ1292629 (study PRJEB36523, sample SAMEA6512636) | groundwater metagenome | collected 2019-01-08 | study: AquaDiva: Metagenomics assemblies of 32 groundwater samples
CGATTCCCAAATTTGATATTCATAAAAAATACCCCCAGTTTGATTTTATAATTCTAACCGTTGCGCGCCTTGAAAAAGAAAAAGATATTTCTCTTTCTTTACGGCTTATGGAAAAAATAAAAAACAAATATCCTAAAGTTGGTTTTGTAGTAGTGGGAGGTGGTTCTGAAGAATTTAATTTAAAATTAGAAATTAAGAATTTAAAATTAGGCAATAATGTAATATTTGAAGGAATGCAAAGTGATGTTATTTCCTATTACAAAACCGCCGATCTTTATCTGTGTACTTCGTTTTATGAGGGGTACGGCCTTTCTCTTATTGAAGCCGCCCTTTCCAAATGCCCTATTCTTACCGTGAGCGCCGGAGAGGCCGAATATGCCCTAAAAGAGGGTATTTCAGCCCTTATATGCCCTTCTAGGGACATAGAGTGTCTTTTTAGTAAATTCAGTAGAATCTTGCTTAATGATGGGGTAAGTAAAAACCTGACGGCAAACGCAACTGCCGAGGTTCTTAAACGGCTTCCAAAAGACAAAGAGTCTTATTTGTCGGAGTATCTAAAAACTTGGGAATCTACTATTTTTAATTTTTAACAATGAAACTTCTTATAATAACCCAAAAAATAGACCAAGACGACAGCATACTCGGGTTTTTTCATCGCTGGGTAGAAGAATTTTCCAAATACTGTAGCCAAGCGACAGTTATAGCTCTGGGTGTGGGGAAATATAATTTGCCGGATAATGTAAAAATTTTATCCCTAGGTAAAGAAAAAAATATTTCTCGGTTCAAATATTTGATTAATTTTTATAAATATATTTGGTCAGAACGAAAAAATTATGACGCGGTATTCGTTCACATGAATCAAGAATATATTATTCTCGGCAGTTTAATATGGAAAATTCTCAGTAAAAAAATAACAATGTGGAGAAATCATCCAACAGGCAATTTATTTACATATCTTGCAATGATGTTGTCTGACCATATATTTTGTACCTCAAAGTATTCATTTACTATGAAGTCAAAAAAAACTAAATTAATGCCATCAGGAATAGATACAGAACTTTTTAAAAGAAATCCATCAGTCACTAAGATAAAGAATTCAGTTTTATATATTGGTAGAATTGCACCCGTTAAAAATATTGATATATTAATCGATGCCGTTTTTCTGATTGATAAATTGGGATATGACATATTCGTGTCTATTATAGGAGATGCCTTATCCAACGATATGCAATATATGTCAGAAATAAAAAATTTAGCACAACCACTTATTAATAAGGGGAAAATTAATTTTTTAGGAAGTGTTCCAAACGATAAAACTCCGTTTGTGTACAATAAATATGAAATTGTAGTAAACCTTACCGATTCCGGATCTTTCGATAAAACTGTCCTTGAGTCAATGGCGTGTGAAAATCTTGTCGTTTTGAGTAATAAATCTTTTGTTGGCGTGATTCCAAACCAATTTATTTTTGAAAAACGCAACAAAAAAGATTTATCAGATAAGATTATTAAAATTTTGTTTCTGGAAAATTCAGAAAAAATAAGAATAGCAAGAAAGTTAAGAGAATTTGTTGATGAAAAACACACACTGCATCTTCTCGCGAAAGAACTTTTTTTATTCTTATAGTATTTTTTTAATAATACCTATAATCAATAAATCTAATTTGTCGCCTAGTTTTGTGTTGCGTGCGATTTCCCAATCTATCTCTTTCCATGAATTATCCCTAATCATATGTTTTAAACAATATAAGTTAGTAAATTTTATAATATTATTGCTTAAAAGATCATCTAAATACTGGTTATATCCCAAAAGAAAAGTAATTACAATTTTTCCATCTTTATTTAATAATGATTCTAAATTTTTCAATGCTTTAGGTATTTTATTTTGATCGCGCGGTTTTTCATTCCAACCAACATGCTCAATAGTTGAAATACTTATAATAAGATCGTATTTTTTTTTAGAATTAAATTCTATTATATCTTGATTTATAACACCGGGAGATTTTTCATATTTATCGACAATGTCATAGTTTTCGTAAGCGATAGAAAAATCTGGAAAATAATGAGAAAGTACATTACCCACCTCAAGGATCTTTTTACTACGGTAGTTTTTAATAAGATCTAAAACAATCGGGATTTCTATCGCCCTTTCATTTTTCCATGTATTATTGTATATATGGTAAAAATATTTGTATTTTTTCCCCCGAAATATAAAAGTTCTTAATGATTTGAATGGTTTATAAACAAAATAACACCATAAATAATTTATTATTTTATCAACAACAATCTTAATTCCGAGACCTATAATATAATATAATCCTTTTTCTGTTCTTAGAACATTTGCTCTTGCGAACAATTTTTTGGGGTTGGTGAGTTTATATTCCTCTTTAAATTTCATACCTACAAGATTAGCACATGGTATTGTAGATGTGTAGCATATTTAATGCAATGGTTTATTTTTATTTTGGTTGTATAGTTTGATTTTTTTGGATTTGTTCATGCTGTTACAATAATATCAATGTGTGTGTTATCTAATAATATTAAACCCGTTAATTTATGATAAAAACCAATAAGTTTAAAAACCTTCTTTTGTTTGTAGTAGCAATTATTTTTTCGGTATTTTGTGGTAAGGCGGACAAAAATATAAAAAATCCCAAAAAAGTTCTTGCTCTATATCTTACGAAAAATGTTGGCGATATAATTTTTGCGACGCCGGTATTTCGCGCACTTAAAGAAAATTATCCCTCTTGCAAATTATATGTTATAGGAAGTTTAAAAAACAAGGAAACACTAGCTTACAATCAGGATGTTTATGAATATATAATATGTCCCGATACTATTTTTAAATTATGGAAAATAATACGACGACTTAATGTTGACTATGCTTTGTTATTTGCCACAAGTTCTTTTGAGATAACTTTATTGTATTTAGCCAATATTCCATCAATATCAGTATTTTCTTTGCAAAACACAACAGATTCTACCCGCATTTACAAAATTATTAAAAGATTTTGCATACAGATTCCATTTTATTCTGGTCAGAATTTTGCTCGTCAAAATCTTAATCTTCTTATACCACTTGGTATTAATTCAAACAACACCAAAAAGCACCTCTTTCACTCTAAGCAGGCGGAACTAAGTATGTTGGAATTTTTTAGAAAAAACAAAATTGTTCCACATAAGGATTTAATTATCGCTGTCGCTCCCGGCGCAGGGACAAAAATTAAACAATGGCCGGCTGATAGATTCGGTCAACTTGCCGATTATCTTTTTAAAAAATATAATATTCCAATTTTTGTTGTTGGGGGGCCTGGTGACAAAAAAGAATTTGAAGCAATGAGATTTTCAACCTCAAAAGAAACTCCGATAATATCTTGTTTGGGCCACTCCATAGACGAATTAAAAGCTTTTATTTCAAATATTGATATAATGATTGCGAATGATAGTGCCCCAACACATATTGCGGAATCATATGGTAAGGCAACAGTTACTATTATTGGTCCTACTGACGAAAAAGAGCATATTCAAGAAGGTAAATTTAACAAAATTGTTAAATGGGATAAAAGAGGCAGTCCGACACTTCCTTCAATGTCTCCAATTGATTATGATAAAAATGTGGCTCGTGAACAAATAGAATCAATTTCTATTTCGCAGGTTGCTCAAGCAGTAGACGAGTTAATCAAGGACTTAAAAATTACATCCCAATTAAAATAAAAGAAAAATTAATTAATTTTTCATCTATTTAAAATGCATAAAAAAAAGAAAGCTCTTATAACTGGTGTAATGGGACAGGACGGTTCTTATCTAGCTGAATTTTTATTTGAAAAAGGGTATGAAGTGTACGGTCTTATAAATACGCATAAAAAGAAAATTATTCCATATGAGCGAGATATTTTTAACAAGATTTCTTTAATATGGGGTGATTTAGCTGATATAAAATCTCTTCAGGATGCTTGTAAGATATCGCAACCAAATGAAGTATATAATTTAGCCGCAATTTCCGATCTTAGCACCGCCGAAAAATACCCAGAAAAAACAATAGATATAAATTTCACAGGCGTTAAAAGACTACTTGAAGCGACCCGTTTGATAAATCCTTCAGCGAGATTTTTTCAAGCCCTTAGCGGTAGAATATTTGATAATGGTTTTTGTCCTCAAAATGAAGAAACGCCATTTATCGCACCACAAAATCCATACGATAAAGCAAAGCGAAAAGTATACGAAGAAATAATTGTACCTTATCGTGAAAAGAATAATTTTTTTATATGCGGAGGATTTTTATTTAACCATGAATCACCAAGAAGGGATAATAGGTTTGTGACGCGCAAAATTACACAATCGCTTGCCAGGATTAAAAATGGGTCGCAAGAAATACTTGAATTAGGCAATCTTGGCGCGAAGCGCGACTGGGGTTTTGCTGGTGATTATGTTGAGGCAATGTGGATGATGCTTCAACAAGATAAACCCAATGATTATGTCATTGCTACTGGAGAAATTCACACCGTTAAAGAATTTGTAGACCAGGCAGCTAGTGCAATTGATATTTCGATTTTATGGGAAGGCGAAGGGATTAATATTATTGGAAAAGATAAAACAGGGAAGACAATTATTAAATGTAATAGTTTATTTTTTAAAGAAGAAAATAGTATTTCCGTTGGAGATATTTCAAAAATAAAAAAGAAATTAGGGTGGGCACCTAAGACAAGTTTTAGGGATTTAGTTGTAATGATGGTGAAAGCAGATATTTCAAATATTTAATAAATTCAAATAAATTCATGAAAGAAATAAATTTACTTCTCAGTTCTTTAATAATTTGAAGAAAAATCTTACAAACATTGGAAATAAAACTTATTATTCAATTATTTCAAATTTAGGGCATGGTACAATAAATTTACCACCCCCTTTCAAGAAATCTGCTTCTCTTTCTTTAAACTCATTTATAAAGTGCCATGGAAGTATAAGAAGATAGTCTGGTTTCGCTTCGCGCATTTCTTTTTCCGAATAGATTGGAATGTTACTCCCTATCGTTTTTAACCCGTATTTTGCGGGCGATCTTTCAGCGATAGCATCGATAAGCGTATTATCAAGACCAAACCATTGCAATAATGTATTTCCTTTCGTTGACGCGCCATATCCCCATATTTTCCTTCCTTTTGCTTTTTCAGTTTTTACAAATGAAACTGTTTGTTTTTTTAACTCTTTAATTTTTTTATAAAAGTCATCGTATATTAGGCGATCCGTTAAATTCAGAGTTTTTTCATATACCAATATTGATCGTGTTCTGTATTCAGCCGTATAGCGATGCGGGGCAGTTGAAAAAGTTATTGGGTCGGCGCTTTTTTTTCTGATATAAATTCTAAAACTGCCACCGTTGACATTGTTTAAGTGGCAATCTACGATTGAAAAATTATGTTTATCCAAGAGATATTTAAGTGAACTCAAACTATAATACTCAAGATGTTCATGGCAAATATTATCAAAAGCAAGCTGTTTTAACATTAACGGGAGATAGCTCATTTGAATAATCCAAAGACCATTATTATCAAGCGTTTTATATATATCGCTGACAAAACTATTAGGATCTTCCAGATCATAAAACATCGCTATTGAGGTAATAACTTTTGCTTTTTTGTTTCCATATCGCGAATTAGTGTAACCATTATTAGTAAAATAATCATTTACAAACAGAGAGGTGTGTTTTTCCGCGCTTTCTTTATAATTATTTTTTGCCGGATCAAATCCAACGCGAATAAAATTTTTATTAACAAAACTCAAAAGAGTGCCATCGTTACAGCCAATGTCGACCCATATATCATCCAGTTCCATTTTTATTAGTTGTTGAGTTGATTCCGCAATCTCAAATAATTCTTGGACCATGGTTTTATTAGTACCTGATTTGTACCAATATTTTTCATACATTTTATTTGAAGGCGCGGTGTGGGCGAGTTGCGCCAAACCAGATTTTTTAGAGATACACATTTTCAATTCTACTTTTTCTGGTTTAATATTACTGTCCGTTGCTATAAAATCAGAAATATGAATATCCCCAAGAGTGAAAAGCTCAAGTAATGGGTCATTTGATATTCTGCAAGTTTTTCGTTCTTTCATTTTTTTATATTATATACAATCTACTAGCATACCTTTTTACAGGCATATATTCAATATTTTTATTTTACACATATAATATGTTACATCAATGACTGTTTTTATGTTATAAATACTCATTCATACATAAAATAATGAAAATAGTTTATATAGTAAACACGCTTATGCCCACAACCAAGGCGCATGGTTATCAAATAGGAAAAACATGCGAGAAATTATCCATTTTGGGGAATGAGGTAGAATTAATAATTCCCAATCGAAAAAATCATGTCGCTGATGATTTATTTGAATATTATGGACTAGAAAGAAACTTTACAGTTAAAAAAATCGATTGTCCGGATATTATTTTTTTAAGTAAATATATTGGTGCTATGGCTTTTTATACTCAGTCTTTATTTTTTTCCGCTAAGCTGTTATTTTTAAACTTGAAACAAAATTCAATTATTTACAGTAGAGATATTATAATTATTTTTATTTTTTTGGCTAGAGGATTTAATGTTGTTTATAATGTTCACAATTGGTCAAAAAAAAGAAAACTATTTTCTAATTTATTTTTAAATAAGAATTTTAAAATAGTCTGTAATTCTGAGGGAACAAAAAAGGATCTTACAAATAATGGTTTTAACAATATCATAGCTGTTCCCAATGGCGTTGATTTGGAAGAATATAGTAATTTAGGGGATAAATATTATTTGAGAAAAAAGTTTAATTTGCCGATTAATAAAAAAATAATAATGTATGTGGGCAGTTTTTATAAATGGAAGGGAATTGAAGTAGTTTTAAAGTCTGCGAAATTATTGAATAACAATAAGGACATTATTTTTATTGTGGTCGGTGGAAATGAAAACGACTTAGAAAAATATACCAAAAATAAAGAAATTTTTAAAAATGTATTGTTTATTGGGCATAAACCGAGAATAGAAATACCTTCTTATTTAAAATCTGCCGATATTTTGCTTTTACCTAATACTTCGGTTACAAATGAATCAGTAAATTACACATCGCCCATAAAGATGTTTGAATATATGGCTTCCGGAGTACCAATAATTGCCTCAAATTTACCATCAATGAGAGAGGTATTAAATAGTAACAATTCTTTTTTTGTTGAACCAGACAATTCGCAGTTAATTATTAGTGGTATAAAAAAAATTCTTAATGATAAAGATTTTTCTGATAAATTGGCCCGAAGGTCTCTTGAAGATGTTAAAAAATATACATGGGATGAATATGCCGCGAAAATTTTAAATTTTATAAAAAAATGAAAAAAGACGCAAAATTTTACGATAAAGAAAGTTCTGTTTATTCAAAAAAGCGTTATCCGTTTGTCGATACTGACTACCTTCATTTTTTCTTTAAAAAACGCTTAAGAATACTTTTGTCTTATTTGGATTTTATTTCGGAAAAGAGAACCGGAATAAATTTACTTGAAATAGGTTGTGCTGATGGAGTGGTATTACGCGCAATATCTAAACACTCAAAATCTTTTTCGGAAATGCTGGGTATAGACATTTCCCCAAAAATGATTGAAGTAGCAAAATCGGAAACATTTGATAAAAATATTTTATTTGCCGTTAAGGGAGAAAAGGAATTAAGTTTTTATGATGTTATTTTAGAAGTAGGAGTTCTTAATATGAATGATTTCGGGGACGAATTTTCTTTTGTTAAGAAACATCTTAGAAAAGGTGGATATTACATATGTTCCGTTGCTTCCGGAACGTCATTTCGCGCCTTATTTAAATCAGGAAAAGAAGAAGATAAATTCCATCACTTTTTAAGATTTGAAGAGTATGATCGTAAAATTAAAAAGAATTTCATTATTATTAAGTCGTCCCATTACGGTTTATTTATCCCGCTTATTTGGAAGTTCCCAATTTTCGCTCGCATAATACAACCAATTTTAGAGAACCTATTCAAGCTGGTAGCAAAAAGGTTTTTTCACGAAAAAATATACTTACTTAAATACAAATAAATATATTATTAGTAAGCATTGTTTCGTTAATATATAATTAAGCGACATGATTGAGTTTATAAAATCCCAGCTTACGGATTGGCGGTTAATTGTAAAATATGTGGTTTCGGGGTCTATTGCAGCTCTGACCCAGATTTTAATCCTTGCCTTTCTTGTTGAAAAATTACAAATGTGGCACATAAAGGCGGTAATAATTGCTTTTTTTATTTCTGCCTGTGTGGCGTTTTTTTTACAAAAGTTTTGGACATTTCGCGATGTATCTTTGGACAAAGCCCATTTTCAGATGAGCTCATATTTACTGCTTGCCTTTTTCGCTCTTTTCTCAAACATATTACTGATGTATTTTTTTGTGGATATTTTAAGAATTTGGTATATTTTTGCTCAAATATTAACAATGGGGCTGGTAGTCATTGTTGTTTTTCTTTGTAATAAATATATTATTTTCAACAGAAAATCTGTTATATTCGGCAGAGAAAAAAATATAAACATTTAATTCAGATAATTAAAACAAATGAAATTATCCATAGCCATAGCCGCTTATAACGAAGAAAAGACAATTCTAGAATGCATAAGGCGAGTTGAGGCGATAGTGCTTCCGCGCGGATTTGAAAAAGAAATAATAGTAGTCAATGACGCTTCAACCGACAGGACTGGTGAAATATTGGAGACGGTCAGGGATAAATATAAAATTTTCCGGCACGAAAAGAACCGAGGGAAGGGTTCGGCAATCCGCACAGCGATTTCCAATGCGACAGGGGATTACATAGTGATGCAGGATGCCGATATAGAACTAGACCCGAATGATCTTGCTGGAATGCTCGAAAAAATGCTCGCCGAAAATCTGACTGTTCTGTACGGTTCCAGATTTCTGAGAAAAGACAATGTGGCCTACTCAAAACTCTCCTTTTACATAGGCTGTGTTGTTTTATCCGCTCTCACTAATATTTTGTATTTTCAGAAAATAACTGATATGTTCACCTGCTATAAAATGTTCAAGGCGGATTTCCTGAAATCTTTGTCACTCAAAAGCGAAAGGTTTGAATATGAGGCCGAAGTTACCGCCCTGACCGCTCTTCGAGGGATAAAGATTAAAGAAATGTCTATTTCTTATTTTCCGCGAAGCATGGCTGACGGTAAGAAAATAAGATGGTATGACGGTTTCCAGCTTGCAAAAACAATAATAAAATACCGCTTCGGTTTTTAAAATGGAATTTTTCAAAAAATACAAAATTGAAACTCTTGTTTTTACGATTGCAGTGATTGCAAGAATTATTTTTTTTCTAGTTTGCCTTAATGTAAACGGCGGTAACATAGAAAACACCGTTCACGGCCAGGACGGATATTTCGAAATAAGCAGGAATTTGTTTTTAGGTAACGGCTTCAGCATCAACCCCGAACCGCCATTCAATCCCTATTCATATGGCGTTCCCGGATATCCATATTTTCTTTTTCTCCTTCTTTTTATTACCGGAAATTATCTTGCTGTTGGTATGATTCAACTTATTTTAGGGGCTCTCATTCCAGTTATGGGAATGTATATAGCGCGTCTTTTGTTGCCGTCGCATAACCGCATCCCTTTATTTGTAGGGCTTCTCCTTGCCCTTTCTCCTTATCAAATATTGTTCTCTTTTATTTTTTACACAGAAACTTTGTTTGAGATTCTTTTTGGGCTATTTCTAATTTTGTTTTTGAAATTTCTTAAAGAACCACTTATGCGTTACGCTATTTTGGCCGGCATATTTTTAGGGCTTTCCACCCTTACAAAAGCGACCGTCCAGTATGTATTTTTAATAGCAATCGTATTTTCACTTTGGCATTTCAGGCATGAGATCAAAAAGGAAATATTTTTAAAACTCGTATGCTTTTTTATTGTTTTTTCCGCTATTTTATTCCCGTGGCTTTACAGAAACTACATCACATTCAACTCTTTCAGTCTGAGCACTCAGGTGCCGTTTAATATTTACGTCGGTTTACTGCCGTCCGTTTTGGCTATAGAGAACGAAACGAGTTTCGCATTCGAACATAAAAAAATATTGGATGCTAACCCACTCAATCTGGAAGACGCCGATTCTTTGTCGCTTTCAAAAACATATGCCGATAAGGCGGTAGGGGAAATTTTAAAATATCCTGTTTCTCTAGTTAAACTTTCTCTGATTAGTTTCGTGACATTTTTTACACACGACGGAATTCTGACATTTCTTCAGGCTACCGGAATAAAACCGGAAGTTTATCTATCAAAGCCGGCGCTGGTGCTCCTTGTCGATTCGCCGGGAGAATTTTTAAAGACAATGCTACCGTATTTGAAGACAAGCATGGTATTCGTGCTGTTTGCCCGTCTTTTCTGGATTTTTCTTACCATTCTTTTTTTTGTTGGTTTATATAATCTTTGGCGGACGCGCAGTTTTTCCCCGGAACTCATATTTTCTGCCCTAATTGTTTTTTATTTTATGTTTACCACTATGATTAACGGTTTGTCGGTAAACGCCAGGTTTCGAATGCCGGTTGAGCCGGTGATTTTCTCGGTTGCCTTTGTCGCGTTTTCTTTTTACTATAACCGGATAAAGCGAAAATTAATTAGTTGAAATAACTAGACCGTTTTTTATACCCAGAAGGTAAGTTTGAACCTTTTGCCCGAATGATGTAATTTTTACCATTCCAAATACCATTCCAAATACCATTCCAAATACCATTCCAAATTTGTATACAAGTATCACGGCAAGTAAAGAGATGGTGAAAGTGCCTAACAGCATAAAAACATGTATATTTTTACTAAAAAATCAATGATAATCGGGAGTTTGTTTTTCCTCTAACATTGTGCTATTTTAACATAATTGTTAATTGGCTTAAGTACGTAATTTCCCTAGGAGATTGGGCGCATAAAAACGACTTGTCCTGTTAGAAGTTGGTCACAAATGTTAATATTATGAAAAACAAAGCCGAAGGTGTTTCGCTCAAATATAAATGCTTACTAATATGATAAATAGGAATTTATAATAGGATGAAAATTTTAATTACAGGCGGTGGCGGTTTTCAAGGAAGTCATTTAGCTGAATTTTTTCTGGAAAAAGGTCATAGTGTTTCTATCCTAAACACTTATTCTGAAACTTCCAAATCCAACTTGGCAAATATTTTAGATAGAATTAATCTCATATGGGGAAGTGTGACGGACAGGGAAATCTTGGATAAAAGTGTGCGCGGCCACAATATAGTTTTCCATTTAGCCGGACATATCAATGTTGACGAGTCCCTGGAAGACCCGCTTATTTTTTTAGAAACAAATGTTTTGGGAACATATAATGTTTTGGAAGCAATTAAAAAATATCAAAACAGATTAATTTTTGCTTCTACTTGTGAAGTTTATGGAGACGGCCACGATTTAAATGAAGGAGGAATCTTAAATGAAACTGCTGAACTTAAGCCGAATAGTCCATATGCTGCTTCTAAGGCAGGTGCTGACAGATTGGCCCACGCATATTATAAATCTTATGATTTGAACGTGACCATTGTCAGGTGTTTTAATGTGTACGGAGAAAGACAAAAAAACGGTCAATTTGGAGCCCTTATTCCCATTTTAGTTTCAAAAGCTATGAGTGGTAACGATTTGAATATTTTTGGGGATGGAAATGCCACAAGGGATTACTCCCATATAAGCGATATCGTACAAGCATACAATATGGTTTTGGAAAATAATGCAAAATTACGCGGTAAAGTCATTAATTTTGCAAGCGGAGAAAATATAGCAGTTAAGGATATTGCAAGGTATATAGCTGAAAAATTTAATGTAAAAGTAATCCACGGTCCCGCTCGTCCGGGAGAAGTTGTGCGATTCCCGGCTGATGTTTCTTTTGCCAAAAGCTTAGGTCACTCACCGAAAATTTCCATTTGGGAAGGAATTGACCGCTATATAGAATGGGCTAGAAATAACAAAGATAGTTTTATAAAAAAATAGATTTTTTATTTAATAAAAAACAAAAGTTGAGTACTTGTTTTCAAAATACTTTTCCTTGTCTTTGTAGTAATCCCAATCCATATTTCCGTTTTCCATAACTATGAACGGAATATTTCCGTAATACGATGCAAATGCGCCGAATGTGCTGTTTGAGCCAATAATCGTATCGGTTTTTGAAAGCAGGAATAAATCTTGCACTGCATTTCCTCGGCTTATAAAAACATTAAGCCCCTTAAAAACCTCCGAATTGATTTTTCCGTCGGAGGTTATAACAAAGCACACTTCTCCTTCGTCTTTTCCTTTTATTTTTAAATACTCCCCCAAAATTTCCCTTACGCGTCCATGTTCCATAAAATATTTTCCGTCCCTCCAGGTTCTGTAATCGCCTTGGCGGATATGAACCCCTATTAAGCCGGAATATTTTTTCCGAAGGTTTTTTATATTTTCTGCAACATCTTCTCCTATGTCTTTTCTTGGACTGAAATACTTGATTATTTCATTTCTATATTTTTCAAGACCTTTTGGATTTCTGAAAAGCCAGCCGTTAAAGTAAATAGTGTTACCTTTTTTCATATCGGCGACCGAGTCGCTTACCGGAGATGACGGCGGTAAATAGTGGGCCTTAGGTTTTTTTTCGTCGGCATATGCTACATTATTTCCCGCCAGCATCAGAACAACAGACGAATACCACTTATAAAATTTTCTCCAAATTTTCCTTTTTATGGAAGTTTTTCTTTTGGTGTAATTACTAAACGGCAGGAAGAAAAAGAGTTTAAATAAAATGTTCGGCGCCGCCGGCATATTGAAATACTCGCCGTATTCAAAAAAAGACGGGTTGGAAAGCTCAATTTTGTGCTCAAGGGTGTAGGCGTAAATGCTCGCATAGTTCCAAAGCTGATTGGCCAGCTCGTTTCCCGTGACGCCAATTATGACCGCTTTTTTCATGGCTGTTTTTTGAAGTGAAAAAGACCCGTGCCGAAGCCCAAGGATTTATCGTACGAATCTTTGAGATTATTTCCGTAAACATATTTTTCTTCGACCAATGACAGATTCCCGAATAATTCCAGAACATAACTTCTTGAAAATACCCGGTGAGCGTTGAAATATACCTTACTCTCACTATCTATCGGAACAGAAATATACAAATTTCCGCCTGACACGAGCACTCTTACAAGTTCCGATGCGGCTTTTTCCGAACCGAATTGGTCGATAGGATCACCGTATCTTCCGAGACCTATATGTTCTATAACGCAAATTGAGCTTACCGATAGCAAGCTGTCGTCGGCGAAGGGAAGCTTCAGGATGCTGCCCTCCTTGAACGACAGGGAAGGAATGGATACAGGGATGGGCCTTATATCCACCATTGTTACCGGAACAAATTTTGAAACGATGCCGATGAATTCCGCCGAAGACCCGATGTCATAGTGGTGCTCCGGTTTATTTTCAAATATTTTCCCGGCGCACCAGGTGTCTTGGTAAAAATAGACTGGGTCAACCGGCATTGTTCCGGTTTTGTCATATATTCGCGGGTATAGATCCTCGAAATTTATTTTGAAACTTTTGTTCTTTTTTAATTTCTTAAATTCAAAATATTCTGCGAAGAATCCGTTCAGTAAAAATGTTCTTTTAAAAATCCCGTGTCTGTTCCCGAATACGCGGAAACAAACAACCAAAAATTTTAATACCGATATTTTTTTAATAAGTTTTTTCATTTTATTTCAAATGCGGGTGAGTGTTTTTCTACAATCTGGCCGGACTCATCAAGGTCAAAATATACCATGTCTGTTTTTGGAAAAATACTTTTGTAAATCAAGTTGACTAGAGAATGGGGGATAATACTTCCAATTTTACGCCTGAACCAGGAAAATGATTTTATTTTTGTTTCCAGACTCGTTTTTTTTAAGGGGATGATTTTTTCCTGCTCTTTGCGGTACATTTCCATACTTTTTTGCCCGAGACTGCCCTCCATTCTTCTATAACAGCTTACCTCGCTATTTAGCGAATACAATTTGGCGTATTTGGCCATATTAACCCATAAATAATAGTCTCCGGCGAGTTTTAGCTTATTATCAATAGACCCGATTTTTTGCCATAGTTCTTTTTTCCAAAAAACGCTGTCTTGATTTATAAAATTTAAATAGCGTCCGTATATACCTCGCTTTATCCATTCTTGTTTAAAAAGGTGGCACGATTGGCGGGTAAGTGCGCCGGTCTCAGGGTTGTTCATGAGTGCGGTTTTTCCCTTCAGCCAATCCACTTCCGGATAATTTTTAAATATAAAAGATATTTTTAAAAATGCTTCCGGCAAGTAAAAGTCGTCGCTGTTTATCCAAGCGTATATATTCCCGGTTGCCATTTGGAATCCCTTATTAATTGCATCGTACATTCCCGCATCTTTCCCCGACAGCCACTTGAAGGCGACGCCATTGCATTTTATCGGATATATTCCAGCAAGAATTTTTTTGTCATAAGATTTCACAATATCAATTGTTCTATCCGTCGACCCGCCGTCCATTACTATGTACTCAATTTCAAAATCGCCTTCCTGTGATAAAACACTTTCGATAGTTTCTTTTATAAATTTTGCGCTGTTATATACTGGCGTAATTATTGAAAATTTCATTTTATATATTTACCGTAATTTTCATA
>ERZ1292629.487-Hain-H43-01um-R1-487-length-43189-cov-81_pt4 | contig 14664 bp, 13 predicted proteins | sample MGYA00564399_ERZ1292629 | MGnify/ENA primary metagenome ERZ1292629 (study PRJEB36523, sample SAMEA6512636) | groundwater metagenome | collected 2019-01-08 | study: AquaDiva: Metagenomics assemblies of 32 groundwater samples
AGTTCTTCTACCACGGGCTTGAGACGCGGGCTACCCAAACGGCCTCCGTCGGGAACCTCAGCGTCAACAGCCAGGTGCTCGTCGGTGGGGTTGGTTCCTACAGCGGCGTGCAAGCATTCGGCGGGATTCTCGCCAGCGCGGCGGCTTCGCTGACGGGGATCAATGCGGCCTCGCTCTCGACCCTCCGGAGCGCCATCGTGAACCAGGTGGCGTCCATGGCCGAGATCAGCGCCACGTCCCTCTCCACCCTGCGCAATCTGATCGTGAACCAGGTCTCCTCGCTCGCGGAGGTGAACGCCACATCGCAGTCCGCCTTGCGCGATCTTTCGGTCGCTAACGTGGCCTCGGTGGCCGGGTTCAACGGAGCGTCGCTGTCCACCTTGAGGGACGTGATTGTCAACAACGTCGCGTCGCTCGCCTCGATCACGGTCGGCTCGCTTCAGACGGCCGGCATCGCCTCCATCGCCGCGCTGATCGTGGGCTCCACGGCCGGCGTGGTCACCGTGAACTCCAACGCCGTGACGGCCACCGTCTCCACGCCGCGCGTCACGGCCGCCGGGGCCATTCTCGCCACCGTCCAGCAGTCCTACGGGGCAAGCGTCCTGGTGGCTTCCAAGGTGGCGGGTGTCTCCTTCGCAGTGCAACTCACCGGATCGGCGGACGCGAACAATGCCTACAGCGTCGCTTGGGCGCTGATGAACTGAGAGGACCATGGCGAAGGGCGGGAAGAAAACTCAGCCGACTGAAACCTCACGGGCGGGTCGTCCTGTACCGGCTCAGCCGGTCACTATCCGCGGCGGGCTCTCGCGCGGATCGGCCGGAAGTTCCGAACCCATAAGCAAGGAACGGGACAAGCAGGATCGGGTGGGGTGGTGAGGGCGGGTGGATGACAGGCCCCTACAGAGTGACAGTCCCTAGTACGGCGGCGGTGGCGTCAAGTACGGGCGCGAATGCCTTGACGGCCACGATCAATGCCGTCACCGGCGTGTCAATGCTGATTCACGGCGTGGATATTTCATACGACACGGTTTCGAGCCGGCACCATGTGAGGCTGGAGACTGGTGGTGCAATCGCCTGGAGCCAGTATCTCGGAGACAATGCCAGTTGGGATTTTCCGCGCCCGCTTGAGATGACGCGCGCCGCTTCGATTCAAGCAATCGCTGATCAGCCAGCCGGATCAAATTCAGGGAGGCTTTCCATCCGCTACGGCTACGAAAGGACGTGAGGATTGGGGGCATTCCCCCAGTTCGGAATCCGCCCCCCGCGCTCAACCCCTCTGGAGGAGAAGGGTCATGCGTGTAACGGTCTATTGCAGTACCGCCCGCTTGGGCGGCCTCGACATTACGATCCCAAGCATCGCAGCCCAGACCCGGAAGCCTGATTTTTTCGTCCTCGCCGATGAGTGGTGGCACCTCCGCTTCCGGAACAAGATCGAGGACATGCTGCCATTCCCCGCCATCCATCTTTTCCCCGGGTGGGAAGGTTTCGGGGTGAGCCGGATCGCGCGCGGCCACAACTGCGCCGCTGCGCACGGCCGCGACGGCCTTCTCATCTGCATGAACGACTGGATGTGGGTTCCGCCCGACTGGGTGGAGCGCATGGCCGGATACGCCGAGCGCAATCCCAACTGGACCCTGTGCGGCGCGCAGTACCGTTACGACCTTTCGGACGTGCTGGAGATCGGCGTCTTCGGCTCACTGCGGGGCCACGTCCCGACGGAGGGTCTGTTCTCCGGGCGCCAGCCGATCTTCAAGGACTACCGAGCCGGGCAAATCCGAAGGGGCGCCCCGGAGGGAATGGATGAGCTTCCGCCTCAGTATTGGTTCGGGGGGATCAACGACTCCATGCTGGCCGAGCACTGGCATGGAGTCGGAGGGGCGGATGAACGCTACGACGGCGCCGGGGGTGGCCAGGACATTGACGCCGCCTTCCGGGCATCCAGGCTCGGGGCCCGTTTTGCCTTCGACTCGACTCTTATCACGTATGAGGTTAGGGGCCACGCCCATGATCTGGCGGCATATCACCGCTGCCCGGTCACCAACCGCCCATCCGGCGTCGAGCACGTCAGGGAGTTCATGGAGGACTACCACCGCCGGATCGAAACGGAGGGCGCGCCGCTGGACTGGCGGAAGGATGTCTCCGGGATCATCATCCCCGGCATGAATATCGCCCGCCGGGAGGTACTGGCATGATTTTCAACACTGGCCTTGATATCTGCCTGTACGTTCCGGGGATGCCAATCGGAAGAAAGGAGTGGGCACGGGAGGCTCCGCTCGGCGGGAGCGAGACGGCCGGGATGGAGATGGCCCGGTCGCTGGCGAGACGCGGGCATAAGGTAGTGCTCTTCTGCAACACGAAGGAGATGGGCGACTATGATGGCGTCTCCCTCGAAGACCTGGGCAATGAACCCGGGGATATGTTCGGCGTGGGCCATCGCTTCCAGAAATTCCTGTCCTGCGCGCCGGTGGATGTGCTCGTGGCCCAGCGCACGCCCGTCGTGATGTCCCATCAGACCCGCATCCGGCGGCATTGGCTCTGGATGCATGATCTGTGCGGGAGGCAGTACGCCGCCGACGTGAACGCGGTGCTCTGGAATGTGGATTCAATCGTGACGGTCTCGGAATGGATGAAGAAACACTACGTTGACGCCACGGGCATGGACCCGGACTACATCTTCGCCTCCCGCAATGCGCTGGCGATGGATTTGGTTGACCAGACGTGGAGCAAGGAGATAAAGCGCGATCACCGCCTCGTGCTCTATGCAGCCAGGCCCGAGCGCGGACTGGATATCCTTCTCGGGGAGGTGATGCCCCGGCTCCTCGCGAAAGTGCCGGGACTGCGGTTGGCTTTCTGCTCCTACGCGGACGCCTTCAACCAGCAGATGGGGCAGATCTACCAGCAGATCTACGCGAAGGCCCAGGTCTTCGGGGCGGCGGCGGAGCGGCTCGCGCCGATGCCGAAAATGGATCTGTATGAGCTTCACCGAAAGGCCACGCTGTACCTGTACCCGACGAATTTCTCAGAGGTGTCATGCATCAGCGCCATGGAGTGTATGGCCCTGGGAAACGTCTTCGTCTCAAGCGCCCTGGCGGCTTTGCCGGAGACAGTACCGAATGATTGTGGAGTGCTGATCGGCCCGGGGGAAATGGGCATACCGCCGGAGGAGGCCGGGATCGGAAGGCGCGGGCTTTTGCCCTTTGAGATCGACGCCATTGCCCGGCATCCCCGGTTCATAGAGCTTTTCGTCGAGAAGGCCGCGTGGCTTTTGACCGATCCCGCAGGGATTGACGAGCGCGAAAGAATCTCCGCCCGGGCCCGGGAGCACGCCCGCAAGCTGTCCTGGGACGCCGTGGCGGGAGAGTGGGAGAATGAGCTGGAGCGGCAGTTCCGGCGGGCCACGTCTTACGCGCCGCGGGTGGCGAGGCATTTCCTGGCGGAGGGGGACGTGGTCTCGGCCAAGCGGGTACTGGATGAGGAACTGGACAGGGCCGATCCGGCCGCCGCTGATATCGCCGCCCGGGTGGACGCGAAATGGGCCCTGGCCGATCCGGACAAGGCGGCGGCTCATTACGGGATGATTGGTTCTCCCGTCCCGAACGTGGCCTATCATGCCTGGAAGGAACCCCGGTTCCACCACCTGGTCCAATGGCTCGCCGGCCATCCAGAGGTGAAGGATCTGCTGGATGTGGGCTGCGCGCACGGGGGCTACTCCGTCGGCTGCGCCAAGCAGCTGCCCGCGCTCCTCCGGGTGGTAGGGGTGGACGTTTCCGCGAAATGCATCGAAGCGGCGCATGGTTTTGCCATCATGGAGCTTCCTCCGGGGGAGCGGCACCGGGCCGTGTTCCACGTGGAACATTTCGGGAAGGAATCGGATCTGCGGCGGCATTCCCTCTCGGGAGAAGGCTTCGATGCCGTTGTGGCCTTTGAATTCGTTGAGCATACATCCGATCCGGCGGGGACCATCGAAGCCCTTGAACGCCAAGCCCGCCCGGGCGGCTGGGTGCTCATCACCATCCCCTTCGGCTCCTTCGAGCCGGAGGCGGAGCGGCTAAACGGCATCCCTGGCTGTCACCTTTCCTCGCTGGATGTCCACGATCTGAGGGATATGTTGGGCGGCAAGCCCGGATTCCACATGGTGACCCTGGCGGGGGGCAATTCCCCGTGGGATGACCTGCCCAACGGGTGGCTCTTCGTTCAGTTCATGGCGGACGGAAAACCGTTAAAAGAACGGGATTGGGAGCGGAAGCGCAGGCTCCAGCGCCCGCGGCAGGGCCTCGGCCTCAGCATGATCACCTCGAACGCCGAAGCCATGCTCCGCCGGACCCTCCGATCCGTCGCGCCGTTCGTTGACCAAATCGTCATTGGCGATCATGGTTCCACGGACAGCACCAGGGCAATCCTCTCCGCCTGCCGGGCCAAAATCCTGAATGGGCCCGATCCGCTCAGCGTGGGCTTCGACGAGGCTAGGAATTTCACTCTCCCGCATATCCACATGGACTGGGTGCTCTGGATTGATTCCGACGAGGAGATGCTGGACGGCTTCCGGATGCTCAAGTTCCTGCGGAATTCGCAGCACAGGGGGTTTTCAATTCACCAGCATCATTTCTCGGCCATCCCGCCCAACGCCTTCCGGCCCGACATCCCCGTGCGTCTTTTCCGGCTGCGCGAGGAAGACGGAAGCCCAATCTCTATCCGGTGGTTCGGCCATATTCATGAGCACCCGGAGACGGCCCTGAATGCCTCGGCCGGCCGGACCTCCGTCATCCCGGACGCTCATATTTCCCATGATGGATATACCTCGGAAAACAAGCGGCGGGCACGGTTCGACCGGAACTTCCTCATGGTCCTGCGGGATCGGGAGAAGTACCCCGAGCGGCTCTTGGGGAAATTCTTCGAGTTGCGGGACTGCATCCACCTCGTCCGCTATGTCCGGGAGAAGCCGGATCTTCTCCTGAATCCCTCCATCGCGGTGTATATCAATGGCCTCGCTCCATCGCCTGGGATGGACAACGCCGCGAACCGGCTGTTGCAGCACGCGATCCGGATCGGTCAGGGATTCCTTGCGCATGAGTCTTTCATCCAGCGGGAGGCGTTGGATTACTACGGCGAGGCCGTCCAACTGATGGGCGGCGGCTTCCGGGCCTTCTTCGGCGCGGACGTTCTCTCGAATGGGGCGAACGGGCCCGCTCCCGAAGCGGCCATCACGGGGTGGTTCGCCAGCCAGGAGGACTATGAGCGGTTCGCCTCCGGGCAGATGAAGCAGAGGTTGCGGGTACTCGCGGACAAGTATTAGGAGTACAATGGTTTCGGTCCTGGCGGAAACGGTTCCCCGGCTGGCGCTGGATGAGCGGTGTCCCTTTCCGCCTACACCTCGGTTGAGAGCGTCCTGTCGCTGGCTCCGGCCATAGGCTCGTTCTCCACCGTCACGTCTGCACGGATCGCCGGATTTATCTCCGCCGTCTCCGTCAAGATCGACTCCAAGATGGGCCGCGTCTACGATACGCCCTTCTCGGCCACCCCGCCGGACATCATCCGCATATCCTCCGATCTCGCCATGGCGATGACGCTCCGCAGCATCCTCGTCTTCGCCGCTCCATCCAATACCGAATGGTACGAGAAATTCGCCGGCGGCCTGGAGGAAGGGGCGAACGCGGACTTGGCTGATTACGCGAAGGGCGAGCGCACCCTCGTGAACTCCGCCGGAGACGTGATCGCCAGGATCACGACGCAAAATAAATTCCTTTCGGCCAACAAGGATTACAAGCCCATCTTCGACATGCGTGATCCCTCCGACTGGCGCGTTGATCCGGATCGGCTGGACGCCGAAAAGAACGAGGACACCTGAGAGATGGCGATTACTGGCGGCTCCCCGATCATAAGCGTGAACGTGAAGGGCGACAGGGAACTTCAGTCGGCCATAACCAAGGTGCGCGAGATTGGGAAGAAGTTGGAAACGATCCACAGGCTGATGGCGCTGGAAGCGGAGGCGTGGATCAAGCAGAACTTCCAGCAAGAGGGAAAACTGGCGAAGCCCGGCGGATGGGCGAAGCTCTCTCCCAATACGATTGTCCAGCGGAGGAAGAAGGGCGGAGGGGCGAAAATACTCCAGGACAAAGGGCTTCTCCGGGGGTCCGTCAACTCCACATCATCTTCCAGGGACGCAAGGGCAGGATTCGGAGACAAGAAAGCCGTCTGGCATCAAGCCGGGACGCCTCCATACAAAATCCGTCCGAAGCGAAAACGGCTTCTTAGGTTTTTGACGGCTAGTGGGTGGGTAAGCAAGAAGGAAGTCTCACATCCGGGGCTCATTTCCCGTCCGCTGATCCCAAGCAAGGCGCAGATACTCCCGCTCGTGATCAAGCGGCTCGATCTGTATGTCGCCGCCGAACTCAGGAAGGCGGGCCTCAAGGTGAGGACAACCTGATGGCGCTCGACCCAAACACCATCGCCCTGGCTGTGAACTCGCTGGTGTCGGCCAACCTAGCCTCGGCGAACGTAACGGTGAACGAGATCACGCTTTCGCCGGAACGGGCTCCGCAGGTGAATGTGCTGATGCCCGGCTTCGCGCTCAAGGATGAGCGCGTGGGCGCGGCCAGGACGGAGAAAACCTATTCCGTCCCGGTCGATTGCTACCATTGGGGAGACGATGGGCGGCAAGCCCTGCAAAATCTCGGCGCGCTCGTGAACAGCGTATCAGCCATATTCCAGAATATCAGCAACCGGACGTTGAGCGGAGCCGCCGGGGTGGAGATATCCCGCCTCGTTGGCGGGGACGCCATTGAAACTCCGGGCAGCGCCATGGGCGTGTATGTGGGCTACCGGCTGACGGTCGAGGTGGACACCCTGGAGACGAACTGAGGATGGGGGAAAAGTCATGAAGATCATATGGATGTCGGGGCCACGGGAGACGGAATACGGCGAACTCCAGCCGGAGGGCGAGTACGATATCCCCGACGGATCAGCCGTCGCGTTCATCTCGCTCGGTCTCGCCAGGCGCGCTGACAAGAAAACATATCCCGCCAAAACCGAGGCGATCAGGAAGGCGCCGCATGAAACAGCCGCGCCGGAAAAGGAGGGCAGGTAAATGTCACAGGGGCTGCTCGGGCATTTTGGGATTATGCGGCAGAACTCCTTCGGGACGGCGGTCACATCGTTCTACTTCGCGCCGTTCATCTCGGAGTCAATCACAAAGGCCATCGCTCAGCTAGACGAGGGGAACCTCCGGAATCGGCTGGGCGAGCCCCCGGTCTACGAGGGGGCGAACACCGTGGCCGGAGATATCACGTTCAACCCGAGCCCCGTGGAGATCGGCCACTTCCTCTACGGCATCTGCGGCCAGGAGACGCAGACGACCATTGTGGGCTCGGCGGTGGTTGACCACCATTTCTCCCCGCTGAATACGGGACTGTTCGACGCCTACGCGGTCGTGCCCCCGTATACGATGGAGGTTGACCGGGACTCAGCCCTTGCGTGGCGCTACACGGACGCCCAGGTGAACCGGCTGGAGTTCCGGGTGAACCAGGGGGCGCTCGTTGAGGCGACGGCCGGTTTCATCGCCCGGCAAGCGTCCCTCGCCGCCGCTACCACGCCCACCTTCCGCGCCCCGAACTCCGTTTGGGCTTTCCACCAGGCGTCCGTCTCGCTCGCCAGCGCGGCGAACGCGGACATCGAATCGCTCGTGTTCACCCTTGACCGCGCGCTCGAGGGCAGACCGACACTCGATGGCACCCGCCACATCTCGCGCTACGGCGTGACCGGGCCCTATACCGTTCGTGTAAGCGGTGTCCTGGATTTCCGCGTCCAAAGCGAATACATCGACTTCAATACGCAGACCCAGCGGGCGCTGATCTTGAACGTCGCCATGGACCCGTCTTCCGGGCCCACGCTCCGCATCCACGTCCCGCTGTTCCGTTACGAGGCGTTCCCGATCAACATCGGCGGCCCGGGGAGGCTCAGCGTCTCATTCACCGGGAGAGGCATCTTCGACACCACGTCGAATACGGCGGTCATGTTCTTCCTGACCAACAGTCACGGAACAGCCTACTCAGCGCAGTAAACCGCATAAACGGAGGAGGGGAAGGAAATGGACGAGGCGAAACTGGAAAGGATCATGGGGAAGCTCGGGGACGTGAGGCCGCCCACGATGAATGACTTCGTGGCGATGGAGGAGGTAGCCGGGCCGATATCGGCGGACAACGGGGGCGCTCCGCGCGTGAAGTTCTCGCAACTGCGCTTCCTGGCGGCCCGGGTGATCTCCAAACTTGGAGACCCCGTCACGCCGGAGGAGATCGGCGACCTCCCGGTGGATCATCCCATCTTCACGAAGGCCATGGCGAAGGCGCAGGAAAGCGGAATCCCTACGGGAGCGGCTGGCGGATAGACCTCATCATCGCGTTCGGTGAGGTCTTCCACTGGCCGCCGGAGACTACCCTGAGCCTCACTTGGAGCGACGCGGCGCGGATCGTCGAGATCATGCGCCAGCGCGCCGTGAAGGAAAACACGGAGGCGTTGCACCGCCGTGGCGAACGTAGTTGAAGTCATACTTGCCGGGAAGGATCAGCTCTCCGGGCCGATGGGAGTGGCTAACAAAGCCCTCATGGCCGGGGCGGCGGCGATTGCGGCGCTCAGCGCGGCGGCGGGCCTTTCACTGCGGGCCTTTGCTACGTTTGAATCCGCGATTGCCCGCATTGAAGGACTGAGCAATACCGGGAAAGATACCCTCGTCAAATGGAAGGACGAGATACTCCGCCTCGGTCCAGCCTTGGGCCAGACGCCGCAGGCACTCGCGCAGGCGATGTTCTTCATATCGAGCGCCGGGCTTTCCAGCGCGGCGGCGATGGATACCCTCAAGATGTCGGCTATGGCCGCCTCCGCTGGCCTCGGCGACATGAACGCCATCGCGCGCACGGTAATCTCCGCCCAGAACGCCTACGGAGAGGCGAACCTTTCAGCCAGGCAAGCGACGGATACCCTTGTCGCCGCCGTCCGGGAAGGCAACGTCCAGACGGAGGAATTCGCCGGAACAATTGGGCGTGTCTTCCCGGTCGCCTCTCAGCTCGGCGTATCCATGGGAGAAGTGGCCGGCGCGATAGCCGCCATGACCAATATCGGCCTCGACGCGGCGGAGGCCACGACGGCCCTGCGCGGAATCCTCAATGCGATACTCGGGCCTTCCGAGCAAGCGGTGGATGCCCTGGCGGCGGTCGGAGGCTCCTTCGATACAGTGCGGACAATTCTCGCTTCCCCTGGGGGCCTTCTCCGGGCCCTTGATTATCTTATGACGGCGGCGAATGGCGACATAGAAGTCATGAATAAGATGTTCCCCGAAATACGAGGGCTCACGGGCGCCTTCGCGCTCCTTGGGCAGAACACAGAAAAAGCGCGCGGGATTATCGACCGCACGACAAATTCCATGGATTCGTTGCAACGATCTTTGGGCCCTCATATCGAGACGCTTAATTTCCGATACAAACAGGCATGGGCATCTCTCGAAGTAGCCCTCATTGCCGTCGGGGAGGCCATCAAGCCCACGGCGGTTATGCTTCTCAACGAGTTTTCCGCAGGCTTGACCCGCCTCACGCCGGATATTGTCCAAAATGTTCAGTCCATCGCCAAAAGCATTATCGAAATCGTTGCGGGCATTAGCAAAATCCCACAGCCAATCCTAGAGGGCGGTCTGATCGCGGTCATACTTAGGGGCAAAGCAGGGCTTGCCGCTGGCGGTATGGTAGCGGCTGGTGGTGGTTTGGGGACGATCCTGACTGATCCCCTGAAGGCGCTCAGTACAGCCATGAAATCTATCGATGATGCTATCTTCTCCCTTACGCATGGAGCATTCCGCGCCGGGGAGCGCGCTGGGAAAAGTTTCGCCTCATCCCTCCTCGGGCTGAAGTACGAAGTATCCGAGACAGGCCGGGCGATCATCCACATCACCAAACCAACTATGGAATTATTCGTTTCCTCATTCGAGGAGGCGAACGAAGAAGTGGCGAACTTCGCTAGCTTGATGGAAGGGGAAGTAAAACGCGCACTAGCTATAGGCAAGCAAACCATGGAAATGCTTGCGGTCGAAATGGATCGAGCGGGCGAAGGTATAGAGCACGCCACGAACCAGTGGGAAGATTTTGCTGATGGAGTGAAAGCGGGGATTGCCAATATCACGGCGGCGGGCGGGGCCATCGGCGATCTTGGGGACATTGGGAGACGGTTCGGGGAGGATATAAGCAATGCCTTCCGCACCGGCCTCGGCGAAACGCTCTTCAACGTCTTCAAAGGCCAGACGGACAAGCTGAAGGATGTATGGAACAATTTCCTGGATGATCTTCTCCGGGCTTTCTCAAAGACAATCGCCGACATGGCCATCAAGGCCGCGATGGAGTCCGTGCTCGACCCCTTGAAAAGTTCCCTGAGTGGATTTTTCAGCGGGCTCGCCAGCGGCATCGGGAAGCTATTCGGCGGGGGCGCCGTATCGGCGGCGGGCGGAGGCGTTGATTTCAGCGGCATGTTCAGCGGGCTGACAGCCAGCTTGAGCGGCTTTGCGAGCGGGATTGCAAGCGCCGTCTCCGGCGCTCTCAGCGGCGGCGGCGGATTGGCCGGGACCATCGTCTCTTCCATCATGTCTTATGTTGGCTCTATGCAAGTGGCTGATGCCGCCAGGGGCGCGAACGAGAATCTTCTCATCGCGCTCGTTGGACAGATTCAATACGCCGACAAGAACAATGTGATCACGCAAGTCAACATCGCCACGGTGACGCACGCGCTTCTCAGGCGGCTCGTCGGGTTGCAGTTTGGAATGTCTGGGATAGCCGACTTGCCTCAGCTCCAGACAACGGCGCCTGGCCAAGTAACCTCGAACAACGCGCTTTTCCCCATCCAGACGTTCCTCCAGCACGGGGGTATTGTCACCCGCCCTACCCGGGCCCTCATTGGAGAGGCTGGGCCGGAAGCCGTGATCCCGCTTGGCCGCGGTCTTCAGCGCATGATGAATATCACGATCCAGATCATCGAGCCGCAGATATCCATGGAGGCTGATCTGGATCGCATCGCCGAGATGGCAGCCATGAAGATCGGACGCAAGCTCTCCAACCCATTCTTCAACCTCTCGAACGCATAGGGCGCGAAGATGGCCGACTGGACGTTCCAATACGGCGTGGTATCCCTCGGGGCGATCATGCACGAGTTGATCGTCTCGCAGGTGATCCACGTCCCGGCCCATCAAGTCAACGGGAGGGACGAGTCGATTCATCTCGATCCATTCCGGGGCGAGCGCCGGATTACAATGGCCGGGATCATCCAATCCAACTGCGCGCAGAACCTGCGGGATTCCATCAACTCCTTGCAATCCGTCGCCTACGGAGCGGGCGCGCAGCTGCGGCGGCTCTCGCTCATGGATGACAGGTTCATCGATTGCCGGATGGTGGATTTCAGCGCGTCGTATGTGCCCGGCACCGCGATGCTCCGGGCGGACGTGACGGCCGCCTTCCTGGCGCCCCATCCCTTCTTCACCGGCAACACATCATATACGTCCGTCAACTGCGCGGCCTCGTCACCTTTCTCGTTCACAATCGTTAATACGGGCACGGCCATGACCCCGGCCACGGTTACCTTCCAGCCACGTTCCGGTTCGGGCTTGGGGAACGTAACCTTGGCGAACCTCACCTCCCAGCAAACGTTTGCCATGCTGCCCGCCTCGGTCATCATGTCCTCAACGAACAAGGCTGTGTTGGACACGGCTTCCTACACCATCGTGGACAGCGCCGGGACAAGTCTCGTGCAGTACATCAGCGGGGAAATCTTCCGGCTCAGGCCGGGGACGAACAATCTCCTGGTCGCCGGTTCATTCTGCAACGTCGAGGTGACGTTCAACCCGAGGTATGATCAATGAGCCATGGGTTCGTCGCCGAATTCAGGAACCGCTCCGGGACGCTCCAGCGGCGGCTTGAGCATGAAATAGACCGCGCGTCATGGCGGTACGACAGGATCGGCGGGTGCGGGGATTTTGAAATATCGGTAAGGCGCGACTTCCCGGACTTCCCTGGCGTTGGCCTTGATTGGGACATGCGCCTCTACCGGGCATCCGAGGTGGCACCGCTCAACCGCGCCATCCAACTCACGAATTCAGGTGGTTACGGCGCTGTTGCTTGGAGTGTCGGCAGCCAGCAGCCCGTGGATAGCCTATTGATTCACGGACATTCGGTGGCGTCCGGCTCTAGTCTGAGGATCCAGGCGGGGCCGGTGCCGCAGGATTTCGCGCTAACGTTCACGGGCTCAAGCAACTCGCATGTGACAATCGCGGACAATGCGACCCTGAGGCCGACAACATTTACCCTCCTGGCGTGGACGCGGGCGAATACGTTTTTCGCCAACCCCAGCAGATGCGTGACAAAAATATTTCAAACCGGCGTAAGGCCAGCCTATGTACTTCACTTTGGTTCAAATCAGAGGATGGAGGTAGTTCTTCAGGGATTGCTTCCTGCTCCATTTGAGATCATCGCGGCATCATCCGTTCAAAATCTGCTGGATGGAACATGGCACCGGATCGGCGGACGCCTGAAATCATCCGGCGAGCTGGTTGCCCTGCTTGACGGTGTGCCTGCCTCCAATACGACTAGCGCTGCCGCAGATTATTCCATATCGGGCGGAATGTTCTTCGGGTGCTTTGACGATGTCGATTCCTTCCAGCGATTCCGGGGCGACATCGATGATGTCCGTCTCTACGGCATCGCCTTGACGGACCAGGAAATCCTTGACGATTACAACGGGCTCACGAAGGAAACATCGCTCTCCGGCCACTGGAAATTCGATGAGGGGCAAGGACTTGAAGCGGCGGATGCTTCTCCGAACACGAACACGGGTTCATTGGCCCCGGGAGTTTCATGGACCCCTGAAGTTCACTCCCCCGTGAATGAGGCGATAGCCAGCAACCCCATCACAATCCTTCACGCCCTGACCACGTCGCCCAGATCGTATGTGAACTGGCGCCTCATCGCCACTTCCCTCCGGAACAATACAGGCGCCATCAGCGAGGTCATGGGCTACCAGCGGACGGTGTCGAGCGCGGAGGCCGTCCGCCTGGAAACGCAGCAAGTCACGCCAGACCCGATCAACCGGCTGGTTCATTTCCCGCTCAATGAGAACGCGGGCACCACGGCGAACGACGCCGGGCCATACGGCTTCAACGCCTCCATTCAGGGCAGCGTGGCCTGGACCGGCGGGAACGGGAGCACGATCTCCCCGGGGGCGCGGACCCTGGACCTCTGGTATCGCGGCTACGTGAGCGAAATCCAGGAGACCCGGGAAGCGCTCTCCGGAGACGTGAATGTCTTGCGCGGACATGGCTACGTCGGGCAGATGGGCCGGGCGCTCATCACGGCTTCCTATGCCGCGACGAAGGCTGAGTCCGTCGTCGGCGATATCATGCTCAACCGCGGCGTCACATCGAAAACTTCCATCGTCTTCTGCGGGACGAACGTCGATACAACCTCCGTATCGGTAACGGACATGCAGTTCAGGAACACGCCGGCGGATCGGGCCATTTCGCAACTCGCCGATCTCGTTGGGACACGCGAGTGGGGCGTGGACAGGCAAGCGGCTTTCTTCTTTCGGGCGCGGCGCGACCCCGCGACGGCCCCGGCATCGGCTTACGAAACATTCATCTCCGGGAAGGACTTGACCAACATCTCCATCACGAATCGCGGCGACGCCCTCATCAATTCCGTGTTCGTGGAAGGCGGCGTCGAACAAGGCAAAGTCATCATTGTAGAGTCGGTAAACTCACAATCGCAGGTAGACTACGGACGCCGCGAGACCTACGTGACGGCCGCCAGCTTTGTGAACAGCACGGATGCGGCACAAATGGGAGCCTCCATCGTCGCGGAGAAGGCCGCGATCCGGAATGAGGTCACATTCGAATCAGCCGCCCCGACGATGGTTGAGTCCAGGGTGCTGACGGGCAACACGCAGGGCGCGCCCGTGATCTCCGTGCTCAACGCCTCCAGCCGGGGGAATTACCTTCTCGCCGGGGTCCAGTACTCCATCGACGCGGGCAGGGGGTTCACAAGCCGGGTGAGCGCCGGGGAAGCGATCCGGAGCCCAGCGGCGTATTCGGCGGAAACGTCCGCCTTTCTAGAATTGATCCGGCAAAGGACCTTGCAGGACATTCAGCAGCTTGCCGACGCGGTTGTCATGACGCGCACGGATCAACAATGTTTCTCGTCGGCACTGACGGTTAATTTTGACTCGAACACTTATATCAGTAACAATTCACTGCACGTGACAGGCGCGGATGGCAATTATGTGCGCGTTCAAAATCCCGGTCTTCACAAGATTGATTTCGCGGCCATCGTATATCCGGGCTCCGGCACGTTTTCAAGCCAGTTTTACGCCCAGGTTATCGGGACATTCACACCCCCAAGATTTTATTCCGAGCCCGGCTCGTTTGATAGCGGCAATTTCTCCCGTCTGAACATAAGCGCGGTCCGGAATTATACGGCCCGCGGGGATACCATTCAAATCGAGGTCGGGGTGTCTTCATCTGCCGGAACCATAGACTTCCACGTCAACAGCGCCGTCGCGACTATCTATAGGGCGGCAAACTGACATGAAGCCAAACCCCCGCCGCCCCATGTCCATCCGTCTTTCCGGCCCGACTCTCCTCCCGGCCCG
>ERZ1292629.2654-Hain-H43-01um-R1-2654-length-14661-cov-5_pt1 | contig 14661 bp, 9 predicted proteins | sample MGYA00564399_ERZ1292629 | MGnify/ENA primary metagenome ERZ1292629 (study PRJEB36523, sample SAMEA6512636) | groundwater metagenome | collected 2019-01-08 | study: AquaDiva: Metagenomics assemblies of 32 groundwater samples
TTTCTTCGGTTGTTTTAAAAGCCGCTTTTTCAAGTTCCAAATCCATTCCTACTCGCGATTCCTTGGTTACGGGAGCGTAAAGTTTCTCAAGCTGACTGCGATAAGGCGCAAAGAGCCGATTACCCAATGTTTTGGAAACATTCTCCGCGATTTTAATGTCGATTTTAAGAGCTTCCTGAAGTTCGCGCGCCACTTCCTCTGGGTGTAAAAATCCCATTATCACATAACCGGCGATTCTGGAAATTATTGGAATTCTATCAACTGGAATATGTTCGGTCTCCGCAATTCGGTCTAAAATTTCCACGCTGTGTTCCGATACCAAAACCTCCCGCAGATTTTCTGGCAGAGTATCCCATCGCTGTAGAGCTTGTGATTTTGGAACAATAGTCATTTAATTTAAAAATTAAATTTATTCTTTTTCTCCTCCGCCTCCTCCATAGCTAAAGCCGCCTAAACCAACGGAGTTTCTCACCATAGAATTTTTAAAGTTTTCTACATTTTGTCTCATTTTTTCATCTAGTCTTGTTATTCTTTGAATTTGCGCTTCAGTTTCCAGAGAAGAAGGAAGGCCGGCTAGTCGGCTCATTTCTATTTTATAGCCAGCCAGCTCTTGTTCCATGGCGCCCTGATAAGATGGGGCGAAATTTTCTAAAGTCGAGGCCCTGGATTTTGAAATAACATTTGGCACTAACGAAGGCATGCTCGCTGTCATTCCATGGGCTACACTCCAACCTAGTTCCTTTAGAGTATTTTCGTCTAATCCCATTTTAGCTTTACCACTAAACATATCATTGATGTGCATAAGCGCCACATCTTTTTTCTCAAAAGTTTTATAAAATTCTCTCGCCGCCTCATCAATTTTATCTCTTGAAGCCCCCCCTCTTTTTAAATTCATCATCTCTACATTTACCGTGCTCGCCTTTTCTAGTTTTTCGAAAGCTTTTTTCTGGTCATATTGTTCATAAAGTTTTTTATTTCTATCATTAATAGTTGAATGAATATTTAAATCACCCAATTCTCCACGTTTCATTAATTCCTGTTCAATGGCTATTTTTTCTTCATTTGTAGCTGAAAGATGTTTGGTCTTTAGAACGCTATCAGAAAGTCCTTTTATTCTTTCTGCCGCCGCCTTCACTAAGTTTTCTCCCCCAGCCACCCTAAGTTGTGTTAACCCCGTTGCTCCCGCTCCCAGTCCTTTAGCCGCAAGGCCAGCGCCAAAGAATCTGGCTAATTTTGACCTATCTCTAAGCCCCTGAAGTCCCGAGGTAGCGGCTTTTAATCCCTTCTCAGCCCTAACAACCCCAGCCACTTTTCCAGCCGCCCTAATTCCTTTCCCTTTTGCCCACCCGCCCATCTTGCCGGCAAATCCTTTCATCGCCGCCATCCCCGCCGCGGCTCCGTGAATGCTTAAACTATTGGCCGCGAAAAGTCCGCCGATCGCAAGCCCCACCATCAAAACCGCCTGGAGCGCGAACTCTATAATTGGCGAAAAAAGCCCGGTAAAAAATCCGGTCTCAAGCGCCTTAAATGTCGAACTGTGAGTTGAACCAAACGAACCCGAAGCCCCCTGGCCTTCAGACATTGCGCTGTTAACCAGAACCACTAAATAAAGGAAGAAAACTACAATCGGCGCGAAAAATACTTGTTTTAAAAAAGTGTGCCACCACTTATCCCAGTTGCTTTTAAGTCCTGGGAATATCCACATTAACCACGCAAACGGCATCAATATCAGAAGAATGCCAATCGAAACATACCGATAAAGCAACATCACCACCAATATTCCTAAAGTAATATTAATTGCCGCCAAGGTGAGTATGGTCACAAACAAAGAAGCAATTGGCAGGAGTAATTTACCCATTGATTGTCCTATAATCGAGTTGGTACCCGAATTTTGGTCAACATCTTCTGTGGTTAACTCATTCGCGCCTGCTTCAAATAAAACCCCTTTCTGCGGATTAAAAGCTCCAGATAAAGCGGTGGCAAAATTATTAAAATAATTCCCCTCTCCAGCCGGATTCACTTGTTCCAAAAAATAAATCGTCAGTTGGTCCGCAAAGTTTAAAATCGCGCCGGCAAAAACCAAACTAAAATTAACCAGCAAAGCCGCCACAATCAATTTCCACAAAATCTCTTTAATGCCATAGCCAGAGATGCGCAAGATAGTGGCAATGGCAATCACGATAATCGCCGCGGTAAATCCTAAATTAGCGATTGAAAGGGATACCGGAAACCCGAATTTAACCGCCGGCGAATTCACAATCTGAGTGTTCAGGTTCAAAATCACTTCAATTATCCAGGTCTGAATAGCAATTCCTATGGCCGCGATCGTGCTTATAAGCCACGAAAATCCAAACATGACTTTTCCGATTACCGTATAAGCAATGTCGCCAAAAAAATCCGCGTGCGTCTGTTGCGGCGCAAACAAAATTACAAATACCAATGGCGCCGCGAGCCCCAGCCCCCAAACAATCACCCGTCGTTTTCCCCAAAACCAATTTTTTATTTTAATCAGTTGACGCATTTTCATCTTTTTAATTTTAACCAGTTGCCGCCGGTTCATCTCCGTCGCAATAAAACTTAGACGTTGGCTCTAAATATGAACTGTTTATATCAGCCCTCCATTTCTTTATACCCTCCAATCTCTCGTTGGCATCTGATAAAGATAAACTAAGCATTTCAAAATCAAACCTAGTTTCTAACGATTGATTTAATTCTCGTACTTGCGAAGTGCTGGTGGTATTTTGAGCTTCATTGATAAAGTTATTGAGCCATGTGATCGAAGAACTCGCTTTATTAATTTCTTGTTGGAGTATAACTGGCTCTCTTGTTTCATAGTTCTTAATAGCAATTACCATATTCGATAATCTAATAGGATCCCTATTGTCAGGTGGTCCATAATCATCCGCGCATAATACAAGCGATCTTTTCAGCACGTCAATGGTTAAAGGTATTTCCGGTAAATAAGAGCTATATTGGGCAAGAGTCAGGACTAGAATTTCTCGATAACCCTCTGCCAATTTTATCAAAGTGCTGGTCGGCTGAACTGAATTAATCTCATTAATTTCTTGCGCGTCGCGAACGCAATCCCGATATTCCTGCGACTCCAAATTATAAGTGGCGCAAGTGGTTGTATAATCTTCTACTTCGTTTCGTCTATTTGAAACCAAAGCTAACCCTTCCGCTCCTTTTTGAAACATTTTATTAATTAAAGAATCCACAAAAGCGGTCGCAATCGCTATTAAATCATTGGAATTAACAATCCAATCCAGATGTGCTCCAAGCGCTCTGTCGAGTGTCTCTGCCACTGCTTTGCCTGGTGTGGTATCTTCCCAGCCGTCTTGCGGGCAAACGTTAAACCATTTTAGTCCATCTGAATCCTGCTCTATCGGACCGATGTAATCTACTCCTGTCATTTTAGCTACTGCTTTTGCATCTTCCTCATCATTACCACTTAACGAACCTAATCTGGCCTCAACTTCTATAAAATCAATTGTTTTTCTCTTCTTACAAACTCGAGTTGTTAAAAATCCTTGGCTTGAACCGACTTTAAGCTGTTCTGCTTCTGCTTGCTTGGCGGATTTAGCCAGCGCCAAGTCGCTTAATTCAATCACCACTCCAAAATAATTATTCTGGGGTTTTAATACTTTGATATAACTCTCAATTCCTCCAGCCCTAAAGTCATCATAAAAATCTTTTATATTTTCCGTCGCTTCATTCAGAGTGCATTTGAATTGTTTTTGAGTTCTTCTTTCTTCATTGCCCCGGGGAATTTCAAAACTTTTTATTATTAATCCCCTAAACCGTGAACAAAGCACTCCGGGCACAGTGATATTTGCCACCGCGCTTGAGAAGGTATTCACCGCGGCGTCTTTTAGAAAACCCGGGAAGTCCTGAACAAATTTTGGTTTACCGCCGCCCTGAATCCAATTGGTCGTTTGCTTCACAATCATATCTATTAGTTTCTTTTTAAGTTTTTCAGTTATTACTTGTTTAATCACTTTCCAAACATCACGCGCAAATATCTGAATATCGAAAACTATATCCCCAAACCCCAAAAATGCGTGAGCTTTCTTAATTGAAAAAATATTTACTAGAAATGAAATTGCTCCGTTCTGATTTTCTCCGCTCGAAAATTTATTTAATGCTTCGGCTTTTTTAAATTCATCTTCAAATTTACCAATCGCCTGATTGTAATTTTCTTCCTGCAGTCCAAAAACCAAACCGGTTTTAACCGGGTCAATTTGATCTTGAGCCAAAGTCAAAAAGTTTTTCTGATACAAAATAAGCTCCAAAAAACTTTTATGGAAATTAGCGAGCGGCTCCGGCACCTTAAGTGTTTTGGTTTTAATTATTGTTTGATCCAAAGCCAGCTCCACCGAACCCATAACTGTCTCTGGCGACGACTCGCTCAAAAAATTTGATAACCCGGTTTTAACAAAATTTTGTTCAATGATTTCATTAAAGTTAGCAATATATTGAGCAACATCTTCCTGACTGGAATTTTTAATTATTTTAAAATCATTACTTTCTTTTTCTAATTCCCCCCTAACTTTATTAATTTCCTCTCCAATTGCTTGAGGATTAGATATTGCCGCGGCCGAAGCGATTACATCTTGAGTTACGACATTCACCTTGTCAGAGATTAAACCCCCTTCTTCGGGATTTAGCGTTGCCATCTTTTCAGTCAATTTTCGCGCCAGATTTTCTGTTAGATTAGAGGGGTCTTCAGCCGGAGGCAACTCAACTTCACTATTTTGAACCAGCGCCTCTGGTTGTTGAATTAGTGTTTCAATAAAAGCGCTTTTATTATTTTGACCATTTTCGGCTTTTGTCCCGGCTTCTATTTCAAAATCACTATTTATGGTTGGTTTTTTTGAGTCCAATAAGCCGCCTAAAACAAAAGTCAACGAGCCAGCCATCAGCGCAAGTAGCAAAAAACTGGTGATGAGTTTTTTCGGATCAGCCATTCCTATCTATTATAGCGTTATTATTCACTTCTTATACAGAAGATATCCACAATTTCTGTAATCTATCACCTACTGCGTCCGTCCGAAGCTTTAAGCGAAGGCGGATAACCTATCATCTAAAACCTCTCACCTAACTCTTTCGTAATTTTAATGATTTCTTCAACCCCTAAATCTTGAGGCCTAAGATTAAAAGCTAATCCCAATTTCTCCAAACCCTCTTTAATTTTTGATCGATCAAGTTTTAACCCTTGTTTTAAGTTGTTTTCAATCGTTTTTCTTGGTTGCTGAAACAGAATTCGCACCATCTCATAATAATTTTTTCTCCCTACCTTTAACCTACTGCGTCCGTCCGAAGCTTTAAGCGAAGGAGGATCGCCTATCACCTTTAACCTAATCACGGCCGACTCCACCCCCGGCTCCGGCTTAAAAACCGATCTGGGCAAAGTTAAAATTATTTCGGGAATTGCCCAAAACTGGATTGAAGCCGCCAACCTATTCATTTTAGGTGGCTGGGCGATGATTCTCTCCGCCACCTCCTTTTGAATTGTCAAAACGCAAACCTCCGGTTTATTTTTAAGTTCTCCAATTTGCCTCAAAAGATATCCAGTCAAATAATATGGAATGTTACCTACTAATTTATAAACTTTACATTTTTCGCTTATAGCTTTAAGTTCTTTTCTTACGTCTCCTTCAATAATTTCTATATTTTTATTTTCCTCGAATTTTTTTTTTAGTATTTGCACTAATTGTTCATCCCTTTCAATCGCAATAATCTTAACACCTAACACCTGCCTGCCCGCCACAGCTTTAGCGACGGAGGGACACCTAACACCTAATTCCTCCGTCAACTCTCCATGCCCCGCTCCTATTTCAATCACTGTTTCTCCGGTCTTTAACTCCAAAGCCGCCACAATTTTTTTAATGGCCTCATTGCTTTTTAAAAAATATTGTCCCAATTTTTTCCCCATTGATTAGATTTTCTAAATTCTATTTTTAGTTTTTATCTCCACCGTATCTCAAATGTATTTCTATTGCATCTCTATAACCTATAACCTAACACCTAATCCAAAGTAATGTATCTCTCCTCATCTCTCAAGTTTGAAGCCACTTCGAATTTCATCGCTTCTTCTGATAGCTCGCTTAAAAATCTCGACGGGATATCGTAAAAAGATAAAAACAATTTTTTTCGCGCTCGGGTCATTGCCACATATAAAAGCCGCCTCTCTTCTTCGATGGCATTTTGAGTTTGAAATGAACGGTGGTGGGGGAGTACGCCTTCATTTATGCCCGCGACAAAAACATTATCAAACTCTAGTCCCTTCGCCAGATGAATCGTCATCAAATTCACCGTCGCCTTGCTCTTTGCTATTTGCCTGTCCCGAGTAATGCCGAAGGGCGATTTGCTATTTGTGACATTGTCCGTCGCTTGCAATAAACTCGCTCGTTCCAAAAAATCTTCCACACTCTTAAAATTTTCGGCAAAATTTAAAAGTTCCAATATGTTTTCTTTCCGATCTTCGGGATTTTCAAAATTCTTGTCGAGATAACCAAAATAATCCATTTTATCGATAAATTTCTTGATTATTGCTGCTGGCTCTGCCTCTTTAAAATCGCCAATTTCGCGAACGAACCTTGAAAAACCTGCCTTTTTCAGGAATTTCGACAATCGCTCCCGGCTTAGCTCATCATCTCTATTAGAAATGTATCTTAAAGCCGCGAGCACATCTTTTACCTCTCGGCGTTCGTAGAATTTGAGTCCGCCGAAAATTTGATAAGGCAGATTACTTTCTATGAGCGCTTGCTCAATCGGCCGCGACTGCGCGTTGGTCCGATAAAGAACCGCAGTTGATTCATTTTTATCTTTAACCTTTAATCTATCACCTATCACCTGTTCCACAATCCACTCCGCTTCATCAATTTCTCCGCCGGTTTCTTTAAGGATTATTTTCTCTCCTTTTGAATTGTTGGTCCAAAGAGTTTTATCTTCCAATCCTTTTGGTTTCTGAAAATTATTTTTAATTAATGATGAAGCCGCCTGAATTATATTTTGAGTGGAGCGATAATTTTCACCCAAAAAAACCGTCTGGCTTCTTGACCAGTCCTGAGCGAAATTTAAAAAAATATCTATTTTAGATCCTCGCCAGCTGTAGATTGTTTGGTTGTGATCGCCCACCACGCTTAAATTTTGATTTTGGGTTGAGAGCAATTTAACCATTTCATTTTGCGCACCGTTGATATCTTGATATTCATCAACCAAAAAATGAGAAAATCTTTTTTGATATCTCTTAAGTACCTCCGGTTTTTGTTTAAACACTAAAACCACCTTTTGAATTAAATCATCAAAATCAAAAGCATTATTTTTTTTAAGCTCAATCTCATATTCGCTTAAAGCTTTTTCTATAATTTCATTTTGAAAGTTTGATTTTTTGTCTTGTAGCGAGATTTCATTTTTAATCATCGATACTTCGCTCATCAAATCTCCCGGCTTCATTTTTATTTTATCTTCTGAGCGCTTAGCTATTTTTTTAAATAATTGAAAAGAATCATTGTCATCGAAAATCGCGAAATTTGGTTTGCGGTCGCAAAAAATGGCAACTTCTCGCAAAATTCTGGCGCCGAGCGAATGAAACGTTCCTATAAATGGCGCCTGGCGATTTGCGCTTTGCGATAAGCTTTTTGTTACTCGCGCTAGCATTTCTTCGGCGGCTTTGTTGGTGAAAGTTAAGGCGCAGATTTTTGAAGGCGGTACGCCGTTTTTCATCAGATAAACAATTCTAGCCATTAAGGTTTTAGTTTTGCCGGTTCCTGCCCCAGCCACAATTAAAAGGGGATATCCCGGAGCTGTGGCCGCTTTAAGCTGTTCTGGGTTTAATCCTAAATTTTTTATCCCACTATCCTGATCTGCCATAAGGTTTGATTTTTTAACTCCCCACCCCTTTATAAAAGAGCGAAGGTTGATTTTTAGCATTTTAACCGAATCTTGATTATAAAGTAAACTGTTTTATAGAGAATTGACCTAAGTCGATCTTAATTCTAAAATATAGCGTCTTTACCAGCTCTTTGATAATTTACAAAATCATTTCCCTTTGGCTCCTTGAAAACTAAAAAGAGTAGCTCGCCCACGCGCCTTTCTTTGGCGCGGGGCAATTAAAGGTCGTTCTAAACTGATAATTATGAAAAAAACCTTTATTCTGGCCCTCTCGTTGTTCTTAGTAATCCTATCTTTCAAAGCAGTAATGGCTGAAGACGAAATTCTGATTGTTGAACCCGCTACCCAAGATATGCCATTTAGCGCCCCTACTCTTTTAGCTCTTCAAAATGAATCCCTGCCTCCAGAGATCTTACCAGAAAGCCCTACCTCTCCTGATTTAGGGTTATCTCTGATTGATGCTCTAAATAATGGCGAAGTTCAAAGCGATCAAGAAATTATTGAGGTTGCGTCATTCATTTCTAATTCCAACCCTGAGATTATAGATATTGATGACCTGCCTGATTTAGAAGTTGATTCGGGTCAAGAAAACCTGCTTCCTGTGATTGAAGCTCCGGCTTTTGTTTCGAGTACTGTTGGTTCAATGTTTGAATTTTCAGTTGTGATTAGCGATCCTGACGGAGATTTTATTTCAATTAAAACTAATCTGCCCGAAGGAGCTGTTTATTCCACCACCACTAACCTTGTCAGTTGGCTTCCGGTTTACCCGGGTAATTTTATCGCTTCCTTTTCCGCTTCGGATAGCTTTTCCACTAGTTCGTTGGATATCGGGATAGAAATTATCGAACCCGAAAACAAAGCCGCTTACAATCTTTGCGCTGATTTGAATCGAGATGGTGTTCTCGATCGCAATGATCCTAAGGTTTTAATGGATTATATTTTTAATGGCGGTCGTCTTGAATCAAATATCGATTATGATTTGGATGATAGTGGGGTAGTTGATATCAGCGATGTTGTCGCGCTTCTTTTCTATATTTACCGCCCAGAAGCAAGCTATCTGCCGAGCTGTCCTATTCCCCCTGATAATAACAATCCTCCTCCAGTAAATCCTCCTCCCCCCGGCGGCGGCGCCCTGATTTTGGTTCCCGGTCGGTCGAATCCAGCCGAACCCTCAACTTCTTCAACAGCTGGAATTGCTAATCTTCCGCCGGAGTTTCTGAATTTCTATCCAGCCACTTCAACTCCAGCCGATTGGCTTTATATCTATGATGCTGAGGCCTTCGATCCTGATGGCGATCGCTTAACTTATAGCTTAAGCAATGCCCCCTCGGGTATGAAGATAGTAAGTTCCACTGGATTCATTTTCTGGATTCCCGGTCTAGTCCAAATCAGTCCCGATCCTTACGAAGTTGTTGTTAATCTCTCAGACGGGATAAATCTAGTCAGTCAAAATTTTTCTTTATTAGTTACCGCTTCACTTTGGAATGTCGCTGCTCCAGTTGTTGCTAACACCCCTCCCGAACCAGTCGAAGAAATTTCGCCTTCTATGCCAGAACCACTAGTTGAATCCGTGGAAACCAAAATCCAAACCCCAACCACTTCCATTACTTTAGGACCTAACGATAATTTAAACAGAGGTCTTCTGGCCGCATTGATTGATGTTTTCGGAAATTTAGGCGATTGGCTGCTTAAGCGCCCAGTTTTTCTATTTTTGATTTTATTGATGGTTATTCTTTATTTTGTTCTCGCGGCCATCCGAAAAGAAAAACCAAAACTAATCCCCGAAAACTCCCCCCCAACTCCACTGATGATTTCTCCTGATTTGCCAGGTGACAATTCGTCATCTCCTACCCCGGCTGAACCATCTACCTATTATTACTAGTAATATGGAAGAGCCAGTTATAATCAAAAACCACCTACTAAAGCGGTGGTTTTTGATCTTTAAGCATTCCCAAATTAAAATTTGTTATTATAAGAAAAATGAGATTACTAAAAGAGAAAATAATTTCCTATCCGTTTGTAAGAAATTGGTTAAACGAAATTAAATCCCAAGGTTTTGATTGTCTCGCCACCAGGAAATTGCTGCTCCTCGCAGGCGTATTTATTCTACTCATCCTTTTTATAATCGGCGTCGCCACCAATAGAGTCAGCAATAACGTTGCTTTTTTAGTTGAACTAGGCAAGGTATCTTTTTCTCCCCGTACTTTTAAAAGTAATTTGCCGCCTATTTTTCAGGTTATTGCCGCCTGTGAGTCCGGTGGACGTCAGTTTGATGAGTCCGGCCGAGTTATTCGCGGTCGGATAAATCGCTATGATGTCGGTCTCTATCAAATCAACGAAGTTATTCACCGCAATGCCATTCAAAACACTGGTCTTGATATTTACACTGAAGAAGGCAACACCGCTTTTGCCTCCTATCTTTATCAACAATCCGGTCTTGAGCCCTGGCGTTTTTCTAGAAGCTGTTGGCGCGACGCGCTCTAGAAAACTCTTTACTTTTATGCCTTTACGGTGTTAATTTAAAATCAGTACAATTCAATCAAGGAGAACTTAAATGTTTAATTGTCCGTCCTGTGGCCAACTGACAATTCACCTCAAAGCTGGCAGTTGCGGTGGTCTCGGTAGCTTAGATGGCTGCGAATTTTGTGATCAAGTGTATATACAAACTTCAGGTGGCGTCGTCGACGATGGCCGCCACAGTTATGAACTCCTCGGCACCACACTCACAAAGTGGCGTAAGCTCAAAGCCGACGAGGAAAAAAGAGAGGCGGAGCTTGAGAAAAAAAGAGAGACCGGCGAAATCATCAAATGTCCCGGCTGTAATCTTGAGCTCTCCGCCTCTGATCTGCCAGCTCAGATTAAACACATGGAAGATGAACATTCCGAAATCATCGCCGAGCGTCTCTATAATTCTGGTGAGAAAATTAAAGCCGCTACCTTCGTCAAGACTTAAAAGCACAAAACCAGTCTCCTCGCCGCCGAAATTAATTTCGGCGGCCTTTTCTATTAATTGAATTAGAATAAATTTAAATCAAAAAATTTGTCGCCAGTCATAAGTTATCAGTCATGAGTCAATTCACACTTCCTCCCTCAGCCGATAACTAAATGCCTCCGCCAAATGATTCTCTGAAACTTTTTCCTCTCCGCTTAAATCCGCGATGGTTCTGGCTACTTTTAACAACCGGAAATATCCTCGAGGCGAAAGCCGCGTTTCATCCAAGCTTTTTAAAAACTTTTCCGCGCCGGTCTCAAAATTTATCATCTCTTCGGTTTGTTTAGCGCTCATCTCGCCGTTGTTCTTAATTTTAAGTTTTTGAAATCTTTCTTTTTGAATCTCTCTCGCATTCTGGATTTTGGTTTTGATTTCCGGGCTTGTTGGTTTTAAATTTCTCTTCTCTCGTAATTCCAGAATTTTTATTCTTGGCACTTTAATTTGTAAATCAATCCGGTCGAGTAGCGGCCCAGAAATCTTTTTTTGATAACGAATCACTTCGTAAGCTGTGCACCGACATTCTTTTTCTTCATCGCCGTAAAATCCGCAAGGACAAGGGTTCATCGCGGCCACGAGAGAAAACTTAGCCGGGAATTCCAAACTGTTTTTGGCGCGAGAAATTTGCACTCGGCCCGACTCCATTGGTCCGCGCAACGCCTCCAAGATATTTTTCGGAAACTCCGGCAGCTCGTCTAAAAAAAGCACGCCTCGATGCGCCAAGCTTATTTCTCCTGGCCTAGGATAGGTTCCGCCGCCAACCACCGCGATGAGTGATGCGGTCTGATGAGGCGTTCGAAAGGGGCGGGCCTTAATTAACCCTCCGGGATTAAGTCCCGCCGCGCTGTAAATTTTTGTCACCTCAATGGCTTCCTCATGGGTTAACTCTGGTAAAATACCCACCATCGCTTGAGCCAGCAAGCTCTTGCCCACGCCCGGCGGCCCAATCATCAGCAAGTTATGCCCACCAGCTGCCGCCAACGTAATGGCTCGCTTCGCGTTTTCTTGGGATTTAATTTCCGAAAAATCAGTTCCTAAATACTCGGTTTTTGCCTCTGGATTAAAAATTGCCGGCTCGATCTTTCTTTTTTCTTCTAAAAATTCAATTGCCTCTGATAAATTATTGAGCGGAATAATTTTTATTCCTGAAACCACCGCCGCTTCGTTGGCGTTTTCTGCTGGCAAAAAAACATAGTGGCATTTTTTTTCCTTAGCCATCTGAGCAATATTAAGAGCTCCGGCTATTGGCCGCAGCCGGCCGTCGAGCGCTAATTCACCCAAGAAAATTTTATCTTTTGTTTCAAATCCTTTCATTTGTCCGGTTGAGAGCAGATATCCGAGCGCAATCGCTAAATCATACTGGGAGCCGGCTTTCTTCACGTCCGCCGGCGCCAAATTCACCGTGATTTTCCTATTTTCTCTGTTTGGCGGCTTAACCCCCGTGTTTTTTAGAGCTGAATTAACTCGCTCCTTAGCTTCATTTAAGGCCTTGTCTGCTAAGCCCACTATATTAAAAGCATGAAGGCCGACATTTAAGTCGACCTCAATTTCAATCAATCTTGCGTTAATGCCTTCTAATTCAGCTGAATAAATCCTCGCTAGATTTTTAAGCATTTCCTCCTCTCTTATTTACTTGTTTTAAGTTTACACTCTTGGCAAAGCTCTGATTCCGGAATTAAATCTAAGATATTTTCCGAAATTTCTCCCTCGCAATTAAGACACTTCCCATAACTTCCACTTTTTATTCGCTTCAGTGCCCCCTCAATTTCTTGTAGCCGTTTTTTAAGTTCATTGGCTACCGCTATCCTGTTTCCTCTTTCTTCAACTTCATCCGATTCTTCATCTCCGCCTTCTATGTCGCTGCCAAAATCAACTCCTTTTTCATCCTCGGCTATTTCTTTCTCTAGTTTTTCTTTCTCCTGCTCCAAAATTATTCTATATTTTTCTGTATTGGTGTTTTTCATCAGTTTAAATCTATCCTACCTCTAGTTTTTTTTCAACCTTTTTTGACGCTGTTAGAAACCCAATTCTCTATAAGGGTTTTGTAAGTAATTTTATGACTTAGGCCTTTTGGCTAGGAAGAAAATTACTTACAAAACCTGTAATTGTTTTATTTTCCGATCTCTATCACCTGACACCTATTATTTATTTCAAAACTCGAACGGTTTTTAGGTACCAGTCCTTTACTCCCAAGAAGCGATCAGCTGGTTCTTCAATCGCGTTGCTTAAAACTCCTTTCAGCTCATTTTGAGAGATATAGATATAATCTTGGGAAAAAAGAAAAATAGCCGGGTAATCTTCTTTAATTAAAGTCGCTACCTCTCTTAAATCCCCCTTCCGTTTTTCCTGATCTGATTCTTCCTGAAGATTTTCTATTAGAGAATCCACCTTTGCGTTTTGATACAAAGCTAAGTTTATTCCCGGATCGAATTTTTGCGAAGAATGCCAGAAATAAAATAAATCCCAATCTTTGTTTAGCTCATTCCCATAAAGCAACATTTCGTAATCTCTATTTTTGGTAATTTCTTTGCTTAATAAATCTATTGGTTTGCTCATGAGTTCAATTTTAAATCCTTCTTTCTCCCAAGCCGTTTTTAAAATCTCGGCGGCTTTCGTTAAAAACGGAATCTCCGGCACGGTTAAACTGATAACGAGAGGTCGCCTTTCTTTACCAAAAGTTTTATATCTCACCTCCGATTGAAGATTTTCATCTTCTTTTGGAAAAAACCAGCCAGCCTGTTCTAAGATATCGCTGGCTTTTGACTCACCGACGGATTCCAAAATTGGAGTCTTGAAGTTATTAAAATTATAAGGCAGGGGACTCACGCGAATCTCGCCTCTGCCAGCCAATATCTCGGTTAATATTTTTTGTTTTGGAGTCGATACTTCCAAAGATTTTCTAATCGCTTTTTCTCCCAAGGTTTCGTTGCGGCTTTGATTTATAAAAACTGCGTAATAACCGGGGGATTTAAATTTAATCTCTTGATTGGGACGTTTAATCTCGGCGAGCTCCTCCGGTTCTAGGCCGCCAAAGCCGTCAATCACTCCTCGATTAAAGGCCTGAATTAATCCTTCTCGATCTCGAAAAAATTTAAAAGTAAAATTTTCAATTAGAGCTTCACTGTTGTAATTTTCATTGATTCCCAGCTGGTAATCGCTGATAAAACCATCTCGGCCCTTTTTAAAGTTAATCAATTTAAAAACTCCACTTCCGATCGGGCTTAAATTATAATCCGAGATTCTCCAGTTTAAAGTCGGCACGTCTCCGAAGATATGCTTCGGCAAGATATAAAGATCTTCTAAGTTTTTAAAAAAAGTCGTTGCGGCTTGCCCCGACTTTATCTGAATCTCCAATTCACTTAACCGTTTTATGAGAACGTCCTGAAATTTATAATAAAGCGGCGAACGAGCATCTTGGTCTTGGATTCTTTGAATAGTAAAAATAATATCATCGCTCGTAAGTTTTTCGCCATCCGACCATTTTACCCCCTCTTTTATTCTCACCTTCCAATCCTCGTTTTCCAATCTCTCAATTTTATCGGCCACATCTCCCAAGCGGCTGAAAATCAATCGCACCAAACTCTTGTCAATTTCACTAGTTGCGAGAATAGGATTTATTAAAGTTGGCTGCCCCACAGCCCCTTCAATGTATTCTCCGCCGGCCACTGGCATCGCCCACGTCGATTTTTTAACCAGCATAATTCCCAGTCCTAAAATTGTCACTAAAGCCGTCACGCCCGCTCCGATCAGTATTTTTTTCTCTCTTTGGGTTAAAG
>ERZ1292629.2655-Hain-H43-01um-R1-2655-length-14660-cov-13_pt1 | contig 14660 bp, 30 predicted proteins | sample MGYA00564399_ERZ1292629 | MGnify/ENA primary metagenome ERZ1292629 (study PRJEB36523, sample SAMEA6512636) | groundwater metagenome | collected 2019-01-08 | study: AquaDiva: Metagenomics assemblies of 32 groundwater samples
GAAAGCGTCACTATGAACATTTTGGCATGTCTGACATCAATAATTCGTCACCTATCGAAACTACATAATTTCAAAATCGAATCCTGCGGCAAAACCATTGTCTTAGCCATATCCGTAAAAGGTTACATCTTCGGATATTCACTAAGCTTTCATCCCAACTGGCTCTGGTGCATAGAACCAGAAATAAATTCAGCATGTCTAGGTGTCATTGCCGTTACTTGGCCCTGGAATGCTCCTGAAGGCTTATATAATGCCTACCTCAAAAACAATGTAGAACACAATTAAAGACCTCTATGAATTATGGTTCGTACTCATAGTCCCCGCACTTATAGAATGCAAAGACATTCTAATTTTCGCCCTACGGGAAACACGTCGATCAATGTCCTATAGAAAACACCATAGAAACACTAAACCATGAAGAAAATAGGACGTATTGAACTAACCCGCAGATTCATCACCATCTATCGCGCAGAAAACCGCGCCGCTTCAATTATCACCCCTACAAACAACATCTTATGCAAACGCCACATATCCACTAAAGCTCGAATTCAACGAATCAGTAAGGCCCTTAAGAACTTCAATCAATACACCTACAAAGGAGACCGAATCTGCTTTATCAGCGTCTATGGAGACAAATCTGCGCTCTCCTAGAATCCGCTTTCCGTTAGCGGAAAGCGGATTCACGGAGAGCTACTTACCATGAAATATCTAGAATGCACTCTACGTATCATAACAAGATGGTTCACCAAACCATCAGCAATTAAAACCCGCGGTCCTCTCTACCTACTGATCTCCCAAAACGGAGAGATGTGGACAACTTGGTAAAAGGAGCAATAAAAAACATGCTATCAGAACGCAATTTCAAAATCACAATCACCGCCTTCATCCTCCTGATCTTCGGTCTTATCCTGGCAACTGTCGCCACCGAAGCCAGCGGGAACCAACCCAACCCTGCACTCAATCTATCCCACATCGAGTGTTTGGAAAATGGACAAATCGAAGCCCATTTCGTCCTTGTCCATAGCCCAGGAACAGGAACCCCAAGTCAAGTCACCTTCGGATGGACTCCACTCGGACAAACCAACCAAAAGAATTTAACTGGTAGTACTTGGCATTTCAGAGCTTTCTTCTCCAGTGGAACCAATTTCAACCTCAGTTGGGCATTCGTCAACGTTCCTTCATGGTGGCCCGGTCCTTCAACAGTGTGGGCGGGCAATTCAATCAATGACTACAATGGAGAATACGATTGCAGTGAAGATGAAGACCCAACCGCAACTCCTACCAACACTGAAGAACCCACATCCACCAATACTCCAACTGCCACAGCAACCGCCACCAACACCGACGTACCCACTGCAACTCCGACCAATACTGATGAACCTACGGCAACTCCGACGTTCACCGACGAACCCACTTTCACTCCAACCTTCACCGAAGTACCACCCACAGCAACACCTACTGAGCCTCCGTGCGAATTCAAGCCTATCTATCGCATGATGGCACTAGTTGATTCCGATGCCCCCGACTGGTATTGGGGAACTGGCGCTCGCAATGGCTCCTGTTGGGTGATCCTTCACAATGACAGCGATCCCGGCGTATCAGTTGAACGCCAAGCAAACATCTGTTCTGTTTGTGCCTTCCCGGATTTCGTATACGAAGCAGATCGAGTAGCCTACGATGGCTATGTCTACATGAACTGCGAAGGCGAAATCCGATATGGCGACGCCATGTGGGAAACCGAATGGTTCCGCTCAGACTACGACAACATTTGTCGAGCCGCAAGTTGTCTGAGTGAAGCCGCCAAGGATGCCCTCTCCGCCACAGCAGAGTAAATAAGCTTGCCACAACGAGACGCACCATTCGGGCTATCAACACCTTGTCCGCGTCCAGGTGCCCAAGTCCCCGGGGCAGGGGCAATTATTATAAGTAAAGGAAGTCTTCCATGTACACCGCAATTCTCTATGATGCAACTACCGTCATTCAATTCATTTTCGCCGCCTTCATCCTCGGCTATGGTCTATCCACCATCTGGATTCTCTGGATTTTGAAAGTAACCGGCCATGGCTTTTAGAAATAGAAAGAAAATCAGAAGTCTAAGCGACATCAAACCCGACCAAATAGTCTTTACCCAAGTACCCAATAAAAGATGGTTTGCCACTCAGACTTCAAATGAAGGCTATCAAGTAACCGACATCTTCCGCTTTCGTCTTGGTCTACTATTCGCAATCTGGACAAACAGAGCAAATTGGACTGATCTATGACCAGCCCTGTCACCGCACATTCTCCAGAAGAATTTCGAAGACTATCCCAAACCGGACAAGATGCCGTCTTGCAACGCATCGCGGAAAAAAGTCTTATCTGCTATCGCTGTGCAGCACGAAAAGCAGACATGCCCATAGCACTTGTTTGCGATATGCCGCATCTATCCGGTATACCAAAAGGCATGAGAGTACTTTGGACAGGAATTTGCCTTCCCTGTGAACTTTTTTCCTCCAATAACGAAAAACTAGTCGCCGCAGAAACTCTATTCCGCTCTCTATTGGACTCCCAATGAGATACTACATCTGGTCTAAACGAATCAAAAACCATCCCACAGCAAAGATTCCACTCAAAATGGAAATCGACGACTTGGGACAACTCAAAGTCTCAACATGCGATTTCGGCGGAAAAACCGTAGAACATCTATTCACTCTGAAAATAGAAGGCTACATCTCCCTAAACACAAAAATTGAAAACATTCAATTCATCACCAACAAACTCAATGGGCACATAATCGCCATGCCCGAGAAATCTATAGTGAAAGCAGCAAAGTAATGCCCATCTATTACTTCGGTTTTAAAAGAACCGCCGTCCCTACGGACATGCCTGTATATGATGTCCGTGATATCACCAATCCGTTCAATCAGGCCGACTCCGATATCGAGCGAGAAGCCCTGGTGCTAGCTCATCCATTGGCACTTGAACTTGTCAATGCAATCTGCGCCAAAGTAAGGCTTTCAAACCTTACTGAGCTAGCAATAGGGTGCACTTGGGGTAAACATCGCTCGAAGGCTATCGCAACCATGGCCGCAAAATTCCTTGGCATGGAAGCCCTGCCTCTATCGGAGCGACCAAATGCAACTCGAAGCCTTCGTTGATTTCTATTTTCTAGAAGCCGTTCGATCAACTCCGCTTAATATGATGCGGAAGCCTGAAGAAAAACTAAAATATGATGTTGAACAATACTTCAGGGATTTTACCAAAAATTTCGCTCTAGCCATTCGAGATTATCTATACCTATCATCCTTCGGTGAAGCACGACACGCCAGCAATAAATCAACAAATTATTGGCCCGGTAACAAGTCCTCACTTTCTAGACTACAATCCTATCATCTAGCAATCAAATATCAACCAGAACAAGCTTTACCCATCCTGTATGAAATCTTCAAAAACCAATCATGGGGTGGTTCCTATGGTGGAGCAAAATGGGCCAATATTGTCAATGTGGCAAGGACATATGGCCAACTACCAAATACCGTATTCATTGACCAAGCAGCAAATCTACAACACTGGAACGGATTTGTCTTCTCAAAATTTGAAGTTAATAACATTCTAGATTGGAACTTATCACCAGATACCTTCAGTAAACTCAATGGTTGGTTAAAGCAAAAAGCTGAAGTAATAGACCTACTCAAATTACCTAATATCAATATACTCCCAACCCAGATCGGTTCAAAAACTCAATCCCTTGTACATAGATACTTCAACGTTTGGGAACCCGCTGGCAAAGCACCCGAATGGTGGTGGCAGCAAACAACTCTAGACGATAATATATTCGACTACAAACCATTCAAATTTGGGAACAACAAAGTCCCTGAAGTTCTAATACCCTCCGGTGGCACATACGACTACTACATCAAACTCAAACCACAATTCAGCAAAGAATGCGTATGTGTCATTTGCTCCTTCAATGCTAGCGGCAAAACAACCGCAGAAGCTAAGAAAACCTGGAAAGAAATCGTTGACCAGCATTTCAATACAATAACTACCATAGAAAAGGATATCCAAAACTTCCATGGGAAAGAAAAAGAAGTTTCAGAACCAATTATCCCACCAGTCACAATCATCCCACCATTCATCATCACACAAGGAACAACCTAACATACAAATCCAACCCTCCCTGCCAACTCTCAAAGCCGCACCAGTCAAGCCTTACGTAGCTCCTCCCGAGTGCCATAAAGGCAACAAGAAAATACTTGAGCTTCCAATAGAGAACTCAGGTATTCTGTGGGCAGGGGGATGGACACGAAACGCAACAATGTATACAGGACAAACGGTCATCGATTTAACTGGAGCCAAACACGACACCCCAGACATCGAAGCCCAGGACGACATCAGTAAGAATGACTTTGCAACAACTCTCAGTAAGTATGACACTGGAGAACGTGCAAGCATTCTACATCTCTACATCAAGGATTTCAGCGTCCCAGATTGGGATAAGACCCTCTGGAAACCGCTGGCAAAAGACATTACCAAAATCCTAAAGTCAGGCCGAGACGTTCTCGTAGCATGCTCCGGGGGCCATGGCCGAACAGGTGTCGCAATCTCCATCCTCGCACACCTAATCGACCCCGAATTGGTTGGTGAATCACCAATCGAATGGCTACGAAAACTCTATTGCAAAAAGGTGGTGGAAAATCAAAAACAAATCGACTACATATACGAAGTACTAGGACTTGGTGAGCCCCCAAAAGAATTAAAGCCAGCAAAGGTGCCAGTGGTTTCCTATCAAACATCTTCTCCTGGCTTCGCGGGGAGTCTCACTCCTAGTTACACCCCGAAAGAGTCCTACTGGAAGGGCTCTGCCCATAATCCCCCTCTATCTTCTGGTGCATATCAAAACGTCGGCGGTATAACAGTTCCCGTCCACGGGGGAATCGATACGATCACCGATGAAGAATGGGGATCGCTAATGGACGAAAACTTCGGCTGAAATCCGATCCAGACCATACTCCAAGAAAGGAGACTCAATACCATGGTCAACCAGATCACCCTGAGCCTCGCCAACACCGGCAAGCGCTATGCCGAGGCCCAGATGCGCGTGTGGGATGATGGGAACCTTCACTTCCAGGTCCCCGACATCTCCATCGCAAAGGGGGAGCAGAGCCGCAAGTATGGCTTCGCCTTCACCCTGCTCGGCTCTGGCAAGGCTCTCCCGGACGTGATCGCTGCCATCAAGGCAGAGTCCGGCCTCGATACCCGCAAGTCCCTGGCCACCAAACGCCGTGATTACGTGCGTGTCCAGATCAACATGCGCGGTGGAAGCACCATGCACGTGCAGTTCCGCACCAGCAACGGCAAGAACAAGAACCGCTCCTATGGTTTCTCGTTCGACATCGCCGTCCCCGCAGCGGTGGCCGCCGCACTCCGTGCTGCCCTCGCCTAGTTTCACCTCCGCCCTCTGTACAGAGTGCGTAGACCCCGCGATGCAGGGTAGCACATTTTGTGCCCTGCATCGCGATCTCGCCAAGCTCGACCTGCTTTTGCAGGAATCAGTCACGATATATACCCAGGAACTCCTGACTATTTATCGTGACGACCAAACTGCCATCGATGCTTTTCTTCCTCCCATGAACTTAGAGATGCTACGCCAGTTCAAGTCCAAACTGGATACCTTCCTGGCGAGCCTCAAACGAGCGGAAAATAAGCTGGTGGAACAACGACGTTCAATCTAGGGCGAAAGCCCTACGGCGGTGGAGCGGAAGCTGTTGGTGGCCAACGCCAACTTTGATCGCGCCCTCCAAAGGCCGATCTCCTTCTTCCGAGGGTTCCAATAAGCGTGGGTTCGAGTCCCATCGCCGCCACCTGGAAAACATGACTAACCTAGATTTAATCATTATCACCGGAGCCATCCTACTTTCCTACATCATAGGACGATGGTCAACCAATGGCGAATCTTGGGAATCTGCCGCTAAAAAATACCTCAAGCTAGTTGAATTCTATCGCCAAAGCTCAGATGAATGGCAAAAACTAGCTGAAAAACATAGAAACGAGATACTATGAAATACCCTGAAAACCATAGTGAAGCACTATTCACCGCAGATTACTTCGCTCTCACACCCCCAGACGCATGGTTATTCGGATGTGGCTGTAATGGTTGTCAAGACTTCAACAGTGTACTATTCAAATTCATAGACAATGAAAATGAACATACATCAAACAAAACACCTCCAACTGAACTATCTCCAACTGAACCACCTACAACCGAACCACCTACAACCAAAATCGAATTACCCAAAGTCATTCAACAACTCAATGATATCATCGTCGCCACCATTGAAGGCGACCTAACTGCAAAAACTATTCTTCTAAACTACGCACAATCTCTCTACACTCTGCGAAATCAATTGATAAACGTTGATATCTTTCAACTAGCCACCCATGAAGAACTCTTTCAAAATGGTTACAACGCAGGCTTACAAGATGGTACAAGCGAAACTGTAATAACTGCCGAAATCAAGAAACAAATACATGACGAAGTCACAGAGAAAACAAACGGAGAAATAAAAGGTTCAATCCTAATCGCAATCGAACTAGGCTTCCAAAACACACGAATAACTCATATTAAACGTACCCTGGTTACTCAACGAATCCTTAACTACCTATTCCCAGATGATCCAAAATTCAAAAATATAAACAATGTAACGGATTAAACATGAAAAGAACTCCCTCACATGCTCATCACGATCACATGCGGGAGTTCCCTAGAAGAGAGATTCTACAACTCACTGTCGCTTGCCATCAAGCAGGACTCAAAGATATAGAACGAGAATGGCCCACACATGGTCTTTGGGATTCACAAGCAGGTAGATGGCATTGGTTTGACATCGCGGGAACTTTTGCCAAAAGACTCCATCTATTTGATTTCCAACCTGGATATATAAGAAGCTCAGCAACCAAACCAGAACTTGAACGTCAGCAACAAAAAGCTGCATGGGCAGAAGCCAATGAAATACCTCTATTTTTCGTTCCTCATGGCTTCTCTACTCTGGAAATGACCATTCTCATCAAACAATTCATTATGGAGCATCTGTAATGAACTTTAAAATACTATCCGATGCTTTCACTGCCAAGAAGTCACGCCAATACTTATGAATGGCTTCTTAATCGCTCTCAAAGAAGAAGCCAACGACCAGGAAACAGATACCCGTCTACAACGATAGAAACAAAAAGGTTAACCATGTGGGAAGACATCAAAGAAGCTCTCAAGAAGTACTCGTGGATAAAAGCTGAGAATGTGGAACGTCTCCTGACCGACGCCGAGGCGCTCCAGCAGAGGGTGGGGGCGCTGGAGCGGCTCCTGAACAAATGGCGCAAGGCACACCATGAACCAACGCCATCTAATTTGGGCAAGGATTATTGTGGCCTTTGCGACCTGCGATATGAGACTGCTGCCGTTCTCGCCGCCACCCAGGACAACGCCGGGGAACAAGGAGAAGGATGACCATGTGGGAGGACATCAAGAAGTTCATTGACACCCCAGAGCTGATGTTTCAGGAAGACCCTGCTCCAGCCATCAAGCGTCTCTTAGACGACGCCGAGGCGCTGCTGGAATTCACGACCGAGGCGCTGGAGCGGCTAAACACTCTCCATGCAGAAAATACCGCCCTCAAAACCCAATTAAAACTAGTCCAAGGAAACGCTCAAGATCGAACCGAACTTTTTGGAGACGAAATCAAACGTAGCTATGCAATACACGAAAGACTCAAGATTGCAAATTATCAAATTCAACGAGCAATAGCCCAAATCCGCTGGGTCTCTTGGAACTCACCTTATCAAATGAGAGACACCGCCCAATCTGTAGCTGAGCAACTCGAAAACTACATGAAAACTGTCTTAGAGGTTGACAAAAAGAAACAAAATGAAAAGCCGAACAAGAAAATTAACGTATAGTGCCTTCTTTGAATGGCTGTTATACACCTGTCTTTGTAGACAAGACCTATTCATAGGTTACAACGGTTGGGTCTACAAAGAAACCTTAGTACCCGGCATAAGAATATGGCCCTTCAAAAGAGACATTGACAGAAAAGAAACCCGCATTATTTGTTTCAACACCAACTTCACAGAAGTTCAACTCTATGATCCTACTGAATTAGAACTAGCCAAAAGGATCGCCGAGGCCCTAGAAAAATACTACAAAAAGCCAGTTACCTTATCCAAACCAGCAATAAACCCGCCATGTAAGGACTATCAATAACATGAACGAAAAGAAATTAACAGAACTAGCAGCAGCAATAATCAAAGCAATAGCCCCATCAGGATCACCAAACACACAAACCAAAGCAGTAATATATCGAATACTAGAAACTCCAGAATAAATACTCTTTTTTTCTTCCAAAGCATTCCAGAATCGTTGTAAATAAAAGCATGAACCTATTAAAAAAAAAGAAAAGGACCCGCCTTTGACCAGCCAGTCGAGGCAATTGAGGCTTGACAAACCCGAAATTTTTTGCTATAATATCTTTAAGACGAAGGAAATATACCCTTGGCAGATACATTGTTCTATCGCTTGGTATGGGAACTATACACTCCAAAGGGAGCAGAGGGGCCTCCCTGCATAATGTGCTGGGCTCCCGCGGTTACGTTACATGAAATCAGACCAAAATCCCTCTATCCTGAATGGGAAAACGATCCTGAAAATAGTGTGCCTATTTGCGCCGCCTGCCATGATATAGTACAGGCAGACACCGAAGGCACCGCTGACCATTTACACAGGCTACAACAAATGCGCCTATGGTCACTAGCTAACACGAAAGGTATTACCAATGAAGATTTTCTTCACATCCGATCAGCACTTCTTTCACAAGAGGATCAATGAACTAGCAAAACGTCCATTTACAGATATGACTTTGCTAAATCGACACATGATCTCATGCTGGAATGCTGTAGTAACTCCCAAAGATCATGTCTATCACCTAGGCGATCTATCCTTTGGTGAACTAGGTGAAACTCTGGGCATAGTAAAAGGACTAAACGGGTTCATCAGCCTAATTCCCGGCAATCACGACCGATGGCTGGATGATCTAACCAATGAACTAGAGGGGAAACTAGAAGTTCTACCTCCGATTCACAAGGTAAACTTCAATCACACTCACATATGGCTATGTCACTACCCTCTTAGATGTTGGGAAGGATCATTTCACGGGGCCATGAACCTATATGGTCACACGCACAATCAGATAGAAAAGGATCGTCTGCCGCGGTCCATGGAAGTAGGAGTAGATGCGGTAGGATTCTATCCACTCTACATAGCTGATGTATGGACAAAACTAGATAAGGAACCAATCCTACCAGAAGAAGTAAGAGTAACGCCGCGAAAGAATGAACAAGCTGAACGAGAAGCGGCCATGGCTATTTGGGCCACATGGATAAAGGAGCATAAACATGGGAGCGGGACCTAGAGTCGTATGTAACCATTGTCGCACGATAATCCAAAGCAAACATAGACACTTCATGGATTGGTGTAGCTGTACTGACGAAAAGAAAGCTATCGCCATTGATGGAGGGGATGTATACACGAAAATGTCATTTGGCGAAAACGCTAGCTATACCTTTCTAACACAAGACGAAGTGGAAATAAACGAAGAAGACGACATAGTTATGCTCCTCGACCGCCTCGACCAAATCGTGACTGACTACGATGTTTGGGAGGAGGAGCACCCGCCACGCCGAAGTAAGACTTCCTTACCGAAGCATGGTGTAGATGGGCGGTCCATCTTCACCATTGTCGAACAACAGATTAAGAAAGGAAATAGAGAATGAGTGGTGAAATGGTGTATATCACCTTTTGGCATGACAGACACTCGGACCCACAGTTTGACGTTTTCACTCAATTTGCTGACGCCTATGAACATCTGAGCGACATCAAGAAAACCTATGGTGATCGATACCAATGGCTGACGAGTGCAGACGAAGAAGATTGTCCGACCTGGATGCAACAGGGGATAAGTAATGGAACCTGGGCATTCTACATTCAGACTTCTCTGGATGAAGGGCCGCATGGATATATCCTAGCGAGGGTACTTAGGTGAGTGAGCTAACTGACTTTATAGACTTGCTTCGCCATCATGCACAGTATACCCCTTGCGGGGCAGATGGAAGCTTGTTACTACAATCAGCTTTCACCATTGAGCAATTACTTCATCTTGCGGAAAGACAAGAAATGGCAATCAAAAATCTGAAAGGAAGAGGTCCAGAATGGCCGAACTTCAAGAGTCTGAATCAAAACAAGAATCCAAAGCTGTAGGCACTGAATGGGGATTTACTGACCCAGAAGAAGCAGTGGCACATCCAATGACATTAGAAGAACGTGACCGCTGGTTTGGCATCTGGCAATGTACCCCGGCGGTTCAATGGCTAATGGACTTTGGAGACGAAGAAGGCCGTGTCTGGAGAGATTTTGATCGACACACACGCGCCATGCAATGGCAACAAGGAGAAGGAGAATGAATAAGCCATTTCCTTTGATACAACTCGTGATAGTACTAGTGTCTCTAGTGGTGCTCATTTTCATTGGTCCACAATTGATAACCAAAGTTAGAGGTTATGATGTGACACCAACCCCGGCCCAGGTGTATGACCAGCCCGGAGCGTGCTACTCAACTCATGTCTTGCCACCAGCAGATGAAGTGGCGGGGGTTCTCTTCACCGCAATGAAAGTACCAGAGGCGGTAACGGGGGCATTCTGGCAGGTGCGGGGTGAGAACAACGACGTGTGGTTGAAAGTATACTTTACTGACATCGAAGGGGATGGCATACTATTCGTCGATCTACTCTGCGGATACTGGCCAGAGGAAGATGCTAACCCAGGTCGTCAGCAGTTGAAATGGGGCGAATTTTACATCGAACGGCTAGATGATATTCCAGCCTGAAACGAAAAAAGGAGATTGACCATGATGGAAGATCGAGCCGCCCGAGAAGTATGGGCACACAACGGAACAACTTGGGTGAAAGAGGACGACTTGTGCATGGCAGAGGAGCAAATCGTCTTCCTTCAGCAGAGGGTGGAGGTACTGCGGAAGGGACTGCTTGCAGTTGAGACACTTATTGACAACTCTCGTGGTGTCACTGGCCTTCACATGAATGGTGACGAGGCCCCGTGGGACAGCCTACGAACGGGAGGTTACTTTGAGGATTGGCTTACGGCGTTTGATGAAGCCCTCGCCGCCCAAGACAGGGGCGGGGAACAGGGAGAAGGATGATGGACGGGAAGCTGCGGCTCCTGGCGTTCGAGGATCCAGATCATCCCGGTAATTCATTCAAGTATTACACTGGTGAATCCTGCATTGAAGAAGGATGCGAACAGCCCGCCGGTACTGCCTGGTCGCCCTTTTGGTGTTTCCATCACAACGTCGAGCGCATTAAGAGGATCAGTCAGCAATTTGATGTGCTCCAGGAGCGCTTCGCCGCCGCCCAAGACAATGCTAAAATTGGCCCTTGACAAGTAATAATGATTATGCTACTATATATGTGTAGGGAGTTGGAGTTCTTGCATGTTCCTTGCCGCGTGCGGGGGTCGCATCCCGCGCCTATACAGTTGAGCCAGCCCTTAGCGGGGAATTGGCTCCTTGATGTAACCGGGTCTACGGCGGTAGACTTCTCTCCGGGCGGCTGATCCAACAAACGCGATGTGGAACGTGTGTGGGGGCTACGACGAAGGAAGACATCCTTCCGGCACTTCCCCCAACTAAATCTTGACTAGGGCGGCACTTCCGCGCCTCCGACTCCATTAGTGAGAATCGTTTGGTCCCGGTGGAACTCCGGGCTTAGTCTTCTTCAACGCACGCGAGATACAGGCTAGGGGCGGACGCGTCTCCAAAACGTAGTCGGCGGGGTTCGAATCCTCGATCTCGTGCCATAGTTGAACCTGAGGGCTACCAAGTTAACCTCGTTAAAAACTTGGACTATATTCCTGAGTGATGTAACGGTAACATCCCAAGCTGTTAACTTGGTCTTCGTGGTTCGAATCCACGCTTAGGAGCCTGAGTTTCTTGCATCTCTAAAATGTAAGTGGTGGAGCTTAATGGTGCAGGCATAATTTACTCCTTCTTCAAGGCCCAGGAGGAAATTATGTCAGAATCAAAACATGTATCACATTGGAGACAACGTAGAAAACTTTTAGCAATTGAATACAAAGGCGGAAAATGTCAAAGATGTGGATACAATAAATGTGTAAGAGCTTTATGTTTTCATCATCGAAATCCAAAAACAAAAGAATTTGGAATAGGGTCTGGCAGTACTATAGGATGGGAACGAACAAAAATAGAACTTGATAAATGTGATTTGTTGTGTCACAATTGTCATTCTGAAATACATGAAATGGGCGAGTAGTGAAATGGGATCACACTTGGTTTGCACCCAGGCGTTCGGGGTTCGAGTCCCCGCTTGTCCACCATGCTCTCGTAGTGAAATGGACATCACTACACGCTTCGAACGTGTCATTGTGGGTTCGACCCCTGCCGAGAGCGCCAGGACGCATAGAGGGATAAGCGTCGCTAAATAAACCCTCCTTTACCTCCCTGTCGTTTAATGGATAGGACGCCGCCCTGCGAAGGCGACAATCCCGGTTCGACTCCGGGCGGAGAGGCCAGATGCCTGTGTAGCTCAACTGGTAGAGCACCCGCCTTGTAAGCGGGAGGTTGGCGGATCATGCCCGCCCATTGGCTCCATGCTTCGATAGCTCAGTTGGTAGAGCAGGCCCTTCGTAAGGGCAAGGTCGTCGGGTCGTAGCCGACTCGAAGCTCCATGCTGGGAGAAAGACAGGATGGCCGTCGTGCCTAATATCCTGAGTGGGGTGTGATCCCTGCCTGGCTTACATGCGGATGTAGTTCAGTGGTAGAACGCCTGTCCTCCAAACAGGATGTCGCGGGTCCGAGTCCCGCTATCCGCTCCATGCCTTTATAACATAGTGGCAGTGTGCCAACTTGGTAAGTTGGTTGCCCAGGTTCGATTCCTGGTTAAGGCTCCATGCGGGCGTAGCTGAGTAGGTAAAGCGCGTTCTTGCCAAGAATGAGATCGGCGGTTCGACCCCGCCCGTCCGCTCCAGAAATTGCCTCTTGACAAACGTCAAGATTGTGGTATAGTAAAGATATGCCCCGATGAAATTCATGCCTTCCGAGACATGAGTGGAGGGGCTCCATTCGAGCGTCATCTAACGGTAGGATAGGAGGCTTTGAACCTCCGCATGTTGGTCCGAATCCAGCCGCTCGATCCATCGGGGATAGGTGTACAAGGGTGCATATGCGGTTTGGAACCGCGCGGCGGCAGGTTCGATCCCTGCATCCCCGACCATGGTGTTGCTGGGCATTGGCGAGCCCAAGTGGCTGTAAACCACCCGCCTTGGCTGTGGGGGTTCAATTCCCTCCGACACCACCATGTCCCCACTCTGGCCTGAAAGGGCCAGAGCGGACACCATTCGATCTTAGGAGAACGGTAATCCGTTCGGCTCTGAACCGAAAGATTCCTGGTTCGAATCCAGGAGATCGAACCATAGGGGGTATCGCCCCCGCCGTGTCAGTTACAACTATCGGGGCTGGAATGCGCAAATCCCCGAGCGGCTGTAACGTCATGCTCTCGAAGCATAACTGGAAATGCCCCAAGCTTCTAACTTGGTGATTGCGGGTTCGAGTCCTGCCGAGAGTGCCATGCCCTGCCCGTTTATCATCTTCATTCTAGGTGTTGATTATATGGGGGCGGGGCTTCACCTTCTTTTGAGGCTACAATGAAGCAACGATGGAATGGTGAAGCATTATATAATCAGAAACGTCGCCTTATTAGAAAAAGACAAGCGATAGAATATTTGGGCGGTAAGTGTAAAGACTGTGGTAATATAGATGATCGAACACTTGAGTTTGAGCATGCCCATGAACCAAGAAATGGAAGAAAAACAATATCTGCATATTTATCCGGGTCTTGGGAAAGACTGAAAACACGAATAAATGAAGAAAAGATAGAATTGGTGTGCGCCAACTGTCATGCAATAAGAACTTGGGAACGTACTAAACTCGGGGATTAGCTCAGCCCGGATAGAGCACTGTGTTTGGGGCACAGTGGCCGGTGGTTCAAATCCACCATCCCCGACCATCGGTAGCGCCGGTACCAGCGACTACCAACCGAGCCTAGGGCCGCTAGTGGTGATCTCCATTAGGAGACTGCGAACCAATAGTGGTTGTGAACTATGCACCCTTCGCAGGGAGTTCACACTCGGTATAATTACAACCCGCCCGGTTGGACGCCAAGCGACTAGCCGGGCAAACACGGAAGCGCGTATTGGCGCACTAAAGCGTCTTGAAAACGCTGATTACCGTAAATCCGGTAGTGCAGGTTCGACTCCTGCCGTTTCCGCCAAGCAGAGGAACATTGTGGGGCACTGCTTAATAAAAGCCCCGCTACATGGTGTGAGTAGCCGAGTGGCTCAGGCGACTGGCTGTGAACCAGTCTACGGGAGTTCGATCCTCCTCTTACACCCCATCCCGCTCTAGCTCACATGGTAGAGCGTCTGTCTGAAGAACAGAAGGTACTCGGTTCGATACCGAGGGGCGGGACCATGAGCCTGTGGCCGAGTGACTAGGCGACAGTCTGCAAAACTGCACACGAAGGTTTGACTCCTTCCAGGCTCTCCA
>ERZ1292629.2656-Hain-H43-01um-R1-2656-length-14660-cov-6_pt1 | contig 14660 bp, 18 predicted proteins | sample MGYA00564399_ERZ1292629 | MGnify/ENA primary metagenome ERZ1292629 (study PRJEB36523, sample SAMEA6512636) | groundwater metagenome | collected 2019-01-08 | study: AquaDiva: Metagenomics assemblies of 32 groundwater samples
ATTCGCCGAATCGATCAGGAGAACGCCGACCGCAAGGTGCTTGAGGCGTCCGGTCAGAGCAGTCAGGTTGACAGCTTCTTTGGGGCGTTGCAGAAATCTCCAACGCTGTCCTACCTGATCGATCACATTGAGGTTTCCGAGGCAACTACGTGTGAGTCTGTTGAAGCCGCAGCGGACAGTCTCTTGGCTGGAGAGAGGGTTCGCCAAGCGGTGCTTGAGTCAGGGTCTGACAATGCTGATGACGAACAGGCGTTTCAGGATCGTCTTGATGCCCTGCGAATCAGACTTGGAGTGAATCGACTTCCTGAGAAGAGGATCGAGGAGGAGCGTCGGAGATTTTTCAGGGGCATTGGAAAGCCGTTGCCTGCCAGGATCACAGGCTCAGGATCGATGGTCCCTGAGTGGGAGTCTCGCTCAGGAGAGTTCTACATCGTCACGAAAGCTGACGTTGGGAAGAGGACAATCAGAGCATTCGGAAGCGTCTGGCCGTTGCTTGCTGTTCTCGATCAAGTTCAGGAGATCGATATTGGTAAACGGATTTACCTGGTCAATGGAATCTTGCAGGTCGAGAATGATGATCAACTGAAGGCCAGGCTGGCCAAAGGAGCTTGAAATGCCGTCTGCTTACATCAAGAAAATTGCCAAGTCAGTCAAGGCTGACGTGAGAACAATCGAGGACATGTACTTCAGGGCCAAGTTGTCCGTTGTTCGGCAGGGCAGTAAGGAGTCAGACGTTGATTTCTGGGAAAAAGTCATTGGTCGTCTCAAAGGAATGGTCAAGTCTCGTTATGGAAGGCTTCCAAGCTCAGAGACCACGACTGTAGCGACCTTGCAGGCTGATCAGCCAGGTCTTGGAATCGGCTACCAGCCAGTCGCAATCTGTCCGCTGTGCGAGTGGGCTGGGGTAGGCGACTTCAAAAAAGGGATGACGTGTCCGCGGTGCAAGAAGGGTGGATGCCTTGTGGCGATGCCAAAGCCTGAGTCAGAGATGTCCGAGTCAGTCAAAGCTGTGCTGTCGGGCCGGGACGTTCACGAAGTTCTGCTGGTGACGGAGGCAACAGCCCCTTCTGTGACTATTGACGGAGTAGACGTGGACTTCGCTCCTGGACTTGAGGAGATTCCGGAGGAAGTGGTCCGTAGGGCGATTGTCGCGACTAAGAAGAATCTCAGACTGCTTTGGAAGTTCTATGTTGATACCGTCCAGCCGCCCTCTAAGTCGCGGACGGACGCGCTCAGTCAGACGTGGGATTTGTTCGGGGTCCTGTCCGATGAGGACATGCAAGAGTTCACCTTTGGGGTTACGAGAATTGCCCCGGACAGTTCTTTGAAGTTCCATAGTCTCAATCCGTCTGTCCAGCTTGATCCCGTCGAAGAACCTCTTGTTGATGACGAAGAAGATGACAGGCCAGAGCCAGGTAGTCTGAAAGACTTGATTCGATAGTTGCTCAATTCGATGGAAAATAAGTAATGCCCGGCAAGTTGCTAACCCCGCTGTTTCTGAATACGCTCAAGTCGAACATTTCGAATATCCTGTCCAGGTACTACGGGGTGTCCGTTGCCGTCTTCAGGCTTGCGGACACCACCAAGAATCTTTACGGAGACCTGACTAGCCGGACGTTTACTTCGCTGGGGTCCGCTCTTCTTTACTTTTCGACTCAGGACCTTGACGTTCTGAGAGGCACCTCGATCAACTTGGAATCGGTGACTCCGATCTCGGTTATTCTGGACCCAGAATTCAGTTGGGAAGAGCATGATGAGGTCGTTCTCTCTTTCGATGTTGAAAGCGGCTCCGTTGACCGTAGAATGGAAATCGTAAAAATCTTAGCCAAGAACGTCTCTGGAGTCTGTCTTTACAAGACAGCGAATCTGGCTCCTGTCAGAGAGGTGCGGGCGTGACGCAGGCGTTTAAGCGGTTCCTGGGCGGAGCCTCGATACACGAGGCGGTTTCCTGGCACGACGGTCCCAAGAAACGGATCCGGCTGCTCTATAGCGTTCAGATACCTGGCGAGAGCCGAAGGGAGTTCTCGAAAGGGGACGTTCTTATTGTGTTCAACGAGGAAACGGACGTAGGCGGCTACTACCGCATCACGGCGGGTCACGTCCCGAATCTCGCCATTACGCTTCACTACACGTCCAAGAACCAGTTCGATCATGAGTTCGTTTCAGGAGTGCAGGCATGAAAGCTGAAGAGCGAAAACTCGAAGTGATTGGTTTCGATGCCCTCAACGCGGCGAATCGAGTTTTGGCCGGTGAGGATCTCAAAACAGCAATTCAGGCTTCCTCTCGAATTCGGCCCGGAGACCGGGTTAAGGTGATCAGGAGCCTTCGAGCGCCTCGCCTTCCGAAGATGCCAGTGACCTTGGCCGAGCTTGCTCGAATGCGGATGAACCGATTTGTCCAGGTCAAGGCCAGCACTGAAGGGACGTTTAAAGGATACGTGGATGCCTCCGAGGAGGACACAATTCAATTCTTCACGTTTGTCCAGCTTGATACCGGTGAGCTTATCCTGGCCAACTCCAGGTACCTGACTCTTCTGCCTCGTGGAGGGGCAGGATCAGTTTCTCCTTCCGAAACGGCTGTGTGATGATTGCCTTGACTGACAAAGCAGTCTCTTTGAAACTGGCTGAAGTGCTTGGCTTCGGGGGTGTCTTCGCTCCGGAAGAGGAGGCACTTCGGCTTGTGCTTCGAGAGTTCAAGAAAGTCGAGTTTCCGGTCTTCTCGATCTATCGCCCCTCAGCGACGAAATCCCAGACTCGGTACAACCGTCCTATGGCGACCGGTGGAGGTCGCGGGAGGCAGTCGGATACCGGGAACGTGGCGAGTCGCCTGAAGGTCATGCCGATTGACGTGACTTATGACTGTCGAGCGTACTTCTCAAGAGAGGAAGACCTGATCTCTGCTATTCGAGATGTGTTCTTGTTCTCTGCCTCGGCTGTCGGAGTCGAGCTTTCCTTCCCGGAGCTTGGAACCGATAAGGTTGCTGCGTTCACTGCCGTTGACGACTCACTTGTGTTCGAGTGGGCAGAGGAACCTGAGATTGGTCGGTACCGGTCGATGGCCTTTTCGGTCTCAGCCGAGACGTGGGTGGCTGATAAGTCGATGCTGCCCATCATTGCCAAGCTTGTTGGATCGTTCTATGACTCGACGTTCGGTTTGACTAAAGACGTGCCTCTTGGAACAATTACCGTCGCTGCCTAATGTCATCCGTCATCGCAAAACTCCAGGCTCTCAAGGACACGCAGACGCTGATCGATACTCAGCATACGCTGGATGGCGGTGATTCTAAGGTGACGTTCAAGAAGTTGGCCAAGGACGCCATCGCAACAGTGGCTGTCGGAGCGAAGGAGACGATCATCGGAACGACGGTTCCTGCTGGAAGCGCAATTACAGTCGCGTTCGGCGGGAACACTTACACGACTTTAGGAACGCTTCTTGTTCTTCCAGGGACGGCTGCCGGGGACGTTGTGATTACGAACACGCTTGCGTCTGAGGTCGAGATCACTGTTATTGCCGTTAGTTGAGGATGTCACATGGTTCGAGTTGATAATCCAGTCTCGGCTACGTTAATGGTGAAGACGAGTAGCGGTCAGGTTTACTACATCTCGCCCAGACGGGTAGTCACGCTTCCAATCGACGGGGCTGATATCGTGACCAGTTCGACGAAGCTCCAGATTTCCGAGATCCCTGCTGCCAAACTGCCGCAGGACAGTAACGCATAGGAGGATTGTTAATGGTTTCTCTGTCGCCTTCTGTTAATTACACCGAGACTGATATCTCCGTTCGGGTGGCGAGCCTTGCTTCGTCCATCGGAGCTATCGTCGGTCACAGTCAGCGCGGTCCGTTGACAAAGACGCTGATCCACGATACCGAAAGTTTCATTGCCACCTACGGCCCTCCAACTCCGGGGGACTACCTGCACTATTGCAGTCTCGGATTCCTTCGCCGCTCGAATCAGTTGTGGGTTCGTCGGGCGATCAACGCTGCCAGTCCTCCGCTCTACGGCGGGGTGGTTATCAAGGCGGCTCCAGGGGCTGCGAACGTCCCGCTGGCGGTTGGGGTTGCCAATCCTAATACTGTGGGTGATGGGCAGCCAGGTAGCTACGTCTGGGGACTGAATGAGATCATGCTCATTCTAGCTCCCAATCCTGGGGCATGGAATAACAACTGCACTGTCAAGATCACGAACATAAGCGCCTCGGACTTCGAATTCGACATCGAGTTTTACGAAAAGGATGCTGGTGGGACACCCCGACTCGTTCACAGGCGTCGGGTCAGTCGAAAAGGTCGGCTGACCGGCAAAAAGGACGGCTATGGCCGGAACATGTACGTTGGGGACGTGTTCGGCGTGGGTGATACGAACTACTTCATCGTGGTTGACAATACGGCTGAAGATACCCTGATGCCGCTTCCGCAGGCTGCTTACCTGTCGCTTGCAGGAGGGACGGATGACAGCGGCGCGTTGGCTAACGATGATGTCAAGCTGGCTTGGGGCGACTTTGAGAATCCAGAGGACGTGACGGTCAACATCCTTATCAATGGCGGTTACGCCTTTGAGGCGGATGCGGATATTGGTAAGGAGATGGATCGCATTGCTCAGGCTCGTCAGGATTGCGTGGCGGTGCTCGACACGCCCTTCGATCTGAGTTCCAGCGCCTTGGTGACGTGGAGAACGACCACTCTCGGTCTCAACTCATCCTACTCTGCCCTGTACGCGCCGTGGCTGAAGGTCTATGACCCCTACAACGACAAGGACGTTTGGATTCCTCCAAGTGGTCATATTGCAGGCGTCTATGCCTTGACTGACTACGTGACGGAGCCGTGGTTTGCGCCTGCTGGCAAGAACAGGGGAATGATCGTTGCCAAGGAGTTGAGTAAGAACTTTCCGAAGGGGGAGCGGGATACGCTTTACCCTGCTGGGATCAACCCGATTCGGAAGCTTCAGGCTGGAGGCAACGCCGTCTGGGGACAGCGAAACCTTCAGACGAAGGAGTCCAGGACGAATCGTATCAACGTCCGGCGACTTCTGATTACCGTCCAGGGTTCGTTGACGACGGCCTTGGAGGACTTCCAGTTCGAGCAGAACGACTACGCTACCCGGTTGCAGATCGAGATGGCTGCCACTGCTTTCCTTCGGGATATTCAGCGGCGGCGCGGTCTCTACGATTTCGCAGTCGTCTGTGACGAACGGAACAACACTCCGGACGTGATCGACTCCCAGGAAATCCGGGCTGACTTCTACCTGAAGCCCACCGCTGTTGGTGAGTTCATGCGGGCACGATCTGTCGTGACGCCTACCGGGGTTTCCTTCGAGGAGGCCATCGGGCTTGTTCAGTCACTTCCCGCTGTCTGATTATTTCGTTTCCTTGTTTAGGGGCTAGGTCAAGAAAAACAAACTGTTGGAGGCAATCATGGCCAATCGAGACATCAAGAACTTTCCGAACCTGGAACCTGCCCGTCAGTACATGTGGGAAATTTACGCCGCGTTACTGAGCACGACGTTTCATTTCCGAGCCATGTCAACGTCGATCCCGGATCAGGTAGTGGAGGTGTACGAGCATCAGTACAAGTCAACCAAGGTCCATTTTGCCGGACGGGATGCGACGGCCAAGACCTGGGACTTCACCTGCATTGATGGAGTGGACTTGTTCGTCTACAAGACCCTGTTTGCCTGGATCGAGAGGACGAAGACAGCCAATAAGTCAAACTACGTTTACGACGTTACCATCGCGCTCAAAGACCGGGCTGACAGGGAGATCGGGAAGTACAAGCTCCTTGATGCCTTTCCGGAGAACCTGTCACCCGTCACGCTGGACTACAGCGTCAACGATCCCATCAATGTCGCGTGCTCCTTCCGTTATGATGATGTTCACTTCACTGTCGGTGGCCAGGAAGTGGCATCCGTTGCGTAGGAGAATAGAATGAATCGCCATGTCCTTGAGGCCAGACGACACGGCGATCCGCAACTCAAGTTTCGGTACTCCGTCAGCCTGCCGTTTGAGAAGTTCCCAGGGATCAGCAATGTGATTGCTGCTCTTGTAAGCGAGAGAGCATTCACGGTTTCCACTCCGTTTGCCGCCGAGTTTAATCCTGAGTCAGGGCCGAATCGGAACTCAGAGTGGTGGTTCATCGAGGCGATCAAGACGCCTCAACTGGCCATTGGCTTTTACGAGCATACCGACCAGTTAACGCTAAGTTACTTCACGGCCTGGAATAGCCTGATGGTGGACACGGATGGCGTCTTTTTGGCTCCGAAGTACTATAAGCGGGACGTAGGAATTGCGATTCTGGGGCCTGATTATACGACGGTGCTTCGAACGATAATTGCTCACGGATGCGCTCCGATGGTCGCAGCGCCGCAGGAACTGGCCTATGGATCGAGTGAGAACTGGTCAGTTGACGTGACCTTTTCAGTTGACGGTTTCGAGACTTACGCTGGAAGCGCACAATCCAGAGCGATTGCCAAAGCGACTTCGAGGACCGTGACTGCTGCCTGACGCATAGTCTTTCTGTCCGCCGCAATGGCGGGTTTTAGCCGCATAGTCTTTACCGTTTCGGCTCACCAAAGAAAGGCTATCTTGTGAAACTCCAGAAGTATCAGCCTGGTACTCCCGGCTCCGAGCGGGCGTTCGCTCTTGATTTGGATTTGCTTTCTTCGGAAGCGTCGATGCCGGAAGGCTATCCGAAACACGCCAAGGCAAATCCCCTGACGGTTGGCCACGTCAAAACCCTTGTCTACGGCCAGAATTCAGACCGACCGTTCCTTGGGGCGTGCTCGGACGTAGTGCAGCAAGTCGTTGACATCGACGTGAAGAAGCTGGCGCTTCTCGACTTTTACCACCTGCTCCTGTTTCTTCGGGTCAACTCGTGCGGGTCGTTTGCTGACTTCACGTTCACCTGCCCGGTGTGCAAGACTCCATCGCCTCTGTCGGTTGACCTGACTGCTGTGAAGGCGGAGTCAGTGCCGTCCAGCTACTCAGAGCCAAAGGAGGTCGATGGAGTCCGTCTTCAGTTGCCGAGGGTTGCGGATCGCATCGCTCTCGATGAGGTCGAGCATACTGACCTGGATGAGCTTTCGTTGTTCCTGGCTATCGAGGGCGGGATCACGAAGCGGCTGGACGTTTTCAATGCGTGCAGTCCGAAGGCAATCGAGAATATAAACCTGTTTGTCGAGTCGCTGTCCGGGCTTGGAGTAGATAACTCCGTTTCGTTTCTATGCCAGTCCAAGCCGAGCGCCGAAGCGAAGCCGTGCGGCTGCAAGGAGGAAATCCTCTGGCCCTTTCGCGGCACCTTCTTTCTTCCCGGCAAGCCCCAAAAGCATTCTTGATAGATGCTTCTATCTCTGGTATCACATGAGCATTTCCGATTCCGTCATGGACATGCCGTATCTTGAGTTCATTTGGCTTTATGATTCCTTGGTGACGAAAAAAGAGGCAGAGAAGAAAGCCAAGGAAAGATCCGCTCAGCGAGGCAGAGCCTGATGGCAGAAAAGTCACCCAAAGTCGTCTTGAAGGAAGCAGAGTACCGGACTAACCTGGAACAGTTCAAGAGGGGAATCTATCGAGACTTGTTCAGGATGGTCATGTCTCAGGAGGCTACGTCCTCCAGGTTCGCTTCTCCCATGTCGGCTGCCATGCTCACAGGCGAGGCTCTGAAGCCCAAGCGTGGGCGTCGCGAGGCGCAGGCAGCCCCGGTGATGGCGGCAGTCTCCAGAGCGGCTGGAATGGGGGAGGAGTCCGGTTGGGATAAGGAAGTGAGGGCGCAGCTTCGGGAGATTGCCGTGCTGCTTGGAAACTCCCAAGTGCAGCTTGGCGCTATTTCAGAAGCATCTTCTGAAATCAAGACGGTCTGGCTTCCGCAGCTTGGCACTCACCTCAAGGACGTTGTTGGGCTTGAGACGCGAATCCAGGCGATGGCATCCGGGGATTTGGAAGTCTCGACGGAGCAAGTGGAGTTCTTGCGGTCTCAGGTCGGATTGCTGGCGCAGAACGCCGCTGTCCTGAAAGAGTACAGCCAGGAAAACGAGGCTGTCGCTGAGAACCTAAAGGCCATCGAGGGCAAGATCGGTCATGGGTTCGAGGACTTCAGCAAGTTGCAGAAGACACTGGACAAGCTTTTCCTGGTTGTCTCCAAAAAAGACCCGTTCAAGGATCTCAAGAAATTCTGGGCTAAAACCGTTCCGGCTCAGACAAAGAAGGGCATGGCCGAGATGTCCTCAAACATGCTGATGGAGATGGTCGGCTTAGGGTTTCCGATGCGGGTGCTCCAAAACATGACTGGCTTGGAGCTTTCGGAAAAGGTCGTCGAGGCTGGCAAGTGGGCGTCCGGGAAGTTGAAGCCAAAGGAGGCCAGAACGGCCTTGGACGCGTCGAAAGCTAAAGCAGAAGGTCCGGAGCCTGTTGCCTGGGGATTTGAGGCAGATGCAGAGAAGGGATTTCAGTACCCGACTGCTGGCCAGCCGCCTGCTGTCAAGCCTGCTGCTGTTGCACAGGCAAGTCCTGGGGCTTCTAAGCCTTCTGCTGCCTCTGTAGCTCCGTCTGCTGCTCTGGGTACTGCGTTAGGGGCAGCGGCGGCTGCGTGGCCGTCCAAGGCTGTTGCGACGGCTTCTGGTGTCCCTCAAGCTCCAACGGCTCCTGTAGCTGATCCGGACGAGTCGCTTGCGGTGGCCTTGGCGGCTGCCAAGCCTGCCATGGCTGAGGCTGCTCCAAAATCTTCCATAGCCGAAAGCGAGGCTCAGGAGGCTACTGCCGAAGATGTCCACGAATTGCCTCCTTTGCTTCGAAAGCTGGTCAGCCTGGACGAGAAGGAAGCTGAATTTGCCTCTCGTCCGAAAAAGAAGGACAAGGAAGAGGGAAGCAAGGGGTTCTGGAGAGACGCGCTCAACTACATCGCTGCCATGGTTTGGGGCGGGCTTTCCAAGCCTGCTGGGAAGATGATCGCTGCCGGAGCAGGGGCGCTGTGGAACGCAGGCACTGCTGTTGCGGCTGGGGCGTCTGGATTGGCTGGATCTGGAATGGCGGCGCTTGGAGGCACCGGGGCGCTTGTTACATCTCCGCTTCTTGCCGCTGCCGCTGCTGCCGGAACGGCCTATGCCGGATGGAAGGTTGGTGACTGGATTGGCGAAAAGACAGGGATTCACGAAGGGCTTGGCAAGACAGGAGCAGCCCAGTGGGCGCAGTCCAAGATTCCATTCTACGGCGAAGATCGAGAAGCAGAACTTGAGACGGGTCGGGAGAAGTATCTTCATCGAATCTCTGCTGATGCTGAGACGGGTTTGAAAAAGCGATTTGTCGGTCTTGGAAAGGAAGAGAAGCAGAAGCTGTCTTCGGAGCTTGAATCCGACTTCCGTGCCCAGGCGACCCGCGTACTGGAGAGCCAAGGCCGTCTTCAGCGTCTCGAAGGGACTGCTCGTGAGGAGGCAATTCAGCGCCAGGTGGAGGGGATCAAGGAGCGAGCAGGCATTCTTGCGCCCCGTCCGGAGCCTGCCATCCAGCCAGCCGCCAGCGTCGAGCCTGTCATTCCGGAAGTAAAGGTCTCAGCATTCGAAGATAGTGAGGCTCTCACTGAGGCAGTCACGGCTTCCGGGGAAGAGACTGTCTCTGCGATCAATCGCCTGTCTGAGTCCTTCTCGAAGTCGAGACCTAGAGTAACTATTCCAAGTACCGTTAACTTGGCGTCAATCCCCTCTGACATCGAGTCTATTCCTTTGGCCTTGTCTAATTTAGGTGTTGTGTAATGTCCGTTGCCAGTCCAGCATTGATAAGCATTCCGGACTCTGAAAAGAAGCCGTCGCTGTTCAACATGTACATTTACCACGGCGGGGAGGACAATCCTTATCGTGGTAAGGACATGGTAATGCTGAAAGTCGCCCAAGACATCTCCCTGGCTTTGACGAACAGCTATAGCGCCCTTTACGATACGTCCAGGTTCGAGGAGTACAATGCCATCCTTCAAGTCGGACTTGGAAAATCGACGGTTATCGGCGGACTGACACGGCAGATTTGGCAGGGGGCGTCCGTGAACACTGTCACATTCAACGTCGTCTCCGTTGCCTACGAGAATCCGGTGGAGGAGGTTCGGGCCAAGCTGCGGAAGCTTTATAGCATGGCCGCACCGACGGATCCGAATGCAGGCAAAAATCCTGTGGACTTTGAGAAGGGCGTTAACGAGGCGATGGACATTGTAGCTGGTTTTCCAATTCATCCAATCAAGTCGATTAAAGCTGCTATCTCAGAGGCCATGTCGCTGAAGGATCGCCTCGTTGGCGTTCTTTTGGAGCCGCCTGAACCGGTCACGATTCTTATTCCTGGAATCATCCACCTTCGGAACGTGGTTATCGTGAACGTGGACATGACTCAAAGCACTCGGCTGGTTCGAGCAGAGCCTGGAGCGCCTGCTTGTCCGATCAAGTTCGAAGGAGCCGTTACGGTTCAGCCGCTTCAAATCCTCAGTAAGTACGACGTTGATCAAATGTTCCCGGATCCAATCCGATGAACCCAATCAGAAGCTACTTCGATATCACATCCGTCGATGGAAAGCTGGAGCCTGACTTGTTGTCAGGTCAGCTTCAGAACTTCGTGGCGACGCTGCCGTCATTGCAAGGGACTGTCTTTTTTGACGTTGCCTTTGTGGGGCGGTTGGATTTGTTGGCGTACCGGGTTTACGGGGAAACACGGTTGTGGTGGGTCATTGCCTTGGCAAACGGGATCGACGATCCGTTTGACGACTCGCTGGCCGGGCAGCTTCTGGTCATTCCAAGCTTGACAGACGTGTTCAAGTTCTACGAAAACAACTTCGTGGATCCAGCGTCAAGTCCAGGAGAGGTCGTATGAGTCTTGCACTCGCTGGTCATCCTATTTCTGAGGGAGTCAAGGGCGCTGCATCGCTCAAGATGATCATTGGGGAGCCTGACTCGAAGGGGAGTATCGAAGCAAACCTGCTCGGCGGGCTTCTGGACAAGTTCTTCATCATCGAGTCTTGCAGTGGGGTGTTCCCAACCGCTGAGATCTCGTTTGCCGACCGCGGAGGAGTCGTTGTCGATAACATCGACCGGCTTTACGTCGGTCCGATTATCTACCAGTTTGGGTACCCTGATACGTCCATCGTTGCCCATCGGCAATCGCACCGCCACGCGATGTTCGCGATTCGGAAGGCCGAATTGACTTCAGTAGTCGATACTGACAGCCTTCTGCTTGACCTGCTCACCCGAAGTGAGATATCCGAGCGCCTGACAGTTGAGGATCCTGTCCGGTCGTTCGGGGCGGTCTCGGCTTCGGCGGCTGCCAGGCTGGCGGTGGAGGCTGATGGTGTTGCCATCCGGAAGGTCGAGGAAGGCTCGGACAAGCGCGTGTACATTCAGGCTCAGTGGACGACGGTTCAGTTTCTTAGGCACCTGGCCCAACGTCACGTTTCCTCCGCTTACGGTGCAAAGGGAGCCGTTTTCTTTTTTGATAGAAAGGATGAGTTGACTTTTGGGAGTCCGAAATGGCTTTTGGAGTCCGGCAAGGCGTCGGCAGTCCCATTGACCTTTTCGACGAACCCGACTTTCCTTGCTGAAGATCCATCTGCGATCCTGGCGTGGTCGTTTTCCAGCAGCGGGCGGCTTTACCCGGATCGTTACGGGATCGGCCAGACGTTCAAATACTACGATGCCGTGAATTACGCGTATGCGGAAGTGCTCAAGCGGCTCGGCCAGATCAAGGCTGACTTTGAGACCTCGGCTGCGACGGCAGTGAAGCGTCTCAACGTCTCCAGGAGCCGGTACATCGGCTCAGTGGTTACTGCCGATGATCTCCTGATGGACTCGAAGTCTCTGTCTACGCTCGTGGATCTTCAGGTGCTTATCCAGTTCTCGGATCAAATTCGTCTGGGGGACGTGGTGGATGTCACGATCCCCATCAACGAGCGAGCGAATCGGGTTCGGACTATCGGAAGAGGGACATCCCCGGTTGCTCAGATTTTAGAGTCGCTGTCGTCTTACTGGCTCGTCTCGAAAATTACCCATTTCGTGGATCATGGGTCTCGTCACTACCTGATGAAGCTTGTCCTGACACGGAGCGGATTCGGAATCAAGGAGCCTGTTGCAGGATTATTGTGAACAGCACGCTATCTGAACTCAAGGCGAAAGACGAAAAATACTACGGCCACTACGTTGGCGTCGTCAGAAGCTCTATGGATCCAGAGGAGCTTGGCCGCTGCCGAGTCGAGGTGCTGCCGATGTTCAAGGGAATCCCAGTGCTGAACTTGCCATGGGCGATTCCCAAGTTTACATTGAATCGCACACAGATTCCCCAGGAAGGCGCTACCGTCTGGGTCTTTTTCCTGGAGGGGGATGTTTACCAGCCGGTGTACGAGTCCAGCGCCCTTCCGGTTCGGAACCTCGGAGGCGCAACGGTTCATGCCTGGGCCACGACAGGTCTTGGGGACCCGAAGTTCCATGCTGCCGTGGCGAAGGCCAGGGTCGAGTTGGAGGACTCGGCTGCGATGAAGCTTTTCCTGGAAGAGCCAAGTCAGGGAGCTAATCCGCAATATCCCTACAACGATGTTCTGGTGACGCCGGGCGGGATCGTCATCGAGCTTGACGATACTCCAGGAGCGCGGAGAGTTCACGTCTCCCACCCGAAAGGGACGTTTATCTCGATGAATGAATCCGGTGAGCTTCACATTCGGTGCTTTGGGGACAAGACTGACTCAACCCGTGGAAATGAGCGTGTGCATGTTCATGGGAATTCCAGTAAAACGGTGGATGGCAACAGCAATGAATCCGTTGCGGGGAACAAAGGGATCGCTGCTGCCAATGTGACTATCCTGGCTGATCAGAGTCTTCTGATTACGGCGGATGAGATACGGCTTCAGGCTGCTCGAATTGACTTAAATGGTGGTGGCTAATGGCTGACGTGTTTCCAGACTTGGAGATGGTCGATCTCGAACCTCGATTTGAGTTCGGGATCTCAGAGATCGATAAAGAAGCGATTATCAAGCAGCTTGTCTGCTCTGCTCTCTACTGTCTTATTGCTGGAATCCTCTCGAAGATGGAGTCTACCATCAAGAAGGTTACTCCCCTGATGGACCTGGCTGAGCTTCGACTGAAGCAGTTGGAAAATCTGAAGACCAGCTTTTCGTTTACCGTTGTGGTGCCTGGGTTTGGTCCTATCGACTTCAGCCAGCTTAAAATTCCGTGTTTCAAGAACATCTCCCCCGAAGTGCTTGACTTCATGCGCTCCGTTGGAATTCCGACGCCAGCCAGCAACGAGAAGGCAAGCGCGGCCCTGAAGGCGTCCAGTCTCGACTCTCAGAACGGTCGTGTGCGATTAGGATCGAAGACCAGTCCTGCTGCTGGTCTTGGCAAGCTTCAGGTTGCCAGCCGGGCAATCTTGCAGACGGATAAGTTTGACGAAGCGATCAACAAAGCAACCGAGACGCTCAGCAATCTTCAGCTTCTCGGCTGCGACGTGCCGATGACGTGGCTTTCGAATCGTCTTGCACAACTGGCCGGGGCATTGCCTCGTGACTTGGCTGGGGAACTTAACCTGACGACTGATGACAGTCTTAATGACATTCTCAAGAAGTTCACTGCTGGAGTCCTGGACCCTTGACGCTTGATCCGCTCTACTCAGATATTGACTTGGATGTCGTTCCGGACAGTTCCGGTCGGCTGAAGCTGTTACGTGACCTAGAGGCGGTAGCGCAGTCTATCGACACGATCCTGATGACTTCAGTTGGGACACGGAAGTTTGTCCCTGAGTTCGGATCGAGCCTTCAGGATTTGCTATTTGAGCAACTGACTGACGGGATCGCTATTCTCATCTCAGAGGAGGTTCGCCGGGCGATACTTCGATGGGATCCGAGAGTGGCTGAGGTAGCTGTCAAGGTCACAATCATGCCGGATGAGTCCACTGTCGTTATCATGGCTGTCTGCCAGGTGCGAAACGTCGGGACTTTCAACTACGTTCGACGAGCAGTCAGGGAGGCGGCGTGATGACCGTCAAGGACGTAGTAAAAGGCTGGTTCCCGGAAGAGGTCTATGTGGCCGAGGGGATGACTCGGCTTATCGACGCTATGGCGGATGAGCTTCAGGCGGTGTGGACTGATCTTGACAAGTTCCCGCTGATGAACTCCGTCACCAAGGCGGAAGTCGTCGATCTCTCGAACCTGGAGGCTCAGTTAGGTCTTGATGTTCGGGTGGACTTGAGTGCTGAGACCCGACGAAGGAGGTTATTCGAGTGGGTCGAGTTCATTCGAACAAAGGGAACAGATGATTCTGTCCGGGCGTGGTTTTACTTCCGAGGGCTGATCGTAACTATCATTCCGCTCTGGTCTCGACGGTACTCAGCCGGGTTCAAAATAGGTCAAACAAACCCCGTGATGACGCTGGGCGGGAGCAATCCGTACGGCCTTCCGTGGAGGATTGGCGATGAGCCTGTTGAAGATTATCAGGTTTTCACGGATAATCCCGGCGACGATCCTCGGTACTACCCGACGCCTCATTTCAAGTTGCTGATTGAGGATCCTACCGGGACAGCCGGTTGGGCGGTCCCGGATCTCCTCGCTCGGCTGTCAGAGGTAAAGCCTGCTGAGACAGTTCTGGACGAGACCTCAGTGGAGGTTACGTTGGATTTCCAGGACACTCATTCTCCTGCTCAGACTGACCTTTTGGTGGTTAC
>ERZ1292629.2661-Hain-H43-01um-R1-2661-length-14656-cov-11_pt1 | contig 14656 bp, 25 predicted proteins | sample MGYA00564399_ERZ1292629 | MGnify/ENA primary metagenome ERZ1292629 (study PRJEB36523, sample SAMEA6512636) | groundwater metagenome | collected 2019-01-08 | study: AquaDiva: Metagenomics assemblies of 32 groundwater samples
CTTTCCCTTTCTAAAGTATTCTTTATTGAGGTGCATCAAAAAGCATTTTCTTATCTTTAATCCATTGGATTCATAGACATATCTCTGAAAAGAAACATCATTAACATTAATGTCTTTTACTTCAGTTCCAGATTTTACTTCAATAAGGTCCCATTCTTTTCCAACAGGCACAAGAATATCTGCCCTTGAGAAGCAATTTTCAAATGCAAACCCTGCCTCAAATAAAGGCTTTCCTTTTTTGGCAGCTTCTTTAGTTTTCTCTAAATTTTCTGAATAATTCTCTACTGGAAGGTCTATTCCGCCTGAAAAGAGAGTTTTAGCAAGCTGTCCGACTTTATCTCCTTCATTGAACTTAAACTCTTCTGCCAAAGTGACTTTTCTAATCTTCTCTGGCTGATTGAAAGTAATCCATAGGTGTCTAGGACATTCCAATCCCAACATATACTTTGATTTTGTTAATACGCGATTCATGTATGGTTTAGAAACGTTGGATTATTTATAAATGGTAATGTTTATCCATCACCCGCATTTGACTTAGAATCTGTGACCTGTAGATGCGACAGAGAGTAAAAACGCAAAGTTTAAATAATAAGGCTAATACTGATTTTGATGAAGAACTACTTAAAAATGACGATGTTTGTATTTTCTGTTTTACTTTTATTGCTTTCTGTTTCTTATGTTGGTGCTTATCCGTCTTACACTTATACAGATGTTTCTGAAACTGTTTCTTATTCAGAGGATTTGGAAGGAGGAAATAGGGGTTTTAATTTAATGCATAAGTCTTCTATGCCTAGAACAAATCCTTCTATTGGTTGTGATTATTATGACTGGACTTCTGATTTCAGGAAGTGCAGGAGAACTGCTTATTATAATGGATATAGTGAAGACTATTATGGTTATAATTCTGTTAATTCTGATAATAGGGCTTATTATGACCAAGATAAAGCCTTAAGAGATGCTTTCAAGACTTATCAGCAAAGTTCTAAACAACAATATCAACTTGAATCTAAAAGACTTGATTTAGCTAATAGAAGATATGGATATGGTGGATATGGTGGATATGGTGGATATGGCTATGGTTATTTTGGTGCGAGTTATTATAGATACGGCTGGTAAATCTAAAGTAATAAAAAGACTTGTTTGCTTTTTATTTTATGAGATTTGTTAATAAATTTAGATTCTTTTCTGGAATTTTACTTATGTTGTTTTTATTTGGAAGTTATTTTGTTGAAATTATGGTTGATTCTGGAGTTAATTATGTAACTACAGATACTTTACTTGGTTTGGTTATTTTTCATAATATTTTTGTATTATCTTTTTATATTTTGATTGCTTGTTTGCTAGTTTTAACTGGAATTAAGAGGATAAGATTCTTATGAGATGGTTTTTTATTAAGGGCTTTAAAGAGGTTTTTTCTAAACCATTTTACATTCTTGTTGCTTTGTCTGGGGCTCTTTTGTTTTATATTCTTAATGTCATCGTTTCTGATTTTTCAGAGTTGAGAAGCATTGCTAATGATTATGGTTCATTTACTGCTATTAAATTAGTTTTTAATTATTTTATTGGTTTTCCTAGCACTTTGGGTTTTTATTCGGCATTTGTTATTTTTATAATTGCTTTATTATTTGGTTCATATATTGCTTTAGTTACTTTCAAGACTACTCAATTGAAGAAAGTACAGGATAATTTATCTTTATTTGGCGGAATTGGTTTATTTTTTGGATTTATTGCTCCTGGTTGTTTTGCTTGTGGAGTTGGACTTGCTTCTATCCTTGGACTTGGTGGGGCTTTGGTGGCATTGCCCTTTGATGGAGTAGAAATTTCAGTTGTATCTTTTGTTTTGCTTGCATATGCTAATATCTCTATTGCTGGAAAAATTAATAATAACGTCTGTCCTATAAAGATTTATAGAGGTTTAGGATAAAGTTGCGAACAAGTCGCAACAAACTTACAAATTCTTCGAATTTGTTCATAATTGAGATACATTTTGTTCCTAAACCTCTAATAGACAATTTGGAAAATAGGTAACGCAATCAACCAAATTGTCTATAATTGGAGAAAATGTAAGAGATTTTAAGAGAGATATGGAAGTGATGACTTCAGATGGGCTTAATGGGCAGGGAGTTTTTTGTTTTTTTGATAGATTTAAGGAAAGGATATAGCAGACGCACTAAATAACCGTATACGTCTGCGTAATAGTGAACGCATAAACCTATACGGAAATTAAATGCGTTTACTATAGAAGAGATAAGTCCTAACTAATATTTTGTATTTTGTGAACTCATCAAAACCTTTATTAATGAATAAAATGTTCTTTCGTGATGGAAACTGACAAAGTGAAAGGAGGTAATATTATGGAAACAACACAAAAAGATGAAGTTTTTACAATTAGAAAAGACACTTTGTGGAAGTATTCAACATTTGTTTTATTAGGTATTGTTATACTTGGAGTTGTATTTTTTGTTCTGCCTGGAAAGAGTCCGACCGGAAATGTGATACAACAACCAGGAGCACAATTACCGTCTGAGCCTACTGCTAAAATAACAGTTGAGACAGATGGAGATCCTGTTAAGGGAAGTGCAGATGCCGAAGTTACTCTTGTAGAATTTACAGACTATGAATGTCCGTTCTGCCAAAGAGCAGCACAACAGTCAATACCTATACTTGATAAATACATTAATGATGGGTCTTTGAAAATCATAACGAAGGATTATCCTTTGCCATTTCACGCTGAGGCTCAGAAAGCTGCAGAATCAGCTCACTGTGCTAGAGACCAAGGAGGAGATGCAAAATACTATGAGATGCATGACTTGTTATTTAGCGACGGAGTTGTAGGAGGAGTTGAAACATTCAAGGGATATGCACAACAACTTGGCTTAGACTCTGCTAAATTTAGTTCGTGCTTGAGTAGCAATAAATTTGCAGATGATGTTAAAGCTGATTTAGCATACGGTTCACAAATTGGAGTTAAAGGAACACCCGCATTCTTCATAAATGGAAGATTGATTAGTGGCGCTTGTCCTGCTCAGACATTTGATTCTGCAGTTAGTGCGGAGCTTGATGGAGACGATTGGGCGGTTACTAATTGTCAATTTGTAAAACTATAATTAGATTTTTATTTTTTATTTTATTTTTTATATCAATAGCTAAGTTTAAATAATTGTCAGACTTTGTTTTGATATGGGTATTATAGTAATAAATTCAAAGATATTCGGTGGAAAACCGATAATAAAAGGAACTAGAATATCGGTAGAATTTATATTGGAAATGTTGGCTTCTGGGATGAGTCCGTTAGAAATTCTTAAAGAATATCCTCATTTGAAAAAGTCAGATATTTTGGATGTTTTGACTTACGCAGTTCATAGAGTTAAACAGGAAGAGGTTTATTCTACAAACTAAGATTATATGAAATTTCTTACGGATGAGAACATTTCTAAATTGATATTGAATAGATTAAGAGAGTTTGGGTTTGATGTAAAAGATATTAAGGAAGATAAAAATTATGGAATGGATGATTTGAGTATTATGGATATTGCAAAGAGTGAAGGTAGGATTATTTTGACTCATGACAAAGATTTTGGACAGATTCTTAAAAGTCCTTATCCTAAATATAAAGGGATTATTATTCTGAGGTGTAGGAATCAAAATCCTATAAATGTAATGAGTGTATTAGAGAAATTGTTATTCTCAAAGTTTAGAGATTTGATTACAGAATCTATTATTGTTGCCTCTGAAACTCGCATTACTGTATATAGAACTAATGTTTAGTTTTAAACAGTTTTATCAATATCCAAGAGGTTATGGAAATCATTATTAGATATGCCAGAAACCATTCTAAGATGTATGGTAAGCCGAAGCTGAAGTTTGCGCAGTTGTGATATACACAGTTTACATTTTCTTTATATGTTGTTGTTAGTCTTGAAATTAAGAAGACTATTGTTATTTGTATTGTGCCGATTATCCAGAAGTCTGTTCTTTTTAGTTTGATTAAATGTAAGGCTATTAGGCTTAATGGCAGATTGAATATATGCTGTAAACTTATTATTTTATCTATAATATTGTTTGATTTGAATAAGTAATCTGTTATTCCTAAAAGACTGTTTCCGCTTATTAGATTATAGAAAAAGTCTATATTCCATATTATGTAAGGTATTCCTATTATCGCTATCTGGCTTGCTATAAGACTCGAGTCTTTTTTTAGGATTCCTATTGCTAACAATATGAGGCAAACATAGCTTAACCAGAGAATCGGTGCAAATCCTTTTTCTATATTTAGAATTGTGTTTATTATTGCTGCAATTCCAAAGACTAGAAAAATAATTCCTATAATATTAATTATAACTCGAGATTTCATGGATGAGGGCGGACTTTATTTTTTGATTTGTTGTATTTTATTATATGGAATATGCCATATAAGCCTATTATAACCCATACTATATTTGTTAAGAATGCTGGATATGATTTTGTTGTAAATGTGCTCACTCCTAAGAGTAGGGCTCCTAAAATATTCATCCATTGATACATTTTTGACCTTGAGGTTAAGTTTTTATGGATTAAGAGGAAGTATGCTAACAGAAGCAAGAATGCTCCAAGCCAACCTATTATTGTTGTTATGTCCATGAGTTATTTTATTTAAAGAAGTTAATAAATCTAATCTTCGTCGTCTTCCCATTCTGTACTAATTACTTTGAAGTTTTTGTCTAAATGGACATCAACCTGATTTCCATTATTTGTTGTTATTTCAATTTCATAGTAGCCTTCTTCGTCTCCTATTTCTGTGCCTGTTACTCTACCTTGTCCAATATAATTGAGAGCAACTTTACTTGCTCTTTCGAGGGAAGTTCCAGTTATTGGAATATCTCTTTCATAATCGTCTTCTATTTCATCTTCAAAATTATCATTTTCGTTTGATGATTTAATATAATTTTTTTCTTTTGAGTCATCTTTTGAATAGCTTGCTGCTAAAATGAAGGTGGTATTTAGGATTAGCAATACAATTACTGGAATTATTAACAATGCCACAATCCATTTTTTATTCATTGTATATTAAGATATAATGGCTATTTATTACTGTCTATTGTTCAAATAACCTCAAATAATTACTTTCTATTTCTTGTTCTGCTTGTTTTAATGAGGTGCTTTTAATTTTCGCTATTTTCTTGTAACTGTATATTACGTTTGAGGGTTCGTTTGGCCATTCCTTTAAAGGGTGTAGAAACGGGGAGTCCGTTTCACATAATAAACTTTGGAGGGGAACTCGTTTTACTACGTCTTGGAATTGCTGGTTGTAATTTACGTTTGCTGGAATGCTTAAAGACCAGCCGTTTACTACTATTCTGTCTACTAAAGACATTTTGCCTGAAAAGCAGTGCATTATTACTTTTTTCGCTTTTAGCTGTTCTAGAAGTTCGATTGTGTGTAGTTCAGCTTTTCTTGAGTGAACTATTATTGGTTTATTTAGTTTAATTGCTAGATTTACAAACTTTGCCAGGATTATTTTTTGTTTATCTAATGTCTTATGCAACTCTTCTTCTTTTAAGTCTAGGCCGACCTCACCTATTGCTACAACTACTCTTTTGTTTTCCATTATGAATTTTATTTCTTCATCTATTTCTGATTCTGATAATTCTAGGGCGTCTAAAGGATAAATTCCTAAGGCTGCTTTTACTTCTTCATGCTTTTTTGCTAAATCTAAAACTTTTATATTTTGTTCGTGGTCTGTGCCGTTAACTATGATTATATTTACTCCTTTTGCATTTGCATTTTTAATTGCTTGCTCTGCGCTAACTCCTTCTTCAATTATTTTATCTAAGTGGCAGTGGACGTCTATGAACATGTTATTTTTTTGCCTCATCAAATTCTTGTTTAGCTTCTTCATCAAAACATGTATCCAACATTTCTTTTGTTAATTTAATAGATTTATCACATTCTTGTTTTAAATGCCATGAAAGACTTTGTTTAAAGTAAGCATTTTCTACACTTTTGCCTTTTTCTTGAATAATTTCCACTGCAGGAATAAAGTCTCCATCTCCAGAAACTAAAATTGCAACATCAAATGTTCCTTCATATGCTCCTTTTACCATATCTACTGCAAGATGAATGTCGTCTCCTTTGACTACATAGTAATGTTCATTTGTTCCTTTAATCTTTCTTTTTTGAAGTCTTGAGAGAATCAACTTAACCTTTTCAGTATTTTTTATTCTTTCAAAAAATCTTTGTTGATTCCAATATTTCTTTTCGTTATCACTAAAATCAAGAGAAGCATTATAATAAAATATTCTGAGTAGGTCTCTCTTTCCAGATAATAATTCTCCAAATTTTAAGAAATTAAATAGAGATAACTTCTTATCTTCTCCATAAATACTTTTTAGACCATGATAGAAATTACTTCCGTCTATAAATAGAACAACTTTCATTTATATTAGAATAATCTTCAAGTTATAAATATTTAGGAATAAAACCCGGTCTCGCCGAGGCAATACCGGGGAGTATATAGTTAATAAGAATAATTGGAGCTTAAAAAGCTTTGTTTTTGCATGTTCTCACCAGGGGAATTTATCTTGTTTAAACCAGAACTTTCCTGTTTCTTTTAGGGTAATAATTCTCTGATAAATACCTTCTGCTGCTTCTTCTGGAGAAATATCTGCTTCTTTCCCACCCATGTCTGTTTTGACCCATCCTGGATGAATTGAAGCAACTAGGATGTTTTTTTGATTCAATCTGATTGCTAAAGTTCTAGTATACATGTTTAAGGCTGCTTTAGATATGCTGTAATCTGGGTAATCTGCGTGATAAATCTTGTTTAATGAACCTGCACTTGAGGAGATGTTTATTATTTTTCCAGATTTATTTATTGAATCGAGAAGTTTTTCAGTTAATTCTATTGTCCCAAACAAATTTACTTCTAGAACATTTCTTAAATTTTTCATATCTAACCGTTGAGGATTATCTTCTTGACCAGACCATATGCCCGCATTGTTAATTAGAATATCTATTTTTTTATTTAGTTTCTTGAAATCTTTTACACATTCTTCTATACTTTTCGAGGAAGATAAATCTAGTTTAAGAAGTGTTAGATTTTTGTGTTTTATATCTGCTTTTCCAGAGGTTGACGTTCCTATTACATCATAATTTTTTGATAAGAATTTTTCTGCTAAGGCTTTACCTATGCCTCTGCTGACTCCGGTAATAAAGACTGTTTGCATAATATTATTAGATGTAGATGGTATAAAAATTATTGCTTGTCTTTATGATAGACCTCTAATAAATATAGAATTTCTGTTGATTTATCGTAGCTATAAGCTAGTCTAAATGGATTAATATAAACTTCTCTTATACCCTTTCGGTCATATTTCATTGGTTTTCCTATTTCAGGATTTTCTATTATTTTAGTAATTAGATTTTGTATTCTTTCAATATAACTTCCATCAATCTTTTTTACTTGTTGAATGAATTTTTGAGTTCTTATTACCTCTTTTACCATTTTACCAAGTTTTCATTTCTTTAAGAAAATCTTCAACACTCATTTTAACATATTTTCCTTCTTCTATTTCTTTCCAAGCTTCTTCCGTTCTTTTAGCGAACTCCAGGTCTTCTTCGAATTGTTTATCAAACTTAGTGGCTTTTTTTAGAATAATTTGGTCGGCATTTCTAATAACAACTAGTTTATCTCCTTCTTTTATGTCTTTTCTAAGTTCTCTAGGAATAACTACTTGTCCTTTGGAACTCATCTTTGTCATGTTAATTTCCATGGTAAGATTAGTCTTACTAGTTATATAAATGTTTGTTATCCCACCATTTAAAAACAATTAACTCTTTATGGTTCTATGAGTAGCGTGTTGATAATTATTCTTTGTCTTTTGGGTTTAGCTATTACGGGTTATATTATATTTGCTCATGCTTGTAATAGAAAAGTAGTTTGTCCTAGTTTTAGTAAGAGTTGTAATACTGTTCTAGATAGTAAGTGGTCTCGCGTTTTTGGAGTAAAAAATGAGATTACTGGATTTTTGTATTATGTTTTTGTATTTACAGTTACCGGACTTTCTTTGACTTCGTATAATGTTCTTTTTGTTCTTAAAGGGCTTGTTAGTATTGCAGTTCTGTATTCGGCGTATCTTACTGTTATTCAGTCTAAGAAGTTAAGACACTTTTGTTTTTATTGCATTTGCACTGCGATAATTAATTTGTTGTTATTTGTTTTGATTGTTTTGTAAATAGATTTTAATAATAAAAATCCCCCCACCAAGAGTTGAACTTGGGTATACCGGGTTCTATATAACAACCTTTGATTTCTAACGAAATCATGCCGATTGCGCTTCATCCTCATTCCCTTTAGGGAAATGTCTGCGCTATTCTACAGCCGGTCACTCTACCGTTGAGTTATGGGAGGCTTATAAATAGGTGAAGATTATCGTTTTTAAATATACTGGCTATCCCACTTTAATTTTTTTCTAGGGTAGAAGAACGAGGCGTTTTTGTAAATATAATTGTATAATTGTAGTATCTCTGTCTTAGTGTTATTCCTTAAATTCCACACATTTCCTTTATCTTTCCATATTTTAAATTTGTTAAATCCTTTTTCAACAAAAATTTTATTTAAGCCTGTAAGAAAATCTAATGACCCAGAACTAATTTTGAAAGTGTAATTATTGCCACTAAAAATAATTGAACCGTCTCCGTCAAAAGTGCCCCTAATATAATCCCAAATATATTTGTCTTCTTGAAGAAATATTTTAGGCACTTTAATATTATTTGATTTTGCTCCAGAAGGAATCCCTAAGGAATTTATGAAAAGAGTTATATTCTTTGATGAAACATAGATTTCATAATTTGGTCTTAATGAGAATCCTGTTTTTCTTAATCTAATTGATGCTTTGTAGCCGAATAATAAAGAAATAAGTTTTAGTATTAAATCAACTTCTTCTTTTTCACTTGTATAAACCATTAGCCTATATTGGCCTTTTTCTTTTGTAACTTGCAGGTGTCCATCTGTTGAAACTAGACCTAAAAAATAGCTTAGCTCTTTAGTCATGCTTTCAGGAGTTATTGGTTTTTGGAATGATTTGCATTTGTAACCAACTGTTTCTAACATTTTATTCCAAGTGCCAAAATGCTTTCTTGATAAGGCGTAAAGTGTTGCATTATCTCTTTTAACAGGTCTTCTTCCTAAGTCTCTTTCAATATCTTTCAACTTCTGAATAACTCTTTCTTGATTTAAATCCACTTTATAAATTAGATTCCTATATATTTATATTTTCCTATTAGGGGTTAAATTATAGTAGAATTATGTCTTTTAAATGTTATCGATTAGGCTCTTTTCTTTTTCTTTTTCATTTGTGGTGTGATTTCTTTATTGTGATTTCTTGAACCTATGAATGTTGATGTTGCAATGATAATTATAAATGAAATGTAGAAATATATTGACTTATAAGCATTTATTATGTTTTCAAAACTTTCTTCCATTATTAATGAGACTGCGAGTTGTAAAATTATGCTTACTGCAACAAATATTAATCCTAATTTAAATCCTTCTTTGACATTTCTCTTTACTTTATTGAAGTACCATAAACTTGCTAAACTTGTTAAAATTACTGTAATTATAAATGTAGTTAGGGCATATATTGAAGATATTGATTTGCTTTCGGCAAATAATCTAAAAATTATATATATTGCTACTAACATAATTATAATCTCTGCAATGTAGAGTGCTAGTCCTATTAGAATTCCTCTTTTTAAATTCATAGTATTGTTAGAGATTAGTTATTTAAAAGTTTAACTATTGGGGTTTATTTTTAAGTATTAGTGTGTTTTTGCAGTATAGAGATTTTTATATATTAAGAGAACTTTGTTAATTTATGGGTTTTACGGTAGTGGCTAGCGGTTATTTTGACCCATTGCATAAGGGTCATTTGGAATACCTTCAGGAAGCAAAGAAGTTGGGAGATAAGTTGATAGTTATTGTTAATAATGATGCTCAGGCTGCTTTGAAGAAAGGCAAGTCATTTATTCCTCAAGACCAGAGGGTTGCTATTGTTAAATCTCTTAATTTTGTAGATGAGGTGTTTTTATCGATTGATACGGATGCTAGTGTTTGTAATTCTCTTGCTGTTCTAAGGCCCAATATTTTTGCTAAGGGTGGAGATCGTAGCGCTGGAGAAATTCCAGAAGCACAAATTTGTAGAGATTTGGAGATAAAGATTGTTGATGGTTTGGGCGCTAAAATTGAATCGAGCAGTCGTTTAATTGCGAGGGTTTCTAAAAATGATTTAGTTGAAAAACCTTGGGGGAGTTATCTGGACTTTATTCGTGAGAAAGATTCTGTGGTTAAGGAAATAACTGTTTTTCCAGGAAAGAGACTTAGTTTACAGTCTCATAATAAAAGACAGGAATATTGGATTGTTTTTCAAGGAAATGGTTCTGCAATTATAGGTGATAAAGAGATTGAACTTTCTAAAGGAAGTTTTGTTTTCGTTGATGTTGGAAAAGCTCATAGAATAATTAATAATAGCTTGGATGTTTTGAGAATTGTAGAAGTTCAGATTGGAGATTGTATTGAAGAGGATATAATTCATTATGAAGATGATTTTGGGAGAGCGTAATAGATTGTTCTGGCAGGATCAGATTCTTTAAATATTTCTGGGTGATAGCTTCTTAATGTTGCTTTCATAGTTAAATCTAATTCGTTGTAATTTTTAACCTCTCTATACATCCCTAAATAGTTTTCTGATATTCTTTTTAATTCAAATGGGGACATTTTTGCATGCTTTGCATCTTCAAGTAAATCAAATAATCCAGCTTGAAATCTTGATATATCAATATTTATATTATTAACTTCTGACACTAATTATTATAGCATCACTTATATTAAAACTTTTTGTTTTTTATTTTTGAAATACATTATAGCGAAAGACTTGAATAATTGAACAGAATTGTATGTCTTTCGCTAGATAGTCAAGGCACAACAGTTCAAGTGTCCTTGACTATAGACTTAAAAGTTAAAGATTTATGATTAATTTATGCCTGCGTGGCGGAGCGGTTAACGCGCGAGTCTCGAAAACTCGTTTCCTCACGGATGCCTAGGTTCGAATCCTAGCGCAGGCGTTTTTAAACATGGCATCTTTATAGTTTATAAAGGATGGATACTTAATTATTTTATGGGTATACAGAAGTGTTTTGATTGTAAGAAGGAATTTGAGTCTAAATCTAATGCTAGATTTCCTAGAAAATATTGCTTAAAATGTAGTGCTAAGAAGAAAAAGCTTTGGGATAATCAGTGGAAAGTTAAGTTTGAAGACTTAGATGATTGAGATTATTTGATTTTTAATATTTTTTTGTTTGATAGATTGTCGATTTTAGTTTAAATGATATTTTTCCCATATTTCTACATAATCTCTTCTTACATCTCCTCTTAATAAAGCCATACCCATTTTCTTATTTATTTGCATAATCTTTAAATTGTAAATTAATTCTTTTTTTGAATATTCTATGACTTGTCTTGGAAATTCTATATTTAATATTGCTCCTGTTTGTTGTTCAAATAATTCTCTAATTGACTCGTTTCTTCTTTCTGAGGGAGATGCTATTGCTAAGACAATATTTGGATTAGTTAAATCATTTTGTTGAGATGCCGTTAATAAAAAACCTTCATCGGCTTTAGCGAATGTAAAATATTTAATTGTTTTACCTCTCTTGCTTGGGATTCTTTCTAATGGAATTCTAAAACTATTTACTGCTTCTTCCAAGGGTGTTTCTAAATTGCCTCTGACTAAGAGTACGTGAGGTTCTTTGAGTTCCATTGATTTACTAATTTAATTAGATTTATAAATTCTATATTTTATTCATCTTCATGAAAAAGATTGTGCTTGCGGTTTTGATTGCTTTTTTGGTTTTTGGAATTGTTGCTTTTATTAGACTTTATACTTCTACAGGTAATGTTGTTTTGAATAATGTTAATGCTGTTAATGGAGGGAATAGCGGTTCTTCTGTAAATGCAGTTTCTTCTTCTGGAAGGATTAGTTTATCTGATTTAGCTAAACATGATAAAGAAAGTGATTGTTGGGTAGGTTACGGAGGCAAAGTTTATGATGTTACTTCTTTTTTACCTCGTCATCCTGGTTCTGCTGGAGCGATAAGCCCTTATTGTGGGACTTCTAAAGAGTTTACAGATGCTTTTACTAAGAAACATGGAACTAAGAAAGTTGGTGCTCTTATGAAAGTTGGAGTTCTGATAGGAGACTTTAATATTGTGGGGACTGCTTAAATGAATTCACGAGAATTGGGAAATATAATTTTGCGTGTATCTCTTGCTTTAGTTTTTATTTATTTTGGATTTCAGCAGGTGCGTGATCCTAGTTCTTGGTCTACGTTCGTGCCTGATTTTTTGAAAGTTTCTGGAATATCTGGAAATAATGTTGTTTTACTTAATGGGGTTCTTGAACTTGTTTTAGGGACATTTTTAATTATTGGATTGTATGTTCGGTTTTCTGCTTTAATACTTGCTATTCATTTATTTGGAATTGCTTTTTCTATTGGTTTTACTCCTCTTGGCGTTCGCGATTTTGGTTTGGCTTTTGCTACACTTGCTCTTTATTTTTACGGATACGATAAATACACTTTAGATTATAGGTTTGAGAAGAAGATAGTTAGTTAGATATTTTACTTAAAACCTCTCCATATATTGGATTAAATAAAGACTTAGCTATTGATATAATCTCTTTTACTTCATCTAACTTTGGTCTGTATCCATAATAATTTATATTGTGTCTTAAGATTCTTATGTTGTCCAGAATTCCCAATGGTCTTTGAGTCTTTACTTTTAAATTAATTAATTCTTTAATGCAATCTGTATGGTCTTTAGACTCAAATCCTTTGTAAACTAATAATGAATCGCCTAACATTCTAAAACTCTCATAAATATTTCTTATTATTGTAGACCCTGATTTATCATGTATATTAATAGATAGAGCAAAATCCATCTCTTCTTTGGCGGCTTTAACTATACTCATAGCATTTTTGTTATCTGGTCTTTTATATCTTATTGTCATGGTCTAACCTCCAAAAAACCGTCTAAAACTATTCCATTAGCGATATTTGCAAAAAGATTCAAATCTATCTTATTTCTACTGAATATGTGTAAATTGACAGGAACATTTTTTCTGTATCCTAAATTTACATTTCCAATGTTTTTTATTTTCAAATCGGAGTTTCCTATTATTTCAACTGCTATGTCTAAGTCACTTGAACCAATGTCATCTCCTTTTCTATAACTTCCAAATAATATTATCGATTTTGGGCTTCCAATTATCTTGTAAATTTCTTGCAATATTCCTGAGATGTAAACATTTGATAAATTATACCCTATTTTTATTGTTTTATTATATTGGTGTTGAATGTTGCAATGAATTCTCCACGCTTTGCCTATTTGTTCAACTGTTAAAAATTTCTCATTAGCTAAATCTGTGACTATTTTGCTTGCTGTTTTTTTTGATATCTCTAACTCTTTAGCCAATCCGCTAAGTGTCATTTTTATTTCTGGATAAGCAAAGAACCAATAAATTAGATTTAATGTCCCAAGTCCTAGTTCTAATTCTTCGTTTTTATTTAATTTTATTTTCTTGTTTTTCATCATTATGGTAACTTTAGTTACTATATAAATATTTTGGTTACCATGTGGTTACTTAACTAACTAAACTTTGTATCTTTTCTACTAAGTCTGGTTGGATGTAATGATGTATTGTGACTGTAAAACTGTTTTTCCATTCATCGTTCTTTTTATCAAATCTTTTATGGCCTAATTTTTCTGCTATGCTGTTGAATAGTTCTTTAATTTCCTGTTTTGTTGCTTCTTTATGTGATTTGATAAATTTTTTTGCTTTTGTTGTTGCGTAATATGAGCGTACTATATGTGGATAGAATCTTTCTCCGCAGTATTTTTCGAATGCTTTCATGAAGTCTGTGTCTTTTAGAGGTTTATTTTCATTATTTGTAAATATGAATTCATTGCTTTTTGATTTTGATAGTTTTTCTTTTAATCTATTTATATAACTTGTTGGAAATTCTTGCTCAATGTTCATAGGCACTCCAGATTTTGAAATGTAGTTAAATTGAACTTTGTTTTTTTCTAAAGTTATATCTTTCTTTTTCAGAGTTGTTAGACCTTTATGTCCTGTTTCTTTATAATGTATTTCATTTCCAACTCGCATATAAGTTTTCAAAAGTGTGTATAATGGGAGTGCATAAATGTCATCTTCATTGTTTAATGCTTGGGCTACTTTTCTTTGCAGTTGATTGTATTTATGTTCAAATAGTTCTACTTTTTTGTATTTTTGTTTTGTTGCTTTTTGTTTCTTTTCTTGAGTATATAGGTAGGCATATTTACCGTTTGGGTTTTGGTATATGATGTCCCAATGGTCATGTGAGCTTTCGTCGTGGATTGTTAGGTCTTTTGCCAAAAGAGAGAATGCTTTGTCTAATTTTTCTCCGTTTGGTAGAATGTTTATTCTTGCGCCTTGGACTTTGTTTTTATATAATTGGCCTTTTAGAAATTTAGGATTTTTTTGGTCTATTAGTTCATTGAATCTATTGTGTGATTTGAATAAAGAGATTACTTTTAGAGTTTCTGGGAATTGTTTGTTGCTCTTTTTCCACTTTTTATTTT
>ERZ1292629.2662-Hain-H43-01um-R1-2662-length-14654-cov-5_pt1 | contig 14654 bp, 10 predicted proteins | sample MGYA00564399_ERZ1292629 | MGnify/ENA primary metagenome ERZ1292629 (study PRJEB36523, sample SAMEA6512636) | groundwater metagenome | collected 2019-01-08 | study: AquaDiva: Metagenomics assemblies of 32 groundwater samples
ATTCAGTTCGCTTACCACAAGAAGAACAAGTGGCCTGAACTTTATGTCCCGCCGCCAAAACATTTTCACCTCTCCTCTCTATACTGCCAGAATCTGAATCGCCCATACTGCCACTCCACTTAATTATCGCCTCCTCAACCTCCTCTTTGGGCAAAGTATAATTTAATCGAGAAATATCAACTACCCGCTCGATTGTGACGGCTGAAGTTGGAATCTTAAACGGTGGTAAAGTCGCGGCCGAGAAAGGCCGGGAAGTCACGCCATCCACCATTAATTTAAGGTAAATTGCGTAATTGGGTAAATTTACCAAATCCTCAATCATAAATTCCGGTGTAAATTCTTTTTCCAAAAATTCGGCGTCAGTGGCGCCAACTCTAAAAACCATCATTGTTCCACAGTTACCGAAAACCGCGTCTCTAACCTTAGTTGAAACATCTGTCACTAACTGACCGACATATTGATGGGCAATAATTAAATTTAATCGGTATTTTCTGGCTTCCGACAAAATTCCCGCAAAAGAATCGGTCGCGAAATTTTGAAACTCGTCCACGTAAAGATAAAAATCAGCCCGCTCCTCTTCCGGAATTCGAACTCGCTCCATCGCAGCCAGTTGAATTTTAGTAATCAACATCGCCCCCAGAAGCGCGGAATTGTCTTCACCAATTCTACCTTTGGAAACATTAACTAGAAAAATCTTTCGATTATTCATAATGTCAAAAACATCAATCGTGCTTTTGGTCTGCCCCACCACGTTTCGAATTAAATCCGTTGACAAAAACTGACCCACTTTATTTTGAATCGGAGCAATGGCCTCATTCCTAAACTGATCTCTCCAGGCCTCAAATTCATTAATCCAAAAAGCCCTGACCACCGGGTCTTTAACATTCGCCACAATCTTTTGACGAAAATCTTTATCCACTAAAATCCGATTTATCCCAAGTAAAGTTGAATTAGAGTTTTCTAAAAGCGCCAAAATTGCGTTGTTTAAAATATATTCCATCCGAGCCGACCAAACATTAGACCAAATTTTCGTAAAAATCGCCATCAACCCCGATGCGGCCAAATGTCGGTATTTAGGGTCTGGCAATTCAAGCGGGTTGAACCCAATTGGATGGTCAATATCCGCCGGATTAAAATAAATAACATCATCAATCCGCTCTTCCGGGATTTTTGCGAGCAAACTCTCCACAAACTCACCGTGAGGGTCGACCACGCAGACCCCCTCGCCATTGGTAATATCCTGAACCACCATATTATGAATCAACGCTGTTTTACCGGTTCCGGTCTTACCAACCACATAGTTGTGTTGCCGACGATCCTTACGTTTAATTCCAAAAAGCCGCTTAGTATTCCTAAAATCCGTTCTGGCGAAATAAACTACATCTGGTCTTAATTTAGGCATAAATAATCTCTATTATTTTACTTTAAAAACAGGAACTTGGAAATACCAGTGAGATATTGCGAAACTCTAACTCAAGTTATATAATTTAACCGAAGTCATTTTCAATTTTTCATTGTTATTTTCCACTTTGATTTTTAAATTTTACACTTTTAAATATGCCTAAAACCCTGGATTTTTTGTTCAACCTCATCATCTGGGTCATAGTGCCGTTTATTCTTTTAGTTATTGTCTTGACCACCAAACAAACCGCCAAAGATCCGGATTTTGTTAAAGAGGTAAAATCCATTAAAGCCGGATTTTGGGGAGGAGTAATTTTAGTGGCGATAATCGTAGTTTATAAAGCCGGAATGTTCACGAGCGTCGGCTTCCCTAATAACCCAATTTTCCAGGGATTTAATCTCTGGTTGGCCTTTGCTTCAAGTTTAATCACTCTTATTCTTTTCAGCGCCAAAAAAACAGTGGCTGGCTTAAAAACCATCGGTCTCACTGTACTTTTAATCACTACGCTCTCACTCTACGCCTTGGTTGATTACCTTCTAATTAGAGAACACAACGACCTCTTACTCTCAGTCACTCTAGGCGCGACTTTCGGCATCCTACTCCATTTTGCGAGCTCCCCTAAATCACTCAAAGATTTTCTGGAACGCACGAAAAAAAATTAGGATACAGAATTTAGAATATAGGATTTAGAAAAAGAAATTTAAATTTCGCCACCTATAATCTATATTCTCAATCCTAGATTCTAATTTTATGCTACTTCTTGCTGGTAGCATTCCTTGCAATACACAATTTTTCCTTGATCTGGACTATAACTCGTTTCAAACTCATTCGGACATTTCTCTTTGCCGTGAAAATGATTGACCTGATTTTGATAAATTCCGCCGGTGGACTTCTCACCCAAACAATTACAATGCCCGCTAAAAAGTTTCATCGGAGTCATCTCCTCTGATCGTTCAAAATGCCGGCAATTTGAACAAAGATTAGGCAAGGGAATATTAAAATCTTTATAAAAATTTAATTCAAATTCAGTAACTTTAAAAGCGCCGCTACAGGTATGATTACACTCCTCTTTATGTCTGCAACCGATAACTTCTTTTAAAATATCGAAATTTAATTCACGAATGTCATCCGGAATATCCTCGGCCTTCAAAGTAATACTGTAATTTTTATCCCCTGACTCACGCCAATCAAAACCTTGATGTAATGCCTCTTTTTTCGTAATCGGAAAATATTCTTGAGCTGTTGTCTCATTATAACCAAAAGGCATTATCTCGGGAGGAAAAAATTCACCAAACTTATAGCTCCGTCCCTTCTCATCCATATACGGCAAACTATCCATCTGTTGTTTAATACTTTCTACTAATTTCCTATATTCTTCCTCTCTATACTGCTTATTTAAAATACAATATTGCTTCTTTCTAAGACCAACGCAACCAAATAAATCCGAAGAACTATGACAATTTGAACAATACCTTGAATCAATCAGTTCGTCCCAACATTCATTTGAAAAAGCGACATTAGAACACTGACGGCCAACATTAACGCTCTCATAAATCAACTCCGAATTTTTTCCCCAATAAGAATAATCCATCACGTCTTTAGCTTGAAAAACATCAAAAAGATATTTTCCGTCTTCCACCTCACTTGTCGCAAATCCCTGATGAACATTTTTACAGGCCTCAATCCAATTTCCCGACACATCATTGCTTCGATTTTCTATTATCGCCGGCACAATATACTTTGCCTTTAACTGCCTAAATTTCTCCCTAATTTCATTAAGCGTTTTCCGTGAACCAAAATTAAATTTTTCCAGTTCTTTTAAATATTCCTCCCGCGAATAGGGCTGATTAAAAATATAATATTGTTTATTTCTTAAATTAACGCAGCCAAAACAACTAGTGCAATTACGGCAATTCTGAAGAAAATAAGAATCACTGCAATTATGACACTCCTGTGAATAATAAAGATTACTGGAATTATAACAATTAATTAATTGATAACTCCTTTCACATTTTTGAGGATTATAACAATCAATAACCTCCCGATTTCCCCAAGCCATCGATGAATAATAACAATTCTCATCATCCGTACTCCCGAATACTAAATAACAATTTTTAAGGTCGCTTACGCGATTGCAGTATTCGCTGTTTAAAATATTACCCTGCTGAATTTTACCCAGTCGAGGAACCTTTAAGAAAAGCCCCCTGAATTGTTCAAAAAATGGCTTATGGAAATCATACTCCATCGCGTATTGGGCCGGGTCCCACCTATCTGATAACCAACATTCCCGGCAATACACTGTGAATTTAGTGTCGCTCGGAAACATCAAAATTTTCTCCTCTTGGCATAAATCACACTTCCGTTTATATAAAGTTCTTTCATTCCGACAATTCAAACGCCGCCGAAACCGACACTCCGGACACCAAGTCGGCGCCGGCACCTGGATTTTCTCGTAAAACTGAAAGTCCACGGCATCAATCACAAAAGAATTGCGACAATTCTGGCAAATTTTCGACTCCAAATTCATTCTCCTTATTCTAAATCCTAAATCCTAAATTTTCAATTCTAATTTAAAATTTCCTCAAAAACTCCGTGAGCAGCCCTACTGGCGCGCCAGTTGAACCCTTAGCCAAAAATTCGTTTTCAGTCGCGGTCATCCTAGGTGCCATATCAATATGCACCCAAGCCGAAGCCAAAGGCGTAGGTCCCGAGGTGACAGAGGAAGAACTTTTAATAAACTGCCACAAAAAAATCGCGCCATTAATCGCCCCGCCGTATCGGGTTTTACCGGAATTGGCCACATCACCAAAAGTGCCTTTCACATCCTCCTCATATTCCTCCCATAAAGGCAAAGGCCAGACAAAATCCCCCACACTCTCGCCAACCTCAACTAATCGATCACGGATTTTATCGCTGGTTGAAAAAATCGCCGATGCCCTCTGGCCCAAAGCCGACATGGCAGCGCCAGTTAAAGTTGCCACGTCAATTACAAGCCGCGGCTTATATTTTTTAGCGTACTCCAAAGCATCCGCCAGAATTATTCGGCCTTCAGCGTCAGTATTTAAAACCTCGATGGTTTTACCATTCATTGTGGTTAAAACATCCCCTGGGTGATAACTGGAACCAGAAGGCATATTTTCAACTGCCGGAATAAGTCCCACGATGTTTTTCTTGACTCTAAGCCGCCCCAAAGCCACGAGTGTATGAATCACTGCCGACCCCCCGGACATATCCATATGCATCTCATAGATTCCGTTCTCGGTCTTTAGATTCAAACCACCAGTATCAAAAGTCACTCCTTTGCCGACTAAAACCACCGGCTTTTCACCTCGCCCTCCGCGTAAGTATTCCATAATAATAAACTTCGGCTTCTCTGAAGAACCTTTTGAAACACCTAAAATGCCGCCCATCTTAAGCTCCTGAATTTCTTTCTCGTCTAAAACATTCACTTTGATTCCGTATTTTTCACCGGCCTGGATTGCTTCACTCGCCAAGACCCTGGGCGTCATATCACTCCCCGGAGTATTCGAAAGCGTTCGCGCCTTATTGATTTCCTCGCCGATAATCTGTCCTATCTCTACTCCTTCTTTTATGCCATTTTGCTTTTCGGTTAAGATTTCAATCGCCTGCACAAAAAACCAGCCCTCGGGTTGAGGTGTTTTATATTTCACAAATTCATAATTAGCCATTTCAAATTGAGTTGCCAAAACTTGGGCTAAAAGTTTTTGATTTTCCCGGTTGTCTCTCGCCAAAAAATCGTCAAAATTCACGGCCAAATTTCTCACTTTCTCCGCCCGCGCCACCGAAACCAAACGTCTCCCCGTAAGCATTGCTTTTCGATTATTAAATTTTACCCTCTCCCCTATTCCCAACACCAAAACTTTAATTCCGGACGGCAGAACCAAAGGGTGGCTATGCTCTTTCTTAACCGGAAAATTTTTCTGAAAATTAATTAAATACGTTTTATCTTCGGCGTTTAAAAATTTAAAAAGCCGATGCCGATCAATCCGATCTTCATCTTTAAGTAAAAACACCGGCGCCATTCCTTTTGAAATTATTTTATTGACTCTTATTTCCATTTCTATAATTAAAGAAAATAACTAAAAATCCACAAGAAAAACTTTGATTCTGAAACCTTAAGCGAAGGCGAGTTAAAAATTAACGAGTGAAACGAAAATTTTAGAGTTACAAATTGAATGGTCGGAGACCCGAGCGTAAGCGAGGGACGACGGGGATTGTTCAATTTGTCTCGAAAATTAAGTTGAACGAGTATAATTTTACGAGCCGAAGCGGGTTGAAGAATTTAAAGTTTTTCTAACCTCACGCCACACAACCAGTCAGCCACTCCTTATATTCCCGATTCAACCGATGAAGCGCGAAAGAAGCGATGCAAGGCGTTTTATAACTGTGCAAACTCCGAACAACATCTTCCACCTCTTGAACTTTAGAGTCAATGGTCTTTATCAGCATCGATGTTTCCTCGGTTTCTTTGAGTCCGCCGTTATCAGCGTAGATTGAGTTAATGGGAAAAATATTAACGCAACCAGCGGCTTTTTGTTTAATCACCTGCCTGCCAATTCTAACCGCCTCCTCCCGATTTTTACATGTAACGTATAAAAAAATCATTTCTTTGAGTAAAAATCGACCTTTGCCTTGAATTTACCATCAAGGTCCAATCCCTATTCTCATCCTCTTCTTACCACATTTTCAAAAACTTAGCAAACAAAAATCGGGTTCTTTAAAAACCTCGATTTTCTATTAATTTTATAAATCCTCATCCACGAAACTAACCAGCTTTTTTCTCAATATCCCAAACTTCTTTACCTATATAGGTATTCACCCATTCCAAATCCTTTATTAATTTCTCCTCACGCAACTTTTCCTCAACTGCCAATTCCTTACTCATTTTAATTTTTCTAACCAAATTCAATTCTTCTTCGATATCTCGCTTAAGCAATGTGAACCCTCGCCGAATCGATTCCTCAGCCTCATAAATTTCTTTGAGTAATTGTTGGTTTTTTCGCCGGTGATGATAAAAATGATAACTGATAAAAATTACAATCCCAATCAGAGCAACCAAAACAATCAGCATAATAACCAAATAAAGCTCCTCATAATTAATTCGCTTGCCTCCTATCTGAATCGCGGTCGGACTGACTTTCAAATCCAGTTTGGCGCTGGGCGGACTAAATGCCTCACCAATTTTAAGTTGAGTCCAGACCAAATATTCGCCCGCGTCAAAAAAGTTAGATGAGGTATAAAACCAAGCGCCGGTTTTATCGGTCTTAATACTCTGACTACTCGCCTCGCCGGTAGCTTCCTCTTGAATATAAACAATCACCTCCGCCTCCGGCGCTCCAGCCCGGCCACCAATGTAGAAAATTTCATCGTTGGATATCTCGGTAGGAAAAACCGAAACAATCGGCGGCTCCACTGGTAAAATTGAATTCTGATTATCTGCTCCCAAAACCGCTGCCGGCTGGAATAAAATCGCGCCGCCAAAAATTAAAATCCCTAGCCACAACCATAATCCCAAATCAGCTCTAGTTCTCTTGCCATATTCCGAAATTTTATTTTTAAGCGCCGAAACCCGATCGGCTATCTTCGGATGAGTCAAAACTCCTGAAATAATTGCCTCATCAATTTCCTTATGTTTTTTCCAGATTCTTCGTCCAAGATAACCTAAAACTCCAAAAACTAAAACCAAAAAAACCCAGATATAAATCCAAGGAATAGTGAAGCTGCCCTTAAAACTAATACCAGCCCCTTTAATAATTTCAAAAATCGCTCGAGTAATAGTTAGTTTCTGTGAGGTCTGAAAATAATTTCCCGCCTGATCATAAGCCCGCACCAGCACGTCATATTTTCCTAAACCAAACTCTCGATAATAAGGCGGAGTCACCTCAAAAAAGAAGGATTCTCCCTTTTCATCTTCTGGACCAAATAAAGTATCTTTAGCGCCAACATCAAGGGGAATGATTTTAAGTTCGTAAAACTGAATACCGGAAACTGAATCTGTGGTGCCAAAATCAATCACCGGTTCTCGTCTTGCGGTTCGATTACTGGGCGAAATCGTAATTTCAAAAGCCGCTGGCGGCGTATTATCAATATTAACCGCGAAATGAGTCACTCCCCCCCACCCGTATTCACCCAACGCCTTAATATGAAAATAACGAACCCCATCAGCTAAATCTTTATAAATCACACTCGATCTCAAACCCTCGGAAATGTCATCCGGCATGTCCACCGGCTGTTCACTTAAAACATAACTAAATCCTTTTACGTTCCCGCTTTTTTCCCATTCAAAAGTCACATCTTTACTTTGATACCACCTGGTCTGATCAGAATGAGTAGCCGAAACTACCTCTGGCCCGGCTGGCGGAGGCAAAATCAAAGTATAGACCCCACCAGCGGTCTCGCCTAAAATATCCGTTCCTTTCCCGTCGTTTAATAACACTTTTGATTTATCCAGCACTCTCACGATTGCCTGGCCAGTATTTTTTACGCGGAAAGTAACTGTTGAAATCAAACCGCTATCAGTATTAATACCCGGCGTTGGCACTGTCCCTTGAAATTTAATAGTTCCTTGTTCATTCGAATAACTCGGTTGTGTTACCCAAAACTGCATCAATGACTTTCCGGTTGAAGGCGAAACCACCTGCAACTTGTCCGGAGGAAAAGATAAATTGACTTCAATAGCATTCACCGAGTTCCCGCCGGTATTCACGTAAACCGAAACCGTAAAAGTGCTCCCCACTGTAAAAGTTCCATTTGAAGGTCCTAAAAAAATTGAAGCTCCGGTCGCGGCTTTAGCAAAATTAAAAAAACCCAAAAAAGCGCCCGCGGCAATAGCCAACACAATAACTCCAGAAAAAAATCGCTTCATCAGAACTTAATTATAACTCTTTTTTCTCCTAAAAATTATGTTTATAACCATAACCACGAAAAACGCGAATAATGCCAAGATTGGCAACGTAAACTTAACAAAAGCCCACCAATCATAAACCACTTGCTCGCTGATATTGCCGCTATTATCAATCACTTTTAACTTGACCGACCAAATGTTTTTAGCCAGCGCGGTTGGATTTTGAGAAACCGCTTCCTTCTCCCACCAAAGCCACCGCCGCATTTGAACTAAAACTTCTTTCACTCCTGATTCGTTGTCATTCACCAAATAACCCAACAATTTTTGCTCCGGCGAAATCGGATCCGCAATTAAAGAAATTTTCTCAATGCGCGGCAAAACCTCATCCACGCCATGAATCACCCCGCTATCGGTTGGACTAATCTCCTCGCTCAAAATTTCAATTTTCCGATTTTGAAGTTTAGGAATAGCTTTCGTGCCCTTACCGTTGGCTAAATAAACTCGTGCGTCGCTAAATCCAATTTCCACCTCACTAGATTTAAATGCCTTAAATTTTAAAGTTAAAATCAATCCCTTTAAGCCTAAAAAAGGATGTAAACTCGCGCCTTCAATTTTTATTTTTCCGTTTTGAAAAACCTTTGGCCCTTCACGGGATATATCAATAATCGAACCAGCATTATTAAATCCTCTAAATTCCAGAAAATCCGCTGGATAAAAAACATTCAGGGAATAGGCGTTGATTGGCTGATCGGAATCAATCAAAATTTTCACCTCAAAATCGCTATTTAACCCAATTTCCGAAGAAGGCGCCTCGATATATAAACCCGTCCCAGCCGCCAAACCAACGCCAGAAAATAGAAAATAGAAAATAGAAAATAGAAAAGCAAGCAAATATATTAGTTTCATTTTAAAAATGAATTTAGTATTTTCATAACCTCCATCAGTAAATCAAAACTTTCCGCGTAATCTAAATTAGGAAAAAGCTCTTTAGAAATTTCCAATTGACTCTCTAATTCGGAACCAGAACCAAAAGCAATCCATAAAAATTGCCGCTTCTCCTTTTCATGAATTCTATGATAACTTTCGGCAATATTGGACGAAATTGAAATAGCCGCTCTTCTCATTTGATTAGTTAGCCCATAAAGCTCCGAATGAGGAAAATTGCTGGTTAACTTATATATTAAAACTGCCAATCGTTTAGATTTCTGCCAAACCACTAAATCTTTAAACGATTGTGTTTTTATGCTTGTATTCATATCTGTTTTTTTCGCTTACTCTTCTACTTTCTATTTTCTAAATCCGGTTTCTACTTTCTAAATTCTATTTTCTATCCTATCCCGTCCAATAAAACATCATCACCGAGACATCTGGAAAATCAACCGTTCCGCTCTCGTCAAAGTCATAACGATAAATCGCCGAACCACTCTCTTCATAATAGTAAAGCAAAATTGAAAGATCGACTAAGTCCACCCGACAATCAATGTTTAAATCAACTTTTTGCACCAATAAATCGTCGCAAGCTGAAGGCAATTTTTTAATCGGCGGAAATGGCTCACCCGGCCGCATCGACGTCGTGGGTAAAAGCGCCCCTCCTCCAGTCGAAGTTGAACCGCCGCCAGGCGTTGAAGAAGTGGCCGCGGCTTGGCCTGTTAGCGCCGGATAACGCGTATAAGCGTCTAAAACGGTGCTTGATGAAAAAATCATCCTGAAATACCAATTCTGTTCTGTACTTGCCCCGTTGTTTTGGATCAACCAATCCCACTCGCCCTTGGCGCTAGTTACAATCGCGTTCGGACTCGCCGCAGTCGGATTCGACTCACTGTAAGATTCACCAATATTCGAATCGCTCAAAACCGTGGTGGTGATAATCGCTCCATCCGCCACGCCTGAATTATCATAAAAAATCCAAGCGGTTGAAGTGCTAAGATCAGCAAAGCCGCTCGAGGTTGAATTGGAAAATTGAAGTTTAAGGGTTAAACCCGTTGCCACATCTATTCCAGCTGCTAAATTCATTCTTAAACGCAAAACACTACCATTTGAAGGAGTGCTATAATTTGTATTTTCAGACGCCAAGGCTGAAGTCGGAATTAGAGCGTCAATATTGTCATACCACCGATAAGCGTTCTGAGTAAGCTCGGCTCCCCCTTCCACCACCGCTTGAGTTGAAATATCCACGGCTAGAACTTGAACCACAAAAAAAACAGGAAAGATCGCGATCATTCCCATAAAAGTTAAAAAAATAATCCATTTCATTATCTCTGCCAAAATTTCTTCCTCTTTCTAAAAAAGAACACATAACCTAAAAGTAAAGCTAACACCCCGGCTCCATAATAATCCTGATTCTTTTGAATATGCAGAAAAATCAACTTAAAAATTCCGGGCGAAAGAGAACCCTTTTCTAATACCTTAAAAACCGTCCTCTGGGTTGCTATCACCTTTTCATCTTTCATTAAACTAACCGATCCCCAGTAATTCCCGACTCCAAGATGAAGATCAATTGGAAACTCCACTATAAAATCCCGTATGGTAAAAGGTTCAATTTCGGGAAAACCATCATTCTTCTGGATATAAGCTAAACGCACTGCCCCAAATTGATCATAAAGTTCATAAACTGCCCTATCTAAATTCTCCGCAATATTTCCTTCATTATTAACCTTCACATTCATTCTTGGTGACCACCCCTCCTCAATATCCAAAAATTCAATCAAAGGTACGCTAAATTTCCTATAAATTCCGGTTCCCACTATAATATTAATTGTCACCTCTGCTCCTAAAGCAATTGTCACTTGTCCCGCCCTCGCTGGAGCGCCCACAAAACTCATTGTTCCGTTATATACACCCAAGTTCGCGTCTTTGGGAATCTTAAGCGTCACATTAACTGGAAACTGACGCACACCTTTTGGAATAATTATCTCTTTACCGTCATTAATCACAAACCAGCTTCTAATCCGATCATTAATATCCAATTTCGCCGCGATATTCAGCTCCTCATCTGCTTGATCTCGAACTAAATAAATTATCTGCGAATAAGTTGAACCCTTAAGAGCGTGTTCAGTTCGAAAAGCCGGCGGCGACACTCCAAAAGCCGCGTAAGTTGTCTGAATTTCTGAAAATAAAAAAAACGCCCCTAGAATACTACCAACAACATAAAAATTACGCCAAATCATCATTTTTACGATTATACCGCTAAAATCGCAAACCGCCAACTTAAATAAATTTAAGCTGCGACGCAAAAAATGCTCTCTAAAAATTAACCTGCCGCGATCAATTAGCCACATCAATATATAGCGAGGTGAATAAATTCACGCCACTATATGTTCCAGTTGCTATTCCCGCCACAACTTCAAGCCCCCAATAAGTTGATTTCGAAACATTAGTAGTTGAAGTTGGAGTCACTAGTGTAAAACCGAGCACTGTAACTGGACTAGCTGTTAAAGCCGTACTAGTTCCTGAAAAAGTAAAGCTTGAAGTTGAATACCGCTGGCTAGAAGTTGTTATGAAATCTGCGCCCTTAGTTAGGGTAGAATTCGCGCTCAACCGGATAGTTGTTGTTGAATTACCGGCATTGGTTGAAGTTGCTAGTTGATTAGTGCTCCCAGTCGTGCTTGACGCCGAAAGAGTTCCGTAATTAATTGATGAGGTTGTCACATTTATCGCTGTTAAAACATTCAAATCCACTCCAGAAGAATCAGCAGTTCCAGTTCCATTATTAGCATCTTTAAAAATCACGGTCGCCAACCAATTTTGAGATGGAAAACTTGAAGTAGCAGAACCCGCATCCTGAGTTGAATCAGCAAAATAATAAACTCCAAAAGTAGTAGTCGTATTTTGAGTATTGGCAGCACAAGTGCTTGAAGCCGTAAAAACTGTTGCTTGATAACAATTCAAATTATTAGCCGTCGTCATACATGTTGAAGAAGTAATGCCAGAACGATAAAGCAGAACTGTGGTCGTGCCATTAGTAATATCACCGCAACCATTATTATCCGTAATCGTTGCGACAACGTTAATAGCAGTGGTTGCATTAGCAGTTAAGGTAATAGCGCTCCCGGCATTCACCGTCACTGCTGAAACAACTGGCGTAGCATTGCCCACTATAACAGTGGAAGTCGCAGTTACTGTGCTCCCGGCTCCAAAAACTGGAGTTGCAACCCCATTATTAAAAATACCGACGATCGCTCCAAAAAAACCTACGCCAAAAATTAACACAACTACTCCGATTCCAACCAAATCAGCTAAAAAATATCCGCGGAAAAGTTTCATATAGATTATTTAAATTATACCCTAAAAATTTGCAAAAAACTCTGTGGATAACTCATTTTTCCACCCAAACTAATTAGCTGTAAAAGTAATCGTCCCAGAATAAGTACCAGTTGCTTTACCAGTATCCACTCCCAGACCCCAATTGAGGTCAAGAGTGGAAGTGCCATTAGTTATGGGAGCAAAACGAACTGTGGTAGTAACTGTGGTGCCACTGCCGGGATTACCGCCGACAACATAAAGATAACCGTTATTAACGAGAGAGGCGTGCGAGCCAACTCCCACGGGAAGCACAGTGGTAGAGAACCAATTACTAACCGAGCCATTACTATTTATTGGAGCGTAAAAAACACTGGAAGTGCTAACCTCTGTTTCTCCAATTATTTCAACTCCACCGCTCACATAAAGATAGTTATTTTTAGCGACCATAGAACGATCGAAAAAATTTGAATTGCCGGGAACGCCAACGGCGGTGACCCAAGAACCAAGCGTTCCGGTTGAGCTAATTGGAGCGTAGTAAACCTTAGTCGAAGTTGAAGTTGTGTCTCCTAAAACATAAAGATAGTCATTATTTACCGCGGCAGAATCGGGATTGAGGTTGATGGGGGTCGGAAGAACGGTTTGATTAGACCAGCTGCCAAAAGTGCCATCAGAGCCGATTTGAGAGGAAATTACTGTTGAAGTCGCGTTTTCGGCAATATCAGTGCCGCCAAGAATATAGATAATTCCCCGGTAGACTGCGGCCGCGTGTAACTTAAGGCCGCTTGGCAAAGGTTGGGAGGATAGTCCCCATAAACCTAAAGTTCCATCTGAATTGATGCTCGTCGCACGAGCGGTGGTTTGAGCAGTGCCGTTAGCTGTCCTGCCGCCTATAAGATAAATCCTGTCGCCGGAAGCGATGATTCTATGATTAGTGCTACTAGCAGGCAAAGGAGTGGTGTTTGTCCAGGAACCGATAGTGCCGTCAGAACTAATTTGAGCGTAACGACTAGTAGAGGTTGGCGCGCCTCCTCCGCTTGTTGTACCGCCCAAAACATAAATATAATTTTTATAAACAGCGGAAGCTATACTATTAAGAGCAGCGGGCAAGGCGGTGGTGTTAGTCCAGGCGCCGACGCCCGAAGAACTGCTTTGGACAACTGAAAGATTGCCGCCAGATATGACAGTAGCGGTTTCCGGAAGTTGGGGCTCACTGCCGCCATAGATAAAAGTGCTGGTCGCGTAATGTTGAGAAGTAGTGGCATTTACATTAGAACTCATCACTAAAGCCGTACCTGAAACTTTAGGCGTTGTTGTGGCATTGCCGGCGTTTTTAATGTTGTGGGTTTGATTAATAGCGCCGGAATTAGCATTAGGACTAATCGTGCCGTAATCTAAACTGCTCGTTGAAATCTCAAGCGCCGCAAGCGTATTTAACTCCTGAGTGCTTACTGTTGAAGTCGTACTTGTAGCATGAGCCGCCGCATCCCGCGCAAAAACCGTGGCATACCAGTTTTGAGCGTCATACGGCGCGCCAGAATCTGTTGGCTCGGCAAAATAATAAATATCAACTGTCGCCGTGGCATTAGCCGAAGTCCCAGCCAAGCAATTATGAGTCGAGGTCGAAGTTATATAACAATTCCTCGCGTCAGCCGAACAGCTTGACCCCACCCCAGTTCTATAAACCGTAGTTGTCGCATTACCACTCGTAAAAACATCACTACAGCCATCACTATCAGTTACTGTAAAATTTACATAAATAGAGGTGGTGGCATTAGGCGTGAGCGTTATATGGCTGGCGCCATTTAAAACCACGCTGGTCACACTAGGATTTGGGTTAGTTGCTATTTGTAAACTCGGGTAACTACAAACAATAGCACTCGCGCAAGGCGTGGCTGGCCAAGTGGTCTGTTGCCTATAAACCGGAGAGACCTGCCCCACATCATACATTCTAAAATAATAAAGTTGGCCCGCGGTCGCGCCATTGGCCTCAATTGGAAATTCAAGTTCCGCTACTGTAGTTGACGCGTGATCCATTGCCGTACTGGTCGCCGCGTTCCAACTAGTAATCCAAGTGCTGGTGGCGGTTGAACTTGAAAGTACGGTAGCCCCTAAGGCCGTCCCATCATTACAAACCGAACTGCCGGT
>ERZ1292629.2663-Hain-H43-01um-R1-2663-length-14649-cov-5_pt1 | contig 14649 bp, 19 predicted proteins | sample MGYA00564399_ERZ1292629 | MGnify/ENA primary metagenome ERZ1292629 (study PRJEB36523, sample SAMEA6512636) | groundwater metagenome | collected 2019-01-08 | study: AquaDiva: Metagenomics assemblies of 32 groundwater samples
TATTTGTTTCAACTCACTATGTCGCAAATTGAAAGTAGGGGAGATCTAAATTTAGAAGAAATTAGGCGCATGGTATCAAAATATGACAATGTTGCTATTATGCGCCAAGTTATTGAAATGTTATTAGTAAGAGAAGATGAATTACAAAATGATTTGTCTTCTCTTAAAACTAAATATGATAACATAAAATACAAGTATGAATACAATAAAAAAGCAACTAAAAAAGCTGATTATGAATGTAGGGCAATGAAGCGTGTATTAATGAATGTGTTTGGTATGAGAACTAGGATAATTAACGAAAAGACACTAGCAGCTCGTTTTGAGGAGATAAAAAATGGCAAGTAATGGCGCTAATAAGGAATTAGCTTCAAAAGAAGAACTTTTTACAACACAATTGAAGAGTTTTATTGGAAAAATTGAACAAGGTACAGCTACTAGAGATGATGTAAAGTCTGTAATCTGGGCTGGAGTAGAGCATGATGTAGACGCAGGCTTTATGGATAAGTCTCAGGGTACATTGCCTCTTTATGTTGAGCAGTTAGAGAAGACACTTATTACTGCGGTAACAGCAAACAAGGCACAGGCAAAGAATCTAGAAACTACACTAATGGAAATTGCTGAAATCATCAGAATTGCTCAAGACGCACAGAAGTATCTACTTAAGCAGAAGGCAGATCTAGAGGCACAGCTTGCTAGTGTAGAGAAGGTAAACAAGATTCATTTCGATAGAATGAAATTAGCTGAAAAAGATAATTTAGATTTGTGTCAATATGTTGCAGAATTAGAAGATAAATTGAACCCTATTCATCTTATTCAAATTCCGACAAATCAAGAGATGGATATGTTTGACGGATATTGCGCAAAAGACATGACTGAGTGGGAGAAGTGGTTTAAAGAACGTGACGAGGTAAGAAAAAAGCGCTTAGTTTAGTGGTTGACAAGCGCTGAAAGTGGTGTATAATAATGATGGACCTGAGAGAGGAGTTGAGGCTAGGCGGTGATCCTTGATGGTCCAATAAACGCGAGTGAAGGGAAATGGCGACTCAACGGTCTTAGAAACCGTGTCTTAGGACGAGTGGGCTCGATACCCACCACTTGCACCAGCCTTGAAAGTAAGCCGGGAAAACTAATACGTAGTAGTGACCTTTACCTGTGCGATAGGCGAGGTAAAGCAGGCTGAAATCAGGGTTTATGGCTTCCTACCCCAACGGTAGAGGGAATGGTTTCAAAAACCATCAAGTCTGGGTTCGAATCCCAGGGAAGCTACCACATAGGTTGTACGCAGTGTAGTAACCTTATATAACTTGCATACATAGGGAGATTAAAATGCAAGAGCAAATGAAGTTGAGTGATGTGCCCCTAGTGGATCAAACGCTAGAGGCACCTTCGGAAGTTGTAGACGAAAAGGCGCAGGCAGAGAAGCCGCAACCTAGGAAGTATGAGCCTAGGGACACGGACAATCAGCGTGTTTTTGACCATGTAATTCCTCGCTTATTGGAGCAGGGAAGGTGTTGGGCGCCTGGGTATGGTAATCGTTACGAGTTGCCTCCTGGGTATTTCTGGACAGGTGAGCGTTATCAATCTCATACAGTTTTACTAGAGGATCCATCGACGGGGAAGCAGTTTGGTCCTACTCGATCCGTTACGAAGTTTGCTGGTGACAGAGTTTACCGCAGATGTAATTATTCGAGATTTGACCCAATTAGAATGATCTTCGTAGACAGACCGCAGTTTCACAGGCTACAGTGGAAGATGTTCTATCAGGATATTTTCTCTGAGAACACGACATGTGACAGCGGTAAGATTTGTGGCTTTCTGGAGCGTTTAGGATTTCACGTAGGATTTCTAAGGGCTCTACAGCAGGTTCACGACGATCTCTCCTTGAATACTAAGGAAGATTGGATGAAGGAGTTTGATAGGGTGTCGGTGCGGTTTGGTCTAGAGCGTGGTACAAATAGGGGACCGTGGCTAGACCTGAATTTGAGTCAAGAGTGGGATTATGATTTTGGTGGCACTGAAGCCATTAAAATTGCGATGTTACGAGTGTAAGCGAAGAGAGAGTATAACAGTCTTTTAACAACAGGGGGGACTAACATGATGAAGGTAGTTTTGAGTAATTTAACGGCAGAAGAGCTGGTACGTCCAGAGCTTCTAGATGATGATTGCGCTAGGTATCATTTTGACAATCATCCTCTAGCTGTAGACGATATGATTGATGATGCCGTATTTGCGACAGAAGTGGCAGATGTATTGGACGAGAATGAGCACATTTACGCGCGCATTCAGTATCTATATCCTCGTCGTCCACCCATGACGGACGCTAAGGGAGTTCTGCATGACGACGTTTTGACGCTGGAGGATTTCCTAGCGGTAAACGGTGGTTGGGGTTACATGCCAAAGTCTTCTTTCAAGGAGATCAAGTATCTAAATAAGGAGACTGGAAAGCACGAGGGCGTAATTAGAACGTTGCACACTGATGGCGACAAGGTTCCTCAGTTTGTTACTACAGCTAAGCTCTTTACGTCAGAGGACAAACTGATTCGCGACGGTGAGGCAGATGATACGATGTTGGCGGCAAGCCTGAGCGTATTGCAGAATGGCAATCCGTGGCGCGACTTTGGAAGGAAGTTGTCTATTGCTCGTGCTGTACAGAAGTACCTTCACCAGACAATGGCGCGCTCGATTAGGCTAGAGCATGTTTTCGGTTCTGTAGTCGGGTCAGAGCGAGTTTATGTCGTTCCTGTTGGCGCATCGGTAGGAGTATAAACATGGGACTTCATACATTTAGAATCGGTGGCGTGAAGTACAAGCAGGAAGTAAAAGATTTCAAGTATGGCAAAGATGAGGTTTGTCGTGTTGCAAGAGAATTTTTGACAAACCTCTTGGCAACAGAACTTGCAATGAGTTTCGATCATAACAATAAAGAATGTCAAAATCCATATGTTGTTGTAGAAAAAGATGATTCTGTGCAAAGTGATATCTACTATAAGATCATTTTTTTTGTTACTCCATTTAGCGAGAGCGGCAAACGTTTAGATTGGATCGAGAAGAGCGGATTCGATTACAAGGCAAATGGCTGGGAGAAACTTGATGGTCGTCCAGGACAGAGACCATGTTTATACAAGCAGTTTGAACGGTAAACTTAAAACAAAAGGTAAATGTTCGTGTTTGTAGTATAAAGGGGAATTTAAACTATGAAAACAGGAATGACAGTTTTAATGTGTGTTATGCTAGTTGTCGGCCTGGTTGGCTGTAAGACTAGCGAGCAACTAGGAACGTTTGGTGAGGGACCGGGGGCTTTAGAATTGCATAGTGCCTATTCTAGAGTGGCTGGAGCACCGGCAGTTACGACTATGGTAACTGTACGGCAAGGAAGGGGCGAGGTTATTGCTCATTTCTCTCAGGGTGACCTAGCTACAGTGGGTCTAGAGGGTGTCACTGGTATGGGTGCTGCGGCGCTAAATGGCTTAACTTTTGGGGCGTTTCGTCGTCCAGACAAGTACACCAGCAATATTTCGGCCGGCAATGGCGATACAGCCATTAGCGCGGACAGTGATGCTACGGCGGACGGTGGTGACGCTGCTGCTACTGGCGGGGCTGGCGGGACTGGTACTGGCACGGGCGGAGCTGGAGGGGCTGGTGGTGCCGGTGGTGCAGGAGGAGGCGGTGGTTCTGGTGTAGGTCATGGAGGCGGAAAGCCCGAGTGTAAGATTCCAGATCCGAGAGATTGCAAGGATGAGGGACATAAGCACCAGCGCGGGAAGGGTCACGAGAAGGGTAAAGGTAAGGGTCACGACAACGATTAATTTGTTGTCTTGATGGTGGGACCGAGTGTAGGAGAGATATACGTCTCTCCTACACTCTAAAGTTTTAGCGAGAATAGAAGGAGGATAAGTATGGTAGATAAAGTCGCTTTAGGAACCGGGGCGCGCGGTATGGACTTCGCTCACCTTTCCCGTCTGCTTTTGGATAAAGGTTATGTTGTTTACGGGATGAGTCGTAGAACTAGTGCTCCTAACTTCTGGCGGCTAGAGACTTTAGGGATAATGGATAAGGTCAGACACGTAGATGGAGATTTGACGGATCAAGAATCTCTCTACAGGATAATGACGAAAATCAAGCAAGACCATCCAGGTAGTATTGTTGAAATTTACAATTTAGGTGCTAATTCATTTGTTGGTAATTCGTGGAGTCAACCTTGTGTTCATTTGAATATTAATACTGTTGGTGCGTGCAATGTGATGACTGCTGCATTAAGGGTATTCGGTGTAGATAGGTGCAAGATTTACATGGCAGGTAGTTCAGAGCAATTTGGACAGGTGTTAGAGACTCCGCAGACGGAATCAACGCCATTCAATCCTAGAAGTCCGTATGGTGTCAGTAAAGCAGCTATGCATTATTTAGCTAAGAATTTTCGTGATAGTTATGGTATGTTTGTTTGTGTTGGAATTCTATTTAATCATACTGGACCATTACGCGGCGATGAGTTTGTGGAACAGAAGATTATCAGGAGTTTGGTAGAACGCTTTATGCTTTTCGCGCCATTTGAATTAGGTAATCTTGAAGCAAAGCGCGATTACGGCCATAGCGAGGACTACATGAATGCTGCATATCTCATGTTACAGCACTCGATTCCGAATGACTATGTTGTTGCTACTGGCGAAACTCATACTATTGAGAGTGTGATATTGAAAGCCGTAGATGCTATGCCGCACATGAATAGTGCATTTTTATTCTTTACTGACCGGGGCACAGATAGCTGGAAGTTATGGGACAAGTCAGTTGGATACTATTCCAATTTAGTTGCCAAATGCAATAAAGAGTTCTATCGTCCGGCAGAGGTTGATTTGCTAATTGGTGATCCGCAGAATATCAAAAACATTCTTGGATGGGAGCCGAAATACACATTTGATGATATAATTAAAGAAATGGTAACTAGTGCAATAAAAAGGCACGAAAACGGAGAGCATTTGCAGTATAAAAAAATAGAAATGGAGATCTTAAAGTAAGCATGGTCAAGAAGCACGAGAGTGAAGCGAAGATTCTATTAGAGGAGATGGCTAAGTTTGAGTCATCTCTCGTCGATGCAGTGATTAGGTTTCCTAGGGCGTTTGACGTATCTTGGAGACTAATTGAACTTGGTTTGCCTGCTAGATTCTTGGCCTTAGAGGAGGCACTCAAGAGAGCTAGAAGAATTAAGGGCACCAAGTTGAGCTATGACATTTCGGATGGACTAAAGGAAACAATGATGGATTCTGCTGTCTTCTTGTTGTATGCTCTAGCTCTAATTAAAGAACAAGAGGCATCTGAAGAGGCGGCTGCGGTAGATGTTGAGTTTGTAGACGAGGAAGAGGAAGAAGATGGAGTCGCCTAGTTTTATAAATATAGATGAAGATGAGCGTCCTATTCCTCATACTCTAAACATTCAAAGTCTAAGAAAGAAGTTGCAGTATTTTACATTAGACACAGAAGAGAGACTTTTGACACAACATCAAATCTTACAAGCATTTAAGAAGCGCAGCATTACAGCTCAAAATCACGACAATGCATGTAATACGCAAGAGTCAACATTAGAAGACAATGAAGATACAGAATTCAACAATCATTCTGAGTATAATACGCAAGTGAATACAGATCCAGACGCATTATGGGGTGATGGTTGGATTAGGAGACCGAAAGAGATTAATAAGATACATGATCCGCGGAGTACGAGTTAGCATATGAGTGAAGAAATACAGGTTTATTATAGGGACAAGAAACAGTGGGTGAAGATGTTACTGATAAATGATACTTGGTACATCTATTGGCCATGTGGGACGAATGAGGCTCACAGTGTTGGCACTAGGCATGTCCAGCACAACGAGGGTTCTGGGACGTACAGTATGCCGAAGAGTATTAGATGTACTAAGTGTGGTTGGAAGGTGCACTTGAGTTACAATACACTAGAGAATTGCTGATAAGGAGAAAAGTATGGGAGCCGTGTTGCAACCAAAAGATAAAGTTAAGGTGTTTGAAGAGTTTAAGAATTGGTTTAAGAGGGCCAGGAGTGTTATGCCAAAGGTGTCGATTGATGCTACTGAGACGAGAAAAGCATTAATGGATGCTAAGAAGGCATTGAAATACAGATGTGGCTGATAAATTAGAGGAGAGCAATATGCTGAGCGTGTCTTGGCAAACAACTATATATGTTTAGAGACTGTGAGATGATAGCTGAAGAGAGGGGAGTTAGTAGAAGTAAGAGTGTGCTTTCTACAATAATGGAAATAATACTAGAGAATGAAGTCAACAATATACACATTGGATGTATTAAGACTACTGAAGCTGATTTCAAGCATTTATTTCCATCGGCAGAGATAGAAAAGCAAGTAGACGCATTTAGTAATTTGTACTATAAGTTTAACCCATATTATTTTGAGACACATAATGTAGTAGGAATGCTATGGGGATTGTTGATAGTAATTACTGATGAAGTTGATGATGGTAGAATTAGACTATGTGGCGTGAAAGCAAAAGATGATACAAAAGAGTATGTGATTATTTTGAAGCTAAAGAAAGAAGGCAATAATAATGGGTACAAGGAATAAGACATTTCTGAACAATCGACAAGAGATGGATGCTGTATGGGAAAAGGTAGATGTAACGAGTCAAGAGATTGCAAAGGTCATTGGCGAGATGAAAGGAATGCTGACGCCGAAGGTAGAGGCTCCAAAATTCACACCATATGACGACACGACAATCCTTGGAAAACTAAAGTCTCTTGGAGCGGAGGTTTTTGCTAGAATTCCTGCTCTTGAAATATTCAGCAATGATACAAAAGTCAGACTGTCAGAGATTGAGAGAACGCAGGCATCGCTGTCCCACCAACTAAGCGTTCTACAGGATAAAGTAGATGGGTTGGTGATCGACTTGCCCAAATGGGTTGATGCAACGACCGAGAAGACTGTAGAGGTTGAGAAGGTAGAGGCTCCAAAGAATAAGGGTGGAAGACCTAAGAAGGAAGAAGTTAAGGAGTAGTAATGAGCCTCAATGAGCTAAATGAATTATGTCCTTCCGAATGGGTGTCTTTTACAAGATCTGTATTTGAATATTCCTATCCGCTTGACTTAACGTGGAATGAAAGGCGAATCTGCAAATACACAAAATCACCATACCTAATGGCCCAAATCATAAAGTTCTTTACCTCGTCTGCTGATGTAGTCTTAGATCCTGCTGCAAACGTTGGATCGACTATGATTGGAGCTAGCCTCTGCGGTCGTCAAGGCGTTGCTATTGAGGAAGAGAAAGAATATGTATATGCATTTGCTAAGATACAGGCAAATTACTCTACGTCTTGTGGCAGTATCGTCACTATAGAACAGAAGGGGTATTATGACAAATTGCTTCAGAATGCTAAAATGCACAATGAATCAATAAGAATGCTTCCTGAGTTTAAAGTTGGTACTGTTGATTTTGCATTAACTGCCCCTTCATCTCCCGTCGATTGTGCTAATACAGAGGATATGAAAAATTACAAGAAGTGGTGGAAGACACTAAGTGATGAATTATTTAGAATATTAGAGTCTGGTAGATATTTTGTATTCATTATTGGAGATAGATTCTTCAATGGCGAATATTATGATCTTACTTCAGAAATTACTACATTGGTAAGAGGAGCAGGATTTAAATTTAAAGGAAAGAGAATTCTAATTGATAAGTCAAAGCCACTGAATAGTAAAGCGTATGGGATTGGAACAAATTACGTACCGAACATAGAGCACGAAAATCTTATTGTAATGAGAAAGGAATAATGTAAATATGTCTACTATTGAAAGAATTGCAATCGAGAAAGAATTAGAGATAGATGGATTGAGAGAAGAAATAACTAGATTAAAAGCACAATTAGCCTGTTGTGATACAAAAAATGTTTTCTCAGAAGTAAAGAAAACACAATTGGCATACGAAGAAGTGATGCAGGGGACGTTAGAATTAATAGAAGAGGAATTCTAAATATGGACTTTGCATACTCAGATATACACGATCTAAAATTAGAGATTCGTGACTTACAAAGGAATTTAGAAGAGATAACATTAGAAAGCTTAATTGATAAATTCATTAAACAGAGAATTGAAAGAGAAGACGATATATTTCAATTAAAAATGCAAGTAGTGGAATTAAAAGATAAATTAAAAAAGAAAGAGAAGAGAGGTAAAAAGAAAGATGCCGACGATGTATAGCGAAGAAGAAGTTAAAGCCGCTACATTAGAATATTTTAAAGGGGATCAATTGGCTAGCGACGTGTGGACGAATAAGTATGCTTTAAAGGACTTAGATGGGAGATATGTAGAAAAAACTCCTGTTGATATGCATAGGAGGCTAGCTAAGGAATTTGCGAGGATAGAGGCTAAATATCCTAATCCGATGACTGAAGAAGAGATTTTTGATCTCTTCTCTGGTTTCCAGTGGATCATACCACAAGGTTCTCCTATGGCTGCTGTTGGAAATGATTATGCGATTATGAGTTGTGGTAATTGTTTTGTCGTAGATTCGCCTTTGGATGCCTACACGTCAATTATGCAGACGGATCAGGAATTAGTTCATTTGCTGCGTCGTAGAGCCGGTGTTGGTATTGATATCTCTAACATTAGGCCAAAGGGAATGCCGGTTAAGAACGCCGCAAAGACCACAGGAGGCATTGGAGTTTTCATGGAGCGCTTCTCCAATACAACGCGCGAAGTTGCTACTGAGGGCAGGAGAGGGGCTCTAATTATAACAATTGATGTAAGGCATCCAGAGATTGAGACATTCATAAAGATCAAGAGAGACTTAAAGAAAGTAACTGGAGCGAACATCTCGATCAAGGTTTCTGATGCTTTTATTGATGCAGTAAAGGGTGATTTAGATTTTGAACTCTTTTGGCCGACGACAGCAAAGAAAGACGAGGAAAAAAAGTATAAGAAAACTGTAAAAGCTAAATTCCTATTCGATATGATGGTAGAGTCGAATTGGTTAAGTGGAGAACCCGGTATTCTTCATTGGGATAATATCGTCAGAGAGTCTCCTGCCGACTGTTATACCGACGTAGGATTCGCTACTCATTGTGTCAATCCTTGCGGTGAGTTGCCACTTTCCACAGATTCGTGCAGATTGTTATTATTAAATTCCATTTCATACGTGCATTATCCATATAGAGACGGAAAGGAATCTAGAGAATTTGATTTCAATGGATTTGCAGACAATGCGGTAAAGGCTCAGAGATTGATGGATGATCTGTGTGACCTAGAGATTGAAAAAATGGATAAGATTATTGCAAAAGTAAAATCAGATCCAGAACCATATGAGTACAAAAGGATTGAGATTGAACTATGGGAGAAGATGAAGAAGTCTTGCATCAATGGTAGAAGGACTGGATTGGGCCTAACTGCGGTAGGAGACACTGTAGCTGCACTAGGCTATAAATATGGCACTGATAGAGCCAATGAGTTCGTAGAGAAGCTCTATGCCGCCCTAGCCTGCGCCTCTTATGCCTCGTCGATTCAAATGGCGGAAGAGAGAGGAGCATTCCCTGTATTTGACCACGATAAAGAAAAAGATAATCCATTCATTAATAGAGTATTAGATAGATTAGTAAAAAATCATAAAGAATACGCTGCAAAATTTGACTTAATTAATAAATACAAAAAATTCGGCAGGAGAAATATTGCCAATTTGACTACTGCTCCTTGTGGCTCAATTTCACTATTGGCTAAAATTCTAAAAGGCTTTGGGACAACTTCTGGAATTGAGTCTTCTCACTTATTGGAATTAAAGAGAAGGAGAAAGATAAATCCTAGCGACAAGAATGCAAAGATTGATTTTACTGACGAGATGGGAGATCATTGGCAAGAGTATATTGTTTACCATCAAGGATACAAAGAGTGGCTAGATGCGAATTCAGATAAAGACTCAAAATCTTCGCCTTATCATGGAGCTACTGCTAATGAGATTGATTGGATTAAAGGCGTTGAGATGCAAGGCATGGCTCAGAAGTGGATTGACCACAGTATTTCGAGGACGCAGAATGTGCCAAAAGAAACAACTAAAGAGCAAATTGCAGAAATGTACTTGAAGGCATTTGATAGTGGACTGAAGGGATTTACGGTTTACAGAGATGGTTCTAGATCAGGAGTTCTTGTTTCTGTTGACGATAAAGGAATTACAAATTATCCAAAAGAGATAGTCGTTATGAATGCTCCAAAGAGGCCGGATTCTCTACCTTGCGATATGCATACTGTAAAGGTAAAGGGGGAGGATTGGGTAGTGTTTGTTGGCATTTTAAATGATAAGCCATTTGAAATTTTTGCTGGCCTAAGCGCCTCTTTGGACTTGACAAAAGCTCCAAAGTATGGTAAGATTGTCAAACAAGCGAGGAAGACGGTGGCGTCGAGGTATGATGTTGAGGTAGGGGATATCGTCATAAAGGACATTATCAAGACGTTCTCAAATCCAGATCATGCCTCACTATGCCGCTTGCTTTCTTGCTCATTGCGTCATGGCACTCCTGTTAAATATGTGATTGAACAACTAGGAAAAGATGAAAATGCAGCTATTGATTCCTTTTATAAGGTAGTTGCAAGAGTTCTTAAGAAGTATGTTGTAGAAGGTGAGAAATCTGGAAACAAGTGTCCTCAATGTAAGGAGAAGACCTTAATTTATAAGGAGGGTTGTAACTGTTGCACGTCATGCGGGTATAGTGGGTGCTCATAATGCTTAGAAAGGAAGATGCTCATACGCACATTTACCGCCTGCGCCAAGCCATAGAGTTACGTTTGATAGAGGGCTAATTTACTAATAACGAGAAATACGACAATAAAGGGGAATGAAATGTCAGAAAACAAGTATGTAAAGATTAGTGACGGCTTATACCTGCTAGTACAGGGGGTAGAGAGGCCGGTTAGCAAAGTTACTCTTACTGAGGTAGAGGTAGAAAATGATGGTCCAATTAACCATGAGTGGATTTTTGATCGCTCTGGTTCTATGTATGATGCTCTTCCAAGCCTATGCGATGACCTAATTGAAAAAGTAAAGCAGCTACCAGAGGGCGATGCAATTTCGATTGGTTGGTTCTCCGGCAGAGGTCAGTATCGCTTCGTCCGCAAGGGTGCTATTCTAGGCCCGGTAGACAAGCGTAAGGACATCATTGATACGATTAACGGTCTACGTCACACAGTTGGTAGTACGATGTTCTCAGAGATCCTAGAGGACTTGATTGACGTAGTGGCAGAGGTCAATCCAATCTCCTCTACTCACTCCATCATGTTCTTGACTGATGGTTGGCCCACGGAGGGAAATTACCAGACAGAGGTAAATCGAGTCTTAGCAGCGATTACGAAGATTGCTGGCAAGGTTAGTTCTGCTATGATTGTCGGTTATGGAAATGGCTACAATAAGGAGCTACTAACGCAGATTGCCAGTAAGTTCGGTGGTACGCTAATTCACTCCAGTAGTATCCATGAGTTCAAGACAAATTTCCAGACTTTCGTTGTAGAGTCAAAGGAGTTTGCCGGAAAGACGAAGGTTGTGCCAGAGAAGGGCTTTGATATGGACCTTGGTGGCGTATTTACATATGCTGGTCGCAATATTCAAATGCTATCTGTTGACGAGAAGAGTGATGAGGTTGAGGTTCCGATGCCGAGACGTGGTGTTGCAGCAATCTATGGTCTTTCTACTAAGAAGCCAGGAAAGACGTTTAAGGAATACAAGCTAGATCCCGACACTGAGACGGACATTATGACGAGGGCCGCTTATGCTGCTGCTTATGTCCTAACTCAGCAGATGAAGGCAGACATGGCACTAGAGATTATGGGTGCCCTAGGTGACAAGAAGATCGTTGATGCAATCTCTAATGCCTTCGTTCCCGACGACTATGGCAAGGTAGAAAGTGCATTACGTCGTGCTTGTGAGCGTAAGGATGCTCGTTTTGTTGACGGGAGGAAGATTGGATGCGTGCCTGATAAGAACGCATTCTGTGTGATGGACGTAATTGAAATGCTACAGGATGATGGAGAGGCTATGTTTTATCCATACCATCCAGATTTCATTTACAAGCGCATTGGTGTTCCTCAGAAGACTGTTGACGGTTATCCTAAGTTTGAGGCTGAGAAGGATGCTGGTTGTGCTATCAATCAGCTAACGTGGAATGGCACTATGCTTAACCTGTCAATCCTAGCTCGCATTCCTGGTACGGTTAAGTTGACTGGTGATTACAAGAAGCACGGGTTTGCAGAGGTATTCCCGACATTCGCTTGGCGCAATTACACGGTCATTCGAGACGGAAGCATCAACGCATCAATTCTGCCAGTTTCAATGGGAGAAGAGTCGTTCAAGGTGCTAAAGGCGAATGGGTTAGTGAGCGGTCAGTGGGGAGAGGGTCATGTTTACGCGATGGACCTTTCTGGCTTACCGGTCATCAATAGGGCTATGGTTGATTCTGTCTCTAGTGCTAAGCCGATTTGTGATCTTCTAGTCGAGGAGCTAAAACTAGAGGCAAAGCAGAAGTTACTGAATTACAATCTGGCAGAACTAAATCCAGATCAGAAGACTTCAGACACTCTCACAGAGGCTCAGCAGGCATACTTGGAGACTCAGGGTGTTACTAAGAGTGGTTTTAGTCCACCGAAGATTAAGGAAGCCTCTACGGACCACTACATGGCAAAGGAGTTCGACATTAAGATTGCCAAATTCAGTTCTCTTCCAAAGATTGATGTAGTCCTAAAGAAGCTGGCGGAGTTAGCTACTGGCAAGGGCAAGCTAACCGACAGTGAGAAGTTTATGGCAGGGGTCATCACAGAGAATCTGAAGACAGTCGGGAAAAAGACTGGCAAGAAGCTGATTGATACGTTAGAATTAACTCTGACTGAGGTAAAGTCGCGTCTGAGGGAAGTGCGTTCAGAGGTTCAGCGGACGAAGATGGCTGTAATTCTGGCTAAGAAGTGGTTTACAGAATTCACTAGCCGAGACAGTGCAGAGATTCAACATGGTGGTTATAGCTTCACCTTCTCTCTAAAGGAAAAGAAGATTGATCTATAAACTCTAAATAATTAAAGGCTGATCTTCTAATTGGCAAAGATCCGAGACTCTGACTCTCGGGATAGAGGTTCAAGTCCTCTTCGGCCTATATGACGGGGTTGCTAACGGGGATGTAGTTAAACGCGATAACATTGCTCTTGCACAGCGAAGTTCGGAGTTGGATTCTCCGCGTCTCCACCATACTTGCAACATAAGGATTTACTATAATGACTACTAAATTACCAGTATCAATCAAGTCGATTTCAGACATCCAAGCTCTTCTTTTGAACAACTTTGCAGTATGGGAAAAGTTTGGTAAAGTAAAGGTATCTGTAGATGGTGATCTATCTCTATTCAACTACACGCACGAAGCGATGTTTGATGGACAGTGGAGTTATTTTGAGCAGGTATCTCGTGGTCTTATCCTCAACAACAAGACTGGAGAGATTGTAGCACGTCCTTTTGATAAGTTCTTCAATTGGGGACAGCACAACCAGACATCTGCTGCCCCTATGGTGACTATTGCTGAGAAGCTTGACGGAAGTATGGGGACGTTGTATAGGAGCAATGGGAAGTATAAGATTGCAACAAGAGGGTCATTCAATTCAGATCAATCAATTGTTGCTACTGCATTGCTACATGATAGGTATGGATTAGAGAAAGTAAGCAGCAAGATTCCAGATGAATTGACTTTGATTTTTGAAATTGTCTATCCGTTCAACAGAATCGTTATCGACTATGGGCACAGAGAGGAGCTTGTATTACTTGCTGTGAGGAATAGGCATACTGGTGACTATCTCCCTTTCTTCCCGTCAACTTCTCTTTCTGTAACGCATATTGCTGATGAGCTTAATTTTGGACTTCCTAAAACATACAAATTTGATTCTATTGACGCCATTAATGAAACAATCAAAACTCTCCCATCACAAGAGGAGGGTTATGTTGTTGAGTTTGCTGATGGACAGAGGTTCAAATTCAAAGGAGATCCATACAAGGACAAGCACGCTCTTATTTCTGGCCTATCTTACAAGAACACTATTGCGGTAGTAAAGAGTGGTGGAGATCAGGAGATTAGGTCGCAGATTCCAGACGAGTTTTGGCCAGAGTATGACAGGTGGATAAATGATATAAATAAAAAAGTTCTAAACTCATTTGGAGAACTGTTTAGAATTTGGGACAGCAGAGGTAAATTCTCAACTAGGAAGGATTTCGCTCTATGGGCAATTGGAAAGCATAAGGACATTTCTGCCGCATTGTTCATATTGTATGATGATAGAGAGGAATTGTTCATTGATGGTAAAAACGAGAAACTCAATGAATGGGTGTGGAAGCATACGTTTCAGGAAGTAGAGCATAAGCCGATAAGCCGATGTAGTGGAGAAACAGAATAATTGTGTAAGCAAGAGATGGAAGACGCTAGAGCAGAAATTAGAAATCTAAATAAGCAGAACAGAGCAGCGGAGCGAGAGATGGCTTTGGAGCGCCTGATAGAGAAAGAAATAATTACGGTAGATAGGCGTAAAAATAAGAACGCGAGATTGACTTGTAAAGACATGGCAGATTTAGTACTGGCTGGAATAATATAAAGGAGGATTCGGATATGGAAACTGTAAATCTAATCATGGA
>ERZ1292629.2664-Hain-H43-01um-R1-2664-length-14649-cov-4_pt1 | contig 14649 bp, 19 predicted proteins | sample MGYA00564399_ERZ1292629 | MGnify/ENA primary metagenome ERZ1292629 (study PRJEB36523, sample SAMEA6512636) | groundwater metagenome | collected 2019-01-08 | study: AquaDiva: Metagenomics assemblies of 32 groundwater samples
TTTCATTATACTTTTGTTCCATGTTTTGCAGTGTAACGTCATCGGCCCGGCCTTCATAGCCGATATGAACATCGGGACGGCCCCGGTTATTCATAAACGAGTGTTCTGTTTTGGTCATATCCACATCAAGCTGAAACGTGTGACCCATCGCCTGCTGCATGCTCATTCCAATCCAGTCCAGCGTAGGGGACGGTTCTAATAGGTGGACAATTTCATCCGCCCTATATTGCACCTTGCCGCTTGCCGTAGTGTATTCATAGCCGATCTTATAGCCGTACGTTTCGGAGCGGGCGTTATCGTCAAGCCGCACCGTCATCAAGTCGGGCCGCCTAATCCACAGTTCCCCGATGGTGCCCTTCAAGTTTTTACGCAGGAACCAAAATGCATTTCCGCTTAGGCAGTAGTGCTGGATGGTGCGCTGAATGAATTCCATCTCGGGCATGAACGGATTAGGAATCGCAAAACGATCTATGGCGGGATGGCTTTCAATCGTGGTTTTAGATTTGCCCGTTCCCCTGCATAGTTTGTAGGGGATGCGGGAGACGTGATTCATTATAAGTTTGATGCAAACGTAGTTCCAGTGCTGATAGCCTTCTGTCAGATATTCGTAAATAGATGCCGGGATAAATCCGTAGTTTCCAAATTGCATGTAGCCGAGGTTCCGCCAATAGCGGTCGTCCGTCCATACGCTCTTTCTTACCTGCGTCGTTATCGCCCGCGCCTGCGCGATGCTATCCGCTATGATTCGATCGGGGGTTTTAGGCACAGTGTACGCCTCCGCTCAACGCATAATGTGCAAGCGCCGCCGCGCATATGCTATCCGGCAAATGGTGCCGCCCCGTTTCCTCGCTTGCGGAACTATAGAGGTCAGCACGGGAAGCCATCCTATGTTCAGCTTCCATGAAATCAATAAAGGGACATTCATACTCTCCGGCTTCAACGGCGGAGACGTATTCGGTCAGCATATCCGATTTCGTCCGACCTGTAAGGATAACGTCCTCGGGCTTACTTTTCATCACGTCCCCTACCACATCCCCGATCCCGGTGGCATCATGGGCACACGCGCCGCCATAGCGCTTCACGCGCTTATCAAATTCCGCTATCATGGCGGGCCACTCTTCACGCTGGAGGCGGATGAAGGCAACAAGTTTGCGCGGGCGCGTGTCCGTTCTATAGGTCGCTATCACTGTGTAATCCTTTTTCTTTGCCCAATCCGCTCCGGTCGAATATCGCGCCCCAGGTGTAGGCTGTTCTATTTCAATCGCCTCTCCAATAGCGCCCTTGAATTCGCCAAGTTCGCGCCGGAACATCGCCCGCACAGCGTCAGGCATAATAGCCCGACTCTCAGGCGATGGTTCATTGCATTCAAATTCCGCTTGCCACATGGCGTCAGGGATACGGTTGCGCGTAGCCTCCACGGTTGCGGGGTGCAGCCAGCCGGTAGCAGGCCGCTCGCCCTCATGGAATTTGATGCGCCATTTTCCATCAATACGAACCCAGTCGAAATCAGCCGTCCCCATACTCTCCCGATAACACCATTCATAAAATCCCCATCCCTTTTCCTTGCCCAGCTCCATCGCATAGGCCATAGTGCCGTCCGTGTATTGGCGGGTGGATGCTCCGATTGTTTGGGGAAGAATGTTATGCTCTGGTAGGGGCTGGCCTAATGCGGCCTCAAAAATATCTTGTCGCATTTCGTCAAGTTCGTCAAGAAGCAGAAGTTGCGGATGGGGACCGCGTACGCTCGTCTGCGATGCCATCAGCGCCTTTATCATATTCCCGTAGACAAGGCGTTGCTCTGACCGCGTGGGATCGTCTCGCAATAATTCCTGCATCCCCTTGGCGGCGTAGTGTGTCCAGAATTTTCCCAAGTGGGATAATTCATTTTTGGATTGTTCGCCGGACCCGCCAAGGATATTGACATCAGCTCCCTTCGCGGTGGCATAGAGCCAGGCCAGAGTGGCAAGCTCCCAACTTTTGCCGCCAAGGGCGCGGGACGCCAACCATATGGCTGTTTCATCCACGCCGAAAAATGCATTGCGCAGTGCTTCATACGGCGTCCTGTGATGCGGGCAGCACTTCACGTCCGGCACCTCGACGCCGATCATTTTCTTTAGATAGAGTTTTAGCGCCCCATCGTTTTTGATAGGCAGCTTAAACGCGTATCCGGCGGGGGCGGCTACTTGCCTTTGCGCCTCGGCCATAATTGCTGCCGGGCGTCTTTACCCGGCTGCGGGGGTGATAAGGTGCTGCGAATCATATTAATTTTATCGATCAAATGTTTGCCCGAAATAGGATCAATATTGAAAGTAGTTTCAAAGCAAGTGTCATTTCCTTTTGCTAAGTCGAAACCAATAACGGACAACGGCAGAATCACTTCCGGTTTATCATTTCCAAGTATGATTACCTTAGGATTAATCACGATGCCGCCTTCGTCGCTTCGCGGTGCGTTTGTCATCGCTTCTTCTTTTTCCTCTTAGCTGCAATTTCCTTGTATTCCCGAATCGCATTAGGATGAAATTGATAAAAACCCAGAGGTTCCAAGCGAACCTGTAAACGGATCACAATAGCCTTGACATCTTCTATTTTAATAATAGTTTCACGTTCCCCGTTATCGTATCCAATAACGGGATTGCCCTTCAAGATACCGCCTTCCGTTGTTAGAGGTATCATCGCTTACGATACACAGTCAACCGCAACGTGTCATTCTGCGGGAAGGTTTCGATGATAGGAGGAGTGACCGCCATATAAACTAATCTAAATTCCGCAAGGTATAGACAGGACTTGGAATCAGCGGGGCATGTGGACATATTCAAATCCGTAGCGGCCCATGCATAATTGAAAGTCAAATTATATGGCCCGGTCCCGCTCTGCGTCACGGTTGCCGCAACGTCGTCCAGTTTCACGGCATCGCTCGACGCATCCCATAATCTAACCTTGGCGACCCATCCCGTGGTATCCTGCGCAAAGTTCGGAACGGTAAGCGTGAGGGAAGGCCGCGTGTCCCCCTGCTTCCATGAGTTCGCATTGACAGTATAGCCGTAACTATTTGTCCACATTACATTGACGGGATAACCACCATGCGGGTATGCATAATCGCAAACCAGATTACCGGCATAGGACGCGGCCATGCGGAAATTAGCAGTCGGATCCTGGAGCGCGTCGAAATAATACCACTTGCTACCGGCCGGATCTTCCGTCACGGTAATGGCAGTAGTGGCGATGGTGGCCTGCGTATCCGTATTCTCATAGAGAAAAGTGAACGACGCCTTGTTGAGCCCGGTCGTTCCAATGTAGCAATAGGCATATTCTGACTGTGCAATTCCCGACGCAGTGAACGCGCCAAAGAGAAAGGCGAGGCACACGATGATAGAGCCGGGGGAGAGGAGTCGTCCCCTCTCCCCTATCATCATGGAGGGAGCATGAAGGCCCTGCGGTGTTTGTCCATTTAATTGCATGGTGCTTCGCGTCCCTAACGCTCTATTCATTTTCACGGTGTGCCCCCCTTCGCCTTTTGCCAGTCCACGCCAAAATGAAACCCGAGGCCCGCCGCAATGACACCGCCGCAGAGATAGGCGTAGGAGATGAGATACTCTCCCGGCACGATGAGCGGCCAGATTAATGTCAGAACCATGAATGCAAACAGGAGCATGGTCTTGGCGCGGCGGGTGAGCGGGCGGGGGTCGCTCATGCCTTCATCCTTGCCGCCAGGTAGGCATCCTCGCCGAATATCGCCACACCCCGGGATAGGATATGACGCTCGATATCCGGCACCTTGCAAAGTTCAAGCGCTTCAGCAAATAGACTGTCACATTCCTGTTTCGACCCTATTACCGGGCGGGTCCGCATGCGGTAAGCCGCATCATGAAGGAACGCCGATTTCCAGTGATCCCCGAACGGTGGAAGGGACGCCCATAGCTGGCGCGGGACGGATGCCCCGTCGCTCTCGGTCCCGACCGGTAGGAGAATCGTATCACCATTGCGGCGCGTGAACGTCACAGGCTCCAAGAGGCGGAACTTGTGACCGTCCGCTGTGGCGACGGAAAACTCCTGACGGTCGAATCCGGGAATGAACATTACTTGCCCTTGATAGCGATGTGGACGCCATTAGCGATGAGGATATCAACGCCCAGCTTCCACAGTTCGCGGAGTGATAGGCCGTCAAGGCCATATAGGGAAATACCGGCGATGAGCCCGACGCAGATTGTGAGGGCAACGCTGACGAACGGCTTGACCTGCGTTTGCCCAGTCAGCGTTAGAATCCACCCAAGCCAGGGGGATTCCAAAAGTTTTTTGAACGCCTTCACTCCCGCATAAATGGACGTGACGATGGCGGCGTTGAGGATGATACTATCGAGGCCACCTTTGACGGCAGCCGTCTCCGGCACCGCAGGTTCTGCCACCGCCTGCGCGAACGTGAGTCCCGCGAGAAGAAGCATGAAGACGAAGAAGATTTTTTTCATGGTGTCCTTCCTTCCCTATCGGCAGTCCAGTTGCACGTGCCACACGCCGTCACCGTCTCGGACCCAGCCCCCGCCGCTGTCACGGTTTGTGGTCAGGGTTATACCATTCATAAATCGTTTAGTGTAAGCGTTGGCATTTCTGTTATCTCCCCAGATATAGAATGTCGCGATTTCCGTTCGGTTGCCCATAAGTTCCTTCTTGTAAAATCGGACAGTCACCTCGGCACCGACATCGTACGCGCTCTTCCATTCCACATCATGAGATTGCTGATTTACTTCCTCTTCCAGATAAATAACTCCGTCGGATTGGCCAGCATATTCCACGTCGGCATACCATCCGAGAGTTGAACCAGCAGGCATCGGACTGATAGCAACCGCCGTGAATAAATACTTATCTGCCTGCGGCAGGACGGGATCGTCCTTGCTACACGCGACGGCGAAAATGGTTAGAATGGCCAACAGGGAAACGAGAACATATTTCATAGGTCCCTCCTTGGGGATGGATTTAGAGTAAGCAGCGCGGCGAGGAGGATGCGGCGCATTAGATGAGCGTCCTCCATGCGTAGGCGTTGGCCGCGTCCTTGGTGCACATTTCAACCGTATCAGCAACGCCCGCACCGCCCTCGTTCGTCCACACCCATCCACGGTGCGCGACATCACACGCGGGCTGTGCCCCGCCGTCCTGAAAATGCGGGGCGCACACGCCATCCGTTGCGCCAGACGAATCGCAGGTAATGGCAAAGGCGCTGACTGTTTCAAGCCGGAAATCTGCAAGGTTCTGTTCCCCAGTTCCCGAGCTGGTATTCGTCCGATTCACCAGCAGATCCGTCATGCTTGACGTGGTGGTCTGATTTATGATCGGCATAATCACGACGCCATTCTGCGTTTTCGCCGCCCCGCTGAAGGTGCCGTATGCCATCTCAATGGCGTTATCGGTGACGGAGTAGTCGCGCAAATTGATTGCCAGCGTAGTTGCCGAGTTGGGGTAGATCATATTGGCGTTGAGCGCGCCAGCCGAGAACGTATTAGACGCCGTCACAACGCCGTCACTCGTAACCTTCATGGGGGCGCTTGGCGTTCCGTCTACCCCGCCGGGCGATTTCATGGCGATGAATTCCAGCGTCGATTGCGTGGTGGTGGTGCCGGAGCCTTCGGCAAATATTTTCCACTGATATTTATCGTCCTGCCCAGGACCAGGCCCCGTGTCGGTGTCCCAAGCATGATCTTCGATGATGAACGCCGGGCTGTCCTGATAGGGCGCGCCTACGGTTGCCGCCGTATCGTTTACAAGGCCAGCGCCCGCCACCATCGACGCCCAGGTGGTATAGGTAGCGTTGCCGTTGCTACCGGTGTCGATTGTAAGCAGGGCGCTCCAGATATTCGCATTGCCGAGGTTCAGCCCCAGGGTGTACGGGTCTCCCCCGGTGCCAGCGCCGCTCCGCGTGAGCGTGGCGTTCGTGGCATTCGTCACCTCATTACCTATCACGCCATCGGCCTCTGCCGTCAAATAACCCCGGCCTTCAACCCATCCCTTATTGGCGGCGTGCGCGGGCTGTGTCGGGGTGGCTACACACATACCGGCAATGAGCGGATACTCCGCGGTATAATCTCCTACTCCAGTGTAGTCCGTTCCCGCCACAAATAGTGATTTGCCCGTGGTCTCCCGCAGCGCAAAGAGCGTCCCTGTTGCGCCAAAGTTTTCCCCCGACTCCCACAGGTATGCATAGTGATTCAGCGTGCCGAAGCGTTGGTCATAGATGGCGGGAGACGCCGCGTGGAACGTCTGCGCCGCCGTCCAGGTGTTGGCAACGTCGAGATGAGCGGCGATGGGATCCGCTTCCGCCGTGAGGAATACGCTATCGCAGACAATCCCCGTGCCGATGACGTACGTACACCCGCGCCCATTCGTCAGCGTCCCCTCCTTGATGTTGAACACATTACTGGTAAGGCTTAGCAATGTCCCGCTCGCGCCATACCGCGTTAGGTATGTCCCGTGCTGGGCCTCTCCTACCCCAGGAGAAAGGAGTGTAACTCCCAGGAGTAGGAGAGGCGTCAGCCGAAAGGAGGGAGAGAGGCGCATTAGTTAGGGCAGGACACTCGCAAGGATGTAAACCGTCACGGCTCCGGCCGAGAGATTGGTGGTCGTAACCCCATCGCCCCAGTTGCCCGTGCCGGACGTACCGGTTAGTAGGACGGCAACCCCGGCCCATGAATTATAGCCGCCATTGAATGAGGCCGCGACGGATAGGCCCGCGCCCATCTCACCATTTGCGATGCCGAAGGTATCCAGTGCGGCATCAAGATCGAAGGAAAGCAAGAACATGTCAATCGTTCCGGTGACGCCAACCTTTGCGGACAAGGTGCTGGAGGTGCACACCGCTGTACAGGCGAACGCTTCCGTCACGTCTGCAAAGACAGAATGGACGATGCTCTTCGCGGGAAGCGTTGCAATGGTCAGGGTTTGAGTCACGGACGCGGCGACAAATGCTTCCTTCGCAAGGCTCACCTTGTACACCTGCGTTCGGAGCGATCCTACATCGCCAACGGTAAGTCCCGTTCCCGTTCCAGCCGTGATTTTTGATTCACTTAATTTAAGCGATGCTCCTGTAGCCGCTCCGATAGCAGGAGTAACTAATGCGGGGGACGTGGAAAACACAGGGACACCCGTTCCGGTTTCATCATCAATGATTGCCAAAAGTTCCGCGCCTGAATCTACCTCATCATTGTTCAGAACCGCGATACCACTTTCTTGTAAAGCGATAGCATTGAAATTCACGGTAGCCATAGACGTTGAGGAGCTAACCGTGCAAACATTTGAGGTATCATCCAGGTTAAACATTATATCTTCGTCACTGCCGTTCCCCATTCCAAGGAACGTGATAGCGCCGTCGCCGTCCCCAGTAATTTTCACACCCGCAGCGCTGGACACATTCACCTCGGATGCGGTAACAGCGCCACCCGTAACGGCTCCAGTGTACACACCCGAGGAGTTGATTACCTCCGTACCGTTGACCGACAGGGCGGAAGTATTGATCGGAGCGGTGCCCAGGTCGTTTTGCTTCATAAACGTCGAGACGTTCCAGATACCGGCGGGGTATTGCGTTGTCCAGAGTGGGAACGCAGACCCGGCCAAAGCGAGGCACGCGAGAATCAGGATGAATCTTTTCATGGTCTTTTCTCCTGTGATTTTATTGGCCGGGGTAGCCCCGGTGATAATCGTCATGGTAGCACCGTGTACAGCACATAGAGCGTCACGGCCCCCGCGCTCAAATACGTTGCCGCGCCGTCGCCCCAATTTCCAGTCCCGCTTACGCCCCGCAGGACAACGGCGGTTCCGGCGGTAGAAATATATCCACCGTTCCGATCCGCCGCGATGTCCAGCTGTGACCCGACTTCGGCGTCTGCATCGCCGAACCATCCCGTTGCCGCGTCGAGGTCAAACGATTCCAGAAATTCCACGCCGCCCGCACTTATCCCCACGGTCGCCGATAGCGTTCCCGTGGTACACACTGAGCCGCAGACGAAGGCTTCCGTGACGTTCCCGAATACGGCAAGGACGAGCGTCTTAGCGGGGAGCGTCCCAATTGTCACGTCGTGGTTCACGGCGGCGGTATCGAAGTTTTCTTTTGCCAGGCTCACCTTGTACACCTGCGTTCGCAATGAGCCCGCGTCATTCACGGTCAACCCTGTATCACTGCCAGGCGTAAGGATGGGCGTACCCAGCGCCATCGTGAGCGATTTCGCCGCGCCATTCACCTCGAACTTGACGCCGGGCGTTGCCGTGCCAATGCCTACCCGATCATTGCCAGCGTCGCAATAGAACAGATTGGCATCCGTATCGCCTTCGATGTGCGAGTCCGCATCCGCCCCGCCCTCGTTTCCAAGAATCTGCCCCGACGTGCCGACGATAGTGACGCCTGCGATTTGCAGGTAGCTCATATTCTGAAAATCCGTCCCGCTTTGCACTTTGGCGAGCAGTTCATTCCAATCTTCCGAATAGAGGCGATAAAGATTTGTAGCATCACGAGACACAGAGGCACGGTTCATCAGCGTCCGTAAAGTTGCGGCATGCGTCATAGATGCTATCATTATTACACAAAAGATTACTGCGATACGCTTCATTAACTTACCTCCAAGATAATATAATCACGCGCCGGATTATAAATGACTTCGCCCGATGGATAAAGGAATTTGAAATACATCAACCATTTACCCGCGCCTATGAACGCCGCCACGCTAAAATCAAACGTACAATAGCCAGCCGACGTACATTGCCCAATAACAAAAAACGGTTCCACTACCGGTCCCCCTGGCAATAATTTAGCAAGATACATTGTATTCACAATACCCGTCATGTCTATCGCGGTATCCCGATCCTGCATAAATCGAAAACGTAAAACACGCCCGTGCACCTGCTTCAGGGAGATATTATCAAGCGTGAAATTTTCCACTACCACCGTCTCGGAAACATTAATAGCGAATCCCCCCGGAGATGCGGCGGTCATAAAATACAACGTATGAGTCCCATTCAGTACGTTCAAGGTCTGTTGAACGGCTGCGAAAGATGTAGGTATGGTAACATCCGCTAATGCCGCGAAACCAGAAGTAACTGCATACGTTAATTTATACCAGCTATTTCCAACGGCTGGAATTGCAAAATCTACAGCGGCTTGTGATAATTGGCCGAATCCTATATTGTAAGTATATACGGCAGCATCCCCAGCTAAAGCCATGTCAAATGTAGCGCTCCAATCTGTGCCAGACGTTAATGCAGTGTTAGATAATGTTTCATCTCCAACATATGTATCTGATTTAATTTTCAAGATCGGTCTTACAGAACCATCAAATTCAACGGTTTGATAATTCACAATATCAATGTAAAGGTATCCCTCGTTCGGGAGATAATAGGCAGTACCACCCTTTATGATTTTCAACCGGAAATAATTATTCTCCGCTGTATCGGTCGCGGATAATCTCCATTCGATCCAGCCGTCTGCATCATAGCTCGCCATGTCAGCGATGCTAATATCATTGCGGCGCACCGCTCCATTGTCTACGTCCCAGCTCTTTAGCTGAATAGTAGCACCGGTCAAATCCAGAGGGATACCCCCGTTTGTAATCTGCATCCTGATAATTCGACCGGTATCGCCCAATTGTGAATAGCAATGAGGGTAGTTTTTATTGATATCCTGAGTATCAAGCGTAATACGATTTATCTCTAAGTCCGTATCGTCCGCCGGATATTCATCACAAAAATCATATGGCATATCCGTCGGCCCCAGGACATTCCATCCGCGCCAACCGCCCGCCAATGTATAGGCAACCGGTCCCGCCGGAGGCGTCCCGGTCACAGTTAGAATCGTTCCAGTATTGGACAACACGGGATAAAGTGTCGAGGATACTGTCAACCATCCACCCGCCCAGCGATTGACTGCCCACGCCTTCATTCCGTCCGTCCACGTCCCGGCGGCCCCCGTCCCTGATCCGCTATCGCTCCCGCCCGCGTTGGCCCGTTGCCCGAATCCCTCATCCCATTGCAGACCGGTCAGCACCGTGTATGCCGCCTGTGCCCTCGCCATTTGTGGCAAGGCTGTCATAAATGCGACGGCGAGGGTAAGTACCCCCGCCATCGTGAGGCGCGTCATTCGATCACCATGAGCGTCGCGCCGGGTAGCCAGGGCGGAGTAAGGGGCGTGCCGTCTGCATTGGCAATAGTTTTAGCTTCCTCAGGGAGGAAATGCTTGGCAAGTAATTCTATGGCCTTCCAGTGCAACCGGCTATGCGGATCGTCGGCATAGCCGATAACCCGCTTCAATCCACCATTTGCCCACCATGCGCGGCCATCCCCTTGCACCTTTGCCAGTCCATTCTCCCCGCCTGGGTTTCCGCTCTGGCCTGGCTTCCATGCGTTTGCCTTTAGCACTTCGCGCTGTTTATCGCTCAGAGTCCGCTGGGTGGCAGCGACCTTAGGCATCGGGTAACCCTCCCGGATAGACAACCACGCCGAAAGCACAACCCGTGAGTGCGGTCAGTTTGATACCCTCCGCAAAATCTGACGCCGGTATTTTTAGCTTGACTGTGATTTCCCGGTCCTGCCCGTCAACCGAAAAGGCAGAGGCGATAGGCGGGAGGGACGCCTGGAATTTTATGGCTTGGATTTTATCGGCCATTGCTGACGGGCCATGGGCGTCTCTACCCGAAGCCCTTGCCATAAGGTGCGTAAAGAGGCGGGGCCTCTCCCCGTGTCATGCAAGGAAGGCCCCTGTTCCAAGGAGGCGGTAGGCACGTGAAGATGTGGCATCGCTTATAGTATAAGCTATTTTTTTACAATGTCAATTAAAAAATCCAAGTGTCTTATTTTGCAATAAGATAAAGCGGGTGGATTATACGATTGCATCCTGCGCTTCTTGCAGGGTATCAAATGGCCCGTGAGGATACCATCCATCCTGGCATTCGACGCCTTCCTGTACCGCGAAATATTGCCGCTTGCCTCCGCGGGGTCCTACGTGCGGGCTCCGGCGTTCAATCGCGGGAGGCGGGACGGCGGGGCGCTTTCGATATTCATGCGGGGCCAGGTATTCCCAGACGTTCGGGGTCAACTGTTCCCAGTGGCGTTCGATCATGGTTTGCTCCTGTTCTGCTTTTTGTTATGACAAATGAGCGTACACAATGTCGCGTATTTTTTCCCCGTACAAATTAGCCGTGGGTTTTTGATATGTGCTGTTATTGTAATCACCCTTTCAGATTCTATGAGCGTTTTCATTGCGGGAGTTCCCAGTAACGGAGTTTCTATTTTCATTGACAGTGATACATTTTCCCCCGTTACGATAGTTTGCTTTTGTTTGCCGCGATAGAAAACAAGCCTTAACCTTTTGACTCCGTTGACGGTTGTTTTCATTTCAGATACCCTTTCTCCTTGCACCACAACCACAGTTCGGCGGCGGCGTCGCAGGGGTTATTTGCCTTGAATTCCTGATAACAGTTTCCTCGGTTGTAGTATCCAACGGTCCATATAATCCCATGCACGATTTGGACGATGAATAGATTATGCTCCACGCTTTGTATATTCTACGGTGTGGTTCATGGCTTGCTCCAATGGAACCACCTGGAATAACCCTTCCTATTTCTCAGCTCTACTTCAAGGCATCGGATTTTCTCTTCGAGAAATGTGCAAGTCCTATCTCTTTTGGCATGCATTTTGAATGCGCAACCCGATTCGGTGAATTCATCAATCCATAGCGCACATTCTGTGCGATGGCATGCAATATCAGTTCCGATTGAGCTGCGCGTGAATGGGCATATCAGCACTTCGAGGTTCACGGCCTGCTCCCGTCGGGGCGGATGAGAACTTCAAACATATCTTCGAGCGAAATCGCCTCACACATTTTTCGGAATACGGGAGGATTTATTTTCATCGTCATAATGGCCTTCCCCTCCCGCAGGGCTTGCAGGATGGCGCGGATGGCGTCGGCGGTACTCTCTGCCATGCCTTCATGTTTGCAGTAAATCGCTACGCGGGTTTCATACTCCCGCATCACCTGGGATGCCTCCGGCCACTCCACGCGCTTCGGCACTGGATCGCACTTTGGGGGTTCATCGAGGAATACCAATAATTCCGGCGCGATGGACAGCCCAACGGGGTGCAAAAATAAGGCGCATCCGGGCGTGTGGCATTCTTCTCCGACACCCTTGATGCAATCCTCGCATAGCCACATTTCGACGTGGCGCACCCTTGGCCCTTCCGTCTCTTTTTCCTCCGGCTCCGGCACCCAGCGGAAGATCGCGGGGTTGCGCCGCATGGTTTCTTCGCAGTAGCATTGATGATAGCCACCGTCGGAATAAAAAGACCATCCTTGTCCCATTACTGCGGGGCTTCCCTTTTGCCCCTTCGGGCAATCCGGCAACGGGCTTTCCAAAATCCAGCGCCCGCGTTCGTCGTTCATTTCGGCACCTCCACGATTTCAGTCCGGCACCCGGCCTCAAGGGTGACGAGGTAGCTGTGCTCGGTCTCGGCCACGCGGACGACATGCGCGGCGGGGCACACGGCCTTGCGGGCGGTGGCGCAGGCGCACAGCGAGATGCACATCAGGGCGACGGCAAGGGCGATGCGCTTCACGGCTTGCTCCTGCATTCTTCGCATTTTGGCCATATTATTTTCCCGTCCTTGTTTATTTTCCATGTCAGTCCTCCTTAGACTTCGGTAATTTTGAAACCGTAAATCGCTTCGACCTGTTTTTTCTTGTTGATGTATTCCCGCGTCTTATGGCCCTTCACATCCACAAATTTGCAATGATAGATGGGACCATAACGGGCAACCTTAAGATCGTCACACCCTACAACCGTCATCCAGCATGGGCGCATCTCCAGGAAGTCCAGCCTATAAACCACCCCACCCGGCAATCTATACGGCACCTGCCTGTTGATGATTAGAGATGGATGTGCTTTTTTTTCTATGAGCAACCCGGTATAGTACCGCGCCTCCTTCGCACTTTGAAATTTTATCCCGTCCACTTCTGTAATCCGGGCATTGTATTTATTCCCGCGTTTGGTAAGTCCCATCTGCGCGGCTTGCGCTTTTGTCAGACGGATCACTTGAACGCCTCCACGATGAGCGCCCAGACGGCGCAGGCAAAGAGGACCACGGCTGCCCAGATGATCCCTGCCAGGATGCGGTCCCGGCGCGTCGCGGGGGCGTCGTCAATCTCGGTTCTTAACTCGGGCATCTGTGACCTCCTTTGCGGCGCGTAACGTTGGGTGAGTTGTACGCACTGCGGTAGAACCAAAATATAAAACCCAATCTTTTTGGCCATGATATGACGGCCCTATCACAACGGAATACACTCTTCCATTCTGGAATTGTTTCCATACTCCAGGACTGATTCTTTTCCAGACTCGTTTATGTTTCATTTTTAATTTCCTTCCTTTCGCACAGCGGGCGGGGCATCCGCCGCCGCAGTTGTAGCTCCTTGCGGATCACCAGCGCAATAGCCAGCGACCACACGCCGAAAATCCAACCCATGCAAAACGCTATCAAGCATTTCATGCTGTCCCCCTACTCGCCCGCTCGGGCGGATTCCTCGTCGCAAAAATCAGCGAAACGCTGATCCACAGCCTCGCGTTTAATGGGTTTCGGCAAGGGATGATCGGCGCAGTATTTGTCCCACCGCCGGGAGTGCGCTTCAAGTTCGGGGTTCTTGCCGTTCCCGGTTGGCGATTCGAGTATAGTGCGGTCGGCCCGGCCGAGCCAGTTGAAGAAAAACCGCCAGGTGAAGTGGCGGCCTTTACCTTTTGGACCCTTCAACCACAGAGAAGCCTTTAGGGCCTCCTGTGTGATGTCTATGCCGGGGAAGGCTTTTGACTCCGAAAATTCCTTGATGAGATCCGCGATGGTGGGCGGCGCGCTTGTCGTCGCCGCCTTACGCTTCTGTTTTTGTTTCTTAGTAGGAGTAAGAGCAGGAGCAGGAGGGGGGTTTTCCGCAATCCCGCTTGTGGGGGTTTCTGTAACCCCCTCAAGGGGGTTTTTCTTTGGGCGTCCACCGAGCTTCCCAAAGGCCGCTCCGAGTGCCCCATATTTTCCGTTGTCCTGCAAGGTGCCCAGCCATTCCGTCCGACCGATTGTCCCCTTGACCCGGATGGTGCCGTCGGGCTGGGACTCCCCGAGATCCGATTTCAGGATAGCGGCCGGTAAGTCAGGCAGGTCAGGGTGAGTATCCACGATTGCTTCCGGTGTCAGGCAATAGGTCCGCTCGGTCTGGCAGACATTCCAGATTGCGGCCATGCGCCCCAAGGCAGCCCAACGATCCCCGCCGATGAGGCGCCCCAGGGTGGCGAAGCGCCTGTCGCTAAATGCCAGTTGCTCGATGCTCACCCTTGCCACAATCCCCCCATGAAAGGATGCACCCCCCGGGGGCCATGCCAATCACGCCAAGGCCGAACGGCCGAAGATGAAAGACCTCCCCAGGGGGCGCAAGCTGTTGAATTCGTCGTCGAGGGTGGAGCGTGATCGATCATGGCGTTCTCATTTTACCCCCACCTCGGGGGCTTGTCAAGGGCCACTTACGGCGGCAGGGGTCACTCATGCCCGCCCCTCGCCGAGTCATCTATTTCTTTTTGGACGGTTTCCAATACATGATTGGCTTTCAATCGGGATTTCATCATGATGGCGGTTCGCTTGCCGATAGCCTGC
>ERZ1292629.2665-Hain-H43-01um-R1-2665-length-14648-cov-6_pt1 | contig 14648 bp, 12 predicted proteins | sample MGYA00564399_ERZ1292629 | MGnify/ENA primary metagenome ERZ1292629 (study PRJEB36523, sample SAMEA6512636) | groundwater metagenome | collected 2019-01-08 | study: AquaDiva: Metagenomics assemblies of 32 groundwater samples
TCCGGTTATTCTTTTTCCGCTCTCGGATTCTTTGGTGAATTTTTCCCGATTCTCGATTATCGGTCAAAACCCGGCGGAAGGCGCGGTCGCGATATTCTTAGACGGCGTGGAAGCGGGCACGGCGACCGCGTTAAAAGATTTGTCGTTCGAATTTCTGGTTCCGGATAAATTCGCTTTTTCCGACGGTTTGCATAACGTATACGCGAGCTACAAGTTTGGCGAAACGTATTTGGAATCCGATGGTGTGAATTTTGTCGTTGATACTTCCGCGCCCGAGGTTTTTGTTGATACTTTTGATATGCGTCCGCTGGCCGGAAAAACGGGATATAAAGTCAGCGTCAAGGTTTCGGAAGATTCTATCCGCACGATTGTCACGATTGGAAAAGATTCGGCGATTTTGCAAAAGCAGGATGACGGCAGTTGGACCGGCGAGGATTATTTATACAACGCCACAAGCGGCAGTTTGCCGGTCGAGATCTTTGCGCAAGACCTGGCTGGAAACGAAGTTCATAAGAGAGTGGGAATGCTCGAGTTCGGCCGCGCCGGCAATGTGAACGGAATTTTTGGCACGGGCGAAAACCGCATTGGCTTTTCCGTCTTGGGCGGGCTATTGCGAATTCCTGACTTCGAGTCGGCGGTGCAAAATTTCTACCTGCTGTTCGCGGTCTTTCTTTGCGCGGCCTTGGTTTTAATGATCGGCCTCAAGCGCCACGTCCAGCATCCCAAAACCATTACCGCCGCTTCGGGCGTGATTATGCTGGCGGTGATTTTGTTTGCGATTTGATGGCAACGGAAATTTTAGGTCTGGGTCTAAATTTATCGAGCTAGGACTAAGGCGTTTGCCCTCTGGCGCGTAAGTCCTACGATCGTCAGGAATCGATTAAAATGATATGATGCAGTTATGTTAATAGACGAAGTGCGACTAAAAATCAGAGGCGGGCATGGCGGCGATGGCGCTGTTTCCTATAAAAACGCCAAGATGGCCAAAGGCCCGACCGGCGGCGACGGAGGAGACGGCGGCGATGTGTATCTCGTCGGCGTTTCCGATTTAACCGCTCTGCGGCAATATCGGCATCAGACTAAATATTCGGCCAAAAACGGCGTGCCCGGCAGCAACCGCAATAAGCACGGCGGCGACGGCAACGACCTGTTTTTAAAAGTGCCGATCGGCACCATTGTGAAAAATTTGGACTTAAAAGAAGATGTCGAAGTCGTGGGCGTTGACCAAAAAATTCTCATCGCGCACGGCGCCCGCGGCGGGCACGGAAATTTCTATTTTCGGTCGTCCACCAACATCAGCCCGCGGGAATTTGAGCACGGCCGGAAAGCGCGTGAGTTCGATTTTGTTTTTGAACTCAAGCTCATTGCCGACATTGGTTTGATTGGCCTGCCGAACGCCGGCAAGTCGGCGTTGCTTAATGAGCTGACGAGCGCGAGAAGCCAGGTTGCGAATTACGCTTTTACAACTTTGGAGCCGAACTTGGGAGTATATTACGATTTGATCCTGGCGGATATCCCAGGTTTAATCGAAGGCGCCTCGGAAGGCCGGGGTTTGGGAATTAAATTTCTCCGCCATATTTCCCGCTGCCGGGCGCTTTTTCATCTGGTTTCTTCGGAAAGCGCGGATTCTGTCCGCGATTATAAAACCGTCAGGCGGGAACTGGCAAAGTACGATAAGGCGCTGACTAAGAAAGATGAATTTGTTTTTTTAAGCAAATCCGATTTAGCTAAAGCGGAAGTTTTGAAAAAGAATTTGGCAAAATTAAAAAAGGTTTGTCCGAACGCGATCGCGATTTCAGTTTACGATTGGGATAGTTTGGAAAAAGTTAAAAAGATTTTGAATCGGATAGGCAAGCAGAAAGTCGTCTAATGCAGGGACAAGCCGTCTAGACCTGTCCCTACCAAGGTAAAAAATTATTTCTATTAGAAGTTCACGCTTATTGCTAGAGGGCAGTCCTCTGGCAACGCGTGCGGTTATTTAGAATAATCTCGATAACATTGTCAGGATTTTTAAAACGGTTTATGCCAGAGGACTGCCCTCTAGCGCGTAAGTCCTACCTATGAAAAAAATCTTCACGCGCCATGCGCTAAAAAGAATCAAAAATCGAAATTTGGGAATGCAAAAAACCAAACGGGCCGTCGGCGGCGGGAAGCTTGTTTATTTGGGCAATAAAAAATATAAATCCACGCGGGAAAGCGGCGGAAAAACAATCACCGTGATTTACAAAAAGGATGGCGGTAAAAATATTGCCATCACCGCGTGGAAAGGCTAAGGAGAAATACAAAAAATGCGTCACTTGAATATCGCGTTAACGGGTTTGGTCCAGGGCGTGGGTTTTCGAGCCGCCGCCAGAGCAAAAGCCCGAGCTCTGCATTTAACAGGGTATGTTCGCAACAACCCCGACGGCTCGGTCGCGCTTGAAGTCGAGGGTAAAAACGAAGGCGTCGGCGAGTTTTTATCCTGGATTCAAAAGGACTTTTCGTTCCCCGGTAAGCGCGAAGTATCCTCGACCGAAGGGGTGGAAAAGCAATATAAGAGCTTCGAAATCGTGATTTAGACTAGAGACGCTTTGGCTTGTATTGTGAAATTGAACTCTCATCTTAGATGTTATTGCGAGGAGTCTTCGACGAAGTCGTCCCTTCGGGAGATGTCCCGGAGGGACACAATCCCGTGAAAATCGGCGGGATTGCCGCGCTCGCCTGAACGGCTCGCTCGCAATGACAGCTTTGAGGTATTTTCTAGATACGATTTTTAAGTTTGCGTTTTAGCGGTTAACTCTGTTATAATGTGTTACACGCAAACGTTTGTTTATGATACAAAAAGCAAAAAAATTGAACCTAATGAGCGATATGGTATCCGTGTACGGAACTCGTCCTAACCCTCGGGATGACGACTTTTTTTTGGAAACCCCAAAACAGCCGAAAAAAAGAAAAATCTCTCAAAATATTCCTTCTGAAAGTTTTAATAACGACTTTGTCGAGCGAACTTCAATCGAAATATTGCCAAGCGCGCAAGACCCAAGCGGAATTAATTTTTTTCCCCAAGCTTTAGAAAACAATTTTTCTAGGCGTTCTTTTTCAGCCAAAAGTTTGCCTCCCTTAGCGATTTTCCTGGGTATCGCGGTTTTACTACTTTCCATTTTTCCGCTTTTACAGGGACTGGAGAATGGCCGCAAAACATCCGGCGCTGTTTTAGGCTCGGCTATCGACGCTTATGGCAGTTTGAAGGCGGCGGAAGAGGCGATGCTGGCCTATGATCTGGCCGGCGCCAATATTAACTTGGCTTCCGCTTATCAAAATTTTGACGCGGCTTTAACCGAATTTGAAAATTTAAGCTTTGCCGCGGAACTGATACCGCAAGCCACTACGGGCAAAAAACTGCTCTATGCAGCGCGCGAGGCTACCTTGGCTATGCAATACGCCACTTTGGGTTTAGAGGGACTGGTGAGCTTGCGTTTTGGCACGACCGGTATTGCCGTAAGTTCCGGAGCTGACGCTCCCCAGACGCTAAGACAAAGCCTGGAGAACTTTCAAAACGCTTCGCGATATATGCAAAGCGCGGAAAGCGCGCTTGCTGATTTAGAAATAAATTCAGTACCGGCCGAGTATAGGGAAAGCATCGCGCAGGCGCGCGACTTAACTAGCCGGCTGCGTCCGAGTTTGAAAATTTTAGACGGCGTGTTAAACGCGCTCTTGGATTTTTCCACGGGCGAAAAAACTTACCTGATTTTATTCCAAAACAACCGCGAGCTGAGGGCGACCGGCGGATTCATCGGCACTTACGGAATTTTGCGCCTCAACTCCGGCAAAATGGAAGAACTTAAAATAGAAAGCATTTACAATCCGGACGGGCAGCTGAAAGAACTTATCGCCGCGCCCGGTCCGTTGCAGCGAAATTTGTCCAAAACTTGGGCAATGCGCGATAGTAATTGGTTTTTCGATTATCCCAGTTCGGCAAAAAAGGCCGCGCAGTTTTTGGAAAAAGAAACCGGCATAAAGGTTGACGGAGTGCTGGCTTTCACGCCCGAGCTTTTTACACGGCTTTTGAGCATTACCGGACCGATTTATTTGCCGGAATACCGGCAGGAGTTAAACGAGCAGAATTTTATGGACGTGGTTTGGTACCAAACTTCCGTGGCGTATGACCGGAAGCTAAACCAGCCTAAAAAGTTCTTGGCCGACTTCGCGCCGTTGATGCTGGAAAAAATTTCCCAACTAAACCAAGATCAGTGGCTGGATTTTATGAACGTTTTGGCAACTTCTCTGAAACAAAAAGACATTATGGTTTTTTCTTTCCATCCGGAAAGCCAAAATTTTTATGAAGAGCATAATTGGGCGGGATCCGTGAAAGAAGGCGAAGGAGATTATTTGGCCATTATCAATACCAACGTCGGGGCGGGAAAAACCGATCAGGATATTAAGCAAAAAGCAGACCTGAAAACCCGAATTTTACCCGACGGCACGGTTTTAAACACCTTAACGCTTTTCAGGGAGCATAATCCTGGAAAGGAGAAAGAATTTCCGACGAATGTGGACTTTATCCGAATTTTTGTGCCGGAGGGTTCCCGGTTAATTTCAGCTTCAGGCTTCGACAACGTCCAGTTTTATCCCTCGACTTATCCGGGAGCGGTTACGGATGCTGAGCTAAAAGCAATCGACGAAAAAACCCAAATTGACGCCCTAACCAATACTTTAATTACAGAAGAAAATGGAAAAACCGTTTTTGCGAATTGGGCGGCGCTTGCGCCCAACGAATCTCGGGAAATGAAACTCCAGTATGTGTTGCCGGAGCGCTATGATTTTTCTGCCGACTCGCCAAAAAAATATACTTTATTCCTGCAAAAACAACCCGGAGCGCCGAAAATAGAATTCAGCCAAACGGTGTTTATGCCCGCGCGAGCTGAATCTCTTTGGCAATATCCCGAAGGCGAAAATTCTTTGGCGCAGACCGCTAACTTTAATCTTGTTCTTGATGCGGACAGGTTTTTGGGGACGGTTTTTTCTTCCGGGAGCGGAACAAAGTAGTTTGCTCATTTATGAGCCGATAAATCGGCAAACTAGAGTTTTGGGAAATGTCCGATTTCGGAATGTATAAAATGAAATTAATCCTGAAAAAAATCATTCCAAAAAGTCTCGTCTCCCTTTACCACTACCTGTGGGCGGCGGGGAGCGCTTTTTGTTATGGCTACCCGACGCGGGATATGGTTGTCATAGGCGTGACCGGAACCAAAGGAAAAACCACGGCGGCGAATTTTATCTGGTCGGTTTTGACGGCGGCCGGCTTCAAAACCGGCTTAATCGGCACCGCGAACATTCGTATCGGCGCGGAGGAGCGGTTAAATCCTTACCACATGACAATGCCAGGACGCGCGGTTTTACAAAGCCAGCTTTCAAAAATGCGCAAATCCGGCTGTACCCATTGCGTGATCGAAACCACCTCCGAGGGCGTAAAGCAATGGCGGCATCTGGGAATTTTTTACGACATCTGTGTTTTTATGAATTTATCGGAGGAACATTTGGAAGCCCATGGCGGCAAGATGGAAAATTATATGAGAGCGAAAGGTAAAATTTTCTCTGCCTTGAAAAACTTTCCCAAAAAAATTATCGCCGGAAAACCGGCGCAAAAAACAATTATCGTGAATTTTGACAGCCCTTATAAATCGTACTACCTGGGCTTTTGGGCGGAGAAAAAAATGACTTTCGGGCTACAGCGAGGCGCGGAGGTTAGGGGAACTGATATTGTTTCGGATTTAGAAAAAGGAGCGAGCTTTAAAGTCGATCAAGAAGAATTTATCGTTAATTTACCCGGCGAATTCAACGTCGTAAACGCCTTGTCCGCTATCGCGGTGGCGAAAAGTTTGGATGTGCCGGCGAGTTTCATTCGCCGCGGGCTCAAAGCGGTGACGCAGGTTCCGGGACGGATGGAAAAAATTTCGGCGGGGCACGGTTTTTCAGTCTTCGTGGATTACGCTCACGAGAAATTAAGTTTAGGCGCGATTTTGGACGAGGCCGAAAATCATACGCGGAAAAACAGCGGACGGACTATTCTGCTTTTGGGCGCGGAGGGCGGCGGACGAGACAGGGCAAAACGGCGGGAGATGGGCAAGATGGCCGCGGGAAAAGCGGATTTTGTTATAATTAGCAATGTTGACCCGTACGATGATGACCCGAAAGAAATTTTAAAGGACATCGCCGCTTCCGCGGAAGCCTGCGGCAAGATTCCCGGGAAAGATATGTTCGTTATTGAGGACCGGCGGGAGGGGATAGCCAAGGCGTTATCAATCGCTCGGAAAAATGATATAGTACTAATTACTGGCAAAGGGGCGGAGCAGTCTATGATTATTGGCGGAAAATCAATACCTTGGGACGATCGCGTGGTCGTAAAAGATGAATTAAACAAGCTTGATTAGTAAAACTATTTTTGCGGTGCCGGAGAAAACCATCAAAAAAAAATCTTCCGGTTTGGCTCGCGCGACAATTATCATCGCGCTTTTTTCGCTTCTGGCCAAACTTTTAGGTTTATTGCGGAATAACATTTTTACCGCGACTTTCGGCGCGGGCGATACGTTAGACGTATATTTCGCGGCCTTTCGGCTGCCGGATTTTTTATATAATTTGTTAATTCTTGGCACGCTTTCCGCGGCTCTGATCCCGGTTTTTATAGAATATTTGGTCAAAGATGAAGAGGAAGCCTGGAAGATCGTCAATTCAGTCTTAAACATTATTTTTTTGACGATTGCTTCGTGCTCGGCTATTTTGGCGGTTTTCGCGCCCCATCTTGGGGCTTGGATCGCGCCGGGTTTTTCTGCGGAAAAAAAAGCCGCAATGGTGGAACTGACAAGGATAATGATGCTGACCCCTATCCTCTTTAGCCTGTCTTCGATTTTTTCAAGCGTCTTAAATTCATTCAAGCGTTTTACTCTCGTCGCGGCTGTCCCGCTTTTTTATAACCTCTCAGTTATTTTTGGCGTTCTGGTGCTATACCCTATTTTTGGCATCAAAGGGCTAGCCTACGGCGTAGTTTTGGGCGCCTTCTTACATATGTTTTTGCAGATCCCGTCTCTAGTAAGCGTTGGGTATCGCTGGCGGCCGGTCGTTGATGTTAGCTCGGCCGGTTTTCGAAAAATCGCGAAAATGTTTATTCCCAGAATCTTCAGTATGGATGCCGGCCAAATCGGACTTTTGATCGCCACCGTAATCGGATCGTCGCTTGCTTCCGGTTCGATTGCCGTTTACAACTTAGCAAGCGACTTGCAGGCGATTCCGCTGGGTATCGTCGCGGTGTCTTTTGCCATCGCGGCTTTTCCGTATCTATCGGAAGCTGTTGCCAAAAAGGATAATGAAACTTATAAGGAAGTTTTTAACGGTACCTTAAGCCAGATTTTATTTGTGATAATTCCCGTTTCGGCTTTAATGATTGTTTTGCGGGCGCAAATCGTCCGTTTGGCGTATGGTCGCGGCGAACTATTCGATTGGCAGGCAACGATCGCGACGCTGACCGTCTTTGGAGTCTTCGCGCTTTCACTTTTCGCCCAAAGTCTGGTGCCGCTGCTGGCGCGCGCTTTCTACGCTTTGCATAACACATTAATTCCGGTGATCGCCGGGCTTGTTTCCATAGCCGTAAATATCATTGCCGCAATATTTTTCATCGGTTTTTTTCCGGAAAATTTAAAAGTGGTCGGTTTGGCGACGGCTTTTTCCGTTTCGGCGATAGTAAATTTTTTGATTTTGTTTGTGTGGCTGGAGTTTAAGTTCGGAAATTTAGTCGACAGGCAGCTGATTTTTAAACTTGAGAAAATTTTAATCGGTACTCTGCTCGCCGGCATCGCCTGCTACGCCGCGCTTTTTTCAACCGTTCGTTTTGTTGATAACCACACTTACCTTGGGCTGTTTACGCAAACCATCGTAGCGCTTGCGTTTGGCCTTGCTGTTTATCTGGCCGCGGGCTACGCATTAAATTTGGCGGAAGTTCGCCATCTTATAACTTGGGTAAAAATCTGGATGCGCAAATTGCGTTCGGCCTTTGTTAAGTCCCCGGGAGGAATTTAAAAAATGGATAAAAAACACATCCGCAATTTTTGCATAATAGCTCATATAGATCATGGCAAATCGACGCTTGCCGATCGGATGCTGGAATTGACTGGAACCGTGGACAAGCGCAAGATGCATGATCGGTTTTTGGATACGATGGACTTGGAACAGGAGCGGGGAATTACGATAAAACTTCAACCCGTCCGAATGAACTACACTTACGGAGGCGCTGACTATATCTTAAACTTGATCGACACGCCCGGTCACGTCGATTTCACATATGAAGTTTCCAGAGCATTGGCCGCTTGCGAAGGCGCGATTTTACTCGTTGACGCCACGCAAGGCATCCAGGCGCAAACTTTGGCCAACTTGCATTTGGCTGAAGCGCAAAAGTTAAAAATCATGCCAGTGGTCAATAAAATCGACCTGGTGGGAGCGGAAACACAGAGAGTTAAAGAAGAGATTAGTACGCTTCTCAAACTCCCGATTGATGAAATTCTTTCGATTTCGGCAAAGACAGGCGAGGGAGTGGGGCTGGTTCTGGGGTCCATCATCGACATTTTTCCGCCTCCCGAAGGAAACTCTAATGTTCCCGCTCGGGCATTGGTTTTTGATTCAACTTACGACCGCCATCGCGGCGTGGTGGCATTCATTCGGTTGGTAGACGGTACGCTAAAACCAGGAGAAAAAATATTTCTAATGGGAGAACGCCAAGAAACCCACATTTTAGAGCTGGGATATTTTCGTCCCAAATACGAAAAAGCAAACCAACTTGAAACCGGAGAAGTTGGCTATATCGTCACCGATTTTAGGGAAGTTTCGAAAGCCAAAGTCGGCGATACGATAACTACGCAGACTGTTGCGGAACGAACGCGGACTACAGCAGTAGTTCCCCTGCCCGGCTATCGGGAAATCAAGCCCATGGTTTACGCCAGTTTTTTTGCTTCGGAAAATAGTGATTTTCCTAAGCTGCGCGACTCGCTGGGCAAATTAAAGCTTTCCGACGCGGCGCTTTCTTTTGAGGTCGAGACCGTGGCTTCCATCGGCACAGGCTTCCGTTGCGGGTTTTTGGGCTTGTTGCACCTGGATATAGTGGCGGAAAGGCTGTTTCGGGAATACGATCTGGATTTGCTCATTACCTCGCCGACGGTAGCTTATAAAGTAAGATTGCGCGATGGCGGCGAGCAGATGGTAAGAGCGGCGATAGAAATGCCGGATCTTTCTAAAATCGAAAGCATGCAGGAGCCTTGGGTGAAATTGGAAATTATCGCGCCGTCGGAATATTTAGGTAAAATTATCGATTTGGTGATTAAAAAACGAGGCATTCAAGAAACTTTCGAGTACGGTTCGGAGAGGCGCACTCTGTTGATCTTTGAAGCCCCGCTTAACAACGTGATTGTGGATTTTTACGATAAGCTCAAAAGCGTAACCTCCGGCTACGCGTCTATGAACTATGAATTCTTGGAATATCGGGCCGCGGATTTGGTTAAACTTGACGTCCTGGTGGCTGGCGAACGGGTAGAAGCGTTTTCCAGAATTGTCCATGTCTCCGATGCCGAAAGACAAGGTAGGAATATCCTCATCAAGCTGAAAGACCTGATTCCCCGCCATCAGTTCTTGGTTAGCTTGCAGGCTTTGGTCGGAGGCAAGATAATCGCGCGCGAGGATGTTAAGGCTTTCCGGAAGGATGTAACGGCCAAGCTTTATGGCGGGGACGATTCTCGTAAGAAAAAGCTTTTAGAAAAACAAAAAAAAGGAAAGAAACGAATGAAACAGTTCGGCAAGGTTTCGATCCCGCAAGAGACGTTTATTGAAATTTTTAAGTACTAAAAAATGTAACGGAGGCTTTTAAGCCTCCGCGGTGGAAGGCTAAAGCCTTCCGTTACATGCAGCGGAATCCTTTGGGGTTTCCTGGCTCCGATTTTTTCTGCTATACTAAAAAAGTCCCGCTTGGTTGGCTGAAAAGAAAGGGATTAACGTGAAGATCAGCATGCTTAAAATAAAAACTACGGCAAACACCACCATCCATTTTTGAAGTTTTTTTCGGTTTTTGAACATAAGTAGAGGGTATCTTAAAAATAACTTCTCGACCATTTCTGTCATTCCCGCGACCGTGTCCTTCCGAAGCTTAGAGCGAAGGAGGAAAGCAGGAATCCATAAAAAAGGCGGAATTTTAGATTCCGGATAGCCCTTCGTGGCTTCCGGAACGACAAAAAGAGGATTTTTAAGATATATTAAATGTATTTAATCTAGTTTCATTATAGCAAAAAAATGCATGGCCGGAAATCATTCTTCTCTAAAATTCTGCTATTATTCCTTTTAATCATACTAGTCGGTTTCGGTTACTTTTTTTTACAAGAGCTACAAAAGCGCCGAAACGTAGAATCGCAGATTTCCGAAATAAGCAAACAGATAGCCGGCCTGGAAAAAAACAACGACGAGTTAACGGATCTAATAGAATATTTGCGTTCGCCAAGTTTTCAGGAGAAAGAAATTCGCGGCAAGTTAAATCTTCAAAGGCCTGGAGAACACGCTGTTGCCCTGTCGGATGAAGGCGGCGCGCAAAAGGCCAGCGGCCCGGCAAGCGAGGAAAAAATGAAAAAACAAGATAATTGGAAGCTTTGGTGGGATTATTTTTTTGGACAATAGCCCTGTATTCTCCACCTTTGTAAGGGGAGATGAGGGAGTGAAAAAATAAATTAATTAATAATAAAACAATGGACACAAACATGCAAAACCAGACACCGGAGGCAGTTTCAACCGCTCCGGTTAATAAAAGCCGCGCCAAAAGGATCGCTTTAATTGTGGTACTTTGGACCTTAGCCGTATTGGTTACGGCTTTAATCGTGGTCGGGGTTGGAATTTATCGCTTTCATTGGAGCGGGTCGGTGGTAACGGCGGTAGAATCTATCGTGCCTTATCCCTCCGCGATGGTGAACTGGCGGATTATCAGCCGGAGCGAATACGCTAGCCGGGTGGAAGCGTTCCAGAAGGCAGTTAAATATAATCAAAACTACGACTTCAACGACCCGAAGAACGCGGAGGAAGTAAACTTGCAGAAACAAAATATCCTGGATCGAATGATTGATATGAAATTGGAGAGCATCTTGGCCGGCCAGAGAAACGTAAAAGTTTCTTCCGCGGAAATCGACAAGGAGATCGAACTAATGACCGCGCAATCCGGATTGAAACCGGAAGATTTAGAAAGTATGCTGGACAAAGTTTATGGCTGGAAAAAATCGGATTTTATCGAGCATGTTGTGACCCCTCAGATTGTGGAGCGAAAACTTCAGGAAGCTTTAAACGCCGATAAAAGCTTTAATTCCGACGCTTTTAATATAGCGGAGGAAGTTAAGCAGAAAATCGCGGCAGGCGAGGATTTTGGAGCGCTGGCCGCGAAATACAGCATCGATAGCACAACCGCTAACGCGGGTGGGGATTTGGGCTGGGTTGGCAAGGGACAGTTCGTGCCGAATTTCGAGAACGCCGCTTTCGTGCTCGCGCCCGGGCAAGTGTCGGAGATTATCCCGACGAGTTTTGGCTTGCATATCATCCAAATGGTGGAAAAAAATAACGGTGATGCCGGCGAGCAAATTCACGCCAAACACATTCTTATCGCCACGAAAAATTTTGGCGAATGGTTTACGGAACAAAGGACTAAAGCGACAGTTTGGAGATTTTAAGGTCTCGGTTTTAACTCGGACCAGCTTTACGGCGCGGGTGTCGTATAATGGCAGTACGCGACCTTCCCAAGGTTGAAGCGTGGGTCCGATTCCCATCACCCGCTCTGAAATAGCATTTATATAACACTTAAAGCGGCTTTATCGCCGCTTTTTGTTTTTAGAATAATAGATATCGATCATAAAAAAATCGGCCGTGGGAGCTTATGTCCAAGCCGACGATGCGATGTGATTCGCAGATCCTCGCGTTTTGAACTGGTGGCTTTTGATTGAAACCGCCGCTCTCAGCCCACCGTTGTAAACGCGTAATACCTCGCCGCGGGTTTCGAGCCGGAGTTTTACAGTGCCGTTTAATGACGCCAGCCAATCGAAGGTTGCGAAGATTCTCTCGCCAATAAAAAGAGGCGACTCTGTTTCAATCAGAAAACCATTGGAGGAAACATTCTCAGTGTTTCCGGTTAGCGTCCGGCTTGCGCGCGAGCGGTGTGAGCCGGCGACGAGTCCCACAGCCAACCTTAAAGGAAACCGGATTTTTTTCCTTCGTTCGTCATGATCCAACCTGGGTTGCATTTCTTCCTCCTGTTGGTTATTTGTAACAGATTTATAAAAAAAAATCAACAACCTACCGCTCGTTTAGCTAGTTGACTTAACGGCTGTTTTTGTTATGATTAATGAAATCGGGACCTCCTCAAATCATCCTTACGCTATCGGTGACGCGAGAGCAGGGGACGAGTTGGTCTCGGTAAGCGCGTAAACGCGCGCGCTCAGCGCATCCGGTACAAGGGAGCGGTTCCTTCCGGGAACTCCCAGTTCCCCAACCCTTGAGTCTCCACTCGATTCGCCGGGTGCGCCGCAATCATCAATTTCCAGGAGGAGTTTGCATTTATATCCCCGTTGGCCCGCTATTCGCCAACGGTTTATTTTTTAGCCGGTTTTGATATAATACAGAGCGTTAGGCCGAAGTAGCTTGAGCTGGTAGCCGCCTTCTCGGCGGCCCGCCGAAAAGGCGGGAGCAGCGGTGTCGCCCGCCCGCCAGAGCCACCTTAGCTCAGTTGGTAGACCTGCCCGCCAGTCGCCGGGCGCCGAGATAGCTCAACTGGTAGAGCAACGGTATCGTAAACCGTAGGTTCCGGGTTCGATTCCCGGTCTCGGCTCCAGGCGATCGGCAGGCGGGGCAATGCTTTTCCGCCAAAGGCGGATAAACTCCAAGCAAAGGTCCCCGGTTCGAATCCGGGAGGTGGCTGTGGCAGGCAGGTAAACCGCAGGTTCCGGGTTCGATTCCCGGTCTCGGCTCCAGGCGATCGGCTCAACGCCGTTGAGCCCTTAATATGGTATGAAAAATTATAAATCTTGACTCACTGCTATCATACACTCCTGTATGATAGCAGTGGTAGGAACTATGTTAAAACAATCAAGTTTCGTAAAAATTCGGGAGGCTGTGCCGATAAGTCACGCTGACAAAATTCGCAAGGTTTTAAGCGCGGCGGGCGCGGTTTACGATGGTGAAAAGTCCGGCTAATAACTCCAGCTAACTATCTTAACTCTCCCTAATAAAGGGTTTCTGGATAAAATTCCTTAAAGGCGCTATTCAGGAGACTATAAAAAAATTTATGAGCATGGTGCATTATCAAGAAGTTACGTTACGCGATGTGGCGGAGCAAGCCAGATATGTTTTGCTCGTCAAAAAAACCGAGCCATTCGTCGGATACGAAGATGTTACCATCGGTGAAGATCCGGTCAAATATCCTCCTTTCAAAAAAACCAAATATAATTTTATCGTCAGCGGCAGGCTGGATAAGGCTGGCGACGGGCCGAAAATCGGGGAAAAAATTGTCGCGGTTGACGCGGGTTTTGTGGGTAAGTTAGAAGCCCATAAATCATTCTATTTACATAGCCGGAGCAAATCGCCGATAATTGACAAATATGAATCAATGGCGGATTTTGAAAAAGAAAAAGAGCTGATTTTATTCATCTCTTTTTTTTCAAGCGGCGAGTATTTGTTTTCCGCATTCGAATCAACATCAAAGTCCGAGGAAATAAAAAAGATTTTGGAAACCTTTCCTCCCAAAGCCGTTGATTTGGCGGAAGAGGATGTCTTAAAAGATTCGAATATCCATAAACCTCTAAAACCGCAATGACGGCGACGGGGGTAATGCGGAAAAAAGAGCCGATAATAAAAGATAAAGCGGCAAAATCGGAACTGCTCAAGTATATCGCGCTTTGGCAAAAAGAGTTTTGGAATGGCAGCCGTGAAGAGATTTTTGAGCAATTTAAATATTAACAATCTCCACTATCATACAATCTTGTATGATAGTGCTGAAAAATGCTGGAACAATCAAATTTCGTAAAAATTCGGGTGGCGGTGCCGGTAAGTCACGCTGATAACATTCGTAAAGTTTTAAGCGCGGCGGGAGCGGGCAGGCAGGGGAATTACGATTTTTGCTCCGGCTCGCAAAAGCAGGTCGGCCGCTTTCGGAAGCAAAACCCTCCATTGGGAAAATCGGTCGCGTCGAGACGGTGGAGGAAGAACTTATCGAAGTTCTTTGTCATATCGATCTGGTGAAAAAGGTTGTCGAGGCCGTTAAGGCCGCACATCCCTATGAAGAGCCGGCTATTGATATTTTGCCAAGATTGGAAATATAGGGTAGAGAAACGTCGGGATTGCTTTTCCGCCAGAGGCGGGTCGCAATGACACCCTGACGATTGTCGTTGCGAGAAGTCTCTCGACGAAGCAATCCCGTGTAAGCTAGAACTTATGCATAGGCCCAATAGATATAGATAGCAAAGCCAGAAAATGGCTTTTTTTAGCGATTTTTTTTATAGGTAGTTGTTAATTCGGGTTTTTTGTGCTAAACTTTCAAATTGAGTACTTTTATTACTCCTATGCCCAGTAATACAACTTCCAGAATGTTCTTTTTTGTGTATGCTTTAGAAAGC
>ERZ1292629.2666-Hain-H43-01um-R1-2666-length-14639-cov-9_pt1 | contig 14639 bp, 20 predicted proteins | sample MGYA00564399_ERZ1292629 | MGnify/ENA primary metagenome ERZ1292629 (study PRJEB36523, sample SAMEA6512636) | groundwater metagenome | collected 2019-01-08 | study: AquaDiva: Metagenomics assemblies of 32 groundwater samples
GGGCGAGATTGGTTCTTCAAGTCTTCACGGCGGGGACTACTGTCGCAGACCCGCCAATCGGACTTTTAATGTGGTAAGATTAAAATAATGAACATACTAATAGGAATAATAATCTTTGTAGTTGTTGTTTTCGCCGGACTTTGTTGGCTTGCGAACAAAATGTTTCCCGATAAAAGAAACAAATCAATAGAACATCCTCGTTGTCATTATTGGAGACAATGGCCGGACGGTTCTCCGTGTTCAGTTTGCGGTTATCAAGTGGATTTTTTTGCTCATTAAATGAACAAAGGGCAAATACAAATAGGTATTTTAGTAAGTGGATTCGCTTTATTGGCTTCCATTGCCGCCCCGATTCTTTGGGTAAGCAACATTAAGGAAACAAACGCAGTGCAGGACAATAAATTGGCTAACATTGAAGAAAATTACAAAGAAATAAAAGACGATATTAAAGAATTAAGAAAAGGAATGAATCTCTTACTTATCAAAAACGGAATAAATCCCGAAAAAATAAAGTAAGATGGCTTGGCAAACACTTCAAAATCTTTATGACGATGTAAGATATCGGACTGGAACAGGGACGACTCCTTCTGATACTACCGTAGTCTCCGATGCCACGCTTCTTCGGCTTGCGAATAAATGGTTTTCTAAAATCTTCGGAGCAATGGTGGAAACGGGAGAAGATATGCACGCCGAGATTTCAATTTTTGATTTAGTAGCCAATCAGAGAGAATATACAATTCCAGTTGATTCAACTACGACTCCGTTTGGCGGCGGAGGCGGTTGGAAAATTTTACGATTGGAATTGAAAATTGATGGAAATAATTGGAGAGTCGCCACCCCTATAAGCATGAGGTCGCAAAATGTTCCATACAATGAAACTGACATTGTGGGAAGTTATAACAGCGTAAACCCTCACTACTATCTTTTAGATAATTCGTATTTCATTCTTTCGGGAACTATTTCGGCAGTTACGGGAGGAGGAAGAATTTTTTGGGTCAAAAGACCCGCCGAAATGACCGCTACGACAGATGTCCTCGCCAGCACGACTTGGATGCTCAATAAAGAATTTATGGATGTTCTTTCTTATGGAATGTCATCTGATATTTTCGAAAGGTTCGGGCAGATTACCCAACAACAAAACGCTTTGGGATTATACGAAGCGGGTATAGAAAGAATGAAACGCCAACTTACCAAAAGGGCGGGCGAGGATATTTTTCACTTGAAGTCGAGATTTACAGATTACACATGATTGAAAGATTAGTCTTTGAAAATTTCTTGGGAGGTATGTGCGTCTCACAATATCTCGCGGCAAAGAATCAGTATTACGACGGGGTAAATATGGATATTATCACCGAACCTGGGCGTTCCGCTCCCGGATACGCTCAAACCGATAAAACAGGTTCTGAACTCACTACTTCGCCGACAAAGATAGTCGCACCAGGTATAAGTGGCGAAGAAGAATTTGTTTACGGATATTCTACTACGCAGATGTTTCGATACGATGTTTTCAACGATGCAATGACCGACAATGCTTCATGGGTTCAGACGATAACCAACGGAGATGTGGGAGGGTTCGGGGTTTATAAAGGCAAATGCTATTACGCCAATGGAAACACGCAGATAGGGTCTTTTACCCCAGGAGCTACGCCCACATTCACGGCCAATACAATTACTGGACTGACTGCGAGAACTTACAGCCCGATGCACGTTTTTGGAAACATACTTTGGATAGGCAATTTGAATCAAGTTGCTTCTTATGACGGAACAACTGTAAATGTAAATGCTCTTGATTTGGAAACTGGTTATGAAATAGACCATATAGACCATTTCGGGAAGTTCCTTGTGATAAGTGCCGCCCGAACCACCGGACTTTCCGCAAATGCCGCGGGAGTTATGCAAGATGCCAAACTTTTCTTCTGGGACACGACTTCCGATTCTTGGCAGGAAGAAATTATCGTTTGGGGAGAGCAGAGAATCAGAGGAATGAAAGTTGTGAACAATACTCTGTATGTTATTGGCGCGAACGGATTATATGTTCTTGATGGTGCTATACTGAAGAAAATCGTTCCCTTTACTGGAACTAACTATTCAGGGAACTCTTATATCGGGTTGTCTTCCTCGGCGGTGGTCGAATCTTTGGAGGCTTGGAGAGATTTTCTTATCTGGCCAGGGTTAAGCGGGACTATAATGTTTTATGGAACGCCTGATTCAAAGATTCCTCCTTTTATATCCGCTCCAGTTAAACTTTCAACAGGAAACAGCGTGTATGTTTTTGGAGGATTAGACCAGAAACTTCTTGTTTCGGGAAGTAGTACAATCAGATTTGCAAAATTCGCTTCAGGAGGGAGTGGTTCTTACAACCTCATAACATCCCGAGTGGATTTCGGCGGGAGAGTTAAAATTAAGGGAGTAAGACCGAAACATAAGGTATTCGCTTCTGGGGAATCCATAGATATTAGCGTTAATTATGATACAGGTAACGGAGAAAACGCCATAGCTACATCATATAATTTTGCGACTTATGGGGCAGTCAGGGAATCTTTTGTCCCTATTACCCAAGAACCTGCCGTGAATAACTGCTATTTCAAATTCGCCGCAGGAGGAGGTGCGAAAATAGACCCAGGAATAGAGATTTTCTTCGAAAGAGTCGAAACAGACGGGCAAAGTTATTCGCCTATTAAAGAATCACAATGAACAAATTTGACGATTTAAGGAAAACAACACAGGATATACTAATTCCAATCAGAATAGTTTTGTTTGGAACGCAAGCGGCGACTGCGGGAAATTATGGAGTGATTGATAACATTCCATTTAACTGCACTTTGGTTTCCGCTTCCGAATCGCACGCTGTCGCTGGAAACGATGCGGGAGCAGTAACATTAGATTTGGAAAAACTTACTGGAACACAAGCCCCAGGCGCGGGAGTATCGGTTATGTCATCAACTTGGAATTTGAAAGGTGCTATAAATACAGTGGTTGCGAAAAAACCGAATAATACAATAAATTCAAACATTCCAAATAGATATTTCAAAAAGGGCGATAGATTGGCTCTCTTATTAAGCGGGACTCCGACAGCCGTGGGAACAGTAGTAGTCGTTGCGATTTTCAAAATATATTTTAACCAACTGCCAATTTATATTGGCGATGAAGTAATATAATATGAACTCAATTTTTCAAGGACTTACAAATTTATTTAGCGGAGTTGGCTCAAAGGTCAAGGATTTTTTTAGCGGCGGGATTATCCCGTCAAGAACGATAAATATCACGCCCGAATCAACATCTATTTCTGCTACTCCGACACCTACGCCAACTTCTGTTCAAACTCCTACGCAATCTTTCGCTTCTCCTCCGCCTCCAATAATCCCACAACCATTTACGATAACCCCAACTACGACTCCGACTTCCGACCAAATGTCTTCCGCTTTTCAGCCGAATACAGGATTTGAAGATGTCATAAACACTTTGCGGGGAATAACTTCGGGAATAAATCTGAAAACCGCCGAGTTTCCTTCAACGATAACTCCCTTAACCTCACCGGATGTTCAGGCAACGCAAAATAAAATCAGGGACATAGACCAGATAATCAACGAAGCACTCCAAGCCCAGAGAGTCGCTTCGGCAAAGATTTCTTCCGAGCCTGTCATTCAAACCTTAATAGACAGACGGAATCAGTTGTTGAACACAGTTGTAGGAAAGAATCTTGAACCCCTTGTAGCCCAAAGGCAGTCATTACAGGAACAACTTACTCAACAGCAACAAGCACTTCAGGGTGGGTTGGAAATGGCTAAACTTCAACAGGGAGCAAGTGCCGATGTTTTGAGCAACCAACTGAAAGCATTGGGGCTTATTCCTGAATTCATAAAACTCGGACAGGGTGCGACAACGAATGACATTTCGGAATACAATCTCGCCCTCCGCCAAGGATTCAAAGGTTCATTCATAGATTACCAACAGGAACGTGGAGTTAACAGATTTCAACCAGTTACCACGACTGACGCTTTCGGAAATCCTGTTTTCAAAGTATTTAGCACTCGGACTGGGCAATTTATAGATTCGGGAGTTTCTTCTTCAAGCCAAGTTCAAATTCCTTCTAATGCAAAAGAATATCAAGATGTGATGAATTTCTTGGTTTCGAAAAGTATCCCCTCTCCTTCGCAACGACGGGATATTAGAGGGACATTAGGAGTGATTCTTTCGCAAGGAGATACGCAATCGGCGAAAGAATATCTGCGAGATACAGCAATAGAATCTGGCGGAGAAGCGGCACAGAAATTGGCAGAGGGTTCTATATCAACACTTCGTTCTTTGGAAGAAACGGATAAACTTCTGGATGATATGAAAGCCGAAGGAATAAATACGAATATCTTGCGCGGTGGAATTGAAAATGTAGCAAGATTTTTTGGAGAGACTACCGACCCCAAATTAGTTCGTTTTCAATCGAGAATGAAACAGATTTTGTTTGATTATAGGCGTGCCGCTACGGGTGTTCAATTCAGTTTGGCGGAATCAAATCAATACAACAAATTATTCAGCGATATAACCAATCAATTCAACGTCAACAAAGCATTGGTTTCTGGATTGAAAGACCAAATAGAAATCACTCTCCGAAATTATTTTGAGAATCGTCTTGGAAGTAAAGGATATAATTTGATTAAAGATACTATTCTCAATAGGGATATTGTCGGTTCAACCTCAAGTGGTCAGACATCAAGTGGTCTTAAATACACCATACAATAATGGCTACTATTACTTTTGAAAATGGACAAAAGGTAAATTTCGAAGGCAACCCGACCCCACAAGATATAGAGGAAGTTGCGAGGAAACTTAATGTTTCTAAACAAGCCGAACCGAACATAGGAACAGACAATAAAATCCTTGGAGGGTTTATCGGCAATGAACTATTTACCCCGAGCCAGCCGAAAGATTTCGGTATTGCAGGTGATATATTCAGAAAAACTCTCGGTTCGCAAGGGTTATTAGGCGTGGCTCAACTTCCAGGCAGGATTGCCGAAACTTTTATTTCCGAGCAAGCCAAGCAGGGAATCACGAAATCGAGAGGGCAACTTGCCGAAGTCAACCTCGCCCTAATTAGGAAAGCCCGAACTTTGCCTCTTGGTAGCACATCACGTCAACAACTCGAAGATTTGATTCAGCAGAATGTCCGCCAACTTGAGGGAATGAGCCAGCAGGAAACGGAATTAACTCAAAGACAGATAACTCCCGAACAAGCGATAGGAACTGGTGTTAACGCCATAACCACACTCGCTCCGTTTGCGAGAGGTCTTGGATTTATTTCAAAGCCAGTTGGTGCATTACAAAGAATAGGACAAGGAGCAGTTATAGGTGCTGGGGCTGGGGCAGGAACTCAAATGGTTGAGAATAAACCCTTTGAAGAAGTTTTGGGCGGGACTGTGGCTGGAGGATTATTAGGGGCTGGAACTATGGGGACTTTTGAGGTAGGTAGAAAACTTTTATCCAGCGTTCTGACTTCAATCGGAGAAACTGGTTTGACATTCGCAATTAAACCGACAAACTCGGCTTTTGAAGCGGGGTGGAAACCGGAAACTTTCGCAAAATATAAAATAACAGGTAATTTGCAAAATCAGTTAAAAACCACAAATCAACAATTAGATACTCTTTCAAAACAACTTGAAGAAAGACTTATTTCTACGGGTAATGAGGGGGCGACAATAAACCTCAATAAAGTTTTTGCCGATACGGTAAATCAATTCAGAACGAATAGGTTGAAACTTTTTGGCGGTCAGCCCAAAATAGATACCGCTCTCAAAGGATTAGGAGACGAGATAGCGACAGTTTTAAGAGCTAAAGAAACTGGCGGACTTCCCGAGGTTAATCTTTTAGTAGGAAATACTATTAAACGAGCCGCAGGCGCAGAAGGGTCGTGGTCATTTGGACATATAGACCCAGAAGCCGTTGCGAGAGAAAAGGTATTCTCGGTGTTTTACAGTAAAATGAAAGAAGCCATTGAAAAATCTGCCGCCTCAACCGGAGATAAAGGAATAAACGCCTTGAACGCTCAAATTAAAGAACTTATACCTATCGCCAATTCTCTTATAAGAGCTATTCCTGCCGAAGCAAGAAAAGCCCCCGCAAGTTTGAGTGAGATACTTTTCTTGCTTGGGGCAGTTCAAAATCCTTCATTTGCCATAGGAGCTGGCGGGTTGAGAGCGTTAGGAAGCCCAAGGGTTGGAGCATGGGCAATTCAAGCAGGAACAAATTTGGCTCAAGAAAAAGCACAATCAACGCTTGGTAAGATTGGGCAACAAGCAATTTTAAGGTCGTTAATAAGGTAAATCTTTATTAACTGTTTTCCTCCATTCTTCCATGTCATTGTTATCGCACCATTCCCAAATCAGATAAACAACAACCAAGATAAAAATTAGAAATCCCATTAAGTTAATAATATCTTAAAAATGTAAATTGTCAATATGAAACCATCTATACTCATAGTTTTTAACGGGAAATGGACATCTCAAGATTTAACGGCTTTCGAGCAAATCCTTAATCTTTGCGGAGATTACTTGCCGCAATATGCGTTTACCGCTCGATACGCCCAACAGGACTTATCGAAATCAGTTATAGACATCAATACTCCCGTCGGTATGAGAGGGGTTATCTCCGCCGACAAAACAAAAGAAGTAATTCAACTTTTTAATAAGGGGGAGACCTTGAATGTAATGGTTTATGACGGAATGGTTCATTTGGGTAAAACCACTCCAGCGGGCGGGTGTGAATGGCAAAATGATAATCTCGCGACTGCTCCTATCAGCGCGTATGCGTCAGTAATGTATAATGGGTCAGCTTTCGCAGAATCTTGCGCTCGTTCAGTATTTCACGAACTTATTCACGAGCTGTTCGACCTGCAAGATGCTCCCGATACATTGCACGATTATCTTGTTTCTCACGGAGGATACGAACAGAATATATTGGTTGATTTACGGGCTGTCTTTAAAGATGTGAACAGTCCTCAAGGATTTTTAGGTTTAATGAAATCGTTCCTCGCTTTTTTAATGAGATTGTTCAAGAAGCCAGAACCTATAATTCCCATAGACGAGCATATCCCCCCGCCCGTTCCGCCCGTAATTCCAGTTTCCAAGATTCAGATTTGGGCGAAAGCGATTGAAAAAATGGAAGGGTATTTTGTCGGCTCCCGTTCGTATAAAAACAATAACCCTGGCAACATAAAATTCACAAAATACTCGCAATCTCTCGGAGCAACAGCTTATGACAAAGATAATTTTTGTATTTTCCCGACTTATGACGCAGGTTTCAAAGCTCTCTGCCGATTTTTGATAGACGCTTGCGAAAATCGCCTTACTCCATACATAAATAAAACCCTCGCGGAATTTACGCAGATATACGCACTTCCGCCAGCAGGTTCAAAATATGCGGAGAACGTGGCAACTGCGATTGGTTGTAAGACGACTGATTTAATCAAAATATTATTATGATATGGGAAAGGTCGAATTAAGTTCTTTCTTCAAAAAAATGTCATTAACTCTTTCATCTCTTTTTATCACAGCTCTCGGATTCATTTTTGAGCACGCTGGAATAAAAGTAGGCAATGACGAAATAGGAACATTCGTAAATGTCGCGCTTCAGACTGTCGGGGCGTTGGGAATTTACTGGGGCAGATACCGTAAAGGCGATGTTTCTTGGTTTGGGAAAAAGGTTTAGGTTTTCCATTTGTGCGTCCATAATTCTCTTGTCTGGACGCACCACTGGGCAACTTAACATTTTCATAAGGAGACTTCGATGGAACGCACGCTCAAGAGCAAGATTTTGTTTCTCATCATCGCCGCTTTCATTCTCGGCGGACTCGCGCAATGCGTCAGAGCCGAACACGAAGCGATACCGATTCTTCAGGACAAGACCCCTTACGGAACGGGGCTGTGCCTGCTCAAAGGCGGCAAGTTCTTCGCCTTTACAACAGGCTTGGTTGTCGCTCCGAAAGGCCAGTTTATTCTCAAGAACTGCATCCTATTCGGGAAAAAGCCGAGCATCAACCCGACTTGGATTCTGCTTTTCGATAAGGACGCGCCGAGCGAAATCATCGAGTGGGCTGACCCGAACAAGTTTAAGTCGGTTTGGAAATCCAGAACTTCGATATAGGGGCGCATAACAGAAAAACTTGGGAGTAAGAACTCCTCGCCCCGCCATTTTAAGGAGACCCAATGGACAGAAATCCGAAAATCGAAAGGTATCAGCGGTGTATTGTTTGTCTGGAAATGCGTTGGGGTTCGTATGGATTCACGGGAGAGTTCCTGGAATTTTCGATTTGTTCGAGGATTTGCTCGGACGAATGGGACGCCCTGACGCTTGAGCAGAAACGGAAAAAATTGGAAGAAAGTAAATTAAAATAAGGGGCGTAGTTCAAAAGAGTTGCAGAACATCCTTACAAAGGAAGACGCGAGTTGGAATCTCGCCGCCCTGCCTAATAGGCCCCGAATCTAATAAATACGGGGCTTTGTTTTACATAAGTTTTCCACAGTCCCCTTGTTGTCCAAAACCCGAAATTATGCTATTAAGAAACCAGTCAGCTATGGGCTGACCCAAGTAGCGATAAAAAGGGCTACTATTTAATCTCGGCGGGGGGTTTCCTGATTGATAATTCCGAACTTAACCGCCCATCACCAGCGAATAATCGCTGAACAAACAAATGGGAGATAGATACCACTTAAAACTTAATTGTGCTTATTGCGGAAAGTTAAACCCAAAAGAAAAACCCGATAGTGAAATGTGGGAAGACGATTATGTCTATTATGCTCCCTCGTCAGGATTTGAAAGTTTTAAGTGTGATTTTTGCGAGGAAGAAAATAAAATAATTGAAGATTTCAAAGCAATTAAAAGGTCATAAAATCATTACCGATTCAATTCGGTAAATCTCGAATTAAGAGATAGCCGTTCGCCGAGAGGACTTCAAAGAAAACGGCAAACTTTTGACGAAAAACTTAAAGTGGAAAAAAATTATAATATACCTTTTGCTGATTTTCCTGATAGTCGTTTTGGGCAGGATTTTAAGCCAACCGGCCGTTTACGACTTTGCCCCAAAATTGCCCCAGATTGGCGTTAAAACGGCACACACCCAAAGGTTCGCAACCGACCCTAAAAGTGCCTTAAATCGCAGGAATACCCCTAAAGTCGCCCTTATACAGCCACTTTCGGTGGAGGAAAAGGTCAATTTGCTAATAACTTGTGAAAGTGGGGGAAATCCGGCGGCGGTTGGAGATAACGGCAAGGCGCGAGGCATTTTACAATTCTGGCGTGGAACTTTGGAAATCTACGCAAAACGCTATGGCCTGCGAAACGAAATAACCGAAAAAGATTTAATTGATTCTTCGCTTCAAAAAGAAGTGGCGATTAAAATGCTTGAAGAATCGCCAAAAAATTTATCCCACTGGTTTGCGTGTTCAAAGAAAATGAATCTCATAGCCCAAAAATGAAAAAGAAAAATAAAAAATACGCTTATATCCAAAATTGGGGAACTTACTCTAATCAAACGGCTGTTTGCGTTGGAATGAGCCGACAAGAAATTGTAAATTATCTTCGTAGAATAAAATCGCCTGCAGAAATGGCTGTAAGATTTTTAGAGAGAACCGCCGATTTTGATAAACATATTCGGAATAATTCCGACACTATTTCAAAAGTTTTTTACGACGAGGGACGTTCTATTTTATCGTTTGCTGATTGGAAGAACGATTGGCAACATTGGGATTATTTAGTCCACGAAATAACTCACTTAGTCCACAACATACTGGGACACTACAAAAATATGATGGACGAGGACGAGGCAAGGGCATATCAAACGGAGTTTCTTTTCATAGAAATCCGGCGAAAACTTTGGAAGTTAAGTGAAAAATAACTTAATCCTAAAATGACCTACTACCCTCTCTCAAAAGCTCTCAAGCTTTCCCAAAAAGATATGGAAGATTTAGCCAAAGTCCAGCGAGAACTTTCTTCCATCCAGCATAGGATGTTCAAGGAAAACTATGAATCTTTTTACCATTATCTTTTTCGCGGCGGGTTAAGACCAAAAGAAAGAATTGACCCCTCTAATCAAGTATGGCCGAGAAATGAAATTATCGGGGGAAAATAAAAAAACCGCATAGCAAATTGCATATCTGCGGCTCAAAACGCTATTTTGATTTTATGAGCACTCTATATATAGAATCGTTTTGACACATAATCGGTTACTTGGCAAGGGGATAAGGTTGCCTATTGACATATAAGAAAAAAGGGAGTAATATGTCTCTAACTCACTGAGGGATTGGTGAAGTGGGATGCAAACTCCTGTCAAACGGCTCCTACCACCAATCCTGGTAGGAGTTTGCATTTAAAATACTCTTTGAAGAAACTTAAAAGGATAAGCGAAAGCGAGGTCGCCGAAAGATATTTTGTGAAACCAAGTCGCCGCTAAAAACTTTGTTCTTTGATGGGGGAAATGTATTGGGTGGTTAGTTTTATAAGTTCAACTACTTCCACAGAACCAGTATCTCACTAACGACAGGCTTATAACCGGAGTTAGCGTTTCCCCTTCAGAGAGCAATTATGAAGAAGACCGGAATGTCCCATTTCACAAATACTTTGATTTCTCCCGCCCAACCCTTAACTGCGGAGGTAAGTATAAGCCTGGAGAAGGTAAAACAATCGGTGAAACCCTTTTGGGGATAAGGAGGGATTGTTGACAGCTCGGAAATGTGAAAGAATTATCAGACACTAAATAAACAATAGTCTTGGAAAACTATCGGGGCGCGCCTTCCAAGACCGCGCCCTTTTAGTTTAAAAATATGAAAATTAAAGACAATTCAAACGATAAAAAATACTTTACGATAATCCCGAATTATGTCCTTAATCATTCTTCGGCGATTGACCAAAGTTTGTATATCCAAATGAAGCGATTAACTGGCGATGGCGAGGGAGTTTGTTATGCTTCAGAAAAATACTTTAGAGATAAACTAAAAATAGGAAGAAATGCTCTAAAAAATTCAATTAAATATCTCATAGACCATAAATGGATTGAAGAATATGGAGAAAGAGATGTCGAAACAAAAGGAGGCACCCAAAAAGTAAAAACTTATCTTGTAAAAGACATTTGGAAACAAAACATAGAACATTATAAAGGGGTGTCCCAAATAGCACCCCTTACAGATAAAGGGGTATCTGAAATGACAACAAGGGGTGTCCCAAATGAATCTAAAGGGGTGTCCCAAATGACAACAAAGAAGAACGTAAGAGAAGAAGAACTAAAGAACGTAGCAAAACTTGTTTTGCGGACTAATAATTTTATAGAATTATTCAAAGCAGTTAATCCCTCTTATGAGCAACTTTTCAAGAATAAAACCCAACGAGGCGCGATTGAACGGCTCGTCCGAAAACACGGCGAGGAAAAATTGGCAAACACGATAAAAGCCCTGCCACAAATTATTAATCGCCCATTTGCCCCACGAATAACCACTCCGCTTGAATTGGAAAGGGATTTAGGAAAATTGCTGGCATTTTATAATCAAGAGAAAGGAAAAGTCGTAACATCAAAGTTTAGTTTTTCAAAATGAATTATAGATACAGAGTGGACAATGCGGACATAATAGTTTCGCCCGAAGAAGACCAAAAAATAAAAAATGATATTAAGGCGGGTAAGTCAATTTGTTTTTTAAGAAACGATATGCTGGCGATAAATGTAAACTTTATCCGTTACATAAAGGAAACTGATAGTTTAACCGAAGAACAGGAACACAACCGAGAAGAAGTTAAAAAACTTCCCGAACAAACCGAAAAAACTTACCAAGAAAAAAGAGCAAGCGGACAGGGATTTTTAAGGATAACTCACGAAGAATTTTACGCCCGAATGAAATGGGAACATAAACCAGATTGCGTTTGTAAAATAAAACAGGCCGCAAACAAACCAAAAGAGGATTGAGGGGGATAGGAGAATGAAAGAAGAAATCATAAACGAAAAAATAAAGATAGTTCAGGGCGATTGTTTGGAGTATATGAAAACCTTGCCTGATAAGAGCATAGATTTAGTTTTGACTGACCCGCCGTATGGAGTTGGTATGAATTATGATGTTTATAAAGATAGTGAAGAAAATTGGTTTGAGTTAATGGATAAAGCAATTCCTGAAATGAGAAGAATTGGGAAAATGGTTATCTTCCCGAGTTGTCAGATTAAACGACTTGATTGGTTTTATAAAAACCACAAACCAGATTGGTTAATGTGTTGGTATAAGGGAAGTGTTGGAAGTGCGGGATATACTGGATTCAATGATTGGGAGCCTCATTTAGTTTATGGAAAAAATAATACAACTATGCACGATTACTTTCGAGCAACTCCCGAGCCACAAGATAACGGGCATCCTTGCCAAAAACCGATAAATTGGGCAGGTTGGCTGATAAAAAGGGCGACAAATAATGATGGCGATATAGTTTTAGACCCCTTCGCTGGTTCATTTACTACCGGCGTTGCTTGTGTCAAGTTAAACAGAAAATTTATCGGCGTGGAAATATCGGAAAAGTATTATGAAATCGGCAAAGAAAGAATAAAACGGGAATTATCCCAATCAAAGCTATTCTAACCCCACTTATCCCCTTGACTTGTTTATGATTATCGTGTAGGATAAAGAACATGGAAAAATTGAAAGTAAAAAAAGAAGGTAGAAAAGGCATTTATATTCCCCAAAAAGATTCCTTAAAGGATTTTATCCGAGCAAGAAAATTAAAACAGATACACAATTTTATTCCAAGTGGGGCGATGATGATTGGCGCAGACCATAAAGTTAAAAGTGTAATGGAAGATATTGACCGAGCCGATAGATTGGCGGTATTTACTGACCCTTACGCCAATATGGGACATTCACTTGCTTTAATTTATAAAGAAAAACTTGAATGTTATGATATTGGAAAAATAACGATTGATGAATTAGAAATCAAATGATAACCTGCCCCAAATGTAAACATCGCTGGCTTCCGAGAGTTAAAAAACCGAAAACTTGCCCTCGTTGTAAAAACTATCTCCCGATTTCCAAACCCCCAACACCACATAAAAAGTAAATGAAAAAGATTATAAGAAAAGTATTGTTTTGGTTATTAAAGGATAAAGTTCGTGCCTATTGTATTTCACAAATAATTAGTGACATAGACCTTGTTCAATCAAATGGGGATATAACTGAATATGTAAAGTTAGAAATGGCACACAAAATTGGGAGGGAACTTTTGAAAGATGGAGCGATAGAGATTGAAATAGATGATTGGAAACAATTTAACGGGACAAGATATATTATGAGAGTATATTGTGTGAATTTCAATCGCCCCGAAAAAAACAACCCCCAAAAAACTTAATAGAAATTATATTGGAATTGACTTGAATAAAGATTACTGCGAAATCGCCCGAAAAAGATTAGAAGCCGTTAATCCAATGCTATGAAGCGTTATCTAAACCGAAAAGGAAAATCTGAAGTTTCAAAGTGCAAGACGAGGATACAGGGGTTGCTCCGGGAGTTGGCTATCATTCGGGACAAAGGTTGCGTTCTCGCGCCATACCAAGGCAAAGATGGGATACCCTACTGCAACGGCTACAGGCGAGACGGCGGATTGATTCTTCAATACGACCATTTGAATAGTCGAGCTCACAATGTCAGTTTCGCCGAATTAAAACTCGGAGTGATTGTTTGCAAAGCCCATCACGGCTGGAAAGGATTTACGGATAACAATAAAAAACTATACGATATTCTTATAAGAAAAATAATCGGCAAGGAACGGGCTAAATTATGGGATAGGTGCGAGGCGGATACCAAAGCATACCCGATGGGCGAATGGGAATGGGCGAAAGTAGAAATTGATTTAACTCAAAGGTTGAAAGCCGAACTCGCTAAATTGAAGATTTAAAAACCCTAAAAAGCCGAAACACGATTTAACCCTTATAAAACCTATATAAGTTATCCACAGTTTGGCTATTGCTATTATTACTATTATCGTATAAGATAAAAATACATTAAGGGGCAAGCTCAATTAACTTATCGGCGAAGGTTTTGACCCTGACCCACAAAATAAATTCTTGCCCCCTTAATTCAAAACAAATGTCAGAACAAAAAGAATGGTTAATAAAATGTTTGAAGTTGGCATTTTTAACAATCACGCCGTGGGAGAAGTCGCATTATGAAAATCAGTTTTCGGTGGATTATATTAAAGGTTGGAATTACTGCCTCAAAGAGATAAAGAAAAATCGGGCGAAATATATTAAACACCTTCAAGAAACAAATTAAACACCTTCAAGAAACAAAATGAAAAAAGTAATTACTTACGGTCAAGAGTGTGAAAAGTGCGGGTATCAATGGTTTTCTCGAAAAGAAAAACCAAAGAGTTGCCCCGAATGTAAAACTCGCTTAAAGAATCAATGGTTGGAAAAAATAAAAGTCGCGGAAAAAACCGAAAAACCAAAATGATTAAAGACACATTAGCAATGACGGCAACGCTCGCGGGGATAGCAATTTGGTCGGTAGTAATTTACTCGCTATGAACGGCGACCGCAAGAACGAAAAAGTAATCCTGATGAACGCCTTTAATCTGCTGAACCGATTATGCGCTGGGAAGCATTACGCCAAAGCCGAAAAAACAGCAAAGCA
>ERZ1292629.2667-Hain-H43-01um-R1-2667-length-14629-cov-7_pt1 | contig 14629 bp, 17 predicted proteins | sample MGYA00564399_ERZ1292629 | MGnify/ENA primary metagenome ERZ1292629 (study PRJEB36523, sample SAMEA6512636) | groundwater metagenome | collected 2019-01-08 | study: AquaDiva: Metagenomics assemblies of 32 groundwater samples
GCCCGTGAATATGAGTTTGAGGATATGGGGCCTTTTTCCTATGACCACGACGATGATTTTACCGAAAGTACTTTTTTGGTAGCCGAACAAGTATCTCAACGTCCGGAAAAAAACCGGGGAATTGTAATTTGCGGAAGCGGGACGGGGGTCAGTATTGCTGCCAACAAACTACCCAATGTCCGGGCGGGCCTAGGGTTTGCTGAAGATCAGGTGCACGCCTCCCGCAAAGATGACAATATCAATATTTTGGCGTTAGCGGCCGATAACACTGATGAGACCCATGCTCTGAAGCTGGTAGAAAAGTTTTTGGAAACGCCATTTATCGAGACCGAACGTTATTTGAGAAGAATCGAAAAAGTTAGAAGGTTTGAAAGGGTGATATGACTTCCATTCGTGACATATTGGTAGCCGAAAAGAATGTGCTTGTACGAGCAGACCTAGAATGGGTAGGCGCAGAGGCTCAAAGGCGCAAAGCCACCAAAGATATAGTTGAATATCTAAAAATTAGAGGGGCCGAGAGAGTCAAAGTCATTGGTCACAAAGGAAATATTGATCAAGTCATGGAATTGGGAGTGGATATAAATTTTGATTTACGCAGTGATCTGCGTGAAGAAACCAACGATGAAAGCCTAGCCCAAGAATTGGCCTCTGGCTTTGATGTCTATATCAACGAAGCCTTTGCTACGAGCCACAGGCGGCATTGTTCTATTGATGCCTTACCCAGACTAATGAAGTCACAAGGGAAACAAGTAGGGATAGGTCTTCGGTTTGAGAAAGAGATAGAAGTACTTTCTAAAGTGACAAAAGGTCTCTTGGTAATTGGCGGAGCTAAAGCGGGAGACAAAGCTAAATATGCAGATGAGATGGAGAAAAAAGAATGGACAGTTTTACGTGGCGGTTTGCTTCCCGGAGCTGATCTTCGTCCAGATGGTTTAGATATATCAGATGACGCAATTTCTAATTTCCAATTTACTATTTCCAATGCCAAAACCATTGTAGTTGCTGGACCTTTAGGGAAATACGAAGAGGTTCCGGGGGGGACCCAAAAAATATTTATGGCTGTGGCAAATAGCAAGGCTTATAAAATTGCCGGAGGCGGTGACACTGAAGCGGCGATAGAAAAATATAAATTGAGAAATAAATTTGATTGGATTAGTGTCGGCGGCGGCGCCATGCTAGAGTATCTTTCTTCCGGTACTTTACCTGGAATAGAAGCTCTATCTTGACATATGACTATATATAGAGTTATCATATACATATGGACATTGCAATTCCTTTTATCACCACTGTCGCTGACCTACAAAGGGGGTACCGGTCTTTGGTTGACAAAATCAAGGAGACGGGAGAACTATTACTGGTAGTAAATAACGGTAAGCCCGACGTGGTAGTGATGAGTGCAGATGTTTATAGTGCCAAAGCATTAAGGTTAAAAGAACTGGAGGAAGAGTATTCATTAAGGATATTCAACGAGGCTATTGCTGAATATAAAGCGGGAAAAACCGTGTGGCTTAAAAAAGGTCAAAAGTTGAGTGATATACTATAAAGATATATGGAAGTAGGGGTGACGTCTCATTTTATAAAGAGATCAAAGAGACTTTCTGCCAAAGAGAGAAATTTACTTGATCAGAAAACCACAATATTTCAAAATAATCCTCGAGATATCAGATTAAAAACCCATCAATTGGGAGGGAAATTACGGGAATATATGGCTTTTTCTCTGACTCGTGGAAAAAGAGTTAAGTTTATTTTGGTCGAGAGCAATAGAGCCTTGTTTGTAGACGTAGGCACTCATGATGAGGTATATTAAAGTATGATAAAAGTGGCGATAAATGGTTTTGGCAGGATTGGCAGATTGGCGGCCCGGATAATTCTGACCAAGTTTCATAATCAGATTGAACTCGTGGCTATAAATACCAGTGGATCAATGGAGACGGCGGGATGGTGCCACCTTCTAAATAATGATACGACATATAGACAGTTCGAGTTACAAGTGACAAGTGACAAAGACAATCTGATTATTGAAAGCATGGGACTAAAAATTCCGGTACTGGCCCAGAGAGATCCGGAATTACTTCCTTGGAAAGATTTGGGAGTGGACGTTGTTTTGGAATGCACAGGGAAATTTACAGATGAACTTGGTGCCCTCAAGCACGCCAAGGCCGGAGCCAAGCATGTGATAATTTCTGCTCCATCTAAAGGCGGTAACGTCGGTACTTATGTCTTGGGGGTTAATGAATTTAAAGAAGGTGTTGTTTTATCAAATGCTTCTTGTACCACCAATTGCATTACTCCGGTGGCTGCGGTCATTCATTCTAAATTTGGAATATTAAAAGCCATGATGACAACTGTTCATGCCTATACCGATGATCAGAATTTACAAGATGGATCGCACAATGATTTGAGGAGAGCCAGGGCCGCAGCAGCCAATATTGTCCCAACTTCCACTGGGGCTGCCATTGCCACCACCGAAGTTATTCCAGAATTAAAAGGCTTATTTGACGGAGTTTCACTTCGGGTTCCGGTCATTACCGGATCAATTGCTGATTTTGTCTTTGTAACAAAAGTCAAAGTTACCCGCGAGGAAATAAATCAGGCGCTTGTTGATGCAAGTACCTCTCAATACAAAAACATTATTGGTATCTCTGGCCTTAATGGTGTGTCTGACCACCTAGTATCGTCGGATATTATAGGCAGTAGTTTTAGTGCAATTGTCGATACTGAATTTACTCAAGTTATTGATGGAGACCTGGTCAAAGTCCTTGCTTGGTATGACAATGAATGGGGTTATGCTAATCGTTTAGTAGAGCAAGTATGCAAATTATTCCAGCCATCTTAACAAATGACATTGAAGAATTTAATAATCTTCTGGTGAGGGTTAGTGTCACCAAAAAATATGATCGGGTGCAAGTTGATTTTATTGACGGAGAATATACCAATAATCTGACAATTCTCCCCAAAGATATCAAAAATCCATATGATCTCAAGATTGATGCGCATTTAATGGTAGTGGAGAAAAATCTACAGAGCTATTTGGATAGTTTAGTTGGTTTTGACAGAATTATTGTCCAAATGGAAAGCATATCAAGGCCCGAAAACTACGACTGTCTGGCGCTCGACATTCATTCGCCAATCGAGGCCATCATGCCATATTTACCAAAACTAAAATTAGTAAATCTGATGGCCATTGAGCCTGGACATGGAGGACAGACGGCGGATCTTAGGATCTTTGAAACCATAAGTAACTTAAGTAACTTACGACACTTAAAGAACCTAAGCTTTCTAATTAGCGTAGACGGAGGCGTAGAACAAAAACATCTGGACTTGCTTGCCGGTCTGGGAGTAGACGAGGTTGTGGTGGGGGCCAACAGAGTGTTATCATGGAGTGTATGACTGCCATTAAAAAAATAAAAACCGTTTCATGCCTGGGGTTTGCCGACGCTCTTCCTCACGATCAGGTCTATACCGATGCATTTGAGGTTGGAAAAATACTAGCCCAAAATGGTTATGCCGTGGCAGATGGGGGAGGTCCCGGAGTAATGAGAGCAGCCACCGAAGGGGCCGAGTCAGTGGGGGGTCACACTATCGGAGTGACATTCTATCCCAAAGACATCACTAATTTTGAAGGCAGGGACGCTAATAATAAATTTGATAAAGAAATAAAAACTAATAACTATCTGGAAAGAACTCTTAAACTTCTGGAGGTAGGCCAAGCCTATGTGATATTCAAAGGCGGAGTGGGGACCATTTCCGAATTTGGTATGGCCTGGGAACTGGCATCGTTGTATGCCGGTCACTCCAAATCGCTGATTTTATATGGCAAGTTTTGGGAAAAGATTATGGTAGCCATGATTTCACAAATGATAATGCGCCCAGACAATCTTCAGGTTTATCGAGTGGTCGAATCTCCTGGGGAAGTAGTGGCAGCGCTAAATCTGTTCGAAGTAGCTATGAAAGACAATACTAAGCGCAAGATGAATCCCAATGAAAAAGCCTTTCAGATATGATACTAATTTACAATTTACAATTTTCAATTTTCAATCAATTTTCAAATTCCAATTTACAAATATCAAATGATATCTAATTTACGAATACAGGAGTTAGAGTTGATTGCTGAGAAAGTCCGCGAAGACGTGATTGCGATGCTTGTAGCAGCGGGCAGCGGACATAGTGCCGGATCTTTGGGCATGACGGACGTTTTTACCGCGATTTATTTTTCAAAGACTCTCAATTTAGATCCCAAAGATCCCTGGAATCCAAACAGGGATAGAATATTATTAAGCAATGGGCACATTTGCCCAGTGTGGTACGCAGCCCTGGCTCGAGCAGGGTATCTTTCCCATGAAGAATTATTGACTTTGCGCCAAATTGGAACACGGCTTCAGGGCCATCCGCATTACCGAGAATTTCCTGGTGTCGAGAATACCGGAGGTCCCTTGGGTCAAGGTTTGTCTCAAGCCATCGGGGTCACTTTGGCAGGGCAGATGAACAAGTCAGATTACCGGACAATTTGTTTATTGTCAGATGCTGAGTTACAAGAAGGCCAAAACTGGGAAGCTATTATGTTTGCCGGTAAAAATAATCTCTATAAATTAACAGCCATTATTGACCGCAATAATATTCAGATAGACGGCTTTACCGAAAATATAATGCCTCTAGAACCTTTGGCCGATAAATTTAAATCTTTTAATTGGTCGGTTATCGAAGTCGACGGACATAATATTTCTGAAATTGTTGATGCTCTCAATAAAGCCAAAGCGATATTTGAAAATCCCACTGTCATCATTGCTCACACCATTCCCGGAAAGGGCGTAGATTTCATGGAACACGACTTCAATTGGCACGGCAAGCCACCCGACTGGGCCGAAGCCACCGAGGCTCTTAAAGAATTGCGAAGTTTGGGTGGAAAAATAAGGAGTGAATATGAGTAAAGCAACCCGCGATGGTTTTGGAGAAGCTCTCTTGGAGTTAGGAGCTAGCAATCAGAAGATAGTCGTTTTGACTGCGGATTTGACTGAAAGTACAAGGGTGGCGGATTTTGCCAAGAAGTTTCCCGAGAGATTTATAGAGTGTGGAGTGGCGGAGCAAAATATGGCAGGTATTGCCGCGGGTTTGGCAGCTGAAGGAAAAATTCCCTTTATTACTTCGTACGCTGTCTTTTCTCCCGGGAGAAATTGGGATCAAATTCGAGTTTCAATTTGTTATTCTAACCTTCCAGTCAAAATTATTGGCTGTCACACTGGATTATCGGTAGGCCCCGATGGAGCCACTCATCAAGCCCTGGAAGACATTGCCCTGATGCGGGTCTTGCCAAACATGACAGTCGTTGTGCCATGTGATGCAATACAGGCAAGGCAAGCGACGCAGGCATCAATATCAATAAATGGTCCTGTCTACATACGGCTGACGCGTGAAGCAACTCCCGCAATCATTCAATCTTCAAATATCAAATTTCAAATCGGGAGGGCTGAAATTTTGGAAAATTATGGGCAGGATGCAGCGATCGTTGCTTGTGGTCCACTGGTCTATCAGGCTCTCATTGCCGCAAAAGAATTGAATGATGAAGGCATAAAAACAATGATTGTAAATAATCACACCATCAAGCCATTAGATAAAGTGACGTTATTAAAAGCTGCGCGTGATTGCGGAGCAGTGGTCACTGTCGAAGAACATCAAGTAAATGGTGGAATGGGATCAGCTGTCGCCGAGTTGCTTTCGGCAAACTATCCCGTGCCAATGGAATTTGTGGGAATGCAAGACTCGTTTGGCGAATCGGGTGACCCAGATCAACTCCTTGCAAAATATGGGATGAGTGTTGGTAAAATAAAAGAGATGGTTAAAAGTGTTATATTAAGGAAAGGGCGGTGATTATAATGGCAGTTAAAAAAAGTGACAAAGTATTAAGCAAAAAGTGTGATTCCTGCGGGTGTTCTTGCTCCGGCAAATGGGCAACAGTCGGTTGGTCTCTATTACTCCTTGGAGGATTGGGACATATGCTCCCGGCCCAAATGATGCCACTTCTGAAATATTCCATGTATGGAGTTTCACTCCAGATGGTAGTCGGAGTACTATCAGTAGTCGCAGCATTGTATTTTTTGTTAGGAAATGAATAACTCTCCCCGCCTCCGGCACCCCCTCTCTTAGTTTAAGAGAGGGGACGGGGGTGAGTTATAATAGACATATGAAACAATTTCTCTTGGCCTATGATCAGGGCTTTGAACATGGCCCGACCGACTTTAATGACGAGAATGTTGACCCCCAGCAAATAATTGATATTGGCGAAAAAGCTCAAGTCTTTACAGGAATTATTTACCACGAAGGAATTGCTGAGAAATATAAAACAAATTTACCCTTAATAATTAAGTTAAACGGCAAGACAAAACTTCATCCCGACGAAGATCCCTATAGTCCACAACTCTGCACCGTTGCTAAAGCCCTGGAATTGGGAGCCAAATCCGTAGGCTATACAATCTTTGTAGGCAGTGAGCACGAGGCCAAGATGATGCAGGAGTTTTCGGCAATTGAAGACGAAGCTCACAAAAGTAATATTCAAGTCATTGCCTGGATGTATCCGCGGGGTAAGTCAGTAAAAAATCTCGAGACTTCTCGTGATATTGTCGCATATGCTGCTAGGCTTGGATTGGAGTTGGGAGCAGATTATGTAAAAGTTCCCTATACAGGAGATGTTGCCAGTTTTTCTTGGGTAGTCAAGTCCGCCGGAAAAACAGGAGTCCTTGCCCAAGGTGGAGCAAAAATAGATGAAAGCATATTGTTAAAGGAAACAAGTGAAATTATGCAATCAGGAGCCAGGGGTATGGCAGTTGGCCGAAACATTTGGCAGGCAACAGATCCCGTTGGTTTGTCAAAGAAAATAGCAGAGATTATTTTTAAAAATTAAAAATTATGAAATATAATGTATTGAGTTTAGGTCCTGCCAGAATGGATGTTTTTATCAAGCTGCCGGAAGACCAAATTGACGAAGTCTGCAGTATTGACCGAAAACGCTGCAAAATAGAGCTTGGATTTGGAGAAAAGATTCCGGTTCAGGCTCTGGAATTTGCGGTGGGGGGGAATACCGGAAACAATGCAGTTGGTCTTTCTCGATTGGGCCTAAAAGTGGCAATGGTTGGGGCACTGGGCTCGGGGTTCTCTGACAAAATGGTTTTAGAAAGTCTTCAAAAAGAGAAAGTCGATACTAAATTTGTCAAACAACTGCCAGTAGAATCTGGCTTTGGTGTAGTCATTGGCTATCAAGAAGAGCGGACAATTCTTTCTTATTATCCATCTATGGATGGAGAGTTTGCGGTAGATACAGATACTGAATCTGACTGGATCTATTTGACTACCGCCGGAAAAAACTATCTGGAATTTTACAATCAGGCAATTATCTGGGCCAAAGAACACAATGCCAAAATTGCTTTTAATCCTGGGTCCCGCCAAATTAAAGAAAATAAAATAAATGAGGATTTGACTGTCACCGACCTGCTTTTTGTGAACCGCGAAGAAGGAAATGAGTTATTAAAGACCGATTTGGATGGTCGTGATCTCGCTCGGAAATTGGCAAAGCTTGGTCCAAAAATTGTAGTTGTGACAGATGGCCCTGCCGGAGCCTATTGTTTTGATGGCCAAAAAGACTATTTTGCACCGATTATTGATGCGCCGGTAGTTGAACGCACAGGAGCAGGAGATGCTTTTGGCTCAGGCTTTATGGCAGCCATCATTCACGGAAAATCTATTTCAGAGGCTCTTGTTTGGGGCTCCAAAAACTCCGCTTCGGTTCTTGGTTTCGTCGGTCCACAAAAGGGATTGTTAACCAAAGATCAAATCTGGTAATATAAATATATGAAAATATTGGTGACATATAAGATTCCGTTTTATGACGAAGTCATAGAACCACTAAAAAATGATGTCGTATTGGGAAAACTGGAAGATTTAGATGGGAGCTATGATGGTCTGCTCTGTCTTTTGACCGACAGAATCACGGCAAAAGTTATCGAGCCGGCCCTGAAGTTAAAAATAATTGCCAATTATGCCGTGGGTTTTGACAATATAGATTTGGAAGCCTGTAAAGCCAGAAACATTATGGTCACAAATACCCCCTGTGACGAAGTCAACGAAGCCGTGGCTGAATTTACCTGGACCTTAATTTTGGCATTGTCCCGCCAACTGGAAAATGCCGCCGATTTTGCCAAAAATGTCGGGTACCGTGGTTGGGAGCCGGATATTTTTATTGGGGCAGACCTAAAAGGCAAGACTTTGGGTGTAATCGGTGCCGGTCGAATCGGCAGTATTGTCATTGAAAAGGCTGGTGCTTTTGGTATGAAAGTGCTTGTTCATTCTCGTTTCGCAAACACAAAACTAGAAGACATATTGGTCCAATCGGATATTATTTCCCTGCATGTCCCATTGACACCTGAAACTCATCATATGATAAACAGTAAAACCGTATTTAAACACGGCGCTTATTTAATAAATACGGCTCGTGGTCCCGTAGTGGATGAATTTGATTTGTTAGGATTATTAAAAGATGGAATGTTAGCGGGAGTAGCACTCGATGTCTGGGAAAATGAGCCATATCCCCGACCGGAATTAGTAGAAATGCCCAATGTTATTTTGACTCCCCATATTGCTTCGGCCACCAAATCAGCCCGGATGGCTATGGGTAAAACGGCTGTTGCTAATCTATTAGCTGTCGTTTTGGGTCAAACGCCTCCCAATCTGGTATGACGCCGGTCAACCGCCGGGGCATTTTGTGGTTTTTTTTGATTTGTGGAGTAATAAGTCTAATAATTTGGTCCAGAACCCAAAAATATGATTCTTTTTCCTGGACCAAACCTTTTGAAGTCAGTTACTTAATACCAAAATCAAACAAAGATACTTTGCAATTAAAAAATTTGGTAAAAAATCTACAGGGCAGTTATGCCGTACTGGTTTATCATTTAGGTGATCAAACTTGGTACGGATTAAACGAGGAGATGGTAATGCCGGCGGCATCAATTATGAAAGTGCCAATTATGGCCGCGGCATTGGATACACTAAATATAGAAGACACATATGTTTTGAACAATAGTGACAAACAAACAGGGTCAGGGAGTATTGAATTTATGAAGGAAGGAACGGCTTTTACCATCAAAAAATTGATAATTGAAATGGGTCAAAAGTCAGATAATACTGCTACTAATGTTTTGGTCCAGAAAGTAGGTATAGAGGCAGTGTTAAAAACAATATCAGATTGGAACTTAGACAAAACTGATTATAATCAAAATACTACTACAGCAAACGATGTCGGTAAAATGTGGCAAGAGGTTTATAAAAAACCTGACATGTGGGAATATTTGGAGGACAGTATTTATGAAGACAGGATTTCCTTGGAACTACCTGAGGATACGCGATTTGTTCACAAAGTTGGGACTGATAATAACATCTGGTCAGACGGGGGGATAATTCAGTGCCAAGTGCTAAGTGCTAAGTGTCAAGTAAAGCCATTCATATTAGTGATATTAACCAAGGACGTAAACAGAAAAGAGGCGGAAAAAGTTGTCCCCGAGATAACTAAAATTATCTGGGACTACGAAGCAAAATCCGCAGGATTATAATCCCCGTCACCACTGCCGTAAGTATCCCAATCAAAATAAGTGTATTTCTATAATTCTTCACATCCCAATTTTAGCACCATTCAATATTTTGTCACGCTCTTCTTGCTCTTTTTTGGCTTTATCTTCCAGATATTTCTTGATAGCATCGGGATTACAGGCACGACCTGGCTGGGTACCTGGGACAAAGTATTCCGTCTTGGATGAACAGCCCTCACAAGCCAACTCGCCGGTAATGGTGCAAATAGCGACCTTGATAAGATCGGCAGGTGGAGCCACGACCGTGGGTGATTTTCCCTTGAGCAATTCGTCCATAATTTTTCGCCATATTGGCGATGCTCCAGTCACGCCGGATGCCACATAACTCATCGGAGAATTATCATTGTTTCCCACCCAGACTGCGACTAAGCGGTCGGGTGAATAGCCGATGGTCCAGTTGTCCCGCATATTGTTGGTGGTCCCGGTCTTGACCGCTATCTGATGATTGGGGATAAATAAATCTGACCTAAAGCCAAAAGCCGGGGCCCGGGCATTATTATCAGATAAAATATCAGTAATCAGATAAGCAATTTTTGGATCAATGACATTCGTCGCTGGAAACTCGCTCAGTTTTTCTAGTAACTTGCCGTTACTATCACGAATAGCTAAGATCGGATGGAGATTTACGCGTTGACCGGCATTGGCAAAAACTGCGTAAGCTGTCGCCATGTCTAACATTGTTACCTCTCCACCTCCCAAAGTCAGAGACAGACCAAATCTTGACGGGTCATTCCAAGTCGTAATCCCCATCTCTTGGGCAAGCGAAATCATATTTTCTACGCCGTTGGCGGCCAGCACTTTGACAGCCGGAATATTGTAAGACGATCCCAGAGCTATTCGCAAGGGGACTTTGCCGTGCCATTTACCGTCGTAATTGACCGGCGAATAACTAGGTTGGCCGGGAGTCTTGTAAGTAATCGGAGCATCTTCAATCAGAGTTCCAGGAGTGAAATTATGCATCAGGGCCAGAGCGTAATTGATGGGTTTAATTGAACTTCCCGGTTGACGAAGAGCCCTCGTAACATTGACATTGCCATCATTTTTGGTATCAAAATAATCCCGGGATCCCACCATAGCCAGAATTTCACCCGTGGTTGGATTGGTAATTATTGCAGCACCATTACCGATTCTTAGGTAAGCCACTTTGGCGGTTTCATTAAAAACTATTTCCTGAGCTTTTTCCTGAAGACCCAGATCCAGAGAGGTGGTAACATCCAGCCCGCCCTGCTCGACTACATCGTCTCCATATTTTTGGGCCAATAATTCTTTAATGTACATTACAAAGTGTGGAGCCTTAATGTCAATTCTGGGAACGGCAAAAACTAATGCCGTTTCGCTGGCTTTTTGGGCCTGTTCCCAAGTAATATGATTGTCCTCACTCATCCGGCGCAAGACTTCTTTTTGGCGGGATTTGGCCAGCTCCGGCCGTGATCCAAAAGGGGAATAAGTGGTGGGGGAAGCGGGTAAGCCAGCCAACAAAGCAGCTTCCGGCAAGCTGAGCAGGTTTGCAGACTTGCCAAAATAAGTCTGAGCTGCTTCTTCTACCCCATAAGCTTCGCCTCCATAACTTACTCTATTCAAATACATTTCTAGTATTTGGTCCTTAGAATATAGGAGCTCGACAGCGATAGCCAAGACCAATTCCCGGACTTTGCGTTGTAGAGTTCTCTCTGGTGATAACAACGCCGTTTTTACTAATTGTTGGGTAATGGTAGAACCACCTTCAACAGATTTTTTGTTTATATTGCGCCAAATTGCCCGGAGTGTACCGGTGATGGAAAAACCGGAATGGCGGTAAAACTCTTTGTCTTCGATAGCGATGGTTGCTTGTCTCAGAAATAACGGAACTCGGTTTAAATTAACTAAAGTCCTGTTTTGGTTTTTATATAATTTATACAGAGTTACTCCATTACGGTCTCTGATGTGGGTGGTTAGGGGTACGGGTTTGGTGGTGAGAGTTGTGGGGGAGGGAAGACCCTTGAAAACATAAACATAAATTCCAAATCCCAAAATCAAAATCCCAATCACACTTATGGCAAATTTATAGTTTGGTTTAAGTTTTGGAAATCTAATCAGGGGTATTTGAATAACCGGCAGAGTAATTTTGAACAAATACACATTCTTCAAAAGGTTTTTTAGCCACGATCTTTTGGGCGTAGAGTAGACTATTTTTACCGTTTCTGCTTTGTGCCTTTGAGCCTTTGGGCCTTTGAACCTAAATAGTAAAGGCAGTCTAAAAAATAACCAATAAACAGGTTTGCCTATAGCCACCAAAATAGAAGCGATGTCTGTCCACATTTTCATGGGGTGATTATATGACACTATAGGATATCTGACAACGCCCAAAAATTGCGCTTGCAAAAGAAGAAGGGGAAGAGTAACATCTGGTTTTAGGATGCCCGACGTATTAATCGAAGCGAAATTTGTACCTAAGACACAACTTGATTGGTCAGGAGTTTTGCGAACAATACAAGCGCTGACAGATAGTCATGGACCTTCCGATTCAATTAATTTTGTGAGAAGGAATGGATGGTTGGTCGGGCAATTCGTCGATATGTCTGATGCGGAGCTTACGAGATTAGGAATGAATGCCGATACTATAAAAAAATTGGCTTCGGCAATAATTTTTGCAAATATAGAACTATCTGACAGCTCTTCCTGAGGGATCGAGGTGAATGATATTGGCTTCGCCGAAGCCTCCGGGGCAATCCAGACACAGCTCAACTCCTAGGGGATCAAAGATGACTGCATGGTTTTGCGTTTCATCGCCTATTTTTATATCCCGCCTGATGTCGCCCTGAACAGGCGGAAAAGTGCCTTTCAAAAAATATTCGTATCTTGGGCTACAGTCCGGCGGAGCCGGATCAGGTACTTTTAGACCTGACAAAGCACAAACCATACCTCCAATTACATCGGGCGGTTGAGTAGGCCAATGGGGGGATTTGTCTTTGAGGACAAAACTCATAATTTTGTTCCAAATAGGTGAGGCCCCGGTGACACCCGATGCCACATTGCTCATGGGGGAATTATCATTATTGCCCACCCAGACCGCCACCAAAATATCGGGATTATAGCCTATGGTCCAGTTGTCCCGTTTGTCATTGGTTGTCCCGGTTTTGACTGAGACCTCCGGGTGCTTGGGGACTACTAAATATGATGATTGGCCAAATGTTGCAGACCTGGCCCCATTGTCAAACAATAGATGGGAGACAATATAGGCCGCTCCGGCAGAAATAACCCGGGTATTTGACGGTAACGATGGAGCTTTCTCTAAAACTTGGCCATCACGGTCACGGACCTCCAAAATAGGATTTAAATTTACCCGGGTTCCGGCATTGGCCAAGACGCCAAAGGCGGTAGCCAGGTCGAGCATTGTTACTTCACCGCCACCCAAAGTCAAAGACGGACCATATTTGGTTGGATCGGTAAAAGTGGAAATGCCAAATGCGGCGGCAGACGCAACAAAATCCGAAAGACCATTGATAACCAGAGCTTTGACAGCGGGAATATTAAAAGAATTGGCCAGAGCAAACCGGACTTGGGTTGGCCCATGCCATTGGCCATCATAATTAACAGGACAATACAGTTCCTGATCGGCTTGGGCAAAGCAAGTCGGTTTGTCAGCAAGAACTGTGGCAGCCGTAAACAATTTGCGGTCAATGCCAATGGCGTAATTGATCGGTTTAATAGCACTTCCCGGCTGACGATTCGCCAAAACGACATTGACGTTACCATCATCTTTGAGATTAAAATAATCTTTGGATCCGACCATCGCCAGAATTTGTCCGGTCTTGGGGGCAGTGACTATCGCTGCTCCATTACCCACTTTTTCGCGTTTTAATTTAGCCACTTCTGTGGCTACTGCGTCTTGGGCAAAGTTTTGTAAGTCAAGATCCAGAGTAGTTGTGACAATTAGTCCCTCTTCTTGAATTTTCTTGAGGCCATACTTTTCGGCCAACAAATCTTTGACCCACAAGGAAAAATGGGGAGCCTTGAGCGTAGTCGAAAGGTCAAAATTGATTTCCGTCTCTAACGCCTGATCATATTCAGATTGCGAAACAAGCTTGTTGTCCAGCATTTGTTTAAGGACATATTTTTGGCGGAGTTTGCTTTGCTCGGGACGTGAACCAAATGGAGAATAGTATGATGGGGCTTGGGGAAGACCAGCTAGAAGCGAAGCCTCGGATAAATTCAATTCAGATGCAGATTTACCAAAGTAAGTTTTTGATGCTGACTCGATCCCGTAGGCAGTTCCGCCATACGGGACTTGATTGAGATACATCTCCAAAATCTGGTCTTTGGAATAGGCCATCTCGACTACCATGGAGAGAGTAAATTCGCGAATTTTGCGCTTAATTGTCCGGTCTTGGGTAAGCAGAGCATTTTTGACTAATTGCTGAGTAATGGTCGAGCCTCCTTGCAAGTTTCGCCTAAAAAATGTGTTGATAAACGCTCTGGCAATGCCCCGGACGGAAAATCCGGAATGTTTGTAAAAATCATGGTCTTCGGCAGCCAATGTGGCATTTATTACATGAGCAGGTAAAGCTTTTAGTTGAATTGGTGTCCGCCTCTGGTCAAAGTATATTTCATAAATAAGTTGGCCATTGCGGTCCAAAAGCTTGGTGGACGCCGAAGGGGGATTGTTCGTTAATCTCATTGGGTTTGGCAAACCCCAGAATAAATAAAGGCACAAAGTAGCAAAGGCACAGAGGCTCACAGTAATGACAACTTTTTTTCTTTGCACCTTTGAACCTATGAACCTTTGAGCCTCTACTCTCATACTTGAATTATAACCCAAGAGGGTTTATGATTTGGATATGGCAAAGAAGAAATCCGAAATCCGAATATCGAAATCCGAAACAATATCTAAAGATGAGTTGGACCCCAAAGAAGAGAAGATTTTGGATTGGATATTAAATGGCATTATAGTTTTTGTCCTGGGCTGGTTGGGATTGGGAATTCTTCTGTCCGTGGGGGGATTATTTCATTTGTGGGGATAA
>ERZ1292629.2668-Hain-H43-01um-R1-2668-length-14622-cov-4_pt1 | contig 14622 bp, 16 predicted proteins | sample MGYA00564399_ERZ1292629 | MGnify/ENA primary metagenome ERZ1292629 (study PRJEB36523, sample SAMEA6512636) | groundwater metagenome | collected 2019-01-08 | study: AquaDiva: Metagenomics assemblies of 32 groundwater samples
AATCTGATGCAGATATAATGATAATTAGAGAAACTGACAATGAGGATTATTTAATTTTTAGAAATGAATTTATTAAACTTCTTGAAAAAGAGAACTTTGAAAAGATTGATGTCCCTGATTGGGGCAATTATGAAGATTGTGAGATATATTTAAAGGAGAGCATAACTGAAGGAAATCAAGTTGTAGAGTCTAAGTTTATTTATGGTGATATTAAGACTGCTTATTATATAGAATCTTTAAAAGATAAATATTGCACTACTGAGAGGTTTGAAAAAGTATTTTGTTTTCAAAAATTGTATTTTGATCAGTATTATACTCAGAGGAATAAGCCGGGAATAAAAAATGTAAAATATGGGCATGGTGGAACGAGAGATTTTATGTTCTTAACATGGTTTACGAATATTCTAGATGCATCCGAAAACAGAAAAATCAATATTGAAGACAATTTTCCTTTAGCTTACAAATCCCTTAGTTCTATTTATGAAAGAAAGCTAATAAATTTTGCAGATTACAAAAAATATTCTGAAAGCTTAAGTATTGTTCTTATTCTTCGAAATGAGATTTTGATTCAAAATAAGTTTACTTCTGAAGCAGGGCTCACTTATTTAGATGAAAAAACTATTAATCTCTTGTTCAAAAGAAGATTATTTAAGGAAGAATATTTAATTGATGCGGTTTCGCTTAGAATATATCTTGAGAAACACATACAAAACATTGCGGAGTTAAAACAAATAATCTGGAATTTATTTATTGCACATCTTTATTCTTCAAAAGGATCCGAGTGGACCAATAAATTCAATAATTTTTTAGCAGGAAATATAAATCAATTGGATGTAGACTCAGTTGAAGGATCAGATGAACTACTACAGATGGCAATTATATGGAATATCTCTAAGAAAAGAGACTCAAGCTTGTTTGAACATGTGTTTGAAGAGTATTCTAAGAGTAATAGTTGGGTTATTCTTGCTTCTCTTTGTTGCCATATGGACTGTCCGGATAAGATATTAAATAGAGTTTTAGAAAAAGGTTTTAGAAAAGGGTATGAATATCTTTTAAGGATTATTTCTAGAAATAAGAATGTGTCTAAAGAGACTTTAAAGAGAATAATCGATAATCCTAATTTGGAATATCGATATAAAATTGTTGCTAGAACTGCTTATGAAATGGGGGTCGAAAAAGCGAATGAACTCAGATAAAATTCTTAATATAATTTTATTAAGGCATGGCGAGACTGTTTATAATAAAGAAAAGAGATTACAAAGCCCAAAAGACTCGCTTACGGAATTTGGTAAGAAGCAAATATTGGATTTGCAGAAAGCGCTTGATAAATTTGATTTCAATGCAATAATTTCCAGTGATGAAAAAAGAGCCATAGAATCTGCAGAAATAATTTCTCAGGCAGCGAACAAAGATTTTAAAAAAATTCCTTTAATTAGAGAGAAAAGTAGCGGAGACTTCTCTGATAAATTAGTTAGCGAAGTAGATTGGTCTTTAGTCAAAGGAAGCTTTTTAGAAAAGAAGATTCCTGGAGGAGAGAGTGTAAGAGAAGTTATGATTCGCGCCCTTGAATTTCTTCAAATCTTAAATGAGTTTAAGCAAGGTGAAACAATTTTAGTTGTTTCACATGGAACTTTTTTGAGAATATTATTTTGTTTAGTATTCAATAAAGATATACAAGAATATTTGTTAAACTATGAATTCCCGAATGCTTCCTATATAATAATCTCTCGTTTAGAATCAGGCAAGTGGATATTATCAGAATCTTCGTTAAGTAAAAAAGCAGAGGTATCTCATGGATAGATACACCTATAAACAGGCTTATGAATTAGCAGTGCGATTGCTTCCTCAAGGTTTTGCTCAGATTGAAAGAGGAAGAAATAACTGGGTGTTTGAGTATGCGGAGAGAGTACTAACGATTCCTAGACATGAAAGAGTAAGAGATTATTCTGTAAGGGTAAACGCAATGCGTTTTTTGCTTAATCGTGGAATTCCAGTATCAGAAGTATTAGATTATTCTCTCGAGAGAAATGGCACTCCTGAGTATTTGATAGTTAAAAAAATAGCTGGGGGGCATGTTCAGCTTTTAAGTTCTACTTTGTCTGAGAGAGAAATGATACATCAGTCTGCAGGGGAGATATTAAGAGAGATTCATAATTTAAATTCTTTAATGTATGGAAGACTCAATCGAGATCTAGTCGGAGAAGATAGATCTTGGTCAGATTTTATAGATAACTTTTTTGCAGAATCATTGAGAAGGGTCAAGTTATCTCATCAGTTATACCAGCGATTCGGTGCTTCTTTGGAAGAAGAATATCAAAAAGGCAGAGATAGTTTGCCTACTCTTTCGCCCCCATCATTTCTTCATGCAGATTTTCATTTAGGCAATCTCCTTTTTAAAAATGGACGAGTATCTGCAGTGTTAGATTTAGACATAGTCTCTTCTGGAGATCCTAGTTGGGATACAGGGCATTATTGCCGCACTTTTAACTTTGATAGAATTAGAGGCGTTGAAGATTTTAGAAAAGGATATGGAAAAACAGGAGACTTAATTAAGGAAAGGTTATACTGTTTGATAATCTGGGCAAGAAAAATAGGCACACAGGCAGTGCAAAGACCAGAGGCATTAAACGAAACAATTCCGGAATTAGAAAGGATTTTCAAAGGGGAAATATGAAGTCAAAATTAATTTTTATTAGACATCCAGAAACAGAAGAGAATTTGTTAAATATTCAGCAGTTACATCATACTGCAAATTTTACTGAAAAAGGAATGAAACAACTAAAAGCAATGAAAGAATATCTTACTAATTATAAAATGGACTTTTGTTTTTCTAGCGATTCACCAAGATGCATAAAGACTGCTGAAGAATTAATAAATAAATCAGTTCAATGCGCTTTTATAATCACACCATTACTAAGAGATAAATCTAATGGTATTTTTGAAGGACTGAAGAACTCTGAGATTGATTGGACTGAGATAAACAAGCAGCCTTTTGAGACTAGAAAAGCGCCCGAGGGAGAGAGTCTGAAAGAGGTGAAAGAGAGATTATTAATATTAATGAATAAAATAATTTGTCTGCCTGAAAATTCAACTGTTTTGATAATAAGCCATAACTTGCCTATTAGTGTTTTAATAGGATATTTACTTGGTTATGATCTGGAGAAAACAATTGCGAATATTAAGATTAATAACTGCACCTTTTCAACAGGAGAATTAGATGCGACAGAGTTTAAGATTAAAGCTATAAATCAGGAGATATTAAAATGAGATTATTAATGATTAGACACCCTGTTACGTTAGCAAATATCCAGAGCATGGTTCAGCATGAAATTGAAGGAGATCTTGCTCCACAAGGTTATGCACAAATTGAGAAGTTAGTCTATAGATTAAAACATGAAAGTTTTGATTATTGTTATTCTAGCGACGCGCATAGGTGTAGAATTCTGGCAGAAGCAATAGCAAGGTCTAAAGGAATTTCACCTATTTATAACTCATTATTTCGAGAGATAAATAATGGGGCTTGGAATGGAAGCAAGAAGGAAGATATAAAAAGATTAGGGTTATCAGATCAAATAAATCTCAGACCTGAGGGGGGAGAGAGCTTGCAGGATTTGGCTGATCGAACTTTACAAGCGTTAGATTTTATAAAATCTCGCGGAGGAGAAAGAAACATTTTAGTCTCGCATGGTTGGTTTTTAAAGATGTTTTTAGGTTTGCAATTAGGAATGAATCCTATTGATTCTATAAATAGACTAAAATTTAGCAATTGTGCTATTTCAGAGATTCAGTTAAAAGAAGGCGGTTGTTTGGTCGAATATTTAAATAATCGGGATTATCTAAGAAGATGAAAATTCATATTTGCGGTATTTATGGCTCTGGAAAGTCAACATTAGCTAAGGTTTTGTCTAAAAAGTTTGGAATTAAGAATTATTCTTTAGATGATTTGAAATATGAGATTAAATATAGCAAGGTTCGATCAGTAGAAGAGAGAATAAAAAAGCTTCAAGAGATATGTATCTTACCTGAATGGATAACTGAAGGAACATGGTCCAATTATGCTGAAGATGCATTTAAAAAAGCAGATGTCATTATAGTCATGGATACATCTAAATTTATTTGTATTTATAGAATATTGAGTAGGCACATCTCTAGAGAAAAGCACGAAAATGATACTTTTTCGGAAGCTATTAAATTGGCTAGAGAAGTTTTTAGGTATCATTTTACAAAAAATCCCGTTTCATTGTATGCGCATAAAGATTTAATAAGAAGATACAAAAAAAGAGGTTTAATAATTAGAAGGAAGTCAGAAATTCCAGGGATTATAAAAGAGATAAGTGGATTTTAAAGTTAACTTTGTTTTGTTTATCAATTCTTCAAATTTGCTAATTATTTTTATTTTGCCGTCGGCGAAATGGGGCTTTTGGGTTGAAGGGAGATGGGAGAAAGGAAGAGGCATCGTGAATTCTGGTGATTATGCTGGACTTTTGCTCAGAATCCTCAAGAATTTTCAATTCTTGATGGCCTCGAAAACCAAAGGTTTTCTCAGTCCCGTGATAGACATTTCCAAAACATCGAGCACAATTAACGGAAATGACTATATTTTAATTTTCTAACTTTATTATTTCTAAATCCTTATCTTCATAATCACAATCTAAGCACACAATTACTAACTTTTGTTCAAAATTAAAAAGGTTTATCTTTTTAGCTTTCTCAATTAAAGAAAACTTAATTTCATTTATATCTGATTTAGTTAAACTCTTGAACTTTACTTCTCCGACTAATATTTTTTTGTTTTGCTTATCTATTCCAACTATATCTGCTTCTGAATTTTTGTCCCACCATCTCCCAAAAAAATAGTCTTTGTATCTTTTGTTCCGAATTAGCTCAGAAATTGCTATATCCTCGAAAATTCTGCCTGCAAAAGTGTTTAATTCCGGCATGATCTTCTCATCTAAAAGTTTATCTTGCTTTTCCTGTTCAATGTATTCTTGATTTTCAAATACAAATCTAAACCAAAATTTGAAGAAATTATCTCTTAGTAGATATATTCCGTTTCTTGACTTCGAGAAGCTTTTTTCGGTAATAGGAATTCTTCTTTCCACCAATTGCAGGTCTATTAAAACACTTAAATACTTATTAACAAAGGATTTTTCCAATCCAGTGTCATTAACAATCTGTCTTGCTTTTGTATTTCCTTTTGAAATTGAATACAAAATTGAGAAATAATTTCTTGGTTCTTTTAATTCCTCTCTTAATGCAAATAAAACATCCTGATAGAGAAATTTGTTCTTTCTTATTATATTACTAAGTATATTCTCTCTTAAAGGCTTATTGAAATCAAATTCCAGCAAATATGCAGGCATTCCGCCTAAAACCACATAGTTTAATATTCTTTCCTTCAGGCTCATTTTTTCAGGAAAAAATAGGCAAGCGTCTCTAAATTTCAAGGGTTCTAAAAGTATTTGTTCAGTTCTTCTTCCATAAATCGGGCTTTTTTTACCTAATAATTTCTCCATCATATTTATAGAAGAGCCGCATAAAACAAAAAAAGCATCTTGCTTAGAAAATTTATTATCCCAATAATCTTGCAATATTGTTGTAATTTTTCTTGAAGACTGAACAATGTACGGAAATTCGTCAAATACTACTGGAATCCTAGGTTTTTTAGATAAATACAAAAACAAAGTATCCCAGTTAGAGAATGGATTTGCTTTTAAAACTTCATCATTATAATACTCTGCAATCTGAGAACTTATTTTTTTTAATTGCTCTATTTCTGATTCTTGCCTTGCTAAGATATAAAGTCCCTTATGTTTTTTCAAAAATTCTTTTAGCAATTCGGTCTTTCCAACTCTTCTTCTGCCATAAAGAACAACTAATTTTGCACTTCCCGTTTCATAAATCTCATTAAGAAAAGCTAATTCTTCGACTCTATTCTTGAATGTTTTTTCTGCCATCTTTATGTTTTATACTTGCTGATTTTAGTATACTCTGAAGTAATATACTCGAAAGTATACTATTTAAATGCTTTGCTTGGGCTGAATTTATATATATTTAAAGCTTTTGTTGAAGTGATTTTGCCAACGGAAGAGGAGGGATTGATTTTATACTATTTTTGTATATCATTCATCCACAAACTTTGCTTTCCCGCTGGAAACCAGGATGCCTGAAACTTCTTTGTCAAGATTCGCCAGCTGTCCTGCTGTAAATGGCCCGACTAAATTGCCGGACATATCAACGAATTGCTCAACCTCTTGGCTAAAAAGAATCATCTTATTCTCCTCTTTTTCCTTTTTTCCATTCATAGAGCTTGCCATTTCTTTATCCCCATCTTCAAATACTTTAACCAGTTTGTCAAACATCTCTTTTTCAAAACTAAGCATATTTTCATAGTCTCGTTTCATCATGCCTGTTTCAGTCGCTACAAAAATTAAATTCAAAAGCTTTTTCTTGCGCACTCTGATTAATTCCTTAAAAATTGAAATTGAATTTTCCAATTGTTTTTTTGATTTAAGCGCTGAATCAGCAAACAAATCTTCTTCTTTCAAGGATTGCTGCTTCTTATCACTTAGATATTCAGATATCTCGGCAATAAAACTTTTTGGAAGCGGCTGTAGAAGTTCGCTGTATTTCTCTTTTCTTAACAATTCATAGATATCATTGTAACTAATCATAAAATAACGTTTAATTGTGAGTTTATAAAAATAATTATACTCTGCTTAGTGATAAATTAGTAATCGACGTGGGGGCAGCATTAAATAAAAGTTTATAAGTATCATTTGTATTTTACTGGAATGAAAAACATAAAAAGTATTGTGTCGTCTGCAGTTCTGGCTATTGCTCTTTCAACAGGATGTTCTACTCCAATGTCAGTCTACAAAGGAGATGTAGCAGTGAAAGCACAACAAACACAGCCCAGATATCTTGAACTAATTATTAAAGAAAAAAGGCAAGATTCTGATGTTTGTCTTTCCCTTGAAGGGAATAGAATTCTTAGAGGAAATCATAATAGTGAAATAGCGGTGCAAAAATCATCTGCTGATAAACCATACACCTTGAGAATGTATGATGCACGAGGCAAGTGTTTATATCAATGCAAAGTCCCATCGCATCTGGAAATAAAATTTGAGGGGCACCTGCCTGTGGGTTGGTTGTCTGAAGCAAGAACAAAAGTTCTCGTCCCTTATGATGGGCGAATTAACAGAGTTATGATAAAAAACAGAGGAAAATACACAGCCCTTTTGACTCTTGAACAGCTCAATAAGTAATCATCGTAGAGTCATATTTTGAATTATCCATAATCTTAAAAACATTCTTCTCTTTCACTATAAATGGAAATTATTGCTGATTTGCATATACACTCAAGGCATTCTAGGGCAACAAGTAAAAATATTAATCTTGAAAATCTAGAAAAATATGCGCGCATTAAAGGCATAAATCTGCTCGGAACTGGTGATTTTCAGCATCCTTTATGGAATAAAGAAATTAAAGAGAATTTAAAAGAAGATGAAAACGGAATTTTATGGAGCAAAGCAGGATTTCCATTTATCTGGCAGACCGAAATTAGTTTTATGTATTCTCAGGGGGGGAAAGGGCGGGCGATTCATTTAGTTGTTCTTGCGCCGAATGGAAATACTGCTGATAAGATTATAGAGTATTTGAAAAGCAAAGGAAGAATTGATTATGACGGCCGGCCTATTTTTGGGATTTCCTGCAAACAGTTCATTAAAGAAGTTAAGGAAATAGATGATAGAATTGAAATTATTTGTGCGCATTGCATGACCTCATGGTTTGGAATTTATGGCTCTGAGAGGGGATTTGATTCTTTGGAAGAGGCTTTTGGAGAGCAAACAAAGCATATTTATGCTGTTGAATCTGGAATGTCTGCAAATCCTGCGATGCTCTGGCGTTTTAAAGAAAAGTTTAACGTTGTTTCATTTAGCGATGCACATAGCTTTTGGCCTTGGAGAATGGGGCGGGAAGCAACTATTCTTGAATTGGATAAACTAAGTTATGGTAATTTAATTAAAGCAATCAGAACTGGAAAAGGCTTGAAAGGAACAATAGAAACTCCTCCAGAATATGGAAAATATCATTGGGACGGGCATAGAAATTGTAATTTTTCTTGTTCGCCTTCTGAAACTAAAAAATTAGGCGGAAAATGCCCTAAATGTGGAAAAGGATTAACAATTGGAGTGGATTACAGAGTTGAAGAGATTGCTAAAGAAAAATCAGGCTACAAGCCTGAAAATGCCAGAGTTTTTTATGAACTTATTCCATTGCATGAATTAATTGCTTTAGCTTTGGGTACAAGAATGGAAAGTGCAAAATCTTGGGAGATTTATAATTTAATAATTGAGAGATTTGGAAATGAATTAAATGTTTTAATGAAAGTTTCACGGGAAGAAATGCTGAGAAATAAGATTAATGAAAAGCTTGTCGAAATAATTTTACTGGGGCGGGAAGGCAAATTAAAAGTTAAGCCCGGATATGATGGAGAGTATGGCGTTGTATTGATGCCTGAAGAGCAGGAGAAATTGTTTTAGAATTTTTCTATTCTCGTGATTTTTATGAACTTATAATGTGCATCTTTTGTCTGCTGATTGCATTTAGGGCAAGAAGATTTTAAGGTATAAATTGGAGATTCGTGGGAAGGGCATTTGCGGAGTTTCATTTTATAAAATAAATTCTCTATCTTTTAATTTTTGAATGTCAGTTCTTAATTCTTTATAATCTAATAATTCTTCTTTTGCAACCCATTTTAACTCTGAGTGGTCGCTAGGATTTAAAATAAAATTACTATTTGCAGCTTCAATTAAAAATGGGATAATTACCCAGCGTGCTTCCTTATCTTCGACAAAATATGGACTGCCTGATTTGACTATCTTCCCTTTCAAAGAAGTTTCTTCTTTTAATTCTCTTAAAATAATTTCTTCTGCTGTTTCTTTGGTGTCAATAAAACCAGAAATAAATTCCCATTGATTGGGAGCACTTTTTTTCGTTTCGGCTCTTTTTCCAATCAAGTATTTATTTTTATATTTTATAACTGCTGAAGTAATAACGTGCGTGTTCATTTTATTTCTTCATTTCCTTAACCTCAAAAAAAAGCTTTTTTTCTTTTGCTTTTTTTTCTATCTGCTGAAGTGCATCTTCTATTTTTGAATTTGCTTCTTTGAAATCTTTGCCGTTTGCAGTAATTGAAAAACACGAAGAACCAAGGTACCGCATATCGACATTTTTCTGGTCTAGAATTTCTTTTATCTCCACGACTCCATTTTCAGCAAAGGATTTTATTGCAAACTCTTTTTTTGCAATTTTCTCTTTTTCTTTTTTTTCCAACAGGAGTTTGGCAAGTTTTTGGGCATCCTCTTTTCCGATGAATTGGGCAAGCAGCGAGGGATTTTCTCTGGCCTCATCATAGAACTTCCAAAGCTCGGATTTTTCTTTTATCTTCTTAATTATCAATTCATAATCTTTTGCAATGGTTTTGAATAAGGCTGTAAAAGTTTTTTCCTTCTTGTATCTTTCCTGCATTTCCTCTTTCTCTTTTCCAGTAACCCTTCTTAGGCTTAGTTGAGGAATACCATTAATTATTCTTAAGACTTTGCAGACTATTTTTTTATTGGGGGCAACGTATTCTCTCAAATTTCTAATTCTGCCTGCGGCAACTTCAGACATGACAAGACTTGCGTTGCCGTTTCCTTCTATTTCTATGAAAATAGTTGTTCCTTCTACCTTTCTAACAGTACACATAACTAAGTCATCTTCTTTCAATTCCATAAAACTTCTTTAACTATTGCTTTAATTTTAGTTTTACCTCCGCGTGTTCTGGTTAATAGGTGATTGCACTTGCTGCATTTTATTTGCATTGAAGACTTGCCAAAAACTATTTGTTTCTGCTTGCATCTAGGACAAGCGATTTTCAGAAATTTGCCTTTTTGTTCTGCCATGTATATTAAAAAAGTTAGAGTCTTTTAAACTTTTAGATAGCGGGGTTTAAAGAGATTAAGAGCTTATATCTTTATCAGTTCATTATCTAAAACTTTTTTTAGTTCTTCAATGAATGCTTCTTCTTGCTCTTTCGAAATAAGGCATCCTGCGGCTTTCGGATGGCCTCCAACTTCTCCGCCGAGCTGAACAACCACTTTATTTAAAACTTCACGAACATTTCTTCCCTCTTTGCCTGCAATTCTGGCAGAAACCTTTATTTTATCTTCATTATAAGCAAGAGCAACGATTATTGTGCCTTCAGAATAGACTGGTGAATGAGATATTATGGAGGCTACTGTTCCAATTATTGTATCTTTTATTTTATTTCTCGCATTGATTATAGTATAATCTTTTCCAGATATTTTTTCTGATTCTTCTATGTATTTAAGGGCAGCTACAAGATGTTGCTTGTATTCGATATATATTCTTTCAGCCTCCTCTTTGCATTTTTTGTTGCCAAGGCAAAAACCGAGTGAAACTGAAGAGCAATCCATCCTGCTGCAGGCATTTATCAAAGCTGAGAACTCTCGAGCATCCTCTAATTTATTGAAGAATTTTACAAGATAGAGGTTTCCAATTAAATCAGCTCCTTTTTTTTCACGAACTGAACGCAGCAGAATGGCAGTAATAAGTGAACTCATTTCTTCTTCCGTGAGTTCGTAAAGCGCCTTGAATCTTCCCTCTTTTTTTGTTATATTAGCTTCACGCAAAAGGTCCAGCACACCTTTGTATGAGCCTGTAACCCCCGGGATATATGGATTTGATGAGTATTCTAAAGCTTTATCAAGCGGGCGGGTTGAAGGATAGAGCAGCAATCCTTTCTTTATCATGGCTTCTGCATCTTTAAGGATTTCATCATAGACTTTTCCCAAATCTTTTTCTAAAGCGTCGCCCACCATTCCAATAATTGCCAGACTGGCAAGGTCTTTATTTTCGCTTGAAAGAGATTTAGCAAAAAGATAACAAATTCCTGCTGCAGACATTGGCTCGAAATTTGATGTTAGCGGATTTATCATAGTTACATTGCTTGGAATTTCTTGAATAATCTCGTGATGGTCAAAAATAAAGATTTCAGTTTTTTTGTTTTGAAGGGCATTTAAGCTTCCAGAAGCTAAATCAAGAAAAATCAGAACTTCATTTTCTGGGAGATTTTTTATAAAATCTTCTTCCATGCCTTTTACTATATGCAATGAAAACTTTTTGTGCCATCTTTGCAAGGCTCTTGAAAAAATAGCTGCCGAAGTGATGCCATCTGTATCATAGTGGCTAATAACTCTCAAGTTTTTTGATTTACTCAATTCGTTAATTCGGTCTATAGCGAGTTTAATTTTATTTAACATTCTCTTTTTTATAAGCAGTGAGCTTATACTTTTCTGACTAACCAAAGCTTTTTGGTAAATGCTCTTTTTGCAGTATAATCATGCGCATTTTTTGAAATGTGCTTTTCCAGAGTTGCTATTTTCTCTTTGGTTTTTTCCTCATCTGATTTGAAAGGGATTTTGGCATCTTTCAATATTTGAACTATTTTTTTGTTGATTATTCGAACTTTGGGAACTCCATGCTTATCCCTAAGAAAAAGGCCTATTTTGGAAGGGGTTTCTCCCTGCTTAGCTAAATCGACGACGATTTTTTCAATTTCTGAAGGTTTTAGGCTTACCCATTCAGGTTTTTCTTCTGCTTCCATCAAAGCTTTTTAGAAAAGAAGTATTAAAAAGCTTGTGGTTTTGCAGCTGTGTTGCATGATTAATGCAATATAGCTGTTTTACTATTGAAATCAATGACAGTTATACTTGCTTTGTTTTTTTTCAAGACTGCAAGCACTTTATTTTTGTCCTTTACATTAAGTATAATTACCCCATTATTCAAATACTTGTGAGGTATTCCATCTAATATTCCCTTACGAATATATTGATATTTTTGATTGTATGAATAGTCTTTATAACCGTTTATTGCCCTTTGAATAGCGAGTTTTTGTTTAACCTTACATTTTTTTAATTCGTAGCTTATTATCGATAACTTTTCCATAGGTATGTTATATCTCAATAATACTTAAATATTGCTACTGACTTATATAAGCCAGTATAATGGCATATAAAAAAAGAAAAAATAAGTATATTGACAACCGAAATTGGTCAAAGTACAATGAAGAGTTGGTGATGCGGGGCTATTTTTACATTAATCCCTCTTTTCTTCTAACTTGGAATGATGAATTAGAGCAAATGAATGCTGGAAAAGTTGGAGAACCTTACCTTTATCCTGAATCTATGATAAAATTTTTTGCAGTTTTACACTGCAAGGGATTTGACTATCGAGCATTAGAGGGACTTATGAAATCATTGTCTGAGAATTATAAATTTCAGTTCCCAGTAATAAGTTATAGCCAAATTTGCCGTCGGATAAATGATTTGGATATAGACTTTAAGATACTTGAAGAAGATACGAAAGATTATCTTGAAGTCGGTGTTGATGGTTCTGGAGAAAAGTCAACAAAAAGAGGCGGATGGATGAGAGAAAAATGGAAAGTCAAAAAAGGTTGGATAAAGGTTGTAATAATGGGTGCTAAAAATAAAAATAATAAAAAATATGTTATAGATATTAGAGTCGGAAATGAAAAGTTAAATGAAAGAGTCGTTGCAAGAGAGATGATAAGAAACAATCATGAAAATATAGGAAAATTCGATGCAGATGGATTGCATGATTGCAAGGCAACATTCAATCTATGCCAAAAATATGATATTCCGACAGCAATTAAGATAAGAAAAAATGCTTCTGTAAAAACAAAGAAATCTCCAAGAAGAAAAGAAGAGGTAAAGATTTACAAAAGTATGCCTCATGAAGAATGGGTAAGAAAAAAGGGATTCGGAGATAGACGGCCTATCACCGAAGGTATATTTTCAGGTAGTAAGAGAATATTTGGAGAATATGTTTCTGCAACAAAGAAAAGAAACATGTATCATGAAGTTAAGCTGAAATTCTGGGCTTACAACCAAGTTACTAATCTATAATTGATTAAAGATAGAGAGAACTCTGCCAATTATAGTGATTCATGCAACACGGCTTTTCACGCACATTTCCCAACCGCTTCGCTAACATTTTTAAATCCATCTTTTTTCAAAAGCTCAGCCAATTCATAATTAATTTTCCCAATCAAGCCAGGCCCTTGAAAAACCATGCCCGTAATCAATTGCACTAAATTTGCTCCAAGTTTAATTTTTTTATAAGCATCCTCCGCAGAAAAAATCCCGCCGCAACCAATCAAAATAAATTTCCTCTTCTTTCCCCGCATTTTTCTATAAACATCTCCAAGCATCTCATCTGATTTTTTTTCAAGAATTTTTCCAGAAACTCCTCCCTTATTAAACTGATGATGCTTTGTTAAATTCGTGCAAATAAACCCGCTTATGCCATACTTTTCAGATATCTTCAAAATACTATTAACATTTTCTTTATCTAAGTCAGGAGAAAGCTTGACAAAAATTGGCTTTTCAATTTTAAGTTTTGCAATTGCCTTCATTAATTTTTCAAATCTTTTTGGAGAGCTAAATGGCTGCCCCCCATAAGCATTTGGGCAGCTTATATTAATAGTCAAATAATTCCCGATATCTCTGAATTTCTCCGCAGAAAAACAATAATCCTCTATCGCCATATCGTCCTCAGCAGTTTCTCTGCTGTTAGTTCGTGCAATGCTGACTCCAAAAGGAATTTTAAATCTCTTGTTGCTCAGTTTCCTATACACCTTCTCAGCACCACAATTATTCAATCCAAGATTAATCCATAAACTCTTCTCTTTAATTAAGCGCTTCATTCTCTGCCCCGTATTTCCTTTGCTGGCTCTTCCGCTAATGCTTCCAACTTCAGAAAAGCCAAATCCTACATTTTCCATAATACTAATCATTTCTGCATTTTTATCAAAACCAGCAGCCAACCCAACTGGATTTCTGAACTTCACTCCGCAAATTTCCTGCTCAAGGCATTTATCCTGATAATCAAAAAACAAACCAGTCGCCTTCTTCGTGCTCCAATATTCCCCAAGAAATTTCCCAATTTTAATAAAAGCGCTATGCATCAATTCAGCATCAAACATAAAAAACACTTTTTTAGCAAAATTTGTGTATAAATATCCTACTATCTTCTGCCTAAAAACAATTGACTTTTTCATAGATAATCATAAAAACCTGCCTTTAAATTACTTGCCAGTCCCGCCAGATTCTTCTTTTCTAAGTGCAAGCCAAATTGCAACAGCTACAACCGCTAACAAGAGCAAATTGCCCATTATTGATTTATTGCCTGTAAAGAAATCAGATATTGCATCAAAAGAATCAGTTATATATAAAACAGCAATTACAACAGCAATAAAGGCAACAATTCCAAAAAAGATTCTTAATCCGTTGCCGATATCAAAATCTGTTTTGAAAAAGAAGGCGGTTAATATCAAAAATGCAAGAATAATAACAAGGCTGACTGATAAAAATGGTGCCAACTTAGTTATAAGATTCATTGCATAGCCTGCCCCTATTGCCAGCAGAGCTACAGATAAAGCCACAAGAGCATCAATCTGCTTCTTTCCCTCTCCAAGTATTTTGGATTTCTGCAAGATTGCAAAAATAATAGTAAATACCAGCACAAACACAA
>ERZ1292629.2670-Hain-H43-01um-R1-2670-length-14621-cov-7_pt1 | contig 14621 bp, 14 predicted proteins | sample MGYA00564399_ERZ1292629 | MGnify/ENA primary metagenome ERZ1292629 (study PRJEB36523, sample SAMEA6512636) | groundwater metagenome | collected 2019-01-08 | study: AquaDiva: Metagenomics assemblies of 32 groundwater samples
TGTCAAGGCTTTCTTTATAGGGAAGAATCGCGCTGACATTGCCAAGCAAAAACAGGAGCATGATCACCATGCTCAACAGCCTCTTTTTCATCAGGAGGATTAAGAATTCTCTATATTATAAATATTTTCATTAAGAGAAATAGTAATAGTTTAATAATCTGTTTTGTTTATATGCAGAATCTTTATGGGTTTATGGCATTTATTCAAACCCATGTTTGCCCTTTAAGGGCACAAACCTAAAATCCCCCAAATTAAAACCCTCAATTCGCTCTTTATGTTTTTTTATCTTCCACAATTCTTGGTCAAAATAGTTTCCTATTGGAGCCACTAGAATGCCATTTTCCTTTAGCATTTCTATTAAGCCAATAGGCCTTTCTTTGCATGCCGCAGTAACTAGTATTTTATCAAATTTTCCAAGCTTTTCCTTGTAGTCAGCCCATTGCCCAAGTATTAGTTCGATATTTTTGTAGCTGTCCAGATTTCTTCTTGCGAAGTTATGAAGCCTGTTGCTTATCTCAAAGCTATAAACTTTTCCCGGGTATGCAATTTCTGCCAATATTGCTGTTTGATATCCGGAGCCAGTGCCAATCTCCATGACTTTATTTCCTTTCTTTAACTCAAGAGAATGGGTCATGAAAACTACTGTGAACGGCTGCGATATAGTTTGGTTGTCCAGAGTTGGAAATGCCTCATCAGAGTAAGAAAAATCCCTGTATTCCGGAAGCATGAAATCCTCCCTTCTTACTTTCCTGAAAGCTTCAAGGATTTCATTGCTTATTTCAAGGCCATTTTCAAGCCATCTTTTGATCAGGGATTCTTTTTCTTGGTAGAAATTTCTCATGGAATTAGCATTATGGATAAGTATTTAAGATTTTATTCAGCAAATGGCTTTGCGCAGAATAGGTGTTTTAGAATTGACTATCGCAAAAAATAAGCCCCCTTATATAAGTTTCATATTAATTTTGACCAGCATGGAGTATTGATTAATGTCAATGGAAAGACAGGAAGCAGAAAGATAAGAATAATATCTTCTACACAATACTTGGCTACTTGGCTAGAGAATCATCCTTTGAAGAATGATTCCAATAGTCCATTATGGGTTAATCTAGGAAGCAGAAATTTCAACAAATTAATGAAGTATCCTGCTGCTGTCAAGATACTAAGAACATTGTTTAAGAAATGTGATATCAACAAGAGACATAATCCGCATTTATTCAGACATTCAAGAGCAACTTACTTAGCTAATCATTTTACTGAGTTTCAGATGAACCAAATGTTTGGATGAGTTCAAGGAAGTGATATGGCTGCTACGTATGTTCATTTATCTGGTAGAGAGACTGATACAACTTTATTAGCTTTAAGCGGAATAAAGAAAGACGAAGACAAAAAAGAATCATTACTAAAACCACTAAAATGTCCTAGATGTGATAACATAAATAACTTTGACGCTAAATTCTGTGGGAAATGTGCAGATTCTTGATATAGAAACTGCTATGAATCTAGAGGAAGAATGCAAGAAAGAGAAGGAAAAACGTCTAGAGTATGATGACTTGTTGAATGTCTTGATGAAATATCCAGAGTTTAACAGACTGATAAAAGACAGGATGGACATAATGAACGGGCTAGAATAGAAATGTTTAAATACCCGTATTACATTTCCAATAAATATTGGAATTATAATATGAACAAAATAGACATAATATTGAGAGAAGCAAGTAGTAAAATCCTTAGCAGAAGAGATTTAGACAGCTTGGCTAGCAAGTATAAGCTAGACAACTTTAAGCTTAGAAAGCTTCTTCTTAATAGCGGCTATTTGTTTACTATATTTAGAGGGATTTATTATTTAAGAAGCTATGAAGAAAAGAAGCTCAACTCTTTAAAATACTCTTCTTATGAGATTTTAGCTCTTGGCTTGGATAAGAAAGGTGTTAAGTGGTATTTTGGATTGAATACATCCTTAAAGTTCTTGGACTTAACTCATGAAGTTTTTCCTATAAACATTGTTGTTAATGATAAATTCAACAGAATAAAGCCTGTAAAAATAGCTGGCTCAAGTTTTTTCTTTGTGAAATTAAAACCTTCTTTATTTTTTGATATTAAGGAAAACAAGACTAAAAATAACATCACTCTTTACTATAGCGGCTTAGAGAAAACTCTGCTTGATTTGATTTATTTGAAGAAAAGCGTGAATATTAATGAATATAAATTTAATAAATCACTTTTTCTTAGAGAATCAGTTAAATATCACCGAATAGTAAAAAATGCGATAAAGGACATGCTATGATAGAAATAGACAAGGAAAAGCTTAGGAATCTCTTAAATTTAGTAGGTAGTAAAACAAGTATAACATCCCTAGAATTGATTGAAAAAGATTTTTATCTTAACATTCTACTTTCAAAATTAAATCTAGATGGCTATGTATTTAAAGGCGGAACTTGCTTGGCTAAAGCGTATCTCGATTATTTCAGGTTTTCAGAAGACTTAGATTTTACATTTATTGACCAGAATTTATGGAAAGGAAAATCGACAAAGAGCATAAAGAAAATCTGTAAGGAAAAGATTAATGCTTTTGGAGAGCAACTTGAAACTATAGGGCTAGAATTTAAATTTGACAAGAGAAATATAAATTATGTACAGATAGGAAGCAATAACAAACTTGTAACTTTCAAAGTATATTATGATTCTGTGTTGACTGGAAATAGCTCTTTTATTAAAATCCAGATTAACTTTTTAGAGAAACTTATTTTTCCAGTACAGATAAAACATCTTTTACCTTTGACAAAACCAACAACATTTTCAAGGGAAGATAAAATTTACTATAAATACTTCTTAGAATTTTATGAGAATAGAGAAGTCTTAGTTTATGACATTAAAGAAATCGTGACTGAAAAAATGAGATCATTGCTTACAAGAAAGGCAATAAAATCAAGAGATGCGATTGACTTGTTTTTTATTCATCAAAAGTTTAAAATAAAACCACAAGAACTATTGAAAGAAACAAAAGAGAAACTCTTGTTTTCAATAACTGCTTATGAAAAATATAAAGATAACTTGCTTTTAACTAAAGGCAAACTTCAAAACTTGGATTTTAATTACAGTGAAATTAGCCTTCTTGTAATAAGACCTTTTGATAAAAATAGTTTTGATAAATATTTTAGTGAGATTAAACCCTTGCTTATTGAGCTAGCTAATGAGGTAAAGAAATAAGCAGTTGGCTATCCAACTATATAGTTGGTTAGACTTAGAGTTTATATAAAAGAAAAATTTAATCAAAACAAAAATTTACAGGATACTCTAATAAGGATAATAAAAGAAGGAAGACTATCGAATTATGGTATAAACATTGAGACTATCAAAAGACTTGAAAAAGACTTAATTCTTAGATAGAATGTTTCGCGGATATAAAAACTAATTAATTTTATTATTTAAGGCAGCTGATAAGGCGCTGTAACATTTCCCGTTTGATAGGCGATGTTTCTTTCTCTGGCATTCGGCACATTTGATTCTAGCCTGTACTTTGTTACTGTTCTTCTTGCGATATGTTTTGCCCTTTTAGCTATTTCTTGGTCTGAAAAGGCTTCTTTCCTGGCAAATTCTTCTTCTAGCGCTTTGTTTATCTCCGGGGAAACTATAAATCTCTTTAAATCATCTTTAGTAACAAGCAGGTCTTTTGCATAAATCACTTGTTTAGCTCCAACCAAATTTCTGGCTTCGACTAGTCTATTTGATATTAACCTGCTTACTGTGCTATGGCTAAGGTTTAACTTATCTGCAAGCTCTTTTTGCGAGAATATATTAAATTTAGGGCGGTCAAAATCTTCAAAATATTCTCTTTGTACTTCTCCTATAAATACATAAGAATCTTTTAATACGTTACGTTTCCATTGGTCATGCCTTCTTATTTGAACTAGTAATTTGGCTGTTTCCGGATATATATCCGCATCAATCTGAAGCAAGGCTAAATTCATCGTGCCATTTAAATGATCGGAGAACACGACTTCCGGCTTCTCTCTTTTTCTTGCTATATAAACAACGTCTGGAGTTATTATTGTTTGGTAATTTCCTAGGCATCCCTCGATGCTTCTTAAATCTGGAGTCACTATCATCCCGCTTCTAGCCGGGCCGTAACTGCCTGAATCTGATGCTAAGGAAGAATAAATAGTCTGAATGCCGCTTGAAGGATAACTATCCCCAGAATTGCGCCTCCTTTCTTGCAATGTGCTTTCTATTGTGCCAGGATTAAATGCAATCGCATTAGCCACAGCATTTAATACTTCATCCGGAACACTCAAAAACTTAGCTAAACTAATTACTTGTGACAGCCTTAATTGCACTCTTTGTTCTAATGTAACCTGTATATTCATGCGATTTGTTTTTCCTCGCGATATATAAACCTTTCGGAATTGTAATCACTTAAAAGTAACCATAAACTTATAAGCCCCTAATTCTTAAGTTTTAAGCCTTAATGGATAATGTGTTCGCTTTTTGCATTGTTGGTTTATTGCGCATTCAATAGGTGGTGTTCAATGGTTCGAATAAAAACTTAACATTATAATAGAAAGCTTTTATTTAAAGTATTCTAGTATAGTAGAAAGCTTTATTAATAATTTACCTTAACTACTTCAAAAATCGAAAAATTTATATAGTAGAGCTTAAATCTACTAGTTTATCTTAAATCAACAACAATACTTAAACTGTATAATAAGTCCAAAAAATGAAGCACAAACAACAAGAAGCACAAAAAAAAGAGCCTGTAGTGGCTGAAGAAACTTCTAGCGACAGGCAATTAGAGGAATGCAGAAAACTAAATGAAACTTATTTGAATGACTTAAAAAGGCTTCAGGCAGACTTCGAGAACTACAAGAAAAGAGTAGAAAAGGAAAACCATGAGGTTAAGGAATTTTATAATAAAGAAATTTTATTTGACTTATTGACTTTAATGGACGACTTTGACCATATCGAGGTTAATTTAATAAATTCAAGCAAGGAAGACCTTGAAAAAACATTGCAAATGCTTCATTCAAAGCTTAGAAAATTGCTTGAACACTATAAAGTGAGACGCTTTAGCTCATTAAACGAAAGATTTGACCCTTTCAAGCACGAAGTCTTGATGCAGCAAGATTCAGACAAGGAAAATATCGTGCTTGAGGAATTCCAGAAAGGCTATTACTTTAAAGACAAGATATTAAGACATGCAAAGGTAAAAATATCAAAACTGAAAAAAGGAGCCGAGCCAGATGAACAAAATCCAGATGAACAAAAACAGCAAGCAGGTTGAACTTTCAAACAGATTGAATAGCGCATCCAATGTCAAGGATGTTTTTAGTCTAGTAAAGTCTATGGTGATGGACACTTTCGCAATAAAGAAAGACAAACTAGTCATAGCTTCAGGAGACCTTGAAGCCAGTGGCAATTTTGTTTTGGGCGGATTTTATAGCCATAACGACAATGCGATCGTGCTCAACAAAAAAATCCTGGACAGTATAAAAAGAAAAAATCCAGAGATATTCAACAGTTACTTATTCCATGTATTATTGCACGAGTACTTGCATAGCATAGGCTTTATAGACGAGATAGAAACAAGGAAGCTCGCATTTTTGATTTCAAACAAGCACCTTGGCTTTAGTCATGATGCAACAAAGATTGCATTAAATCCAGGAGCTTATCTAAAGAGTTTCATTCCTTATCAGCAAAAAGAAATCTACTTTGACAAGTTGCTTGAAGACAATGACGAGGCAGAAGATGATAACGATGAAGAAATCGAAGAGGATGATGATTCAATTACAGATTATATAGGATAGGAGGAAAATAAAATGGGTAAGACGATAGGCGTGGATTTGGGGACAACGAATTCTGCAGCAGCTTTCATGGAAGCTGGAAAGCCAAAAATAATTTCCAGCGCAGAAGGCACATCTATGTATGGGAAAGCCTTCCCTAGTGTAGTTGCATTTACTAAAGACGGCCAAGTATTAGTGGGAGAGCCTGCAAGAAGGCAAGCAATCTCTAACCCAGAAAATACAATAACCGCAGCAAAAAGAAAGATGGGCACTAATCACAAGTATAAAATTCATGGCAAGGAATACACGCCGCAGCAGATCTCTGCATTTATTCTGCAGAAAATAAAGAGGGATGCAGAGCACTTTCTTGGAGAGAAAATAGACAAGGCAGTAATCACCGTTCCGGCCTACTTCGATGATAACCAGAGACAGGCAACAAAAGATGCAGGTGCTATAGCCGGCCTTGAAGTTGTTCGTATCATTAACGAGCCGACTGCTGCCTCTCTTGCTTATGGATTAGACAAGCAGGAAAAAGAGCAAAAAATCCTTGTTTTTGATCTGGGCGGAGGAACTCTGGACGTAACCATAATGGAATTCGGCGGTGGTGTCTTTGAAGTTATCTCGACTTCTGGTGACACTCAGCTCGGAGGAACAGACATGGATAATTTATTGATTAATCATATCGTCAAGGAATTCGAGAAGGATTCAGGAATAGACCTTGCTGATGACAACACTGCAATGCAAAGAGTGAGAGAAGCTGCAGAAAAAGCCAAGATTGAGTTAAGCACTTTATTGACCACAGACATTAATCTGCCCTTTGTCTCAGCTACAGACAAGGGCCCCAAGCACTTGATCATGACAATAACTCGTGCTAGATTAGAGGAACTAATAAGGCCCATTGTCGAGAAATGCAGAAAACCAATGGAGCAATCTCTAAAAGACGCTAAGTTAACACCTCATGAAATAGCAAGGGTGATTCTTGTAGGCGGTCCAACAAGAATGCCGATAGTTCAGAAATTTGTCGAAGATTATGCCGGCAAGAAAATTGAACGCGGCGTCGACCCGATGGAATGCGTGGCTTTAGGCGCTGCAGTCCAGGGCGGAGTTTTAAGCGGCGAGGTTAAAGATGTCTTGCTGTTAGATGTTACTCCATTAAGCCTGGGCATAGAAACTCTTGGCGGCGTTTTCACTAAGCTGATTGAAAGAAACACAACAATTCCTGCAAAGAAATCCCAAGTTTTCAGCACCGCAACAGACAACCAGACTGCTGTGACGATTCACGTATTGCAAGGGGAGAGGGCAATGTCCTTGGACAATAAAAGCCTCGGCAGGTTTGACTTGATAGGGATTCCGCCAGCTTCTAGGGGAATTCCGCAAATAGAAGTTTCATTTGACATAGATGCAAACGGCATTGTTCACGTTACAGCAAAAGACCTTGGGACAGGAAAGGAGCAGAGCATCAAGATTACAGCAACCCAAAAATTAAACGAAGCAGATATAGAAAAAATGCGCAAGGAAGCGGAGCAATTCGCTTCAGAAGACTCAAGAAGAAAAGAGGAAGCTGAAACAATAAACCAGGCAGATGCCATTGTTTACAACACAGAAAAGCTGCTCAAGGACTTTGAAGGCAAGATCAGCAATGAAAAAATAGACAAGATAAAGGACAAGGTAAATGAGCTTAAGGAATTGCTAAAGCCAGAAAGCAAGGATGCCTCAAAGATAAAGGAAAAACTCGAGGAAATTAATACAATAGTACAGGAAGCCTCAATGGAGCTTTATCAAGAAGCTTCCAAGCACAAGGATAAAGAATCCAGCTCAGATGATAAAACTGATGGAGAAAAAAGCAGCAATGACAATGTCTATGATGCGGAATTCAAGGAAAAAAAGCCAGAAAAGAAAAAATAAATAGGCTTTTAATTTTATTTTTTTATATATGATTTGGTGGTTTTATGGGCAGATATGCAAAAAATTATGCTTATGAATGGGCAGACAATTTAATTTACTTTTGCAGCGATCCATTTAATAGATTTCCAGACCAGAGAAGGCAGGATCGTGCTAGTTTGGTCCTCTCTGCGTTGGACAAATATGACTCTCAGCCAGGAAAAAGGATTCTGGATTTGGATGAATCAGCAAGAGAAAAGTTTATAGAATTTTTATCGCTGGAGACAAGCAAGTATTATTCCGACAACAACGAGCAAAATTTTAGATTGATCAGGAAGGGCATCGAAGAAATAGTGAACAATAATGGAAATGCCGATTAGCATCAGCAATTATAATTAGCAATTTTTATAAACCAAAGACATAGGCTTTTAACCATGGCAAACAAGCGCGACTATTACGAGATACTTGGAACAAACAAAAATGCGAGTCCTGAAGAGATTAAAAAGGCGTACAAGGATCTAGCCAAGAAATACCATCCTGACGTCAGCAAGGATCCGAATGCAACAGAGAAATTCAAGGAAATTTCCGAGGCATATGCGGTCTTGAGCGATACCCAGAAAAAAGCAGCATATGACAGGTTCGGCCATGACGGCTTCGACCAGAGATATACGCAAGAAGACATATTCAGGGGTTTTGATTCAGACATTTTCCGCGATATATTTGGCAGCCGCGTTTCAGATTTTGACAATATCTTTGACATGTTTTTTGGCAATAGGCAAGGGCATAGAGAAAGGGAAAGGCGCGGCTCTGATCTAAGGTATGATTTGGAAATAACACTAAAGGAAGCGGCATCCGGCACCAAAAAAACATTCTCCATAATGAAAAAGGCAGAGTGCGAGACTTGCAACGGCTCTGGCTCTAAAGACGGAAAGACAGAAACCTGCGCTGTTTGCGACGGCCATGGAGTCATAATGAAGACTGCTAGAATCGCTTTCGGCACATTCTCTACAACAAGCACTTGCAATAAATGCCACGGTTCCGGCAAAATAATCAAGCATCCTTGCAGTTCATGTAATGGCAGAGGGATTGAAAATTTGAAAAAAGATATTGAAATAAGCATTCCTTCCGGAGTAGATACAGGATTCCATCTAAGGCTTAAGGATGAAGGAGAGGCAATTAAGGATGGCAAATCAGGAGATTTATATGTCGTCATTGGAGTTGAGGAAAATGAGTTCTTCAAGAGGCAGGAAAATGACATTTATGTCGAGATTCCGATCACATTCAGCCAGGCAGCACTCGGCGCTAAAATAGATGTTCCCACACTAGACGGAAATGTGGAGATGAAAATTCCTCAAGGAGCCCAGTCAGGAACATTATTCAGGCTTAAAGACAAAGGCATTAAGTATATCAATCATAATGAGCACGGCGACCAATATGTGCAAGTTAAGATTATCACGCCAACTAAAACTTCAAAGAAGCAGCAGGAAATTTTCAGGCAGCTCGAGAAAGAGGAAGAGGACTCTCAAAAAAGCTTTTTCCAGAAATTAAAAAATTCATTAAGATGATTATATTCATAAAAAAGAAATTATTATAAACAAATCTTCTTAGATTACAATCATGGTCTTCCTCATAACTATTGCCGGCGGATCTGGCAGTGGAAAAACAAATGCTGCAAGGATTATTGGCAGGGGACATGAGAGTGATATCACTTTAATTTCTATGGACAATTATTATAAGGACCTGCAAAAGTTCAAACCATCTGCTAGAAATAAAGTGAATTTTGACCATCCTGACGCTCTAGATTGGGTGCTTTTCATACCACAGATGGAAGAACTCCTTAAAGGGAATAGTATTCAGATGCCTAAGTATTCATTTTTAACCCATACAAGAAAAGGGCATATTTTAGTTAAACCTAAAAAAATCATTATTGTTGAAGGCATTTTTGCACTCTATGACAATAGAATCAATAGCCTAGCAAATTTGCGAATTTTTATAGATACGGATGCAGATATATGTTTTATTAGACGTCTCCGAAGAGATCTCAAACAAAGAAAACGAAGTCCAGAAAGTGTTATTCAACAATGGCTAAAAACAGTTAAGCCAATGTATGATCAATATGTTGGGCCCACAAAGAAACGAGCGCATATTATCATTCCAGAGGATCCTGAAGAAGGGATGCGAGACACTGCTATTGATATTATCATGTCAAAAATAAAAAATATTTTACAAAACTAGGTGTATTTCAAGTTTCTTGGAATATATTAGAATTTTTACAAGAGTACAATAATGCTTAAAATTTCTATTTAAAGTAACAAATTTCATATTTGCTGTTTTCTGCATTAATATAATTCTTAGCTTTTCTTCTTTGCTTTTTTTAGCGCAATCTTTTTTGGTTTTCTTTTGCTTAATAACATTGCTATAAACATCAAGAAAGATACTACCACTATCAACAGTCCTATGTAGTTAAAGAATTCTGGCGCTCTTCTTCTTGGCCTTATTAGTATAGGCCCTGGCTCTGGTGTCCCTGCATCACTAGGCATCTGCACATTAAAAGCCAGATCGTCTATGTTACCCCACTGGATATTGGGACAGCTATTTGTGTTGGAATAAACAGTGCCATCTGCTTCTATTGCCCTTATGTAATGAGTTCCTGGATTTGTGTTTGGAGTGAATGTAAATGAAACAGTTCCATCAGAGCCATCTGGTATAACATCGCAGCCTGTCAATGTTCCCGGAGCCCAGTATTTTAGCAATTTCCATGTAATCATATCGTAATACCATAAAGCCAGATTGTCTGTTGAGCCGTAGCAAGAATATGATATTGTTGCAGTTACTTGCTGTCCTGCTATTATTGAACCCGGGCTTATGCTGACATCTTCGACTGAATTTGTGCCATCGCATTGTCTTATTGGGGTTGTGCATGAAGTTGCTAGTATCCTGTTATTCACGCAGCCATTGCATACAGCCCCACAAGATACTGTGCTGATAGTTGTGAAAGTATTTTGTGAACTTTGTGCTACATTATTGTTTGCGTCAGTAGATCTGACTACGTAATAATATTGTGTATTAGCATTTAATCCGGATAAGGAAACAGAATGACTTGTTCCGCTAGCTCCTGTAGCTTGAGAAGGATAACTTCCTTGAGTGGTTCCGTATTTGACTAATGAAGTAGATGATTCATCTGTTGTCCATGTTATTACGGCAGAGTTTCCTGTTATCGAGCTAGATTGTATATTGCTGATTACTGGCGCTGTTGTATCAGGATTGCATTTTCCATTTATGCAGCCATACTGGCAAGAGTACGAACTTATCGAAGGCGAAGTAGCTTGGGGTGTCAAGCAATAATACTCATTTAAAGTAATTCCATTTGCATTACAATAGTCTGTATAAGTAATAGGATTCCCGGTGATTGCTACAGTTCCTTGTACATTGTAGTTTATTCCAGAGTCTGTATCAGAGCATATAGGCAGTACTGGGCCTAAACCATATTCATAAGCTCCAATGTCTTGCCTCAATCCATTTGGCCTTACATTTCCATCTTTGTCAATTGGAACCTGTGTTGTAGGATCCCCGGCATCTTTTGCTAGGCTTGTAGATTGCAGACGATAATTCCTTAATAAATTGTAATTAGAGTCAAATATCGGATTGGCAGTCGGATTGATAAACTGCGGATCTTGCCCGGATATCGAATGTGCTTGTCCTGAAGAATAAGCAGGATAGAATAAATTATAGTCTCCGACTACTGCCGCGGGCATCGCATTATATCCTGACGAATAGTACATAATATTGTTTCTAGCTTCATGTGTACAATCTTGATTCTCGACAATTGCGCCAGCATTTTCACCAACAAGAACATTGTTGTATGCCTTGATAGTCGCCTTACAATCGCCAAAACTTAATGGGGCACTATCTACGCCTATAATTATGTTGTTCTTTATTATAGTGCCCGGTCCACAAGTAGCGCATGTCATAGCACCGCCATAAGCATTAGATTTAGTATAAATGATATTAGAATCAAACACATTGTCATTTAGCACTTCTCCATTTCCAAAGAAGACCATAATTCCGGATCCAACAGGCCTTCCGCTGATTATAGTATTGTTGAAAACATAATTCTCTTTGCTTGCTCCATAAGAATTAGACCTGAACTTCAATATCGCCTGGTGTAATGAGTTCTCAAATTGGTCATGGATGAATATATTATTCCTGAAAGTGTTATTCTGGGCATAAATTATTATATCTATTTTTCTTCCCAAAGATCCATAATTTGTGAAATTAAAGAAATTATTTTCCATTACAGTATTATATACATGTTTATATTCAGCTAATCCGTCCTGGCCGGTGCTTGGTTCGGTATAGGCATAATTAGCATTTGTGATAAAAGTATTGTTAGATATTATTGTATTATTAACTTTAAAGAAATCAAACAACACGCTCCATAAACCCGGATTTCCATACTTATAAATTTTATTGTCTTTGATTAAAGCCCTGTTAATATATCGTATTGATAGACCATCACTAATGTTATTGTTTATGATAGTAAAGTTTACTAGGCTTACTACAGGTCCGCCCTCAGAACCATAATTTTCAAGTGATACTCCGGCATTTATCTTATTATTTACAAGAGCTATATTGCATAAAGTAGATGATGAAGTTTTTGAGATGTCTCCTCTTAAAATAGTATTTCCCACAATTAAAACTCCATCTGCATCGTTAGTAGAGCATGACTGGCTTGCCCCTCCGCCAATAAAGTATACTGAATTTACAGCATCTATATTTGCATTCTTTATGGTTATCGCTGTGGAATGCCCGCCTATGGTGAAAGCATTTCCACCAGTAGAAGTTATCGTGAATCCATTGCCGTCTATCACAACATTATTCAGTCCGTTTATTGTAACACAGTTTCCAGAACTTTGAATATTTGTTGTTATCGTATAAACATTGGGGTTTCCAGGAGTCCCAGAAACTAATGCTGGATTACAGCTGCTTATTGTGCCGGCAAATGCATAAGGAATTAAAAACAAAAATGTGAAGATAAAGATTATTTCTATCTTAAAGTTCATCATAGCACCTCTTTCAAAAGTATTAACTAATTAGTATATATAAATATGCCGATAAAAAAGCTTTTAAATACGCCCTGGGTGGAATTTAAGGGCCTTGTTTGTTGAGGATTTAGATATGATAAGGGATTTAATTTGCACTTTTGTTGGACATGTCAATCACGGAAAGACGAGCATTCAAGACTTTATTAGAGGCACCTCTATAGTAAAGCAAGAGTCCGGAGCAATAACACAAAAAATTTCATGTTCTGCAATAAATGTAGAGGCTATAAAAAAAATATGCAAAGACCTGATAAAAAAAGAGATAAAAATTCCTGGTTTATTGTTGTTAGACACTCCAGGACATGCTTCTTTTACTAACTTAAGAAAACGTGGCGGAAATCTTGCTGACATAGCAGTCCTCGTGATTGATATTAATGAAGGACTTAAACCACAGACTTTAGAGGCAATCGAGATACTAAAGAATTACAAAACCCCATTTGTCATAGCAGCAAACAAGATTGACTTGATAAATGGATTCAGGAGCAATCATGAGTATGTTGTTGAAAACATAAACAGCCTAAATGAGTCTTACAGGCAAGGTATTGATAATAAACTTTATACAATCGTGGCAAGGCTTGCAGAGATGAATCTTCTTTCAGATCGTTTTGACAGGATAGATGACTATACAAAACAAATAGCGATCATTCCCACATCTGCAAAACTGGGCCTCGGTATCCCAGAATTATTGCTAGTTTTAATCGGCCTCGCCCAGAAATATCTAGAAAAAAACCTTGAAATAGACATAAACAAGCCGGCCAAGGGAACCATACTAGAAGTGATGGAAGAGAAGGGCATAGGAAAAATACTCGATACAGTAATATATGATGGCCACTTAAGAAAAGAAGATACTTTGGTTATCGGCGGCTTAGAAGAGCCCGTAGTTGCTAAAATAAAAAGCCTATTGGTTAAGAACATAAAAACAAGTTCTGTAGAAGAGATTAATGCCGCTGCTAATGTAAGAATTTCGCTTGCAGATACAGAAAAAGAGATATTCGCAGGAATGCCCTTTGTTGTAGCTAATAAAAACATTGAAAAAATAAAGCAAGAAATACAAAAAGAAGTCGATGAAGTATTAATCCAGATAGACAAGGAAGGCGTAATAGTCAAGGCAGATTCTCTAGGCAGCCTGGAAGCATTGATTTCGCTGCTTAAGGAACACAATATTAAAATAAGAAAAGCCTCAATCGGCGACATTTCCAAGAAAGACATAGCGGAAGCTGCTTCAGACAAATATCCAATAAATAGGGTTATACTTGCATTTAACGTTAGGCAGCTCGAGAAAACAAATGAAGTTAAGATATTCAACCATGATATTATCTACAAGATAGTTGATGACTATGAAGACTGGCATAAAAAAGAAAAATCCAAAGAGCAGAGCGAAGAGCTTAAGAACTTAGCAAGGCCGTGCAAGATTTATTTGATGCCTAACTACATATTCAGGCAGAGCAATCCTGCCGTCCTTGGCGTGGAAATTATTGCAGGAACTTTAAAACCAGGAATGAAACTGATGAAGGAAGGAAAAGAAATTACAGAAGTCAAGGGCATTCAAGAGCAAGGGAAGAATATCCCAGAAGCAGCCAAAGGCAAGGAAGTAGCTGTTTCTTTCATTAAGGTAATAGTTGGCAGACAGATAAATTCAGGCGATGTTCTTTATTCCAGCATCAATGAAGAGGAGTTCAGGAAGCTGAAAAAATTAAAAAAACACCTGAGCGATGATGAAATAAAAGTAATGAAAGAAATCGCAGAGATTAAAAGAAAGGAAAATCCTGTCTGGGGAATATAGATTAGACTTTGAAATTATACCCCTCATTACATTTAAAGGATACCTAGTGCTTCAGCTCTAGGTAAACCAAACCTCCTT
>ERZ1292629.2671-Hain-H43-01um-R1-2671-length-14611-cov-13_pt1 | contig 14611 bp, 27 predicted proteins | sample MGYA00564399_ERZ1292629 | MGnify/ENA primary metagenome ERZ1292629 (study PRJEB36523, sample SAMEA6512636) | groundwater metagenome | collected 2019-01-08 | study: AquaDiva: Metagenomics assemblies of 32 groundwater samples
CCAAGCACGAGGTGCCACCACTAATGAAGAAAAGTGTCTACCGAAAAATCAACCGTAAACTTGATGAGGTCACTCTTGTGACCTACCGTTGGAAGTGTCCCAGATGCGGGTATAGGATGTATTAAAATGGATAGCTACATAGCCGAATATGTACAATGGGAACATAATTCTGCCGATAGAACATTATTTATAACTAATAAGGATTTCAAAACTATGTCCAAACTGTTCGATGAATTCTGGAACTCGGGTCCTCTACTTGGATATTGTTTCTATTCATTCCAAACTTGGCTCAAGGAACATAAGAACATTCAAATCTTTGAGATAACACCAAATTACTCATTGGAGAGGTAAAATAAAATGTCTCGAAGAATTCCATGCAAGCATTTCCAGATAATCGAGAATCTCACCGAAGTCTGCGACCTCGGTCTAGACCTCAACTGTGCAGTTTGTGACAAGTATGAAGCCGAAGGCGGAGCTGTTGCCGCTTGACCTCAACCGCACAATCTCTAGAGGATTTCAACTTGAAAACGAGATTTCTCCAAAAAATCCAAGACGACTTCGAGAACGGCATCCTCAATTACGATTAGTTTACATACGTTTATATATTCCTCAGTATACATTCTTGTATGTGATAACACATGACGAAAGAACCTCAACTAGGCGAAATCATCGCCGATGCCACAGGCAGGCACTACCGCTTCTTCAAAACCGTCAAAGACTTTGCTGAAGCCAAGAAAATCTGCACATCTCTAGTCGAGAAAGCCCAAGCCCAGCCAGGAACCAACACTCTCCCAGACGGGCGAGTTGAACTCTTCCTCAAAGTGGAACCTCTTGAAGAAATCCAGTTTACTGCCAACGAAGTATCATGCGGTTCATGCCCGAAGAAAGACTCCGCAGACTGCAACCTCGACTGTGAAACTGCGGTTATCCTCAGCAACGCCAGCTTTCATGCAGAGCGTGGCTCAGCCGGAGCCTTAACAATGTTTGAGTATTACATCAACAAGTTGAAGGAAATGAAACGATGAAAGTTGTTCATATTAAACGCAAAGGCTCTCTGGAAGAGATAAAATTTATCGCAGAAGGAAAAAGCGAAGCCAAGAGGATAAACAAACTCTATTGGAGCAAACTTCTACCTCCATATATGAGTATCTCTTATTGGAGAGATACCATTAGCCTGGTTTGTTATCCTATTCATTATGTCACAGCAGACTGTCCAACTTGTGGACAAAAAGTCCTAAAAAATTTCATACATAAAGGAGACGTTAAAAATATCGGTCGAAAGTGACTTTGACAAAATCTACAGCAGAACCGTTCAACCTTCCATATCTAAACTCAAGATACTTTGGAGTAAATATGCCGAAGAATGGGCATACCATCTTCTTGATTGGCGGCTTGGTGGCTGTCAAAAGTTCTGTTCCACTAGAAATCCATTTAGTAAACTTTCTCCAGAGGAGCAGTTCGCCTTTTGGGCGTGGACCCGTGATACCAAGGTCAAACTGAAGTAACATTTATATCTTCCTCATTACACGTTTACATTATGAAGTGTGAAACATGAAAAGCCTGCCAGCCACGTTAAAATCGGAGTTAGAAAGAGAACTCTATGAAGAGGAGCCTGTAAAGGTTTCTTTTGAAAAAAGGAATAATGACTTGGTAATTTTCATTACTCCAACAGATGAAAACCCTGAAAACTCAAATATAGTTGTCGAGATTCCTTTTGAAAAACTGAAAAGAAGTTGGTTTCCAAAATGAAAAGCCTTGTGCGAACAAGTAAGGGCACCTTCAAAGTGAAGTCAACACTAACGCCAGAAATCGAGTTTACACCAAAGTCAACTTCGCCTATTGTTTCAGCAGAAAATATGCCAGCTTTCTTGAAGCCTAAGAAGTCCACAAAAACCAATTTTTCCAACAAAAATTCTGGAATGTCAAAGAAATCTCTACTCGAAGCCATGATTAAAGCCGGCGGTCGAAACTTGACAACTCAACAGTTCGCCCTGCTTCTTGCACCAAACGTCAAGAAATCTGAAGACCCCGAAGGGCACCATAAGTGGGACCAAGCCCATAGCCACATCCGTAGTCTCGCAAGACAACTTGAGAAAGAAGGTAAAATCAAAATTCGTAAGGATACAAAAAGCAAGCAACTACGGTACCTCTACACGGTCAACTAGGAGTAACCCACTAATGGAACCACAAATTCACCATAGACATTGCGCCTGTGGTGCACAATTTATTTGTCATGGTGAATGTGGTGACTCTCGTAAAACTGCAAGGTCAGATGACTGTTGGTGCCCATCTTGCGCCCGTGAAAACCATAGAAAACAATGGGCCCCTTGGTTAAAACTTTGCGAAACTCGGTTTGGTTCCGACTCAAAATTTAAAATTGAAGGCAAGAAATCATGAAGTCCACTCAAGTTAAACCAAAAATGCTTCATCGAACTTGTGCAGACGAGGACAACTGTGCAAGACAATTTTTGTGCCAAGGAGAGTGCAACAAACCAGACAAAATAGCGGAGTCAACCAACTGCTACTGTCCGATTTGTGCCCCAGAACATCGTTTTACATGGACACTTTCCTGTGAAACAAGATTCGGCAGCAAAGCCAAATACAAATTCAAGTGTGGCAAGCCACTATGAGTGAAACTAAATTTTTGCATCGAGTCTGTGGCAGAGACGAATGTGCAAGCCAATTTATATGTAGAGGCGAATGTGAGAATTCCACTAGACTCTCCACTAAAGATGGTTGTTGGTGCCGCAACTGCTGTGATAATGTTTTTGATTTCTCCACTTTAAAATGTCAAAGCAGGTTTGGTAAAGATGCCAGCCCAGAGTACACCTACAAGTAGCATTCTGCGGCGGGTCTGCCCCCGTTGCCACATACAGTTCATCTGTTACGGTGACTGTGGTGATACCCACGGAAGGTTGACTAATAAATCCGAGTGCTGGTGTACAAAATGTGCAAGAGAAAGAGGCTCAGTTGAGGACAATTCCAAATGTAAAGTGAGGAAGCAATATGCTCCATAGACAATGTGTCCATTGTTATATTCAATTTCTTTGTTTTGGAGATTGTCGTAACCCTGAGAGAACAGATAGAAAAGGACGCTGTTTTTGTCCAGAATGTGCCGGCGGAACAGGTTCAGACTATTGTAAGGTGAGAAAAGAATGGTTAAAACTGCATCCAAACAAGTAATGCACCAGTTATTACACAACGGCATTCTGATTCCAACTCAAATAGATGAATTAGATGCCATGGTTCTGGCATGGGCACAAAAACTAGGAACCTCGTATGTCAATGATTCTACCTTTAAAAAGAATTTCGAGGTTTCATTCAGAAAGGCAATATCAGAACTTCCAAAGGGCATAAGATGTCACCGTTCTGCCTATGATTGGGAAGGATGTGCCCAAATCCTCAAGAAACACATTGAAGAAGAAAAGCAAGCTAAGTTAAACTGGTCTGTAGACCAAAAGAAATCCGACAGGTTACAACGCAAAGCCTTAGCCGAACAAAACAAGCTCCGCTACGGCTACGCTATCGTTGACGGTGTGCGCACCGAAATTGCTAACTACCGAGCGGAGCCAGCGGGCATCTTTATGGGCCGTGGAGCGCACCCGAAGCGTGGCTCATGGAAGGCTGCTGTCTCGGCTGAAGAGGTCATTTTGAACCTCTCTCCAGACGCACCTATGCCCGCTGGCTTTGTAAACCGTGTCTGGGAGCCTGACAAGTGTTACATAGCTAAATGGCGGGACAAATTCAGCGGCAAAACCAAGTATATTTGGTTCGCAGATTCCTCAACAATTCGACAATCCGGCGACATCGAAAAGTACAACAAGGCTATAGAACTGCTGAAAAATTTTGACAAAGTCTCGACCCACATCTGGTATGGAGTTCAGTCTCCAGACTTCAGAACAAGGCAAGTCGCCACATGTTGCTACTTTATTCAAAGATTAGGTCTCCGAGTTGGGGATGAGGCGGAGCCAGATGAGGCGGAAACTTTAGGTGCAACCACTCTTAGAGTTGAAAACATCAAGTTTGGCAAAGATGAAATCCCTCAAAAGGTTACTTTTGATTTCTTAGGTAAAGATTCTGTGAGGTATAATGAATCTATTAAATTTGACCCGCCAATAATCAGAAATCTCAAGGACTTCATACAGAAGTCCAAAGATGGCAAATTGTTTGGAGACATTAATTCTTCAGACATAAATGCCTTCTTGAGTGAAGTTATGCCAAAGTTAACCGCTAAAGTGTTCCGCACAGCACTCGGTACCAGCCTTCTCAAAAATTTCCTAGATAAGCATACGCCTAAAGACATATCGGGCATTGCAGAATATGTCAAAGTCTTAACCGCAAAGTATGCAAACCTTGAAGCCGCCAAGTTTCTGAACCACCGCAGGGCATTGCCCAAAAACTTCGAGCAATCCCTTAAGAAAAAGGAAGAGAAGTTGCATCATCTATTAGCCGAAAAGAAGTACGAACAAGCCGATAAATTGAAAGCCGAAATAGACTTTCAGGCTAAAGCCAGTAACTTTAATTTGGGAACATCAATGAGGTCGTACTTGGATCCTCGGGTATTTATGATTTGGTGCAAGCAAGTGGAGTTAGAACCCGAGAAGGTATACTCAAAAACTTTGCTGAATAAATTTAGTTGGTCGGTAACCAAATGATTAAAATTCCACCTGAAGAAATTAAACGAATAAGAGAAAACTTACAAAGGCAGAAAACTTTCAACAAGTTGTTAAGTGAAACGCCTGAATTTAAAGAACAAGCAAGAATATTTATGGTTTGGGTATCTTTAGCTGGTGTTCCTGAGGTCAAGTGTCCTGTTTGTGATAAAGGAAAGCTTGCTTTCAGTTGTGGGCATGGAAATGTAGAAGGTGCATTAAAACTTGCAAGAGATATGGTTGAAGAGCATAGTAAAGAAACGAAGAGAGTACATGAAGAACTTGAGAAAAGGCATCCTGAATTACAAATGATTCCGTTAAAAGGGAAGAAGGAAATACCTATACCTGAATTACGCAAGAAACGTTTAAATAAACCTCAGTACACAATGCATAATGCTGAACAGACGAAAACAAAAGAGGAATAAAAAATGCCCAAGACAGCCCAAATCGGTCGATTGAACGGCGTAATGTCAGAAGCTTTCGTCCTAGACGAAGACGCAACCATAAACGACCTAGTCTCTATTTCCGGAGAGGAACTCTCTAAAGGAGAAGCTCTTCAGATAGACGGCGAAGTTGTTGAGGGAACCTACGTCTTTGAAGACGACGAAAAGGTTTACATCGTGCCGTCAACGACCGGTGCCTAAACCGAGAGAGGTAGTTTATTGGTGCCTATCTCTCACCCTTTTTTATTTTTTGTCAAGAATACTTTGAAGAGGAATAAAAATGGATAAAAAGTATACTTTCATGCAGACAGTTATGGCAACTTCTCTAACTATTTTGGCAATACTTACTCCTACTATCAAAAAAGGGATTGGTGTGAATCCATCACCAACAGAAGCTTGGTTTCTTGGTATAATAAACGGAATAGCTCTTACAACAGTTTGGCTTTGTACAATACTAAGTTGGTTTGAAAAGGAGAAAGAGTAAACCATGAATGTAACATTCGGCCCATTTGACGATGTATCGGACATTGAATTCTGCAAATCCATTATCACGAATTTCTTCCAACTTTTGAAACATCCTAAAATCGACCAAGTCTACGTTGCCGTGCCGCATATGCTCTACAGCGATGATGGTTTTGAGCCTTCAACTAAATCCTCGAAAAGAGTTGAAATTTACTTTTTCTCCTCGCCCAAAGAAGTTGGTATGTCCGCTACTAGACAACTGTCCAGACTACATTTAAACGGGCAAATTTTCAGTCTTCCTCGAGGGCAAGGAGACACGATTAATACGCCTGAGGGCACTCCAATTCCTTCAGAGTTTGAAGAATTTAAAGACGAAGCCGGTGAACTCTTCGCCCTCAGCAAAGCCAACAAATTCTGGGTCTTGATGGATGCAGTACATGCCGTTAGCCCTACGGGAAACTCTGCTGAGCCATTAACAGCTATTCTCACATTGATAACCGAAAGGTTCACTCCGTTGTCACCGGAAGAAAAACGCAAAATGCAGGAGCAAAAATTCATAGCATGGTTGCTAATAAAGTCCAAAAGTGGTTTTTCTGAAGTTGAAACCATTTACAACCAGCGTTTACTAAATGTTCAAGCGTACCAGAATCAGTACCAGACAGCCCTAAAAGACTTCGTAGCATGGAAACAGGTGAAAGAAAACTTGAAGCCTCTGTCCGAGGACGATGCAAAAGAGGTCATCAAGCGCCTTTGGGCTCTGCCCTTCGTTGAAGATGTTTCATTCGGCACAAATGTGGTTGTGAAAACCAAAGAAATAACTTTGGGTCCCTTCAACTATGGCAAGTGGACTTTTGAGTTGGTTCCAAACAACCCGTTAATTCTATCTGAAAACCGAGATTTTGACTCGTGCCACCCCTATTCATATAGCGACCGTGGTCATTTCTGTTTAGGTGGCTTCGTTGAACCCTATGCAACTGCTATGCAAAATTGTGAAATGGATAAAGCAGCCTCAATTCTCAAGTTACTCATAACAAATTACATGGTAACCACTCGTATGAACAACTTGGAGCCGTTTCTCACCCGAACAATGGGAGAGAAAGAGTTCCAGCAAGCTCTCAATGAGTTGCTCCGTAAACATGATATTAACCCAGATAATTATGAAAGACTGGAAATTGCCTCAGTTCTCGGCAATGAAATCACGTTAACCGGAAAAGAAGTCAAGACAGGAGTCTCGTTCAGAAAAGTGGTGAAAGTTTAAAATGGACAAATCTTTGTATATAGCATTTGACGCCTACAGAAAAATCTTCAACTACGCCCAGTTAGCCAAAGATAAAGAAGTCATCGGCCTGCTAGTCATCTCCGAGCAAGCCACAGGTGGTTTACTCATTGAGGACATTTTGTTACCGAAGCAAGAAGTCAGCGGAGCCTCCTGCACAATGCTACCCGACAAAGACATCACCGATTACGCCGAGAAAAATCCCGGCAAAATCATGGGTTGGTGGCATTCCCACGTTAACATGGGAACTTTTCACAGTTGGACCGACGATTCGACACTCAACGGTTGGGGTGGTGGAAAAGTGCCCTACGCCGTTTCCCTCGTAGTTTCACTACCAAACGAGCTTAAAGCATGGATTCAATATTTCACCCCCATAGAAATTGACAAAGCCGAAGTAGACCTCAAAGTTTTACTGCCAGATGAAGATAAACTTGTGGAGAAGTGCAAAGCCGAGCTTGAAGCGAAGATTACCGAAAAGAAGTATGAAGTGCCGAAAAGCGAGCCGTGGAGTTATAAACCACCGATTGACTTGACTAAGCAAACTGGAGGCGAAGCCACCAAAAGCCCTTTATACGAAGAGGACTCAGGAGTCTGTGCAAATCTTGTCGAAGGCAAATCCGGACAAATTTGTTTCTTTCTTGGACGAAACTTCAACTGTGTAACTTGCACTCGGCAATTAGGCGGCGTAAACGCCAACTGCATGAATTATGAACTCGACGGTTTCACCAGTAAACCATCGTGTATAATCTATGGCTCGCATATAAATTGCCATAAATGTGAGGCTTTCGACGATGGAAAGGAAGAAACACCCGTGCCAGAGTGTCCATATTCACTTGAACACGAAAAAGTAACTGTTGCAGGTGAAGAAGGCTGCACTCTGTTTGGTAGTTTCACGCCATGTAAAAGTTGCACAAGAATAGGAGATGTGTTAGCATAATGGCATTCTTGCGTCAAGAAGGCTTCGTCAAACCCGCAGACCTTGCTCAAGTTTCAGTAGCCATCATCGGCGCCGGTAGCATTGGCAGTTTCACAGCACTTGCCCTCACAAAAATGGGCGTCAAAAAGTTGACCTTAATAGATAAAGACAACGTGGAGTTACACAATGTTTCTAACCAATTCTTCATCCGAGAAGACCTCGGTAAAGCCAAAGTTGACGCAACCATGACAGAATGCCTGCGACAGTCACCTGAAAAAGATTTGGATGTTCTTGTGCGAAACGAGTTCTACGATGGCACACAACAGCTTGACGCCGACATAGTGATAGTCCTAACTGACAACATTGAGGGTAGGGCCACCGCATTTAAAGCTGCCTCAGAGTCGTTTGCGACAAAGTTTTTCATAGACGGCCGCATGGGCGGTGAACTGTTTAGGTTGTTTGCTTTCGACCCCCACGACTTGAAACTTTCAGAGAAGTATCGAGAGGAATTTCTCGACGGCGTAGCAAACTCCGAGGAGCCGTGTACTGCACGAACCATAATTTACAATGTTCTACTAGCCAGTAGCTTTATATCTTCCTACGTTAAAAAGTATACTTGTAGAGAAAAAATCCCGTTTCAACTAGCCTACGCTTTCGGCGACATGATTCAAGTTAAATCAAAAGAGGAGTAAACCAATAATGCCAGAAGCTTACATCTGTGAAAACTGCGGTTCGTTAAATTGGAGTGAAAACTATTCCGAAACAACTTACTTTTCAAGAAACTATTCTGTAGGTCGTAATGGTGAAGTAGACGATGACTATGGCGAATCTAACTCTGGTGACGATGCAGAATCAACCGGCGACAATCCATATTGTTCCGAGTGTGAACACACAGACTTGAGAGACATCTCCGACTTGAGCCAGCAACAATTAGCCACGCTTTATGCTATTCCTCAACGTGAACGGATGGAAGTGGTTCGCCACTTGTTTGGTGAAACTGACGATGATGAGGATGACCCGAAATATTTTACTCCCAACTGCAGAGAAATCCAAGAGCAACGATGCCGCAAGTGTCCTTCAAACAAAAAGTGCGCTTATGCGGCGCCGAGAGGTTGGGTAAACCAAACATGACCCGAGACCCAAAGAGAATTCCAAAAGTCCTAAAGAAATTACAGAAAGTCTGGGAGAGATATCCAGAATTAAGGCTTTGCCAATTGATTGTTGCCTTAACCAAAAAAAGCGACCCATATTATGTAGAGGATGATTGGTTGTTAACAAGATTTGAACAAATTCTAACAGAAGGTCTGTTGACTTAACGTGGAACTCTTCCCAACCGCTAAATTCAAATTCAACATTGCCGAAGCTCTGAAGAGTGGCTTCTATGTGAGTGGCACCACGGGATGTGGTAAAAGCGACATTGCCATGCGATGCGTTGACAAGTTGCGCAAGCAAGGAGTCATCTGCATAGTCTTCGACCCGTCCCAGGACTGGCTTGCCCGCTATCCCGCAGACCAGTTTGTGAAACCCAACACTTTGTCTGGCAAGCCATTCCTAGCTGAAGTTCGACTTGTAGGCACAACGGTTGTGGACATTAGCACTTTAACTTTAACTCAAACGAAGACCTTGGTTGAAAATTTTTGCGAAAATATATTTCTTCAGCAAGCCATGAGAATGCCGGAGAAACGAAATTTTTATTTCATCATCTTTGAGGAAGCTCAGACGGAGTTCCCACAGGGTATTTTGAGTGCAAAAAGGATGCAGAATGCTGTAAGGCTACTAACGCAAGGAAGAAACTTTAAAATTAGAATGGGAGTGGTAACGCAATTTGCCGCAATGTTGGATAAAAATGCATTACGTTTCCAAAATCAAAGGTATTACGGTTGGACTGCGGAACCCAACGATGTATCCTATATATCTGACATGATTGGTGATGAACAGGCAAAGTCTTTACAGTTTTTCAAATCAGGAGAATTTCTTTATAGTTGTCCAGTTTTAGGAATCTCAGAAAAAATTAAAATTAGACCATATAAACCAAAAGGTTTAAATATTCCGATTGATAAAGATGTTAATAGGCAAAACACATCTTTATTGAGGTGATTTTATGGAATATAAATATTGGACTGACAACGAAACTAAATATTTGAAGGAAAATTTTAAAACAAAACATCTTAGGGAAATTGCAAAAGATTTAGGACGAACCTATGGTTCAATAACCAATAGATTTAAAAAACTTAAATTGTATTACATTAAAAATCAAATGCCAAAAAGGCCCTTCCCTAAAATATCAAACGAAGAATGGGCATATATAGCAGGAATAGTAGATGGAGAAGGAACTATTTCCTTTAAAAGAAACCGAAAGACAGGAACAGTTAGGAAAAGTAAAGAATCAGGAATATCACCACTTGTAACTATTTCAACCACATCTCCTATTTTAGCAGAATATTTTATGGGATTAAATCAAAAGAGTTATTGCACTAAAACAAGACCAAAACATTGTTTACCTGTTTACGCAACTAGAATTGGTTCTCTTGCAGATATAAGGGAGTTTTTAAAGCAAATTTTGCCTTATCTCAAGATTAAATTTGACGATGCTTCCAATACTTTGGAATTTTGTAATTCACGTCTTTCCAAATCATTTAGAAGTCCTTATTCAAATGAAGAGAAGAAATTGGTGGATGATGTTCTTGAAAGTCATATGAAAGGTCCATCCAATGTATTGAGGAAGGAAGTAAAAAATGCCTAAACCAAAACCAATATTTGATTTCTGTCCTAACTGCCGCAAAAAAGAATTCAAGGAAATCAAGCCGGACATCTGGAAGTGTAAAAACTGCGGCTACGTTTGCAACCTCTGGTCAGAGGAATTAGAATGAGAAGCCCACAAATTGAATTTGGTCTTCCTCATACAGACGGTGGCTTCTATTGGCATGGTAATATTGTTATTTTCACAAATGAAGAAGGCTCAGATATTGAAGGTTCCCTGAACCACGAGTATCTGCACTACCTCATTGAACGCCTCGCCGGCAAGCGTGCAACCAAAAAGTTTGATAAAATTTGCAAGCGGTTCAAGGAGTTGAGGTGAACAAATGCAAGCCCAATGGCTAAATAAACGATGCCTTTCAGTAGAATTCTATGAAACTGGTTATGTCCTAAAGAATGTTCCACTAAATGTCGAGACTCCCATTTGCCTAAAAATTTACAAAGACAGAATTGTAATGCTCTCCGTCCTGAAGTCCTCATCAACCAAATTCAAAACATTTAATAAGACCTTTGTATACTCTGATTTATTGTTGATGAACAACACGTTAAACCTGATTATGCGAGGCAAGCAAGAATGAAATCATTTGAAGCCATAGTTGAAGAAATAAAAAGAAAATCCGAATTCGACTTGTGTGGAACCACTTCAGACCTAATGGAATATTTGCCATATCAATATGCCAAAGAATTTCTCAAACCAGAAGTAACCGAGGAAGAATGGAAGAAATCACAGGTGGCATTAACGGAAGAAAATGTCGTTTCGGTGATGAAAAATTACATGGCTTTTGCACTTGATAAAGCAAGCAATCATAGAGGAATCTCTACTAGTAGGAGTATCGAACATTTTGCTTGTTGGCTTTCTTTATTGGAAGATTCCGAGACATTATCCTTTCTTGAAGATGAGGACAACTACGAAAATTACGGATGCCCAATTTTAAAGAAAATTTGCGAGAAATATGGCTTTTCATATCCTGAAGATTTACCCATGCAAAATATGGCTAAAGGTTTGCCATGTTGGCCAGATTGTGAAGAAGGATGCGGGCATTAATGGTAGATTCAGTTTCGATTTACAACCCAAAGTCTGGCTCCGCAACAAGTCAAAATTACGAAGCAATAGACCTAAAAACCGCCAAATCTATTGTTGCCTCTGCCTTAGAATTTCACAGACTTGTGGTAGATGTAATTGCCAATAAATTAATTACATCTACAGAAGAAATAAAAGTAAATGGTGTTATACGAATTCTGCCTCTTGTGGGTGGTGGCTAATTTGAGTTACTTACAAGATGAAATTTTGAGGGCGTGTACCTTACTGGGTAAAACTTATCCTCATTATGAAGTGGAAGTACCGTGTATTTATATAGTTGATAAGAATGTTGTGGGGTTGGGCTGGACAAATTTCTTCATCCAAGCTAAGCCAATGTGGATGGTAGTTAGTGCCACTTTTTTACATAACTCAGGCAGACTATTCAATAAAGTTCTATTAACCTTCTTTGATGATAGAATCGGAGGAACTTTTTTGAACCGATGTCATTCAATTTACATAGACGAAGAAGACCTCAAAAAAGCTGGTGGTACACCAACGGAGTACAGGCTATCTGAGGTTATTGCTTGCTTGCTGAGGCATGCTGAAACAAATAATGAAAAAACTTGTGATGGATGCCGAGGAGAGAATCCTCTTCAAACTCATTACATCAAGCTTTTGGAGAAAACAATATGAAATACATGGAGTTAATTCAAAATGGATAAAGAAGAATTATGGTGTATGAAAAAAATTCTAATTCTCCTAAACAAAACCAAACAAGAAATCTTGGACATCTGGCAAAAACAAGCTGGCTTCGACTTGGCACTTTTTGACGTTTCAATTGACCTTTCCGTAAAAATTGATAATGTTGAAGTAAGAGTTAAAGATGGCTGGAGCAAAATGCCATATGAGTAATACCATTTGTGGTGTTTAAAAAATGGAAGTTGTTCTAGTAGCCTGCACACCTAATCCCGAAGAACTCTGCGCCAAAGCAATGCGATGTTGCCGTTCAGCGAAAGCCTTGCACAAGCTTAACCTCGACAAGCCAGCCGAGTATTACATTGCCTTGGCTAAGCAAACTGGTCACCTTTCAGTTCTTGAACACGCCAGTTTTACTTTCAGCGTTGAAGGAATTTCAAGAGCCTGTAGCCACCAACTTGTGCGGCACCGCATGGCCTCTTACTCCCAGCAGAGCCAGAGGTCTGTGGACCCGACTAAAGAAGAGTGGTACGTTACTCCCGATTCCATCATAAAAACAGACTTGTTTGCCTACCAGCTTGCCATGTCTAAAATAAAAGAGTATTACAGCAAGCTTCAAAGCCTTGGGGTTCCAAATGAAGATGCAAGGTATCTACTGCCTAATGCCACAAAAACTAATATTGTGATAACCATGAATGCTCGGGAGTTGTTGCATTTTTTTGAGTTACGACTGGATAAGTCGGCGCAATGGGAAATTCGTAGATTGGCCAAGCTAATGTTACAAGAAGCGCAGAAGGTTGCACCAAATATTTTTGAGGTCGAAACAAAATGAGTTTTCCAGAGAAACTCCAAACAGTCTTCGACAAGTACGGAACTACTGAACTTAAAATTTACACGTTGCTGAATTTATACGATGACGTTCTGGACTGCTATGCTGAAGACCAGAAGGAACACAAACAAAAACTCCAACAATGGCTGAAAGAATTAGACAAAATTTTCGATGAAGGTTATCCTTGGAATAGAGGAGATAATGCATTAGAAACATTACACAAGGTCAGAGAATCAAAAAAGAAGTTTGAGGAGTTGCTGAGGAGTAAAATATGATACGTTGTCCACATAACAATTGTAGTGGCGAATTGCAACACCATGAAAATCCTAAAAGAGAAAACACCATTTTGTTCAAATGTTCAAATTGTAAATGTGTTTTTGGTTTAGTAGATGTTCACAAGGAAGTTGGTTGCCCAAGTTTCAAGGAGACAAAAAAATGAAAGCAAGATGCCGACTAAATATAGTTATACACTACCCGTGCAACTGGTGTTCAGCAGACGGCTGGTGCTCACAGGACCTGCACAAATGCGAGATAGTCGAATACATCGGTGGAACCGAAGATTTAACTGGATGTCGAGGTTAACGCCTTTTTGCATTTTTGGGCAAAAGCCAGCTTGAAGATTGAATTTTGCCTCCGCCAACGCCAAAGACAAGCCTGATGCCCAGTCTTTGACAAGCTTCAATTTCTGACTTTGGCAAAGTCTTCTTGACCCGATTTCCGCCCTTACCAAAAATATCCGGGTTAACCAATTCAAGCGTGAGAGCAACGGAATCATCCTTGTCAATGACTCTTACAACTTCATCCACGTATCTAATAGATTCAAGAATCTCCTTTCTCTCGTCAAAGCCCATGAATGGTTTGCCTTTTTTCTCAGTTAACCATTCGTCGGTATTCAAAAATACGACCAGATAGTCGCCTAATTTTTTGGCTTCTTGGAAGTGTCTAATATGTCCTGCGTGTACCGGGTCGAAGCCTCCGCTGACTGCGACAACAACTTTGCGTTTTTGGTTCATTTGTGGTTACCTACAGGTTATAAAATAATCTTTAGCGGAGTTATCCTGAGTATAAGTAGCATTTGTGGTATACCAAACATACGGATATGGGTCATACCATGGATACCATGGATAATATCTGCGACATGGTTCACAGTCGGGGCAATAGTGGTCTCTCCGACCTTTATTATGCGAACAACTTCCGCATTTTTGAGGATAACTCGTACAGCAGTTTTTGTAACAACAGTCTACATCACACACCTTCTTCACCTTCCTTAAACTTTTTTAATGAGTAGAGACGCTCAAGCAGGATTCTGTTTGCGTCTGCAACAGAATGTTCCGATAAAAGTTTACTATATTCAGTAAGGTAACTTTGAAAGTTTACCAGAAACTCTTGAGCCTGAGAAGTATCTTTTGCCTTTTCCATTGTTCTGGGCCAGAACCAACCCTTCAAGGAGTCCACGTGTGTTTCTATTGACATTTTTTGTTCCGCTTTTCGAATTTCATCCATTGCACTTAAAAATGATTTTTCCGAAGATTCAAGCTGAGAAATAAGTCCAAGTTCTT
>ERZ1292629.2672-Hain-H43-01um-R1-2672-length-14607-cov-9_pt1 | contig 14607 bp, 14 predicted proteins | sample MGYA00564399_ERZ1292629 | MGnify/ENA primary metagenome ERZ1292629 (study PRJEB36523, sample SAMEA6512636) | groundwater metagenome | collected 2019-01-08 | study: AquaDiva: Metagenomics assemblies of 32 groundwater samples
GAATTCCATCGAATTAAAACAAACCTTTCGATTCCTTGCAAATTTTTTGTTTTTCATCAATACTTATATCTTTTGGCATCTTTTTTATCATAAAAATGCCACTTCTTAAGACAAAACCATTAATATTTGACGCTTTGATGTAATATTCTCCCGGCCAAATTTCTCCAACTTTCCAGTCCAAACTTTGAGAATTTGGTTCTATTTTGTATTCCTTCGCTAAACCGCTTACAACCGGCTCAATGGTATCTCTCGAACCGGCATCAACGAAGGATCTCTGAGTGAGGGATTATGAATAAGTATATGATGTATAACTTGTTACACCATTATCCCAAATTTTATCAAGACCTGCCGAACCGTCGGCCCAGGTGATAATTATACCGGTAGTACTGTCAATCTTTTTTATACGCCATCCGGTGGCATCAGGTAATATCCCAGCTAGCGCTTCGCCCACATAATCAACATTACCATCCGTTGCCAGACGAAGGGCAAATTGTTTACCGCCGAAAGAAATTGTTTGCAACGTGGTTTCGGTTGAGGCGGTTGATGGTATTGCTTTTACGTCAACCCACACGTTCCGTGTGGTATCGTCTACCCTCCCGCTTGTTGGCGTATTTGCTGAATTACTAAAACTGCTTGAGCCAGCGCCGGACACGGCAGTAACTTTGACTTGCAGGACTCCCGCATCCAAAGATAAATCCGTCTTCTTCAAAACCTCATCTAAGGTTTCTTCTGTCGCGGGATTGATTCTCGCGTTGGTTGAATTTTTAACACCGACCACTCCTGTTGTAGGCGAACTGCCCATTATCAAAGCATCGGCTTTTTTAGGTAAAAATAGTGAACCGGCTATTGGATTATCAAAATCTGATATGGATGAGGATGGTGGTTCCGACGCAACTTCTGGATCCAGACCCACACGTCGGGACAAACTTGTCACAGATTCTTGAATGCTATACTGAATAATCGGATTTTTAATTTCCGATCTTATTAATAAAAAAGAATGTTTGTTTGACAGAAACATAATTCTCCTTTTTCAATTTAATTTTATTATACCATACTTAATCAACCTTTTTGCAGTACGCTTGTTTATTCTTCTTTTCTATGATATTCTTAACTCGTATGGTAACTTTTGCCAACATCATTTTGTTCTGGCTAAACTCCGCCGAACGTGATTGGAAAACAGCGCGTGGACTTTTTGATTTAAAGCGTTACGACTCTTGTCTCTTCTTCTGCCATCTTGCGCTTGAAAAAATCCTCAAAGGTTTGGTTGCTCAACATACCAAAGAACCCGTTCCCCACATTCATGATCTGGCAAAGCTGGCTTCAATCGCTCATCTTAACCTTACCGACAAGCAAATCCAACAATTACGCGTCATCACAACCTTTAACATTTCCGCGCGCTACGATGACATCAAATTGGCATTTTATAAAAAATGCACAAAAAGTTTCACTATAAAACATTTCGGAACTTCAAAAAAAATGTTCATATGGTTAAAAAATCAATACCAAAAAACGTAAAAAAGGAAATTGATGATTTTGTTCGGGTGCTCCGCAAAGATAATCTTCCGATTAAACAAATAATCCTTTTCGGTTCTTTTGCAAAAGGTACCAGCCATCGCTGGAGCGATATTGATGTTTGTGTTGTATCTCCGCGTTTCCGTAACGCATGGGAAGCAACTCGTTATCTGTGGTCCAAAAGACCTCGTGATTTTGGTTTAACAATTGAACCAATCGGCATGAGACCCGAGGACTTAAAAGACGCGACATCTTTAAGCGAAGAGATACGAAAAACTGGCGTGCGGGTTTATTAACACTGGCGAAGCGATATAATTATTAACAGTTGGAAATGGTTGATACAAAATTTTTTATATGGGCTTCAATTTTTATTTTAAAGTTTTCAAACTTAGAAAAGAAATGGAACATATAGAAAAAGAGGTAAAGTAGTAATAAAATTTACTTCATGCCAAGCAATTGTTATACTTAATCTGCCTTATTTTGTTTTATTCTGCTTTCGATTTATGTCCCTCACCCGCGCCATCGCCAAAAATACCACAATCCAAATCGCCGGCAAAGCAATTAGCACTCTGCTAGGTCTTTTGGCAGTCGCCATTATGACTCGCTCGTTGGGACCGGAAAAATTCGGCTGGTACGTAACCGCAACCGGCTTTTTGCAATTCGTCGGGATCTTCAGCGACTTCGGTTTTACTGTCCTTACCGCAAAAATGCTTTCCGAACCGGATTTTGACAAAACAAAACTTCTTAACAATCTTTTCACTTTGAGATTGTTGTCCGCCGCGTTTTTTCATCTTCTCGCACCCCTGGTTTTTCTTTTTTTTCCATATCCCATTCAGGTTAAGATCGGCGTGGCAATTACCACGCTTTCTTTCTTTTGCATTGCCTTAAACAATATTTTCATCGGGTATTATCAGGCGAACTTGCGTATGGGAACGCAAATGACCGGTGAAATTATCGGCCGGGTTGTTTTGGTCGGCGGGCTTCTGCTTTCATCATTCTATGGCAATGGATACATATACACGATGTCAATTATCACTCTGGCCTCAATCGCCTACACCGCTTTTCTTTGGGCGCGCGGGCCGGCCGTGCGTTTTGAAATTGACAGGCCAATCTCAAAAGAAATTTTCAAAAAAATATGGCCCATGGGTCTGTCGGTTATTTTTAACGCTTTTTATCTTTTGGGAGACAGGGTTATCCTTCCGCTTTTTGTCAACCAGACGCAAGTCGGAATTTACGGGGCCGCTTACAGAATCATAGATATAATAACCCAAGTGGCGGCAATGACAATGGGCATCATGACGCCTCTGGCCACCTTTGCCTGGTCTAGAAATTTAAAAAATGATTTTAAAAACAAACTTCAAACAAGCTTTGATTTAGTTCTGCTAATTTTAATGCCAATGCTCGTGGGAATCTACATTCTAGCCGGACCGATCATGAAAATTGTCGCCGGCAATGGTTTTGAAGGATCTGAACAAATTCTAAAATTTCTGTCATTCACGATTTTGGGAATTTCAATCGGGAATATTTTCGGTTACATAATCTTGGCCATGAACAAACAACGTCAGGCGATCGTTGTTTATCTTTCCGACGCTATTTTGTCCACAATCGGTTATTTTTATTTCATTCCAAAATATGGGATGTACGGAGCCGCGGGTGTGGCGATCTTCTCCGAAATTTACGCCGGCATCGGCTTGCTCTTGATATCCTCCTATTATGCCTCATATTGGCCGCGCTTAAAAAATTTCATAAAAATCTCGATTGCCAGCATTGGCATGGGGGCAATCATCTTCTATCTTCAACCACTGAACATTATCACCTCCATATTTGTCGGCATGGCAACTTATTCAATATTCATTATCGCTTTGCGAACCGTCTCAAAACGAACACTCATGGAAATAATGCCGCTTAAGGAACCATCGGATCCGAGTGGATTGTGATAAACTATAATTTTTGGTAGAATATATCCATAGTCGCTCGTAAATTATTTAACTCACTCATTTCCCATATGGACTTCTCTAAAGTCAAAAATTTAATTTTTTTGAGCCTGCTGGTTTTAGCCACTAGCGGCTTCCTATATATTCTCAAGCCATTCTTTTATCCGATCTTCTGGGCCGCAGTGATGGCCAGCGTCGTTTACCCAATCTACAGATCAATGGCAAAAAAAACGAAGAGCCCAAATCTTAGTTCAGTTCTGACGGTGGTGATAGTAGTCTTTATCATTATCATTCCCGTTGTTATTTTGGGAAGTTTAATTGTGAAAGAATCCTTAGAAATTTACGATTCAATAAACAATAACAAAGGCGCCATTTCGGAGAGTATCAAAAATTTGATAGGGTGGATAAAAAATAATCAAATTACGCAGAGATTTAACATAGACGAACAGGTACTGGCGGAAAGGCTGACTGACATCACAAAAACAATAACCAGCTACATTTTTACGGGGGTAAAAAATCTCACGCAAAATTCACTCACATTCCTGGTGATGTTCGTTATCACCATTTATACTCTTTTTTTCTTTCTGCGCGATGGGGAAAAAATGCTAAAAAAAATAATGCATATTTGCCCGCTTGGGGACAAGCATGAAATTATCTTATATAAAAAATTCACCTCCACATCGCGGGCAACTCTAAAAGGAACTTTGATTATTGGAGCGATTCAGGGCGCGCTGGGGGCGTTGCTGTTCACGATAGTCGGAGTGCAGGGCGCTTTAATCTGGGGCATAGTGATGATGTTGTTTTCAGTAATCCCCGGCTTTGGATCTTATGTGGTTTGGCTGCCGGCCGCGATCGTCATGTTCTTGATCGGGAATGTTTGGCAAGGCATAGTGATTGTTGCGGTTGGCACGCTGATTATTTCAACAATAGATAATTTCATCAGACCGATTCTTGTTGGCAAAGACACGCAAATGCATCCGCTTTTGATTTTATTTTCCACTCTTGGGGGTTTAATTTTCTTTGGAATTTCAGGATTTGTTATAGGGCCGATAATAACCGCTCTATTGCTTTCGCTTTGGGAAATGTATGAAGAATATTATCACAGCGAATTGGACCATAATGGAAATGGCTAAAAAATAGCATAAAAAAACGAGGCGCTAACCTCGTTTTTTTTATTTGTTCCGGGGCCCGGACTTGAACCGGGAACCTCAGGGTTATGGGCCCTGCGAGCTGCCAATTGCTCTACCCCGGTATATGATTGGCAACCAACTCCGAGCGGGTGAGCGGAATCGAACCGCCGTCTTATGCTTGGCAAGCACACGCACTAACCGTTGTGCTACACCCGCACTAAACTTATTTCCTTTTTCCTCAACTCGAGCCAATGAATTATCATTTCTTTGTAAGCCCTGCTTGAAACTATTAATGTCCCTACACCAAATAGCAAAATTCTTTTAGCTGAACGACCTTTAATATACTGACTTTTGTAGAATCTGTCAAGCGGTACGCCTACCATTTTCGACCAATGTTCTTTACATTTACAGTCATTCAAATCCGGGTATAACACGAGATACATTTTAGTCTTCTGGAATACTTGTGGTAAAAATTTTTTAATAAATAAATAAAAATTTTTTACTAGTAGCGAGTTGGAGTTTGTCACACGCATCTGGCCGTTTTCCAATTTATTGTCACCCTCTCCCCAATAAATCATTAGCCCCTCAACGAACAGAGGATCCTTGCAGAATATCTTATACAAGCGCCCAGCCTCCTTGCGCATGTCGACATATAGCTTCAGCCGTTTTACTTTAGCTTTTAAACTCATCTCTCTCATTCTGCCGCCGGCTCTTTTGCGCGCGTTTTCTACCAAAATTTTTTTAATTTTTTCAGACCATTTTTTATTTTTAAACCAATAATTAAGCGTGCTTTTTGAAACATTTAAAGCAACGCTTATTTCATTATAACTCTTCCCCTGTTTCCGTAATTTTATTGCTATCTTAACGTCCGAACGCATAATTAGAACCTATGGGATTAACTTATAGATAAATCAACCAGCAGTTCAATTATACCACATCAAACGAGTTTCACAAATACTTAGGTGCATCAAAAAAGCCCCGCTGTTGGCGAAGCTTTTTTTAATCTCTAAATTATTTTACAAGATTTACCTTAATTTCATTTGAGTACTTACCGCATTTGCCTCCGAGATATTCGCAAACTCTGACATAATACGCGCCTGTGCCCGCAAAAGCGTTTAGTCTCACCGTGCTTGCGTATGGATCGCTCAAATAAATATACTGATCGCCCGGTCTTGCCGGATATGTCGGACTGGAAATTACCGACCACACGACCTTAAACCCGCTTTCAGAATAACCGCCGACAGCCCACTTCACGCCTTCTCCGCCCGCGGACAGATACAAAGATGTAACGCCGCCCCCAGAGGTTGTTCCGGTTCCAGAATTTACAACCGTTCTTATCCATAAATTGTTGCTGTACTTTCCGCATTTTCCGCCGAGATACTGGCATACTCTGAAATAATGAACTTTGCCATCATTAATTTTCCACTTATAACTTCTGGCGGTCTTGTCGCTGATATACACATAATCACTGCCGGGATATACTGGATTTATCGCGGTGCTTTGCACCAACTTGAATCCGCTTGAAACATCCACTCCGTTTACTTTCCAATTCAGAGATACTCCGTCCTTGGTCGCGTATCCGGTTAAAGTAATCCCCGAAGCCGGCACAGACGTTTTCACAACCGCGGCTTCCTCTTCTTTGTCATCAAAAGTTAATACACCCATTTCATCCTTAAATTCTTCTTCTTTTTCATCTTCTGCTTTATTCCACATCGTGAATTCATCTTTTTTAATATCAGCCGTGGCGATTTTTGTAATTACCTTTTCAACTTTTTTATTATCTTTATTCAGCAAATAATATTTGTTGCCCTGATCAACCAAAATTTCCTTGTCGCCGTAACCCAAAATTTTTACTTTGCTTTCATAAACCTCAACGCCCTTAACTTTATCATCATTCAAGGTTTTATAAGCTGTGCCGAGCGAAAGATAAGAAACATCGCCGGCTTTTACCAAGAATTGTCTGGTGTCGGATTTTACGACACGAGAATAAATTTGGCCTTTCTCATTAAGAATAACCATGCTGTCGGCTTTCAGGTTGACCAGCGTCACTCTGGAGTTTTTATTTAATCGAACCGCGCTGCCGTCATCAAAATTAATAACGGCTCTTCCGACGCCAAGCACTTCCACCGAAGATCCTTCGGCCAATTTTAAATCCTTTGAGGCGCGCTTCCATTCGCCGTTTGCCTCCTTGTATTCAACAACACCCTGGATCATGACCAACTGCGCCCCCAAGGCAGTCTGCGCTTGCTGAACCGGCTGATTTTTTGTTCTAGAAAAACTATACACGAGCACTATTGCCGCGACTGCCAAAACTGCGATAGTGGTACGGCTTAGCCCTTTTTTGACTTCTTCCATATTAGAAATGAGTGAGGATAAGTTAAAATGTGTTTTAACTTTCCGAATGAATGAGAATATATGAGGCAAAGCCCACATATATTTAAATTTTGACTTTGCGTCCATTGAATTGAGCAAAGCTGATTTCAGCCGACGTCTATGGTCTGAAAGCTCTACTTGAGGAAGCTCAAGATTCTCTAATTTTTTAGTGAGATCGTCTTTGTTCATACATGGTTTCTTTAGCGATTGGCTCTTTCGACCTTTCGCTATCTATAATGCCGTTTTCTCCAAAAGGTTGCATCGCGTCGCACAGTTTTTCCAAACCGCGATGAAGCAGGGATTTTACAGTCCCTTCCGCTTTTCCCAAAATCTCGCTGATTTCTTTGATTTGTTTTTTCTCAAAAAAACGCAAAGTCACGACTTCTTGGTATTTAATGCCCAACCTGCCGATCTGTTCCCGGCAAATCAAAAAATCTTTATGCTGTTTTAATTTTTCTTCGGCTTCAATCAGTTCCGCCTGCGGATTGCGCGAAGCGGTCGGATCAAAACCGCGCTCTTGCAAAAATTCAAGTGAAACTGTTTTGTATTTGCCTTTTCTGAAAAAATAATTGATCTCATTCACGGCAATCTTATAAAGCCACGAAGAAAAAGGCGCGTTGCGCCACTGAAACTGCCAAAGTTTTTTGAGAGCTTTAAAAAATGTTTCCGAAGTAATGTCCTGGGCGATTTCAAGATTGCCCGTGCGTTTCAGAATGAATCCGAAAATTTTTGAGTAATACTCATCAAAAATCCGGCCAAACACTTCAGGGTCTTTTTGGGCTTGTTTTATAAGTTCTTTTTCTTCACTTAACTGCATAAATTTAGTCCTAAAATTCAGCTTAACATATTGCTCGGTTTTGTCAAAGATTGCAGGTAAAATAAAAACCGCCATTTCATGCCGGTTTTTTGAGCGGGTAAGGGGAATCGAACCCCTGGCAACAGGTTGGAAACCTGTGGTATTACCATTATACGATACCCGCAGTGAATTAAGCGCGAGAGCTTACTCTTAAGCATTTCCAAACAAGGGTATCATATATGAAATATATGATACCTGCGATGAGTGAAATACTATACTCGCGTTTGGCGACTATTGTATAAAAATTTTACAAAATGGTCAATAGGATATACAATAAAAAAAACTATAAATCAACTACCAAATATTTTATGGCTCAAAAGAACCGCATACTGGGGGGGCTAATCATGGGGGCTTTGATTCTGACCGGAGTCGGATGCCTCAACAAAAACAAAGAAATTTTCAAACCGCCGCTAACCACCGCCGCTGATATTCAGATCGCCGACCAAAATCTCGAGCCAGACAATCGGCTGAATATTTCAAAAATTGTCACGCCTGTAGACGGATGGATTAGCATTCACGCCGTGAATGACGCCGGACTTATAGGCGACGCAATCGGGGTGACACAAGTCAGCATGGGCGAGTCAAAAAATACAAAGGTGATCATCAGCGACAAAACTCGACTGACTCAAAATTTGGCGGCAATGCTTCGCCATAATAAAGGGGAAAAAAATCTGTTTGAATTGGACAAAGACGGCCCGGTTATAATTGACCAACAAGTAATCATGAGGAAATTCACAATATTAAACTTTACCGATGTTAAATAATGGCTCACCGGATCGGTTGCGCCGGCTTTTCCGGCGCGCTTTTTTCTTTCCATTCAAGCCAGCCGATGCTTACTGACAAAATCATAACTCCAACCATATATCCTGCCCAAACATCGCTTAAATAATGCACGCCTAAATAAATTCTGCTGAATCCTACGGCCAAAATCAATAAAAGCCCGACAAAAGCCGCGTTTATTTTGTGATTCCATTTCTTAAAAATTTTCCAAAAAAAATAGATCAAAAAACCATAGAGGGTTATGGACATTGCCGCGTGCCCGCTTGGAAACGACCACGAATCGGCGAAAAAAACCGGCAACAGACCGGACGGCCTTGGACGCGCCCAGATTTCTTTAAGAAATGTGAGCGCGAAAAAACTCGTGGCAAGCGACGCGGCAAAAGGAATAATGTATTTTCTTTTTTTCAGAATCCAAAACAAAACGCAAACGCCGAGAGCGAGCGGCGCCACAACATGCGCATCACCCAAAAATGTTATCCAAATAAAAACTTTTACCGTGAGCGGATGGCGAAAAGTGTAAAGCAGGTTTGAAAATGCGTAATCAATGTTAAGCGTGTAATCGTTCATTGCCGAAGTTGATATAAAAGAAAGAGCCGCGTAGCCGAAAACAAACAGCAGAACAGTCAAGGTGAGGCCGGAAGATTTGTTTAAATCTATTCTCTTCTTTAAAAATGCAAATAAATAAGCAAAGGGGGAGAAATGCTCCAATTTGGCGATAATAGAATTTATATAATCGGTAAACATAGGCTTAATTATACAACAAATATCACTTTAATCAAGCTGTTCTGCTATTGACAAAAATAACCCAAATGTTATTATGATATGTGAAGTTTTAATTACTAACTCAGCAGTATGTTGTCAAATTTCAATTTTGACGAGGAAAATTTAATCGCGGGCGATGACGAAGATGCTGATGAAAAAGTAGGAACCGACGAAAAAACAGACGGCGGAGACGACAAAGAAGACGAAGACGAAACCATATAATGCAAAAATCCCCCGAGCAATCGGGGGATTTTAATTTTCAAAAATTAAGCTCTCGCGGAATATTCACCGGTTTCGGTGTTAACAAGTAATTCTTCGCCTTCTTTTATAAATATAGGCGCCTGAATTTTTAAACCGTTATCCAGAACAATCTCCTTGGTCACATTGCCCGAAGCCGTATCGCCTTTAACCGCCGGCGGAGCCTCAACTACTTTATACTTAATTTTTTTGGGAATTTGAATGTTTACCGGCGTGCCTTCGTACAAACCGACGACGACATCAATGCCTTCTTTAAAATATTTCGCGTCATCGCCGATAAAATCTCCGCTCATTTCAATCTGTTCGTATGTATCCATATTCATGAAAGCAAAATTCTCCCCGCTCTTATACAAATACTGCATGGTCCTAAAATCAACCTGCACGATATCAATGGTTTCACTTGTCTTATAAGTAATCTCAATCACTTTATTCGTGCTCAAGCTCTTCATTCTTGTGCGCACAAAAGCCGCGCCCTTGCCGGGATTAACATGCTGAAATTCAGTCACAACATACAAATCATTTTGATGGCGGATAACCACTCCTTTCCGCACTTCTGATGTTGATGCCATAGTAAAATAAATTAATTGTATAAATTATGTTTTTGCGGCTTATGGTCGCCGAAGCGACCATGCCTGAGCTCTCGCGAGCGAGGAAAGCAAAAACATTATTTACACAATTAATAGCCCAATTGGTCGGCAACCGACTGAAAAATTACTTCATTTAAATCCTTAGCGCCGGTAAACAATAATACCATGCGATCCACACCCAACGCAATACCCCCGGCAGAGCCGTTGCCAATCCCCGATTTCAGAGCTGAAATGAAATCAGGATCAACCGGCCATGTCTCTTTGCCAAGTTTTTCGCGTTTTTTTCTGTCATCCTCCAAACGGTTTCGCTGTTCCTCCGCGTCGGTAAGTTCGCCAAAGGCATTCGCTATTTCCAAACCACCAACATACAATTCAAACCTCTCGGCATAGCGGCTATCATCGCATAATTTTGAAAGCGATGCCATTATTGCCGGATAATCATAAATAAAAACGGGTCGTTCCAAGCCGAGCTTGGGTTCAATCTCGTTTAAAAATATTTTATAAAAAATATTTTCATATTCTTCGTTTTCCGCGACCGCGTATCCCCTGCTTTCAGCCAAACTTCTCATTTTCTCTGAATCCAAATATCCGTCTAAATCCGCGCCAACATATTTTTGCCAGATTTCTTTCATGCTGAACCGATCCCATGCACAGTTAATTTCAGCGCCATTTATTCTGTCATCCAGAGCTACAGCGAGGGATCTCTGTCGGTCTGGTGAATTGGACAGAGATTCCTCACCCACTTCGGGGGATTCGGAATGACAAACGGCTCTTAAATTTCTTAATCTCTTAATTTTCAACTTCTTTCCAATGCGCTTAAATAAATTTTCCGTGTCATCCATAATTTCTTGATAACTTCCGGGCGCGCGATACCATTCAATCATGGTGAATTCAGTGTTGTGGTTGCCGCCAAACTGCTCAAAATTCCTGAAGCATTTGGTAACGCAAAAAATCTTTTCATAACCGGACGCCAGCAATTTTTTCAACGCAAACTCCGGCGAAGTATGAAGGTAAAATTTTTCTTTTTTTCCGGCCGGATCAGTAAACTCAACCGGAATCGGATTTAAATACGGCTCTTGTCCGGGGAATCGCACCGCAATCGGCGTCTCGGTTTCCAAAAAATCTTGCGACCAAAAAAATTCACGAATTAATTTTAAAATTTTAATTCTTTCACCGTGAATTTTTTTCAACCGCGGATTATCTTTTAATTCGCTCCAAGTTGACATATTTCAAAAGCCCCTCGCGGGGCTTTATGTTATGCTGTGTAAGGCATCAATGATGCCTGGCGCGCCCGCTTAATCGCGTTCGCGACTTGTCTTTGATGCTTGGCGCAAAGCCCGCTTCTCCGTTGCGGCGCGATCTTCATGTAAGAAGAAACGAAACGCCTCAAGGTGCCGATATCTTTGTAGTCAACGGCCAACTTATTGTTGACACAATAGTAGCACGCCTTATCTTTTTGCTGCCGTTCTCTTGTCGAATTATTCATAAAAATTCAACTTTATAACTTTTAACTTAAAACGGTATATCTTCAACTTTTATTTCTTCCTCAATTACTTCCTGCTGGATAACCGGAATCGCTTCGCCGACGCTGGCCGGAGCGCTGAAATTGGAACTTGCTACGCTCGCCCCATGCGAACCATCTCTTGGCGCGCTGTCCAACATAATCATATTTTCACCGACAATTTCAGTCGTCTTCTTCTTTGAACCATCCTGCCCTGTCCATTCTCGCGTCTGAATTCGACCTTCAATATAAACTTTCGCGCCACGCTTGAGATATTGATTGGCAATTTCTCCAAGCTTTGACCACAAAACAACATTGTGATATTCAACCGTTTTTTGTTTTTGACCGCCTGCATCGGTATACATTCTATTCGTTGCCACGCCCAATGTCGCTACCGATTTTCCGCTTGGAATACTGCGCAATTCAGGATCGCGAGTCAAACGACCGATAATCATCACGCGATTTAAATCCATACAAATAAAAATTAATGATTAAACTCCGGGTATTAAGCCGTTATCCAAAATTTCATTTAACTTTTGATCAATATCCTTAAGATCAACTTCTTTTTTCTCTTCCTTCGCTTGATCGTTCGCGGCAGTTTTCTCAATCATCGTTGTAACGCCCAATTCATTCGTTGAGTACGCGATCTTTTTCGCCGCTGTTATATTTGTGTTGAAATGAGTTATAATTCCGCGCAAAACATCGGTTCTCAATCTTAATTTTTCCTCCAAAATTTTTACATCTTTAGGCTCCGCGTTGAACACCACCGTGTAATAATAACCATACCTGATTTGTTTGATCGGGTATGACAAGCGCATTTTGCCAAGATTGTTCATCTCAACATCTTGAGCGCCGGCTTTTACAAGTTCCAATACTTCCTGGGAATGGTTCGCGACTTCTTTATCGTCCAGGGTCCCGGGCAGTACCAGCAATAATTCGTATTTCTTCATATATAGCCATTTAATATTAACACAAAAAATTAAAAGGTCAATTACTTCTGTTTTCCGGAAATTATAGTCACGGCGACATTATTCGGAACTTCGGCGTAGTGGTCAAATTCCATTGTAGAAGAAGCGCGGCCTTGCGACATGGAACGCAAGTTTGTAACATAACCGAACATGCTGGCGAGCGGCACCATGGCGCGCACCACCTTCATCTGGGCCCTATCAAACATTTCCAAAATCTGGCCTCGTTTTGAATTTAAGTCGCCAATTACATCTCCCATATACTGCTCCGGCACCACAACTTCCACTTTCATTATTGGTTCCAAAATCATCGGACCGGCCTTTTTGCACGCGGCCTGAAAAGCCATTGAGCCAGCCATCTTAAACGCGGCTTCAGAAGAATCAACTTCGTGATAAGAACCGTCAAAGCAAGTTACTTTTATATCCACCACCGGATAACCCGCCTGGATGCCTCTTGTAAGCGCCTCTTTCACGCCTTTTTCAATGGCAGGCAAATATTCTTTCGGGATCGTTCCGCCTTTAATTTCATCAATAAATTCATAGCTCTTGCCCTTTTCTTGCGGTTCTACTTTTAACCAGCAATGGCCATACTGACCGCGTCCGCCGGATTGCTTGATATATTTTCCCTCGGCCTCGGCTGAAATTTTGATTGTTTCTTTGTAAGCGACTTGCGGTTTGCCGACATTCGCTTCAACTTTAAATTCGCGTCTCATGCGATCAACAATAATATCCAAATGCAATTCGCCCATGCCGGAAATAATGGTCTGCAATGTTTCTTCGTCTGTATGCACTTTGAAAGTCGGATCTTCTTCCATCAACTTTTGCATGGCCATGCCGATTTTTTCTTGATCGGCTTTGGTTTTTGGTTCAATCGCCACGGAAATAACCGGCTCCGGGAAAACGATTTTTTCTAAAACAATCGGATGATCTTCGTCGCAAAGGGTGTCGCCCGTAAAGGTTGTTTTTAATCCAATCGCGGCGGCAATCTCGCCGGAATAAACATCCGTCACATCCTCGCGATGATTCGCGTGCATGCGGACGATTCTGCCCAAACGTTCTTTCGCGCCGTTGCTTGAGTTGAAAAGATAACTGCCGGCGGAAACATGTCCGGAATAAACGCGGAAGAAAATTAATTTGCCGACAAACGGATCAGTGGCAATTTTAAACGCCAAAGCGGAAAACGGCTCGCTGTCATCAGCTTTTCTTACTTCTTCGGCTTCCGTATCCGGATTTGTTCCTTTTACCGGAGGCACATCCAACGGGGAAGGAAGATACCAAGCTACCGCATCCAACATCATCTGCACGCCAATATTCCCCAAAGCGGCACCGCAAAGCACCGGGTAAATTTCACCATTCAAAACCAAAGTTCTGATTCCATTTTTAATTTCATCAATTGTCAAAGCCTCACCATTCAAATATTTTGTCATCGTTTCTTCGGTCGCTTCGCCAACCTTCTCAACCAACTTGGCTCTGTAATCTTTCACTTGCTCTTTCATGTCATCCGGAATCGGAATCTCAATAATATTTTCTCCATACTGACCTTCAAATTTGAATGCTTTTTCCTCAATAATATCAACCAAGCCGGAAAAAGTGCTTTCAGCGCCGATCGGCAATTGAACCGCGCAGGCTTTCTTTGAAAGACGCTCCTGAATAGAAGCCAAGCTCATAAAAAAATCAGCGCCAATCTTATCCATTTTATTTATAAAAGCAACGCGGGCGACATTATATTTATCAGCCTGATGCCAGACAGTTTCAGATTGCGGCTCAACTCCTTGAGAGCCGTCAAAAACCGCGACCGCTCCATCCAAAACACGCAAAGAACGCTCCACTTCCACGGTAAAGTCAACATGTCCCGGGGTATCAATTATGTTAATGCGGCAACCTTTCCAAAAACAAGTCGTGGCGGCGGATGTGATGGTGATGCCGCGCTCTTTTTCCTGTTCCATCCA
>ERZ1292629.2674-Hain-H43-01um-R1-2674-length-14603-cov-6_pt1 | contig 14603 bp, 19 predicted proteins | sample MGYA00564399_ERZ1292629 | MGnify/ENA primary metagenome ERZ1292629 (study PRJEB36523, sample SAMEA6512636) | groundwater metagenome | collected 2019-01-08 | study: AquaDiva: Metagenomics assemblies of 32 groundwater samples
TTTTGGGTCAGAAACGGCAACAACCCAAGTTTATTGGACTTGGTAAAGTGAAAAAAATTAAATAAAATTATTCCAATCAAAATGATTAAAGAAATATGGGGAAAAATATAAAAAATTTGATTATAAAAAAATGGTTTAAATTTGCTGAAAGAGATTTTCAGGACGCTGAGATATTATTCCGCAATAAATCTTATTAACAATAAAATGGTTAAAGTTTCAAATCAAGCAAAGCAAATAGCCGAAAAATATGTCGGCGGTTTAAAGTCAAGGATTAAAATAAAAAAAGCCCTGCTTTTTGGTTCAGCGGCCAGAGGCAAGCTAAATAAAAATAGCGATATTGACATTATTATCATTTCTAATGAGTTTAAAAAGATGAATTTAATAAAAAGATTGGTGTTTTTGTCTCGTCTGCGAAGCGAAGAATTTTTAGAGCGACCAATGGACATTTTGGGATATACTCCGGAAGAATTCCGGAAATTGTCGCAAATTTCTTCTATGTTTTCTGATGCCAACAAAGAAGGAATAGAGATTAAATGAACATTTTATTAAAATTATTTCAATCAAAATGATTAAAGAAAAAATGCGGGGTAAAAAAATAGGGTTGCTAATTATTATCTTTGTAGGGACAGTGGCGATTTTTGGGTTGGCGAATATTGCTTCGGCACAGCCGACAGCCCAACAGTATTTTGGCACTGATATGGTCCCCACTGATATCACGGGAATGACCGCGGCTCAGGAAGCAAAAACAACCGGCGGTCTTTTATATTTCCTTGCCACTATCGCCACTAGTGTTTTGACTTTGTTTGCTTGGCTTATTGAGTGGGGTATTAAAATCGGTAAGGAAATTACGAATTTAAATATTGTTAGTGCCGGCGCCGGTGCTGTTCTTGGTTTTGCCAATCTCGGATTTGTTTTGGCGATTATTGTAATGGCCTTTGCCACGATTTTCAGATTACAAAGTTATGCGATGAAACAAACGCTTTGGAAACTGATTGTGGCAGAGCTTTTAGTTAATTTCAGTGAGGTTATCGCCGGTGCCTTTATTAATGTTTCCAATATTTTTAGTGATTATTTTATTTCCCAACTTCAGGGAAAAAATTTAGCCACTGGATTAACCGGTCTTCTTGCGCCTCAAGAACTAGTTAAAACAGATCCCAACGCTGGTTCTAGCTGTGGCATATTCCAGTTATCGTGTTGGCTAAAATACATAGTTAGTATTTTCTTTATTTTGATATTTACTCTTTTAATTATTTTAGTTTTTATTGCCATCTTTATTATGCTTTTAATCCGTGCGGTGACTTTAGCAATTCTTTTGATTATTATGCCGATTGTTTGGCTGTTGTGGATTTTCCCGGCGACTTCCAAACATTGGCAAAAGTGGTGGGATGAATTTTTACGCTGGACGTTTTTTGCGCCGATAGTGTTATTTTTTCTTGTTTTGGTTATTAATACTGGTAATAATTTAAACCAACTTTCAGCATCAATTGCGAATATCCAAGCTGGCGGTGAGATAACTGCTATGATTCAAGGGACGCAAAAAAATACCACGCTTGAGCCGGGGTTTTTCGCACATGTGGGTCAGATGTTGATTGTCGGCGCCTTGCTAATTGGCGGTTTATTTATAGCAAACAAATTTAGCATTACGGGCGCTAAAGAGGCGTATGGCGCGGCTCGAGGCGCTAGCAAATCTTTCGGCGGCTGGGTGGGAAGAAAAGGGGTGAGAACAGCTGGCTATCCTTTTGCTCAGCCAAGCCAGCGAATGCAGAATTGGGCAACTCAAGGTGGAATTAAGGGGACAATTGGGAGAACTGGCATGGCAGTCCAGGGGAGACTTAGTAGAATACCAGTCCTTAGAAATCTCGGTCGGGCATATAGAGGTCCAGGACAACATCAAAGTTTTCACAAATCTATTTGGGCTGGAATTAAGGGCGGTTCAGGACTGTTTAAAAAGGGCGGCGTTCAAGATTGGGAGTGCCAAAATTGCCGCCAACACGTTATTCGACAGAGACAAAGACCAACTATAGCTTGCCCAAATTGTGGTGCTCCTGCGGTTGCGCCAGCCGGTTCACCACCGGGTACGCCAGCTACTAATTGGACACAAGTTTAAGTTAAGAGATAAAAGACCATGGATTATTCAATACTTACCGAAGAACAAATTCAAAAAAGATATGATTCATTACCTATTAAACTTAGGGATATTTCGGATTCTGAAAATGCCATTGAAATGGTTCGTCAACTTTGTCGTACTCATCATTTGGATGAAGACAGAGTATTAATAATTGAACAGCTGATAGGATTGGTTATTTTAGGATTTATATCCGTTGAAGAGTTGTCTCAGGAAATTCAAGAAAACATTCATTTGAATCCTAGACATTCCGCTGAGCTAAGTCAGGAAATCAACCGCAAAATTTTTAGCCCGATAAAATCCGAATTAGAAAAAGTCTATGCCCCTCCTGCGGGAGCAGAGGAGGTTCTTGATTTAAGGAGTAAACAACCAGTGCCGGAAATTATTAAATCGCCTGTGGTGAGCCGCGTCGAACCACCGAAAATTATTCCAGAGAGTCCGCATTTGCCAGAGTTAGGTCCTCGTCTGACTTCAGCTGCGAGGGCTCTTGAGCCAGCGCCCGCTGGCGAGCAGGCGCGTGAGCCAGAGGAGGAAGGGCCGATGATTATTCATAAAGAAACCCAGTTTGAACCGCTTTTAGAAAAGAAAAAATCATTAAGCGGATTATTTGGCGCTTTCAAAAAACAAGAAGAAAAAAAGCCCCCATCAGTAATGGCAAAAGTGGATATTGGCGGAAAAGCTAAAGAACCGCATATGGCAAGCCGCGTCGAACCGCCAAAAGTCAGAGTTGTCCATTACAGCGAATTTTTGACGCCAATTACACCATTTCTAGAAGCCCCAGAAGCCAAGGAAGAAAAAAAAGAGGCAACACCGCCGGAAAATTTGCCTTTGGTAAAGCCCGAGGTTCCTAAACCAGTATTAGATTTACGCAGAATTGCTGAGTTAAAAAAAGCAGAGGTTGAAAAACCATTAGATAAACCATTTATGGCAAGCCGCGCCGAACCACCCGTGGTGAGCCGCGTCGAACCACCGAAGGCGGAGCCGACAAAAATTGAACCGCCTGTGGTGAGTCGCGTCGAACCACCAAAACCAAAACCAGCCGGGCGAGATGGAGAAATGATTGATTTAAGAACGTTTAAGTAGACGAATCGCAAAGCGCATAGCGCAAATCGCTAATGTTTAGATTTGAACAATTAGAAATTTGGAGGTTGGCTGTTGATTACGCAAAAGATTGTTATAGAATTGCCGATAATTTTCCAAAATATGAAACATATGCATTAGGTGACCAATTAAGAAGGGCAACTATTTCAATTTCAAACAATATTGCCGAAGGTTCAGTCGGCTCAGTGGCTAATTTTAAAAAATATTTAAATGTAGCCATTGCCTCTACTTTAGAAACAGTCAATATTTTAAATTTTGCTTATGAAATTAAATACCTTAAATTAAAAGATAAAGAAGAGATGTACGAAAAGGCAGAAAGATTAATAAGAAAAATAAGAAATTTTTCTAAATCGTTACAATGAAGCGCTTTGCGCTTAGCGATTAGCGCTTTGCTAAACTATGCAATTTCAAATTCCTCAGTTTATTGAAGTTGAAAATAAAATTGTCGGGCCTTTGACTATAAAGCAGTTTTTATATTTGGCAGTGGCTGGCGGTTTCAGTTTTATGTTATATTTTATTTTGCAATTATGGCTCTGGCTGATACTAACTGCTATTTTTGGAGCAATAGCGGTTTCTTTGGCTTTTATCAAATATAATGGCCAGCCGTTAGAGAGAATCGCCTTATCGGCTTTTGGTTTTTTTTGGAGGCCCAGATTTTATCTTTGGCAGCGCGCTAGCGAAGAAAAAGTTATTTCCATTGAAGAAAAAAGAAAAACCCTGGCTGATTATTTTTCGGGTATGCCGGGGGTGGTGCCTTCAGTCAAAAAACTTTGGCAGGAACTAATGACCACCAAAACGCCTATCGCTAAAAGAGAAAAAAGATTATCGGTGTCTTACTGGGGTAAAAATCCTCAAGAAAGATATCAGCTCTTTAGAAAAATTAGTGGAGAGAAAGATATGGCTCGTCGTATAGATTATAGGTAGCCACTAGTGATTAGCCACTAGCCACTAGTGATAAATATGATAAATTCATACAAAGATTTAATTGTTTGGCAAAAATCATTTAATTTAGTTAAAGAAATTTATAAACTAACAGATTTATTTCCAAAATCTGAAATATATGCCTTAACAATTCAAATTCGTCGCTGCGCTGTTTCTATCCCATCTAATATCGCAGAAGGCTTTGTTAGAAAACACCGGAAGGAATACGCACAATTTATTTCTATTGCTTTTGGGTCTGGTGCGGAATTAGAAACTCAGTTATTATTATCCAAAGAACTAAAATTAGCACCGGAAAAAGAATTTATTAAAGCTGAAGTGCTTTTAAACGAAATAATGAAAATGTTAAATTCGTTGTTAACAAAATTAAAAACTAATTACTAGTGGCTAGTCGCTAGTGGCTAAAAATTATGCCTAAGGAAGCTCAACCAACGCAACAATTTGTAAAAATTGAAAATATTCATGAGGGGACGGCGATTTTAAAAAATGGCAGTCTTCGTCGGATACTTATGGTTTCCGGAATTAACTTTGAATTAAAATCAGAGGAAGAACAAAATATTATTCTTTACGCTTATTCTAATTTTTTAAATACTTTAGATTTTTCGGTCCAAATTATTATTCACTCCCGAAAATTGAATATTGATAGTTATCTTAATAAATTATCTGAACGTCAGTCGTCGGAAACTAACGAACTTTTAAAAAATCAGATTTCTGAATACACTGAATTTATCCGCTCTTTTGTGGAGTTAAACGCAGTGATGGCAAAAACTTTTTTCGTTGTTGTTCCTTATGACCCGATTATAATTCCTACTGGCGGTAAAAAAATAATTGATTTATTTAAATTAGGAATGAAAACAAAGATACTCACTCCGGAAGAAACCCTGGAACAGAAAATGGTTCAACTTAATCAAAGAACCGATCAGGTTATTAATGGCTTAAGCCAAATTGGCTTGCGAGTGGTGGCTTTAAATGACGAAGAATTAATTGAATTGTTTTATAATCTTTATAATCCGGAAACAATTGAGAAAAAAACAAACTAAAATGGATATCAAAATTCCTCAACCATACGAAGGAGAAGAAAAACAAATAAAGGACATTATCGCGCCGGCTGGGCTTGAAATTAATCCCAGTTATTTAAAATTAGGCGATAAATTTATAAAAACTATTTTCCTTTTTACTTACCCAAGATATTTAGCCAGCGGTTGGTTTAATTCAATTATTAATTTAGCCGAGCTTTTAGATATTTCAATTTTTATTCATCCGGTAGATACGGCCATGGCTTTAAGAAATCTTCGCAAAAAAACCGCTCAAATTGAAGCCCAATTGATTGAACGTCAAGAAAAAGGCTTGGTTAGAGATCCGGTTTTAGAGACTGCTTCTCAAGATATTGAAATGCTTAGAGACCAGCTTCAGCAAGCGCAGGAAAAATTATTTAATGTTGGTGTTTATATTACTATTCATGCGGAAAGCTTGGTTGCTTTGGATAAGTTAGAGGAAAAATTAAATTCTTTGTTTGAATCGCAAATGGTTTATGCTAAGCCAACCACTTTTCAGCAATTAGAGGGCTTTACTTCAACTTTGCCGATTAATTCCGATAAACTTTTAATTCACACTCCGCTTAATTCTGGTCCCGCCTCATCACTTTTTCCTTTTGTTTCAGTTGACTTAACTTCTGATGAGGGAATTTTATATGGCATTAATCGTCATAATAACACTTTGGTTATTTTTGATCGTTTTTCTTTGGAAAATGCCAATTCAGTTGTTTTTGCTAAAGCTGGCGCCGGCAAATCATATGCCTGTAAATTAGAAATTCTTCGTTCAATGATGCTCGGCATTGATGTTTTAGTGATTGACCCGGAAAACGAGTATCAAAAACTGGCGGAATCAGTCGGCGGCAGTTTCTTTAAAATTTCTTTAACATCAGAAAATCAAATTAATCCCTTTGATATTCCAATCGTGCCGGAAGGGGAAAGCCCGGCTGACATTTTCAAATCCCATATTCTTAATTTAACCGGATTAATAAAATTAATGCTGGGCGTAATTACGCCGGAAGAAGAAGCGATTTTAGACCGGGCTGTTACCGCTACCTACGAATCTCGGGATATCACGGCAGATAAAAAAGACTTTACTAAACTTCCACCGCCGCTTTTGGAAGATTTTCAGGTCGTTTTAGAAAATATGGAGGGTGGCAAAGGTTTAGCCACGCGTTTAGAAAGATTTACCAAGGGAAGTTATGCCGGTTTCACTAATAAGACAACTAATATTGATATTAAAAATCGTTTGATTGTTTTCTCTGTCAGGGATTTAGAAGAGCAGCTGCGGCCGATTGCGATGTATATTGTTTTAAGTTTCATCTGGAATTTAATCAGGGCTGATTTTAAAAAAAGGATTATGATTATTGACGAGGCCTGGTGGTTGATGAAATATCCGGATAGCGCTGCTTTTCTTTTTGCTCTGGCAAAACGTTGCAGAAAATATTATCTTGGTTTAACGACTATCACTCAAAATGTTGAAGATTTTTTGGAATCCGCTTATGGCCGGCCCATCATTACCAATTCGGCGCTTCAATTATTATTAAAACAATCGCCAGCGAGCATTGAAGTTGTAGCTAAAACTTTTAATTTTTCAGAGCCGGAAAAACGATTATTGCTTGACGCCGAAGTCGGCGAAGGCGTGTTTTTCGCCGGCTTGAAACACGTGGCCATCCAAATTATCGCTTCTTATTTTGAAAACAAAATTATTACGACGAATCCGGAAGAACTTTTGGAAGAGAAAAAAGAACCAACAGCCGATAAATAATAAAATGCCGTGAATTTTTTATGGAAGAAGAACAAGAACAAAAGAAAATTTCATTGCCGGAAGCGATTATAATGATAATGATTACTGGTTTAGCTGATTTATTTGAATTAGTAGCGACTTTTGTTGAGGCTGTGCCGGTAGTGGGGCAAATTCTTTTATTTATGAAATGGTTTGTCGCGATATTCAGTTGGCTTGCCATTCAGTTTTGGCTTATAATGAAAGGAATAAGGGGAATGTGGTTTTTAAGCGGCAGTTTATTAGATGCGGTAGCTAATTTTTTGGCGTTTGATATTCCTTTTGGCAAAACGGTTTCAATTATATTGACGATTTATTTGGCCAATCATCCGAAAGTAACTAAAGTGGCTCAAGTCGCCACCGGAAAAATCACTTCTGCTGTTAAAACCGAAGTAGCAGGAGGAAAATAAGGTTTAAGGTATAGGGTTTAAGATATAAAAGTTTGAAGATATGAAAAACAATAAATTAAAAGTGAATAAATTATTTTTAGTTATTTTAACGCTAGTTTTATATTTTCTTATTTCTTACTTCTTAAACCTTACACCTTCGTCTTCTGCCCAAGCCTCGCCTCAATTTCTTGTTTCTTGGCAAGCGCAGAATTATGTACCGAGTTGGTATCAAGGAAAAATTTTGGCTGTTAACGGAACGCCAGTTAGTATTAGTTTTGAATTAGTTGATGGAGGTAAAATTGCTGATTTATCAAAAACCATTATTCGTTGGTACGTTAACGATGATCTTGTACGCAACGAAAATAATGGTTTGGGAATAAAAAATCTGAAGATTAATATTCCTGACTCTAATGGCGGACAAACAAATATAAGAATAGCAGTGGTTGGTTATAGGGGCGGTGATTTAATTGACAAGATACTTGAAATTCCGGTAGTCGGGCCAGAAGCAATAATTAACGCGCCTTATCCAAACAAGGCAATAAAAATCGGTTTATCAAATTTTGGAGTGAATCCTTTTTTCTTTAATATCAGCGATATAGATAATCTTTTAGTAAATTGGTCAGTTAATGGTCAAGCGCCAGCTAATTCTAATAATCCTTATTTGCTTAGTTTAAATATTGGTTCTGATACGCCTCAAAACACGCAAATTAATATTTCAGTTTCAGTGAAAAATATTTTGAAAAGCTTGGAATTCGCCAGCCAAAGCATTCAATTACAAGTTAAATAAAATGAATTTCAAAAAATTTCAGAAAATTTCAATAGGTCTCTTAACAATAGCGATATTTATTTTTCTATTTTCTATTTTTTATTTTTCGCACATAGCTAAAGCTGCGGTTGTGTGCGACGACCCCTATTCTCCTTATTATGACCCAGCCCAGTGTGGGTCAAATATTAGCGTCAGTTGCTCCTCTCAATATAAATATCCTTGGTGTCAGACAGGCACCCAAGACCCGGCTGGCTTGGTCTCCAATTTTTATAAAATTGCTTTGGGTCTGGCCGCTGCCGCGGCAATGGGTGTTTTAATTTACGGCGCAATTTTATGGACAGTTTCCGGCGCAATTTCTTCAAAAAAAGACGCAATGGATTGGATTTGGGGCGCTATCTGGGGATTAATACTTCTTCTTGCGGCTTATGTGATTCTTTATACGATTAATCCAAATTTGGTGAATTTAACAAATCCAAATATTCCAGCGCTAAGTCCGCCATTAGCAGCAGCCCCTTCGACACCGCTTCCCGTAGGTGATCTTTTATTGCAGTCTCATCAGGCGGCATTTAATGCGCTCCAGTCCGCAGGAATTACAGTGACTAGTTCCGGCGGCTGTTTTGGCCAAGACGCTATTGGTTGTACAACTCTTGAAGGAATACCGAAGTATGCAATAGATGATTTAGCTAAATTAAAATTATTATCAGGAGCGGATATTATTGTAACTGGCGGCACTGAAACAGCCGGTCATACAAACCATGGGCCGGGTAAAGCAGTTGTCGATTTAGGACTCAATCCCAAACTTGATAGCTATATAGTTTCTAACGCTGTTTCGCAAAGTCAAAGCAAAGAGGGAACCGTTTACTTAATGAGAGATAATACTGTTTTTTTAAGGGAGTCCAATCACTGGCATGCTGTCTTTGTTCGCATATAACTAATTTTAATAAATAAAGATGAAAAAAATAATTATTATTCTTGGTATTATTTTAGCTTTAGCGGCTATTGCTTTTGGCGTTTATTTCGCCTGGAAAAATGCCCAGACAATTTTGACTCCGCCAACAGATTCAACGCCAAGCCAAAATCCCGGCGCCATAACAATCCCGGCAACGCCTATAACATCAACGACTGCGCCAACTGCTGCATTAAAACTTACAATGTTGAGCGACCAGCCAGTTTTTGACTACTGGATTTTTAGTCAGGAAAATAGTGTTTTTTATATTACCCAAGATGGTAAATTTTTTAAATTAAAAGATAATGCCGAAGACGAAGCGATTACCTCGGAAGTCATTTTAAACATTCAAGCAGTCAAATCAACTTTTGATGGCAAGCGCGTGCTTATTCAATATGGCGATTTAAATTCTCCTAAATTTAAGATTTTTAATAGTGAGACAAAAGTTTTTGAAATGCTGCCGGGAAATATCGTAGCTGCTAATTTTTCGCCTGACGCCAAACAAATCGCTTATTTAGAAAAATCTAGCGGCAATTTAATGATTAAAGATTTGATTGGCGCTAAACCCAAAACCACAAAAATTATGACAATACTTCAAAATGATTTTAACTTACAATGGATTGTACCGGAAAAAATTATTTTGCTTCCCAAACCATCAGCTTTTTATCCTTCTTCAGCTTGGGTTGTTGATATTAAAAATAAAACTATTACTTCTTTAGCTAACGAGATGAGCGGCTTAATTATTAAATGGTCAGCTGACGGGAAAATCGGCTTGGAATTTTCCAGTCAATCACAAGGGAGAATTAGTCGTCTGAATTTAATTGATAATAAAGGCGCGGTTCAAGCGAATTTAGATTTTATGACTTTGCCAGAAAAATGTTTGATTTTACAGCCTAAAATTTATTGCGCCATCCCTCAAAATATTCCGCCAAGAACTGTTTTACCTGATGATTATTTAAAAAGAGCGGTTTATTTTAATGATGTTTTTTATCAAATTGACATATCTCAAAACTTCTTTACAGAAATTCCTATTGGCACTGAATCAATTATTGACGCCGTTAATTTAAAGTTGATTGATAATAAATTATTTTTCATCAATAGATACGATGATAAAGTTTATAGCTTAGAACTATAAACGCGATGCTAATATACTAATTCATACTAATGATACTAATATTCGTATAATTAGTATCCATTCGTATATTGGCATCGATTTTTTATAAAACATTTTTTTCAAAAAATTGCCCTATACGCTAAACTGCCGGAAATGCGGCTGTTTTGGTTCTTCTTACCATTTTTAATTATTCTTTTAGCGATTAACATTTTTTATCTTCCGGAATTGTTTGTTTTTATAACATCAATAATTCTTTTAGTTTTAGGAATTATTATTTTGATTAATAATCTCCGCTTGGCCCGTTCAAACTTAGAAATAAAAATTGAACGCAATGAATTAAAAAGTATTATCTCTAATCTCCGAGACGGCATTATTGCTTACGACCAGAATTTCAAAATATTAATTTTTAATACTGCCGCTGAAGGAATTTTTGGCATTCAAAGTCAGGTGGCCATTGGTCAATATCTTGCTCCGGAGAAAGCCCAAGAACCGGGTTTTAAATTATTAAGTCAAGTAGTTTTTCCCTCGTTAGCGCCAATGGTTGTTAGGCAATCAGAAACCGGCATTTATCCTCAGATTATTGATATTTATTTTGATGAGCCGAAGCTTGAGTTACGAGTGTCTACTGATAAAATTATGGATTCTAATGACAATCTTTTGGGTTTCGTTAAGCTGATTCACGACCGAACCAGAGAAATTGAGCTGCTTCGTTCAAAAACGGAATTTATTGCTGTGGCTTCTCATCAACTAAGAACGCCTTTAACGGGCATCCATTGGGCGTTAGAATCATTAGCCAAAGAAAATTTGGACACCAGTATTAAAGATATTATTGGTAAAGCCCTAGACGCCTCTATCAAACTTTCAAGGACGCTTAATGATTTATTAGATGTTTCTAAAATTGAAGAAGGAAAATTTGGTTATCAGTTTGAGAATATTAACATCGTTAGTTTTATTGATGAAATTATTAAAAAAACGAATGATTTCGCCAAACAATTTAATATAAAAGTTTATTTTCAGAAACCTGCCGAGGCGTCTATCGCTCTTTCAGCTGACCCGCAAAAATTATCAATAGTTTTTTCCAATCTTATTGATAATGCTATTAAATATAATGTTCAAAACGGAGAAGTGATTATTGGACTTGAGCGTGTCAATGACCAACCTTATATTAAAATTAGTGTTAAAGACACTGGTATTGGAATTCCGGCTGATCAAATAAACAAATTATTTACTAGATTTTTTCGAGCGGAAAATGTCGTTAAATTTTCTACCGAGGGCACTGGTTTAGGACTTTACATTGTTAAAAATATTATTAAAAGGCATGGCGGCGAAATCTGGGCGGAATCAGAAATTAATCGCGGTTCAACTTTTTCTTTCACTTTACCGACCGACCCAAGACTTATACCGCCGAAGGAAATTGTGTATGGAGAAGCGTAGCGTAATGCCAATATACAAATGCGTGCTAATGATACTAATGAATACGAATTCGTATTTATTCGTATAATTAGTATGAATTAGTATATTAGCATCTCATAAATGCCCGAATTACCTGAAGTTGAAACAATTAGGGGCCAACTTAATAGATTAATTGTTAGCAAAAAAATAGCGAAAATTGATATCAGCTTACCGAAAATGGTCAAGCTGCCTTTGACTAAATTCAGAAAAATCGTTACAGGCTCTAAAATAAAAACCATTAGCCGCAGAGCAAAAATTTTAATTTTTGAATTAGATAATGGTTGGAACATTCTTGTTCATTTAAAAATGTCAGGCAGATTGATTTTTCGGCCAAGGGGAAAAAAATTACAGACAGAAGATACTAAGTGGAATCATTTGATTTATTATTTTAATGATGGTAGCCGTCTTTTTCACAATGACTTAAGGCAATTCGGCTATGTTAAATTAATTAAAGCAGGAGAGACAGTTGATTTTTTCAAGAAAGAAAAATTCGGACCAGAGCCGCTTAAAAAAGATTTTACCTTTAAAGATTTCTTAGCTATTATAAAACAAAAACCCAAAGCCAGAATTAAGCAATTTCTAATAAACCAACAGAATATTTCTGGTATCGGTAATATCTATTCTGATGAAGTTTTATTTTTTGCTAGAGTACATCCATTGAGGCGAGTTGGCGAATTAAAAAATTTAGAAATTAAAAAAATTTTTGAAGGAATTAAAAAAATTTTACCTGAAGCTTTGAAATATAAAGGCTCATCGGAAAATGATTACCTTGACGCTTTTGGCAGAGAGGGGGAATATGTGCCGTATCTTAAAGTTTATAGTCGAGAAGGCGAAAAGTGTAAAAAATGCGGGGGAATTATCCAGCGTCTTAAAATTGGCGGTCGAAGCGCCCATTTTTGCCCCGCCTGCCAAAAATTGTAAAATTATAATATGTTAATTTTTCTCTACGGAAAAGATTCTTATCGCCGGCAAAAAAAACTGATGAGTATTGTTGAAGAATACCGCAAAAAATATTCCATCTTATCAATGGATTCTTTTGATTTAGAAAATATAGAGGAATTTTCGCGACTAAAAGAATTCAGCAGGCAGCTTATGATTTTTGACAATAAAAAACTAGCAATATTAAAAAATGCCCTTGCGATTGATATAAAAGACTTAAGGGAATTTTTGAAAAAATACTTAAATGATGAAAATTTAACTATTTTAGTCTCTGAAGAAATTGTGCCAGCGGAACTAAAATCTTTAGCAAAAAAAGCGTTTTTGCTTGAGAAATTTGACCAGCTTGAAGAAGACAAATGGTTGTTTTTCATCCAAAAAGAAGCGAAACAACGCAACATATCATTTACTTCTCAAGCGATAAATTTTTTGGCTTTAGCTTTTGAAAATGACGGCTGGGGCCTAATTAACGAGTTAGACAAGATAAGTTTAGTTAATGCTAAAGCTCCGCTTGATATTAAAGATTTAAGAAAAATCAGTTATTATAATTATGAATCGCCGGGTATTTTCGATTTTATAAATACGGTCTTTAAAAATTTTTCTTTGCCGCAAAAAATTATTGAGCTGGAAAAATTATTTATTATCAATGAGGAGCCGGTAAAAATTTTCAATATTATGGCAAGTTTAAAATGGTTATCAAGGGACTTAATCAAAAAGTTGGCGGATTATGATGTAATGGTAAAATCCGGCAAAATAGATTACGAAGAAGTTTTGCTTAGTTTAGCATTGAGCGAGTGATGGGAGTCGAACCCACTTCTGGACCTTGGAAGGGTCCCATAATAGCCGTTATACCACACCCGCCTTTACCCGCCATAGTAGCCGGATTTTTTGAATTATAACACAATTATTGTTTTTTTGAATAGGCTATGCTAAGATAAATTGTAATGATTTCTAGCATTTATTCAAAAATTCCCCAACGTCTCAGGTTATTAATCCTTTTCATATTTATTATTTTAATCGCTTATTTTGTTCTACGTTTTTTTGCGGTAGAAACAAGAAGTGTTCCAGACGACTTCCTCCGCGCTCGGCAAGAGGCGTCTATAATTGCCGCTGATATTGTCGCCATTTCTAATCAATCAAGTGCGAATTTTGGCCAAATTGCCGAACTTGATAGTAAAAGCAACTACACCGATGCCTTGATTTTGGTTTCTCAAGAATTAGAACGCAATCGTCAGGCGCGCGAAAAAGCTATTAATCTTTCGATTCAATTGGAATTAATGGCGAAAAATCTGGACAAAATTTCTCCGCCTTCAGCTGGCCAAACCGCTTTAGAGGCCGTTAGCTCAGAAACTGCTTTAATCAGCCGATTGATTAATTACAATGATTATCTCACCCAAATTTTAGATATTTTACGGGAAAAATTTTTAGGCAAAGCCGACGGCGATAAAATTCCTGAATTGATTGCTAAAGCCAATAATGAAGCCCAAGCAATTAATGATTTAAATCAGAAATTTAACGATGTAATGAGGGAATTTGACTTAAGGTGAAGACGCGGAAAAACGCGGATAACAACGCAGATAAACGCGGAAAACATAAAATGCCCCGACAGCTGTCGGGGCATTTTATAATTGTCGGGCTGCTGGGAATCGAACCCAGTCTACCTGCTCCCAAAGCAGGCGTACCACCATCATACGCCAGCCCGGAAAAATTTATGAACTGATTTTTTGCGCGATTGGCTCGGTAAAAATCATTTGATTCTTGGTGACGGCATATATACCACCGGGATTGTTTTACCAAGACATAATGGGCCTTCTTTGGTACACACTAAAACACCTATACATCTACATCTGTCGCTGTTACAGTTTATCGAATTCAATAAGCCATAATCTTTGCCGAAACCATTACAAAATCTAATAAAAGGTTGATAATATACGATCAAAAAAATAGTAATTATTAAAAAAATTATTATCCCAATCGCTATTAAAATTTTTTTAGGCATAAAACAACAAAAAAGTTAGCGG
>ERZ1292629.2675-Hain-H43-01um-R1-2675-length-14600-cov-6_pt1 | contig 14600 bp, 18 predicted proteins | sample MGYA00564399_ERZ1292629 | MGnify/ENA primary metagenome ERZ1292629 (study PRJEB36523, sample SAMEA6512636) | groundwater metagenome | collected 2019-01-08 | study: AquaDiva: Metagenomics assemblies of 32 groundwater samples
TTCAATCAATTATAGTATTTATATAGTCCCGAACGTCTCTTCTTCGCTGGGACTAGCGTATTATGTTTTAAAAGCTTCTTATCCTCTAACATCTGTATTATAGCATACCTTATCAAATCTGTCAAGAGCTGTCGCGGAGACCCGACCTCCGCGGATTAGACCTCCGCCGATTACGATGTTTGGATATCCGATTTCCAGATATATGTTCGGAAATCGGATATCCTGAAATGGATTTCGTAAATCAGCGCATTATAATAAAAAAACCGCCTATAAAAAGTCGGTTTGAGCTCACTGGAGCCAGGGAGAGGAGTCGGACCCCCAACCTTCGCTTTACAAAAGCGCTGCTCTGCCATTGAGCTACCCTGGCATTTATTTGTCGTCTTTGACTTTTTTGAGAGTATCCCAATAATTGGTGTTATTGGTTTGGTTTTTTCGACAGCTTCTTTGGCGCAATTTTTCCAGCCAGTTGCCGGTTTTGCTTTCGGTCTTCAGCGATAAAATGCGGAATTTAGAAAGCATTTTCTGCAGATACAGTTCGTAAGAAAAATTTTTCACAATCGGTATTCTTTTCATCCCGCCCCTGACTCTTACTGTTAAAGAATTACCGAAGGCAAAACGAAAGTCCTGCTCCGGCAGTTTACACAAAGCCGGCATTTTGCGCCACAAAATCACTGCCATGCCGATCAGGCTTAAAAATAAAATGACGATGGAAATTAAAGCGACCATATTTGGGACTTACGAAATCCCACAATTCTGTGTGATTTCGTAAGTCCAGTAATCGTTAGAGTTGATATCTGATAAATCTTTTAACGGCGATGTTTTCTCCCGTCTTGGAAATTTGCTCTTGCACCAAGTCCTTGATGGTTCGAGAAGGGTCCTTAATCCAGGGCTGTTCTAAAAGCGGGGTCTCCACATCCCCCATTCCGGCAACTTGCAGGCATAGTTCATGGGCTAAATTTTGGAAATACTGGCCCCTGGCCACAAAATCGGTTTCGCAGTTTAATTCTAAGAGAACGCCCACTTTTTTGTTGGGATGGATGTAAGAATCAATGATGCCTTGACCCGTGACCCTGTCTTTCTTCTGTTCGGCAAAGGATTTCCCCCATTTCCTTAAAATCTCTTTGGCTTGAGTCATGTCTCCCCCGGCTTCTTTCAGGGCCTTTTCGCATTCGGTAATTGAAACGCTGGTTTCGGCTCTTAGTTTTTTGATTTGGTCGATCATATTGTTTTTTCGATCTTGATCTTCGGCTTGGTTGATTTTACAGCAATTTTTACTTTTTCCAAAATATATTTTAAGGAAGACACGGCGTCGTCGCTAGCCGGAATCGGAAAATCGGCCAGGGTCGGGTCAACGTTCGTGTCGCAAATGCCGATGATTTTAACATTAACTTGCTTAGCTTCTCTGATAGCAAGTTCGTTTTCTTTCATATCGGCGATAAAAATAGCGTCGGGAATCTTTTTTATCTCCTTAATTCCCCCGAATTTTATCCCCATCTTCTTGATTTCGTCTTCAATGCCGGCTCTTTCTTTTTTGGTGTATTTTTCCAGTTCCCCGGCCGCTTTTTTCCTTTCAATTTCTTTAAAGTAATCGATTCTTTTCAAAATCGCGGCTAGGTTCGTGAAAGTTCCTCCCAGCCAGCGCTCCGAGACATAGGGCATGCCGCATTCTTCGGCAACGCTTTTGATTAGGGCCTTGGTCTCTATTTTCGTTCCAACCAAAAGCAGCACCTTGTTTTCCTCAACAATGCTTTGGATGAATTCTAAAGCCCCGCTAAGCAATTCTTTGGTCTTTTCCAGATCAATGATGTGAATTCCGCTTCTTACCCCGGAAAGATACGGTTGCATCTTGGGATTAATTCTGGAGGTGCTGTGCCCCAACTGAACGCCGGCTATCATCATCTCCTCGATATTAATATTGAATTTTTCTTTGTTCATATCTAAGTTCCAGCATACCATGTCTTTGGAAAAATCGCAATATGTGGTAATTTGAAAAGGATGAAACAAACCCTAAAAACCATCGTTATTTCTCTGGGCGGCTCGATTATCGTGCCCGAAGAAATTGATGTAATATTCCTTAAAAAGTTTAAGGAATTTATTTTAAGATTTCTCCGCAAAAATTACCGGTTTATTATTGTGGCCGGCGGAGGGAGAACGTGCCGAAAATACCAGAACGCCGCAGCCTTAATTACCCAATTAAACAACGAGGACAAGGACTGGCTTGGCATCCACGCCACCCGCCTTAACGCCCATCTCCTAAGAACGATTTTTAAAAAAGAGGCGTATCCGGTCGTTTTAGACAACCCCCATAAGCCCATTAAGGGCAAGAACCAGCGTCTTTTTATCGCTTCTGGTTGGCGGCCGGGCTGGTCAACGGACTTTGACGCAGTTTTGCTGGCTAAAAGATTTGGGGTCTCAAAAATCATCAACGCCTCCAATATTGATTACATTTACGACAAAAATCCGAACGAATTCAAGAATGCCAAGCCCATTAAAGAAATAACCTGGCAGGACTATTTGAAAATCGCCGGAAAAAAGTGGGTGCCGGGCATGAACGTACCCTTTGATCCGATAGCTTCAAGAGTAGCCAAAAACTCAAAGATGGCCGTCGTTTTCACTAAAGGCGCCGACTTAAAAAATTTAGAAAACATCTTGACGGATAAAAAATTTAAAGGTACGATAATCGCATCACCATGAAAAAAGACATTCATCCAACTTATTATCCCAATGCCCGCGTTCAATGCGCCTGCGGCAATACTTTCACGACGGGTTCCACCAAAGAATACCTGGATGTGGAGATTTGCTCGCAGTGCCATCCTTTTTACACCGGCAAAGAGAAGAATTTCGACACGGTAGGCCAGGTCCAGAAGTTTAGAAAGAGACTGGCTAAAAAAGATACTTTTAAGAAAAAGAAGTGACATGGCCGATCCTCAAGGAATAAAACCCGATGAGGCCATCATCGAAATTAGGGCTGGCGCCGGCGGCGAAGAAGCAGCCCTTTTTGTTGGTGACCTTTATCGCATGTATTCAAAATACGCTCTGAATCAAGGCTGGCGGTTAGAACTTTTGGATTCCAAACCCTCGGAATTGGGGGGTTATAAGGAAATAGTTTTTGAATTGGCGGGTAAAGCAGCTTTTCCAAAAATGCAGTATGAGGGCGGAGTTCACCGGGTTCAAAGAATCCCCAGAACCGAAAAACAGGGCAGAGTTCATACTTCTACGGTTTCGGTTGCGGTTTTACCTAAACCAGAAGAGGCTCAAGTCAAAATAAATCCAGCCGACATTAAAGTTGAGGTCTGTAAGGCAACCGGGCCGGGCGGGCAAAATGTCAACAAGAGAATGACAGCCGTGAGAATCGTCCACTTACCTACCGGCACGACCGTGGAATGCCATACCGAAAGAAGCCTGCCGCAGAACAAAGAAAGCGCCATGAGTTTGCTGGCGGCAAAACTCCTGGAAAAACAGGAAATGGAGCAAATTGGGACTTTAGATGTAAAAAGAAAAAAGCAGATCGGCTGGGCGAAACGCGCAGAAAAGGTGCGGACTTACAACTTTCCCCAAGACCGCCTAACCGATCACCGCGTCAAAAAAAGCTTCCATAACCTGGAAGCTATCATGGACGGAAAATTAGATAAACTCATTGAGACGCTCAATCAATCTCTTTAATGGAAGAAAAATACAATAGCCCGAAAATTTATGACCGGTTATGGAAGCATGGAAGTGTCCAGAAGCCGACAATTTGGTCATTGTGGAAGATTACAAAGGATTTTAAGGGCAAACGGAACCTAGAATTGGGGGCTGGGAATTGTCCCAGAATACCCGTCAAAGGCGGGTATTTTTTAGATATAAGTAAGGAGGCAATAAAAAAACTTGAAACGGCGGGAGGAATATCTATTATCGGAGATGTCATCAACCTTCCCTTTGAAGATAATTTTTTTGACCTGGTGGCTGGTTTTGAAGTTCTTGAACACATCGAAAACGATGAAAAGGCGTTTTCGGAAATCGCCAGGGTTTTAAAGCCGTCTGGCTTTCTCCTTTTCTCGGTGCCTTTGAGACAAGAGCTTTTTAACGAATTTGATTTAGCCGCCGGTCACAAAAGAAGATTTGAAATCGCTGAATTGAAAGAACTGCTTTCGAAAAATGGTTTTAGAATTTTAAAATATCGCGCCCCGAGTTTTTATATTAAAATACTGAATAAACTATCCTCCCCCCTTTTAGCTAACGCGCTCCGCAATAAGAAAACAAGGGATTCATTAAAGGTTTTTCCCATCCCCAATCTTTTTTTTAATTTGCATTATCAAATCTTGTCTTTCATTGAAAGAAAAGACGCTCCGAAATGGAAAACCGATCTTAAAGATTTGTCAGAATACAAAGAAAGGTGGGTGGTGATGCTTTGCCAAAAAGAGGAAATTACTGCATTCCTTTGATGTCTTGTTCGTATTGCTTGGCGATAGCCAAAACCGAATTGCCGTAAAACTCTTCCCACTTGGACCAGCTGGCTCCGGAGAAATATCTCATCACCGCTTTAAACTCGCTGGTCGCCACTCCCAAGTCCTTCAAATAGACACCGGTGGCCAAAAATGCGTCTTTGATATTCCATGGGTCAGGCGCCTTGCCGGTCATATTATTGATCTTGTCTTTATAAAGCACCCAAGTCGAGGGAATGAATTGCGAAGGCCCCATAGCTCCTCCCCAGCCGACCGGGGCTCCGGCAGAGTTCTTTAACGGACAGGAAACCGGCGTATTATAGACGTCTCGGCCCAATTCTTGGGTAATTTGGGCAAACGGAGTTGTGTCCCGGCTCGGATTCATAACTTTCGTTTCTTTCACCTTGGTCGTAGCTCTCACGCCTTCTCCGGTGCTTAAATTGGTCACAAAGCACTGCCCGACGTTTTTGCCGATATTTGATTCCTGGGTTAAAACAGCCAGTAAGAGCGCGGGCCTCACGCCGGTCTGTTCCGAAACGAATTTGGCGATGTTGTAGGCCCCTTCAAAGGTGGGAGCCTCGGGCACGCCGATTAATTCGAAGATTCTGCCTCGTATCGCCTGAGCCTGTTTTTCCGCACTGCTCTTTTCAGCCAGCTGTTTTTGATATTCGGTTTCGGTAAGTTTCAACAAAGAATCCTGTTCGGCTTTGACCGTAGCGTTTTCTTGGCGCTGCAGGGTTTGAATGACTACTTGTTTTTCCAAACCGTTTTTTTCTTCATCCAAAGATTGTTTCTGGTCTTCCAAATACAACTTGAGCGCCTTAATATTGGTTAAAAGTTCCTGATTTTTGAGATTAAGGGCTTCCAGCGCCACTAAATTGTCGAAAAAGTCGGAAATCCCCTCGGAAATCAGTATTTCGATCAGGGAGCGCCGATCTTCTTCGTAGGTCTCTTGCAAAATGGCGGCCAGCCTTACTTTTCCCTCGTCAATTTTCAAAGACGTTTTATCAATGGAGGTTTCCGTGTCCTTTATTTGAAATCCCAGGTCTTTAATAACAATATTGCTTTGGCTGATTTGCAGATCCAGTTTTTTGATTTTGTTTTTAAGCGAAGCAATCGTATTCTCCAGGGTCTTTTTTTCTTGGGCAGTGGCTGCAATGTTTTTGTCGTAATTGGCGATCTGGGTTTCAAGCTGTTTTAATTCTTCTTCCAGAGCATGCCGTTCTTCGCTCGGGCTGGGATTGGCCAAAACAAAAAGTCCCGGCACAAGCAAAACCGAGACTAATGTTCCCAAGAAAATAATTTTTAACAATTTCTTCATTTTTCCTTACCCTCCGATTCTTTTTTAACCTTTTCCTCGACGGCGGGTTCTTCACCCTTATCTTTCTTTTCTTTTTCAATCTTTTCAACTTCTTCCACCTTCTCTTCAATGGGCTTCTTTAACTCTTCTTCAACTTTTTCCGGTTGAGCTACGCGAACAATAATTTCTTCGTGGCTTCTTAAGATTTTTACGCCCTCGGGCAATAATAAATCTTTAATCAAAACCTTGTCTTCAAAAGTTTCCAGTTTTCCAACGTTAATTTTAATTTCCTTGGGCAGGTTTTGAGGCAAAGCCCTAACCTCTATTTCAGAAATATTCTTCACTAAAGTGCCTCCCAGGTTCTTGACGGCCGGCGCTTCTCCCTCGATAACCAAAGGTATCTTTACCTGAATCTCGTCGGTCAGGATCGGCTGATAGAAATCGGCGTGGGTGGGTTTTGAGGTCAAAGGATCGAATTTTACCTCGTGGATTAAAACCAAGTTTTTTTCCTTTTTACCCTCGGTTTCAAGCGAAATCAGAATGCTTTCTCCGGCCTCGCTTAAAATCTTCTCGAAATCCTTTAGGTTGACTTCCAGATTTTCGTTCTTTATTTTTGGGCCGTATAAAACAACGGGTAAAACGCCTTTTTGACGAAGGGTTTTGACCTTTTTGCCTTGAATTTTACGAATTTTTGCGGATAAAGTTAACATATTTATTATTTTTCTACCTTAATGCATTGGACGGGACATATTTCGATAGCTTCGCTCGAACATTCGATGTTTTTCACCTCAAGTTCGAAATTATCTCCGTTGAGTTTTGCTTCCAAAAGGTGCGCCTTGCCATCATCGCCCAGTTTCCAAAACTTACTGCAGACGACTTCACAAGAGCCGCAGCCGATGCATTTTTGAACTTCTAAAATGATCTTCGCCATTTTATTTTAATAAATTTATCTGTTTTTGCTGCCAAATAGTTGAATTTTGCTTTCCACCACTTCTTGAACCGCCCGAACCACCCGGGGCATATATTTATATGAAGTATTTTCTTCGGGAAAATCTCTTAAAACCTCCTTTAATGCGCCGGTGAAGGCCAATCTTAATTCGGTGTTGATGTTGATTTTTACGATGCCTAATTTTATTGCCCTTTTTACATCTTCTTCCGGAACGCCCGAGCCGCCGTGCAAAACAAGACCCGCCCTGTCTTCTGTTTTATTTTTTATTTCTTTCAGCCTTTGAAAATTAATATCCGGTTTTTTTCCGGACAGGGCGATGCCGTGGAACAGCCCAATATTTACGGCTAAATTATCAATCTTGGTTTCGCGGATAAATTTTAGCGCTTCAGCAGGGTCGGTTAAATCTTCCTCGGCTACCGCCACTTTTTCTTTATGAATTTCCGAACTCCCCCTGATAACGCCCACTTCGCCCTCGATAAAAACCTTCTTTTTACGACCGTATAATACGACTTCTTTGGCAATTCTGATGTTTTCGTCTAACGGCAAACTTGAACCATCGAAATGAACCGCGTCGTAGCCCGCATCAATCGCCTCTCTAATATACTCCAAAGACTTACCGTGGTCAAGATTTAAAAAAATAGGCAGACCGCTTTCTTCTCTAAAAGCTTTTACCAAAGATACGGCCTGTTTCAGCCCGATCGATTTGCTTTCTCCTTCCGACGTTCCCAGAATTACCGGCGAACGCATTTTTTTGGCCGCTAAAACAATCGCCTCCAGCACCTTCAGGTCGGAGAAATTGAATTGACCGATCGCCCACCCGCCTTTCCGGGCCTCCTTAAAATAATTTTTCAAATTCATTTTAGCTGGCATAGGTTGTTGGTTAAACAATTTTCCACAGATACCTTTATTTTCGGCCATGTTTGGTTTCGGCGCAAGAGTCCCTCTTTCGCGCCGAGCTTTGTAATGGCGTAATTGGAATTAGCCATGGCCAATTGAATGGCGTAAATAACGTCGTTTTTCCGGATCATACCCGATACAAATCCCGCGCCAAACGCATCGCCTGCTCCGGTCCCGTCAACCAGCTTCATTCCCAATGACTTGGCGCGATAAAGATGCTTTCCGTCCGAAACTGTCACTCCGTCGGCGCCTTTGGTCATAATGGCGATGCCCGGAGTGAGCTCGTCGATTTTTTTAAAAATCTCCCTCTCTTTCTGATAAGGAATTTTAGCCAGCAAAGAGGCCTCTTCGCGGTTAAGAATCAGAATGTCGATTCTCTTTAAAATCCTTTGCAAGACCGGCTGGGACAGGGTCAGTTGATTGTAGCCGGGGTTCAGCGCTACCTTAATTCCGTTTTTTTGGGCGAAAGACACGAGCGTTTCGGTAAGTCCGGTCAAATTTCCGGCAAACGGGGCGAGATAAAACCATTTGGTGTTTTTGATTTTGTCCCAAGGAATATCTTTCTTTTCCAAAAGATCGGAAGCTCCCCGGTAGACAAGGATCGTCCGGTCTTTGTCCGGCTGCATTAAAAGAACTGCGATATTCGTGGGTTTTTTACCGGTTTTCCTGACAAAATCGGTGTTAATATTCATTTTATTCAACTCCCCGGTTATCAAATCGCCGAATTTGTCTTCGCCAACCATTCCGCAGTAAGCCACTTTAAATCCCTGATTGGCAAAAGTTGCGGCCGTGTTCGTTCCGCCGCCGCCCGAAGTAAAAAAAGCGTCTTCCGCGTCAATTTTAGAGCCCAAAGACAAGCAAATACCTTTGCCGGTGGCAAAAGCTCTGCCCGAAACGGGTAAAAACTTTTTTGATATCAGATAAATGTCTTGGGTCGCCGAACCGAACGTGATGATGTCGAACATGTTTTTGTTTTAATTAGCTTTCTTATTTTTTAAGGGGTGCAAGATGTAAAATGAGTATCTACATCAGGTAAATCAAATCTGCCATAATTATATTCGAACCGACCATCACCACCACCCCTTCTCACATGTCCAGTTCCCAAATTACCATCATCTGCTTCATTATCTATCATTTGCGCTGCATCTTGAGGAACACCAAGCGAACTTATTGAATAAGGTGGGTGGCGCTCAAAATGGTATTCATAACCCCAGGGATTTTTAGGCCAGACCATATAAGAACCTGCCCAACCCGAGGGCTTTGGTGAAAAATTACCGCTCCCCAAAGCCGCTTTTTCACAAGCATCAGAAAAATTATGATCGTGAGGCGGGGTTGTTTCGGTATTCTGATGATATAGATTTATTGCCAAGATAATTTGATCTAAATCTTTAAGCGCCCTGGCTACCCGAGCTTTTTCCCTTACTCCTCCCATACTAACTAAAACTACGCTCGATAACAAACCAATAATAGCTATCACTACCAAAAGTTCAATGAGAGTAAACGCCCTATTTCTTCTCACAGATTATTTTTTAATTGTTTTTCTTTTTGGGCAACCAACATTGTGGTTTTAATGACCGTGTCGGGATTCAAAGAAATGCTTTCAATCCCCTGCTCCACTAAAAATTCGGCAAAATCCGGAAAATCGGACGGCGCTTGGCCACAAATGCCGCAATATTTATTTTGTTTTTTGCATTCCCGGATGACTGAGGAAATCATAAGCTTCACGGCTTTGTTTTTTTCATTGCCGATATCGGCAATTAGGGCATTATCTCGATCGAGTCCCAGCGCCAACTGGGTTAAATCGTTGCTTCCTATGCTCATGCCGTCAAAAATATCTAAAAACTCTTTGACCAAAACAACATTCGATGGAATTTCGCACATCACAATAACCTTTAAACCGTCTTCGCCCCTGGCGAGTCCCTCCTCCTTCATAATAGCTAAAACTTTTTTGCCCTCTTCGGTCGTCCGGCAAAACGGAATCATGGCCCAGATATTCTTTAAGCCGAACTCTTCCCTGGCCTTTTTCATAGCTTGGCATTCCAATAAAAACGCTTTTTTATATTTCGGATCGTAATACCTCGAAGCTCCTCTCCAGCCGATCATCGGATTTGATTCTTGCGGTTCGAATTCCCGGCCGCCCGGCAGAGTTGCATATTCATTGGTTTTAAAATCAGAAAATCTGACAATCACGGGATTGGGCCAGAAAGCACAGGCAATCATTCCTATGCCTCGGGCCAATTCATCAACAAAAAATTGAGTTTTCTTTTGTTTAATTAGGGCCAGCGGATGAGCGTTAATTTTAGAAGCGATGATGAATTCTTCTCTGGCCAGGCCCACTCCCTTGTTGGGCAAGAAAGAATTTTTGAAAGCTATTTCCGGACTGCCGATATTCATCATGATTTTCGTTTTCGTCTCGGGAATGTTTTCGAGGTTGTATTTTTTAATTTTAAAGGGAATTATTCCCAGAAATACGCGGCCCGTGCCATTACTGCAGTCAACCGTAACCATTTTACCCGTTGATAAGACCTTGGTGGCCTTATTGGTACCCACAATGGCGGGAATCCCCAATTCGCGGCTGACAATCGCCGCGTGGCAAACCCTTGAACCTTCGTCAGTAACTATCGCTGAAGCCATTCTCATAATCGGCAGCCAATCGGGGTCGGTCATTTTTGTAACCAAAACTTCTCCGGGCTTAAATTCGTTGATTTTTGAAATATTATCGATAACCCTTACCTTACCTTGGCCGATTTTATTGCCTACCGCAATGCCGGTAAGGGAGGGAGTTTTTTTAGTTTTAAGCTCGTATTCTTCATATAACCTGCCGACTTGGACGGCGTGAACGGTTTCGGGTCTTGATTGAACGATGAATAATTCGCCGGTTTTACCGTCTTTAGCCCATTCGATATCCTGCGGCCGTCCATAGTGTTTCTCAATAATATTTGCCCATCGGGTTAACTTTAAAACTTCGTCATCGGTTAAGGAAAAGCGCAATTGATCGGGCTTACTTACGTTCACTTCTTTCAAACCGCCGCTTTTAGCAAAAACGTATTTTTTCGTTTTCCGGCCGATATTTTTGGCGATAATAGGTCGAAAGCCCTGCTCCAGGGTTGGTTTAAAAACCGTAAATTGGTCCGGAGTAATCTTTCCTTTCACGATCATTTCTCCGACTCCGAAAATTGAGTTGACAATTACCACGTCTTTAAATCCCGACTCGGTGTCCAGGGTAAAAATGATGCCGGCTGAACCCAAGTCCGACCTGATCATTTTCTGAACCCCGACCGAAAGCCCGAGTTTAAGTTGTGAGAACCCTTTTTCTTCACGATAGACTATCGCCCGGTCGGTAAAGGTCGAAGCGATGGATTTTCTGATGGCATCTATAAGTTTTTCTTCGCCGGTAATATTTAAATAGGTTTCAAATTGGCCGGCAAAGGAGGCGGTGGCCGTATCTTCGGCTACGCCCGAGGTGCGGACTGCCACGGTTGGATTGGAACCGTACTTTTGCTCCAAATCTTGATAAGCTTTGGCTATTTCTTCTCTGAGATCGGCTGGCATCGTGCCTTTTAAGATAAGGGTGCGGGCTGCTTTGCCGACTTTTTGCAAGCTTTCAATCCGTTTGGGATTAAAATCTTGAAATATCGCCTTTAATTTTTCATCGATTCCATTGACTTTTAAATATCGCCGGTAAGCGGCTGTTGTGAATGCAAAACCGTCAGGCACGGCGATCCCCTTTTTGGTTAATTGCGACAGCATTTCGCCCAAAGAGGCGTTTTTACCGCCGACTAAGAGAATGTCTTGAGAGTTGATTTCTTTAAATGGAAGAATGCATCTTTCTGATTTCATATAAGCTACTGGCAATGAGCCGTGGTTATTTGATTATTTATTTCCTGAGAAAGCCCGGCCGCTTCAACGCACCAATATTTTCCCGGTTGCGATCTTAGGGAAGAAGCCGCGGCAAACTCTTTTTTATCAGCCGATTCAAAACAAACTATATCTTGTCCGCCATTCTCTATTTTAATCGCTCTTACTAAAATGCCCATTTCGCCGGCATCGCTCATGGTATTGTCGCTTTCATCACAAATTGCGCCGTAGCTTTCTCCGTTTTGCGTATAGATGAATTCCGCTTGGTTTCTGACTTGATGCATCAACGATTGAATACTGGCGTCCTGGGCCCTAAAACGCACATCGCGGGTATTAATTAAAACAATCGCTGATAAAAGTCCGATAATCGCTACGACTACCAGCAATTCAATTAAAGTGAAACCCCGCCTGCCGGCAGGCATGGCTTTTTTTAAATGCATATTTTTAATTCTTGGGCAATGGCTAGCTCTTCGTTGGGCTTCACCGTTAAAATTTTTACCTTATTCGGTTTATTTAAAACAGCCAGGCCGCGACAAACCATCTTTCTCAATTTTTTAGATCCTGCTCCGATAGCTCCGGTGAAAACTAAGGTGTCGCAGCCGCCCAAAATTGCACAATACGCTCCGATATATTTCCGGATGCGGTAAACGAAAATTTTCAGGGCCAAAACAGCCCTTTTATCACCCCCGTCAGCTTTTTTTAAAATTTCTTTCATGTCGGTGAGCCCGCAGATTCCTTTCAATCCCGATTCGTGGTTTAAAATTTCAGCCGCTTTCTCCGGCGAAAGGGTTCGGGCAAGCTCCAGCACTATGCCCGGGTCCAAATCGCCGCACCTCGACATCATCGCTACCCCCTCTAAAGGCGTAAACCCCATAGAAGTGTCAACCGCCTTGCCGTTTTTAATTGCCGTAATCGAGGAGCCCCCGCCCAGGTGGCAGCTGATGATTCTTTTCCCGCGAGCCGCTCCGGCAGCGTATTTATGGGAAATGCCGTGAAAGCCGAATCGCACAAATCCGTACTTTTTCCTGATTGATTCGGGTAACGGATAGATCAGGGCTTCTTCGGGCAAGTCCTTATAAAATCCGGTGTCAAAAACAGCCACCTGCTTTGTTCCGGGAAAAATTTTTAATGCAACTTCTATGCCCAAAAGATTAAACGGATTATGCAAAGGGGCTAATTTATCGTAACGGCGCAATTCTTTTAAAACAGGGGGGGTTATTGGTGTCGGATCCCGGAATTTTTGACCGCCGTGTACCACCCGATGTCCGACAACTTTAATCAGTCCGTCAAATCCCCTCAATTCATTTAATATCTTAATTAAGTTTTTATGGTAATCGCGCCGGTGTTTAATAACGATCGCTTTTTCTTTTAAAATCCTAAACTTACTGTTGAAAATTTTATATTTAATCGATTGGCTGCCGCAATTTAAAATCAGTATCATATAATAATTATGCCGCTTCCTTTGATTTGTATGTTGGCCGCATTTCCCTCGTCAGTGTCAAGATGAAGGCAGAGTCGCGACTTTTCCTGCACCCGAACCTTAATGTTATGAAAGGTTAGCGCGCATAAACCGTTTACTCTGACCGAAACCAGCATTTTATCTTTTAAGCCCAGTTTTTCGGCTTCCTGCAAACTACAATGGATGTGCCGCCAACTGTTAACCACTCCCTGCTTAAGTTTAATTTCGCCCTTAGGCCCCGTTAAAACGGCGCCTGGCGTACCCTCAAGATTGCCCGAGTCCCTAATTAAAGATTTCGTTCCCAATAAAATTGCGTCGGTTTTGGATATTTCAATTTGGGTTTTTTTTCGAACCGGTCCAATCACCCTGAAATTCAAACTTTTTCCGGAATTGCCCCTGACTTCTAAAATTTCTTCCGCGGCAAATTCGCCGGGCTGATAGAGATTCCTCAGTTTTTTCAATTTGTATCCCTTGCCGAAAAGCGCTTCTAAATCCTTCTGGCACAAATGGACATGCCGCGCCGATACTTCGATGGGGATTTTTTCTTTCATTTTTTATTAATGATTTCCTTAAGTTTATCAACGCTCTCCGGGTTAGCCAATGTTGAAAGATCGCCAAGTTCTTCGCCTACGAACAATTTTCTTAAAATGCGGCGCATAATTTTACCGGAACGGGTTTTCGGAAGATCCGAAACCAGATAAATCTCTTTGGGAAGGGCGATGGGACCGATTTCTTTTTTGATAAGATTTACCGCTTCTTTTTTTACCTCTTCGGCAGATTTTTGACCCTTATATACGATAAAAACAACCGGCACCTCTCCCTTTATTTCATCGGGAATCCCGACAACCGCGCATTCGGTGATATTGGGGTGAGAATTTACCGCCGCCTCCAGCTCTCCCGTTGAAACTCGGTGCCCGGCTACTTTAATCACGTCGTCAACCCGGCCGATAATCCTAATCAAACCGTTTTTATCGTAAAGCGCGCCGTCGGAAGTAAAATAAATCTCTTTGCCATATTGGCTCCAATAGGTTTCCAGATATTTTTCCGGATTTTTATAAATTCCCCTCAAAATACCCGGCGAAAACGGGGGTAAAATAACCAGGTTTCCAGGCGTATCTTTCGGCAAACTGTTCCCTTTTTCGTCTAAAATATCGGTCTTAATGCCGGGAAACGGAAATCCCGTAAAAGCCGGCTTGAAAGGGCCCAGCCCCGGCAAAGAAGTGATAAGAATGCCGCCGGTTTCCGTCTGCCACCAAGTGTCGACAATCGGACATTTTTCCTTACCCACTTCTTTAAAATACCACAGCCACGCCGATTCATCTATCGGTTCTCCGACCGAACCCAGAAGCCGCAAACTGGCCAATTTATTATCTTTCAAAGCTTCGAGGCCCAATTTCTCAAACATTCTGATGGCCGTGGGAGCAGTATAAAAAATAGTAACTGCGTATTTATCTATAATATCACACCATCTGTTGGCTTTGGGATAAATCAACAGGCCTTCAAAAATAATAAAAGTGGCTCCGCAAAGCAAAGGACCGTAGCAGCTGTAAGTATGGCCCGTAATCCAGCCGATGTCGGCCGTTGACCAAAAAACGTCTTCCCGGCGCATGTCAAAAATATATTTTGTGGTGGCGTAGGCCTGCACCGCATATCCTCCCGTGATATGAACGCAGCCCTTTGGCTTTCCGGTGCTGCCGCTCGTGTATAAAATAA